>OIYT01000893.1_pt1 | contig 24302 bp, 20 predicted proteins | sample 1588201 | NCBI WGS metagenome assembly OIYT01 (sample SAMN03283260) | human gut metagenome | biome: human-associated habitat; material: feces | host: Homo sapiens | place: USA | collected 2013
AAAAGGTTGAGAAACCTTGAATTTTCAATAAAAAACACTTGATTATATGAGGAGGGATTTAGATGGATATAAATAAGAAATTTTTTTGTATTTTGATAGCCGTTATGGTTTGTATTGCTTTGCAGTTTATGTGTCCTATTAATGTGTATGCACAGGAGAAAATAGGAGATGAAAATATAGAAGATTCATTTTTACTTATAGTGCCTGTTGGATGGACTCTGGGACCGATTGATGAATGGACAATAGGCACAACTCTTTCTTCAAATCCAGCGACTCCAGTTCCGGCACCACAAGTTCCCGAAAAATCAAATGACTCAAATGTAAATGATGTTGTTGCTACTGCTAATCCATTGCCACTGACGGTACCTGTTGGATGGACTCCAGAGCCGGTTAATGAATGGACAATAGATACGACTCCTTCTTCAAATTCAGCGACTCCGACTTCTGAAATTGATGCTAAAATGAAAATGCCAAAGGTAAAAAAGTCTAAAATAAAAAATGGTACAATAACTATAAAATGGAAAAAAGTTAGAGGGGCATTTAAATATCATGTAAAGCTATACAACGAAAGGACTGGAAAACGGATATTAAATAAGATAACTAAAAAGGTTTATTTTAAAAGTAAGGTGGCTGATGCTGAATGTTCGGTGCTTAGTGTTAAAGTGAGGGCTTATAGTAAATCTATGAAAAAATGGAGTAAGTGGAGTAAAATGAAGGTTGAATGATATGTATATAGAAAATTATTATAACCTTAGTATTTTTTGAGGAGTCTCGGGTGTGATAGTGAGTTTGTCGATTATCACATTCGAGGGGTTATATTTTTTGAAGGGAAACGTCAAACCCTCCGTTTTCCATCGAAATAACGCCACTAAATTTATAACCTGAATTCTCGGAACATATAATGATAATATGATTTTTGGAAAAGTTTGTATTTATCAGTGTTTCAAGAATTTCTCGTTATTTGTTTGTGAGAATCTCGCTTATAAATGGTGAGCTGTTAGCATCTTATTTACTATTTACGTTTATTCAGAAATGGCATACGCCGGATTAAAAGACGAAAAAAGCGATATAAAAGTGTCATAGCCAATCGAGGGACTATGGCACTTTTTGGTTCGACATACTTCTGCTTTTTCTATTTTTCTTTTCTATTCTTCTTTATTAAATTCCTAATTTCGACAACAGGCAGACACATGATTTTTCGGTGCCGTTTCCCGACAGACTCCTGATTTTATTCAGACAACAAAGTAAGAAAATCAGGAGGTTAGAAATGTATTGTTATAATGTGGAAGAAAGCGGAAAACGCTTAAAAGAGCTAAGGAATAAGAAAGGTAAAACATATACACAGGAGAAAGTGGCAGAAGAGATAGGGATTTCAAGGGAGTACCTTAACCGTCTTGAAGCAGGGAAAAAGGGCTGCAGTGTAGACTTGCTCGTTTTCTTTGCACAGTATTATGATGTGACGATGGACTTTATTACATATGGGAAAGCAGAAACAGGTCTAATATCAGTATGGAGGAAAAGATGGACAAGCTGCCGGTGGAACGTAGGGCTTTGGCAGGGAAACTGATTAGCAGTATATTGGATAATCTTGTATAAATAATTCATGTTTTTATTGACATACAACGCATTGCGTGGCATTATATAAATAGGAACAAAGGGTATTTATCAAAACCGGAGGGAGGCAGATATGGAGAACAGAGAACTATTGAGGAAAATCCGTTCGGAAACAGGAATGAGCCAGAGAAGATTTGCAGCTTATTTTAAGATACCGATACGCACTTATGAGGATTGGGAAAGGGGTGTCCGGAAGATGCCAGAATACCTGCTGCGTCTTATGGCGTATAAACTTTGGATAAAGGGAATGATTGCATGTATTCCGGCACAGCTTGCAGAGGAAATGGATGATGAATAGGAATTACAGGAAGGGGTTGGTTCTTATGAAGAAAAGAGTGTATGGTTTATGGTTCTGCATAATATTACTGGTAACAGTGTTTTTTCCTGCAGAAAATGTCCATGCAAAAGCAAAACCCAAGCTGTCAGTAAAGAATAAGACAATGTATGTGGGAAAGACGGCTGTGCTTACTTTGAAAAATGCAGGGAAAGTGAAGTGGAAAACCAGTAAAAAGTCTGTGGTGATAATCACAAAGAAAAGGAAAAACAAAGTAACCATCCAGGCGAAAAAAGCAGGCAAGGCAACAATCACAGCCACTTATAAAAAGAAAACTTATAAGTGCAGGATTACCGTTAAAAAGAAAGCAAACAAGACAGAGCAGGATAATCCGATGTTAAATGCGACAGATGTTTCTCTGTATTATCTTGGAGATACCTATAAAAGTTATATCCGGTATGAGACAAAGCATCTAAGAGAATTTCGTTTCCGGGTGTCCGGTACGAAAAAAGAGGTGCGGACATGGAAACTGGAGGGGGAAGGAAAAGATTATTTCGAGATTACTGATTATGGTCTGGTAACAATGGTATGGGGGCCATCATACGATGTCTGGACACAGACGGCTACCGTTAAGGCAGTTCTGGAGGATGGCAGGGAGCTGACAGCAAAGGTTACCAGTTATGCGGAAGTCAATATCTACACAAATAAATTATTTGAGAAATTTGAAAATGGGTATATTACTGCGGGCATGACAGATAAGGAAAAAGCAGAGAAAGCAGCATGGTATATCGGTTATACGACAGATTATCAGGCTGGGCAGAATGACTGGATGCTCCTACTGTTTCAGGGAAAAGGAGATTGTCTGGCAAGTCGGTATTTGCTAGAATACATGTGCCAGCATATGGGTATCAAAGCGAAAGCCTGTGGCAATTTTGATTATCACGGAAAGACATTGGTAAAAGCGGATGGAAAATTTTATATTTTTACCACCGGATATGATGAGCCAAGACCAAGAAGTTACAGCATTTCAGAAGTAAGTGGAGCAGATTTGGGGAAAATCATGGAGGAGAACCATCTAAAAATGTGGATGTTTGAGTAATTAAAGCAGGCAGGCGGGAAGCCTGCTTGTTCTTTGCGGTAAATTTACGTTATATTGCAAGTGGATTATATGGAAAGCAAGGGAAAAGTCAGATGGATTTAACATGGGCTTTTCCTTTTTTATTTGCAAAATAATTTGTAAAGTGTGACCTACCGGGTTACAAATGTGACCGATTGGTTCCTAAAAATAATCAGATGAATCCCCTAAAATAGATTACAGCATTGACGTATCGTAAAAAAGTGCAGTTTGGCATTGTTAATCACATTGCCTTAAGTGCTTTTGATGTGTAGAGGGAAAGTAATCATGTATTATGATGTTGAAGAAAGCAGCAGACGTATTAGAGAGCTGAGAATGGAAGCGGGCTGTACGCAGGAATTTGTAGCAGACCATATAGGAATTTCATTGGATGGTTATCGGAAATTGGAACGTGGAGTAAGCGGTGCAAAGGTTGATACATTAGTTGCTATTGCCGAATTATATGGTGTATCTCTTGATTATCTTGTGTATGGGCGGGAAATATTAAAGCCGGATGCAGTTTTTGAAAGCCTGACGGAAAAGGAAACAAAATTTATGCTTATAATGCTTAAAAGCATAAAAGAAAACATAGCCTTATTAGAATAACAGATATAGAGCGTAATGTTATCTGAATTTATTGAAAATCCATTAAAAATGGAAAGTTATATGGATGGTTTATTGGAAGGGACAGCAATCTAAGCAAATTAGGACGGTATGTTTAGATTGCTGTCTTTGTTTAATGGATATTAAAATCTTTACGGGGATGTTTTGAGGTAAGGATATCACGCTGCTTTGAAACAGCAACATGCGTGTAGATTTCCGTAATATTAATAGAGCTGTGTCCGAGCATTTCCTGTATATACCGGATATCCACGTCTGTATCCAGAAGGCTGGTTGCAAAGGTGTGGCGGAACATATGTGGAGTAATATGCAGTTCAATGGCAGCGAGTTCTGTGTATTTAGTTATCATTCTCCGGACGGCTTGATCCGATACTGGTTTGCCGGACTGGTTCACAAAGAAATTATGGCAGCTTGCTATTTCAGCAGAAAATTCAGTCTTATAATTTTCCAGTGCGTTTATTACATCTTTATTGCCAAGTTGGAGCCGGCGCTCTTTGGAACCCTTTCCGTAAATGAGAATGATGCCGTCTTGAAGATTCACGTCAGTTACATCTAGTGAACAGAGTTCGGAGATTCGTATTCCGGTTGAAAACAACAGTTCGCAGATGGCAGCATCCCTGATGGCATTTTTTCGCTGAAATGCAGTTTTGGCACTGCTTTGTTGATTGTATATAACTTTCAAGAGATATTCTACTGTATGCAAGGGGATTGTTTTAGGCAGGATAATGGGTTCTCTGAACTTAATCTGCATTTTACTAAATGGATTTTGAACAATCAGTCCTTTGTATTCAAAATAATGGAACATTGCCTTGAGGGAGGCGATTTTTCGTTTTACCGTCTTAGGCTGGTAACTTTGGTGCAGGTGGGAAACGTATTGTTCTAAGGTATCCTGCGTGATTTCCGTCAATTTCGTTTCGGAAATATGGCTGGCAAACTGACCAAAATCAATGCGGTAAGCCTTTATTGTCTTTGGACTCAGACGTTTTTGCTGTGAACAGTAGTCTAAAAATTTGTTGATGTGCAATTGAATGTCGTTCATGATAGTCTCCTTTGCTATAAATTATTGGGATGATTAGTTCTATTATAGCTTTTTTGTCGAAGAAGGTCCGATAAAGGAGAATATGAGAAAAAGATGAAAAAAATATAAAGAATATAGTGACTTTTGTAGAAAAATGTAGTATTATGGTAATGGTAAAAAGTGAAGGATAACACTTTATTATCCGTCGGTTTTGTAGGGAGGATGATTAGAGGTTATCCGCTGGTCTTATTTAACGGGGTAATTGGCAATCTTATATTATCCATCAACAGCAAAATAAATTTGCATTGTTTAGATGAATTATTGAGGATGTATAATGTATAATATTGAATGGAATGAAATAAAAGACGGTGCGAATGGTTTTGAAAAGTTAGCTAGGGACTATGTTCAGGATGTATATCAGTTTCCATACGGTAAGTGGGAAAAAAGTCCACAAACTCACGATGGAAATAAAGACGCATATACTATTATCATTGGATTTAATCCAATACCATTTGATAATGAAGTTTGGTGGATGGAAGCTAAATATTCAAACGAAAGAAAACATCTGTCTCGCTTTCGTTTAGATGCAACCATAGTAAGTTCATTGTTTAATGATAAGGTTACAAAAATTATTTTTATAACCAATATTGAGATAAAGGCAAAGGTCATTTCTGATGTGCGAGCCGCTCTTTCCATGGCAACTAATTGTCAAGAGGTATGTTTTTGCACAAAAAGGGTACTGGAATATTGGCTATATCATCACACTTCTATATACAATAAATATTTTGACAGACCATTGTCTGTTGTTAACAACTTAGATGATTTGTTTATTTCAGAAGAAATATCTATATACACACCATCAAATAACCTTGGCGTAACAGAATCATTATTAAATATTATTTCAAACAAGGTGTATTTAGCTTATTTTAAAGTTACAACAAACTGTCCACGTACAGTAAAAATCACGTCTGCACAAAAAGGGCTGAAAAGACTTTCAGCTATTAGAGAAAAAATTTATCCAGGTGAAAATGTTTTATGCATTCGTTTTATTATTGAAGATAATTTTTTTAAAAAGCAACAGCAAACTTATGACGGAATAACCATGCCAAATTTGTGTCTTTTTAAATTGGACGGTAAAATTGATGTTATAGCTCACTATAATATAAGAATTTCGTATAATGAACATTGTCAATTGCACATCGAGCAGCAAGAAAATTTTCGAAAAAATTTTCTTGCTACAAAAATAAAACACGAAGCGGTTTTTTGGTTTGTAAGCGGAGAATCAGGAATGGGAAAAACAACAGTAATTGAACAATGCATAGAAGATAGCAAACATAAATTTGGAAATAACTACTATTTTAAATTTACTGGTAAAAAACAGCGTAATTTGTCAGGTATAATCAATACAATTCTTTTTATGTTATTTCCATATATCCATTCAGAGGAAATAACAGTTAAATATTTAAATTCTTTGCAGATAGATCATTGCTTGAAAAATTTTTTAACAAAACTTATTGATAAGAAAGATAATATTGAGGATTTAGAAAAATACATTTTAGAAATAATAGAGGACGAAATAATATGCATACCTAGAAACCTAGATATAAATCCCCGTATTCTCTTTTTGGATGATTTACATTCAATTGATGAAATATCATTAAAATTTCTAATATATATTTTTAATCAAATCCATCAATTGCCTGTTTTTTGTATTATGGCTGGTCAACCTACTTTCTATGAAATTAATTCATACCAGAACTTGTCAATAAAGCCATTGTGGTTAAGTTACAATTTTGAACTATCTTCGACTGATATTGTTAAAAATTTTAATAATATTTTTGATTTTCCATTTGATATCGAAGAAAGCCTACTAAACTATTTTTTTTCCTAATTTAATAGTTTTTAATTTATATATTCAATATGTCAGAGATTGTGGAAATGCAATAGTAGACATTGATTCATTTATTTTGAATTACATTTACTTTCAGAATAATTATATCTCGTCAGAATATATCAATAGTCAATTTAATGAGATTTTTTCAAAATTTCCAGGTGCAGCCAATCTGTGCGAAGAAATATATAATAGCTCGAACGGAATGGTCCTGATGCCAGAAAAAAGTGCTGATATAGCTATTTTACTAAATCATCAGCTTGTGAAATATGATGACCAAAATATGTTAGTACCTATACATGATATTTATCTAAAACATTTCCGACAAATACATAAAGTAAGCACTAGAACTGATAATCCATTAGAAAATCTTCAAAATACACTAATGTGCACTGATAAATTGTCAATTAACTATGAAAAATATTTACAAGTAAAAGAATTAAGATGTGCTGAAAAATTTTATTCTGTGAATTATATTTTAGAAGGTATTTATGAATCGCCAGAGAAAACAAAATATCGTCGTCTTTGGGGAGATGAATTGTATTATTTGATGTATTTTGAATACGCTTATTCTGCTATAAACTGCAATCGACATACGTTGGGATATGATTGCCTTAAAGAAATATATGATGCTATACAGGGAACCTCATTTAATAAACTAATGATTTTAAATCTTGAAGTGATTTTTGAATTAATTAACAGTTACTATCAAGATGGAAAATACGAAAATTGTCGTACGTTATTTAAAACATTTGAAAAAGTTATAGACTCACTTATAAAAAAAGGTATAGTAAATTCGAATAAAATGGACTATTTATTTTATGTTTTGTGCACTAACTATATGATTTTAATTGATTCTGAACAAAAGAAAGATGGCGTTTTAGAAGATGCCGAAGAAAGAAAAAAATTTTTAAGAGAACATTATTTTCATCATTATATAGATTTTTTGTTGCAATTTGCACATACAATTTATATTTCAAATTGGGAACTTGCTTGTAAATGGATTAATGAAGCGTATGAGTCTATCCAAATATTACCATCGCTATCTATGAAGCAAAAACATAAAGCATATTTTTGCTACTTCCTTATGCAATTTATAAACTCTAAGGATGAAAATTTTCCAATCCTTCATCTAAAAGAAGAAATGGATCAAATGAAATCAGAATATTATAGTTCCTATAGACATAAAAATTTTATTTATTGCGCTATATTGTATATTATAGATAGTGTTGAGGAAGCAGATGCTTTACTGTTCAAAGACATATCAAACTCACGAAAATTACGCACAAAAATGCGAGGATATTATTATCAATTACTGGCTCTTCACTACCTCAAGCATAATTCATTTGAAATGGCAAAAAAATATTTAATTAAATCGAGACAGGTTTTTGATCCTCTGGAGTCATATGTATCAATTATTGATCATAATCTAGCATTGTTAGAGAATAAAAATATCGAATTTAAATATGCCATATGTACTTCAACCATATTTGATTACAATACATTTTATATTGATTCCCGTATGGAATAATTAGAATAAAGTAGTATCATCAATATAAGGCTGTAAATGTCTTCGAATATCTTCCGCTGTAGAATATTGAATATATTCGTTGACGTTTACAATTCTTTTCAATATGTTAAAAGAGTAAACCATCCATTTTTTCTTTTCATCTTCAGTTTTTGAGAATTCAAAAACCTGGCGTATGAGCAAATTATAAAAGCGTTCAAAAATTTTATAAAAATTATATGCATATTCTTGATATAATCCTTTATCAACTAAAAAATTTTTCACATTTACAAAAACATTTTCTAAATCATCAAAATGTTTTTGGGAAAGGGATTGAACAATAGATCCCATTCGTTTGTAATGATGATATTTAACATCAGGAATTGTGACAACTTTTCCATTAGCCAATAATGTTTGAAATGCAAACAAAACATCCTCATAATATACATTTTCGAGGAAAAAAATATGATTATTCTCAAGATAACTTTTTTTGTATATTTTATTGACCGGTGAAGGACTTATTACAACCCCAAAATCATATTGACCAGACATAATTTTAAAAGCTGTGATTCCATTTAATGTCTGACTGCTTTTGTATTCACATTTGAAATATGGATGTTTCATAGGAATATCATAATTGCGAATCAGACTATACATACCGATATCTGCACAATATTTTTCCAATATCGATGCAGCTTTTTCTAGACAATCAATATCTATCCAATCATCACTATCAATAAAAATAATATATTTGCCTTTAGCCTCCTTTAATCCACGATTTCTAGCACCTCCAGGTCCAAGTGCATTATTCAGATAAATATATTGAATCGTTGAAATTTGATTTCGATAGAAAGCAATAATATCATCACTTTTTTGATCAGAGGCATCATCAACAAGAATCACTTCGTAATCCTTGAATGATTGGTTTGCAATTGAATCTAAGCATTTTGTCAAATATTCCCGTGTGTTTTTTATAATTACAATTACACTAAACATCGTCATTTATACCTCTTCCATTAATTTTTTTATCAAAGAAATGCGTTCATCATATTTGATTTCATCTGCACCTAATAACGCTTTTTTCTTTAACTTATCATACAATAGAGATGAATCCAAAATTTCTTTTAAACCTCTAAAAAGTCCCTCTTCTGAATTATCTACTAACATTCCATATTTTCCATTTCCTAAAACATCTATATTACCAGTACATTGTGTACCCATTACAGGCACACCAAGTGAGAGTGCCTCACAAACCACAAGAGGATATCCTTCAGTGATAGAAGAAGAAATTAATACATTTGCCTCTTTTATGTATGGATAAGGATTTACTTGAAACCCGATGAAATGCACATAATCTGATATATTTAGTAAATGTGCTAATTCTTTATATGAGCTTTCTTCGTTCCCCTCACCAACTATGTAAAGATGAAAAGTATAATCCATTTCAAACAATCGCCCCATGGCAAATAACAATCGGCTTTGACCTTTACGATTACATAAACTACCTACTATTACACAAGAAAAATCTTTATATTTTACTGTGTAATCCTCTGCTAATTGTTTAATTTTTTTCTGATTAATTGGATTTTTAATAATCACTCCATTTTTTACTTTCATACCAAACAATTTCTCAAAACCATGTTTGGCATTTGGAGAAACAAAAACAATTTTATCCATTTTTTCATAGCTAAGCCGTTCATCTTCAAGAGATGTATAATATGAATATGTCCAATGTGCTTTTTGCAAATCAATATGAACCCATGCAATTTTTAGTGAATTTTGATTGGTACTGCAGGATAGTAATTTTGTAGGTGGCCCCTCTAAAAATGCAATTTCTACGTTAAAATCATTACCGATATATTTCTTATAATATTTTGTTAATGTATTTCGATCCTTGGGAAAAGGAATATCTTCTTCACTTACATCCAACATATATTTGACTTTTATATGTTTGGGGATAGAATTCATGTATACTCCCTTATTTTTTATTAAAAGTAATGTTACATCGTACATCGGAGGAGTTAGCTCTTCCAATATGGTAAGTAGCACTTTTTCTGCACCACCTCCTGCAAGATTGTTTTCGATAATAAGTATTTTCGTAGAAATCTCCATTCCGTAACCTTTCTGTTAATAACACAAATGGACTATTTTTTGATAACTTGTTTAAGTTTACCATTTAGTTATTTGCTATTTTATTTCATGCTATATTTCCGTTTAATCATATGGATAATATAAGATTGCCAATTACCCCGTTAAATAAGACCAACGGATAACCTCTAATCATCCTCCCTACAAAACCGACGGATAATAAAGTGTTATCCTTCACTTTTTAGTTCGCCCAGCATGGGTGTAATTTAATCGGTACAGTTCTGTAAAGTTTTTATGAAAGCAGACAGTCGAACCGTTGCTTGCAAAATCGCATGAGCGGTGGTGGGATAGCAGGGGTTAGTTACCTTACCGCTATTCGATTCATGGAGACGATAAGCAAAATTTGTAGAATATGATGATTATTTATAGATTTTGTGGTACAATTTGAAAGAGAGATAATTGCAAGAGATATTTTGAACAATAGATAAGCAGGAAAATTATGCGGTTAACAGTATAAAGAGATAATTGGGAAATATCAGAAAGGTATGGATATGGAGCATATAGAAATACATTCAGAAATTTTTGATGATATAGTGGAAGATATCAAACAAAGAAATCTTTCGAGAAATAATATGCCAAAAATTATTGTGGGGACAGGTCTTTCTGTGATTTATGGTGTTCCGGGAATGAAGGAATTAGCAGAGCACTTGGCAAAAGAAATTGAACAATCATCAGATGAACAGTTGGAAGAGATTTGGAAGAATCGCTGTGATGCTATAGAAGCAAATGGCTTAGAGGCAGGTTTGGCTAATCTTGCACAAAATGAAAATGCTTTAGTAGATGCGATTAAGCCGATAACAGCAAAGTTTATTTTGGAGAGTGAAGAAAAGCTTCACAGAACGATTTATGAAAAAGATACCGGTTTTTGCAAGCTGCTGAACTATTTGAGTGGTACGGTTAGTGTCGAAAAAAAGATAATTGATATTATGACACCAAACTATGACCGGATTATAGAGATTATATGTGACAAGTTGGGGATAGGGGTTATTACAGGATTTCATGGGAGTCTATATGGAAAATTCAGTAGAAATCTGTTGAAACAGCCGACAGAAGTATATAATTGTAAGAATTATTCATGGATCAGGCTTTTTAAACCTCATGGCTCCATAAATTGGATTAGCGAGAATGGGAAAGAATATCTGACAAATGATTATGAAATTCTAAAAGAAAAAGCAGAATATATTGAGATTGTAACACCTGGAAGTTCAAAGTATAAGGAAGGAATGACGAATAATACATTTCGCCATATGAGAGAAGAATTTAATGAGTTACTAAATCCGAGGGATAATTATTCACTTTTAATATATGGATATGGATTTAATGATGATCATTTTGATACTGCACTATTTGACAGCTTTCAGAAGAATGTCCTTATTTTATCAAGAGATGTTAAGCCGGATATAATCAATAAGGCTTTGAAAAAAAAGAACATTACTGTATTTTATCATGAAAATGACAGAGAATATATGATTTATAAGTCGAAAAAATATACAATAGATGTGCCAGTGTGGGACATTAATCAATTTGCTGATTTATTTATAGGTTGAAAGAGGTGATTGTATGGCAGAAAATATTAATGAGTGCTTAGAAGACGCAAATTGCATAGGTATAGTAGAAAATGTAGATACCAGAAAAGTTGTGGTGGGAGTTGAAAATGAGGGAGTATTAAATACATTAAAAATCAACGATATTGTTGTTTTGGCAGGAAGTAATTCTGATGAGAAACTTATTGGGATTTTGACTAAGGTGACAAAAAAGAAGGTTGATTTGGATGATGTAGAGCAGGAAGATGACATACAATATTCTAATAATTGTTGTGTCATTAATTTGGTGGGAAGTTTTTACAATAAATATGGTGCTGGAAGTGACAATAAATTTAAAAGAGCAATTAATACATATCCTGAAATTAATAGTGAAGTATATCAGGCTAATGAAGCTGCAATGCAGATGATAATGAATGCTGTAAGTAGTAAGGCAACAGAGAGCAAAAGTTTAGAAATCGGACATTTTGCCAGCAATAGGGATGTGTCGGCAATATTAGACGGTAACCGTTTTTTTCAAAGACATGCATGTATTGTTGGCAGCACAGGAAGTGGAAAATCCTATACGGTTGCAGGGATATTGGAAAAAGCTAATCAATTATCACATTCCAATATGATTGTTTACGATTTGCATGGAGAATATAATGAGTTGACCTATGCAGATCAGATTAAGATTTGTGATGAAACGGACGGTTTACATATTCCGTTATGGTTTTTTAATTATGAGGAAATTCATTCATTATTTGTAGAATCGTCAGAAGGGACATCAACCAATCAAAGGGCAGCGGTAATCAATTATATTTTGCAGAAGAAAAAGGAATATATCAAAAATAATATGAATGTTGTTTCAGAAGAAATAGTCACTGCGGATACGCCGGTTCCTTTTTCAGCAAAAGAACTAATAGAATATCTGGAAAAGCAGAATATTTTAGATATAGATACTGGAGAAATCTATAAATCAGGGAACAATAAGGGACAGGCAAAAACAAAGAGAGGGCAGTATTATGATAAACTGACCAATTTGATTACCCGTCTGAGAACAAAGATGGATGATAAAAAGTATGGATTTGTATTTAATGAAAAGGATACAATGCAGGCGGATTATTTAAATCAATTTGCTGCAAGGATCATGGGGAACGATAAGTATCGAATTAAGGTAATTGATTTATCAGAGGTTCCATCCGATATGTTAGCAATTATTATTGGCATTGTCACTCGTATAATATATGATATACAGTTCTGGATGACTCCGGCAAAAGATGAGGTACGTCATCCGCTGGTGCTGGTATGTGATGAGGCTCATATTTATATGTCTAATGACATGTCAAAAATGAAAGCGGTAGAGAAGAAATCCCTTGAAATTTTTGAGAAGATTGCCAAAGAAGGAAGAAAGTATGGTATTGGGCTGTTGATTGTATCTCAAAGACCGGCAGAATTAAATACAACAATTATGTCCCAGTGTAATAATATTGTCAGCCTAAAGGTAACTAATGACAGGGACAAATCGGCAGTAGCGGCAATGCTGACAGATTCATTGGTGGGAATTGTAGAAATGCTTCCTAATCTGGATGTTGGTGAATGTGTTGTTGTTGGCGATGCAATTATGCTACCATCCAAGATTATTCTTGACAAGCCAAAAGAAAAGCCTAAGAGTGCAACTATAGATTTTTGGGATAGATGGTATGATGGAAAGCAGACAGTTTTTGATATTGATGTGGCAACTTTGAATTTGATAAAACAGTCGAGAGGATAAGGATGAATTTTGTATGGCATGATTTCACCAAAATTTCATATTTTACCATTTGACAAATCTGTATATTTTGCTATAATGATTCTTTGTATATCAGACGATAAAATATATGAGAAGGTAGGAAATGATCATTTCCTACCTTTATTTTATAGTCACTAAAAACTTCGATGAACATAAGACAGACATAAGAGGAAGTGATAGAGATGCGTAAGAGTATGTTAAACAGATTTAAAGGAATATATGACAGAGGAAGGATACTTGCGGGAGTGGCACTGATGGCTCTGGCAGCAGGAGCTTCTACTGTGCCAATGCAGGTGGCAGCGGCTGCAAATGTCAATGTGGACGGAGATCCCAAGGAGTGGACAGGAGTAGAGATGCAGTCTTCTACGGACAGTGCCGTTGCGAAGTGGGCTGTGATGCAGGATGAGGATTATGTGTACTTTTACGTACAGCAGCATGGCGGCAACGAGTACGGACTGCCGATCACCAATACGTATGTAAGCATTAAATATCAGAGCGGACAGGGTGGACGCCATACACAGATCCGTTTTGCCAATATGATGAAGGAGTTTAAGGATGCCTGGTACGGGGACATTGATGGAGCAAGGGGGGCTTATTCTCCAAGTAAAGAGGCTGATAAGTACGAGATAGAGTTTGCGGTTCCGAAGTCCTTCTTTGTAGAAGATGATTATACCATCACATATTGTGGCAGTTCGGTGAAGAGTGCAGATATTAAGAATGTAAAGGAGCTGGCACAGCCAACGCCGACAACGGCTGTTTATCAGGGGATTGTTATTGATGGTACCTTTACGGACTGGGATGCCGTTGCCGGGAAGCAGGTGGATGATCAGTGGATCCGTGAGACGGCGGCTGTATTTGATGGAGATTATCTGTATCTGTATGTGAAGGAGAAGGAGACTGGTTCTGCGACCGGAGCAGGATCAAGCAGCAATGGTAAATATACGATTTATACGGATCTGGGCAGGCATACTACATTTCAGCTTCGCAAGGATCATATTGAGGGGATTGACGGGGCAAAGGTTTCTTATTCAAATCGTCAGTATGAGATTGCGATTCCGGCGTCTGCGATCCGTCAGTATAAAGAGACCATTTCTTTTGGATACTATATGGATGAGAATGTCCTGATAGATAATATTGCAAACCGCAAAGAAGATACAAAGACAGATAAGAACTTTTATAAAATTGTTTACGATGGAAAATATTCTGACTGGGATTATTATCCGCATCAGCTGATCCAGTATTCTACCAGCGGCGGTGTTGGAAATGATGCGGAGGGAGCACTTTATCAGGATGGTACGACCTTATATGGTCATGTGCTTTCTATGCTGCATATGAATGAAAAGGAGTTTCAGCCTTTTACGATCCGTGTAAATGAAAATGACAAAACAGCCATCAATTTCCGTCTGGTAGCAGTGGATAAGGATGGCAATATTGACAAGGACTGCAAGCTGGATCATTTGGATGCAGGGACATATGAGTACTATTTATGGGACTTAAATTCCGGTTCTACCGCTACAAATATTAATGATAAGGATGCACCGGTTTATGGAAAAATGTATCTCACAGTAAATCAGACAGCCGAGGGTAAGTCTGTATCTGACGAGATGGAGTATCAGGTGGATCTGGAGAAGCTGGCAGACCATTTTGGTATGGATGCGTCCGATATGAAGCTGATCCAGGCACAGTATATTAATATTGGTCAGGAATGGGTATCTATTGCAGGTACCTCTACCGGTGCCTGGCTGGGACTGATTCTTTGTGGCATTTCGGTATTGGCAGTGTTTGGATATCGAAAGCTTAGGCGGAAGGTGGTATAAATGACACCGATTTTTGCGTTGATCATAGTGGTGGTGTGGCTTTACGTTTTACGTGTTACCCGCAAAAGTGAGCTTCCGGCATGGCGTTTTATCTGGGGGAGCTGTGGTCTTTTTGTGCTGATGATGGTATTTGTGCGGCCGTATTGTATGCAGCCGCTGGCGCAGTTTGTAGCAGTGATTGCGGGGGGCTTTGGAAAGCTGACAGGGATGTTTTCGGCGTATTTTAAATATGGTGTGATCTTTGTGGATTCCAAGGCAGGTGCGATTTCGCTGTTGATCGATTTTGAGTGCTCCGGGATTTTGGAGATCATGGCATTTGTGTCTTTGGTAGCATTTTTTCGGGCATATACCGTTTATGAGAGAGTCGTGGTAGGGATTCTGGGCACATTTTATATTATCTTTGCCAATGCACTCAGGATCATTGCTATCTGTGTGATCATTTATATCTGGGGCATGCCTTCTTATTATGTGGCACATACATTTATTGGCAGACTTATCTTTTATGGTCTGTCCGTTTTGTTGTACTTCTTTGTGTTTACGAAGACACAGATCGTGCGCCAGAAAGTAGGTGGATTTACTTATGGAACTGATAAATAGATTCTGCAATTCTTTTTTATTCTGGGCGGCGTGGATCATTATTCCGGTGCTGATGGAGATCGTACCTTCTGTGGGAAGTGTTTTTGTGTTGATCAAGAAGCATATTTTCCGCAGAAAGATTGCAAAGCCTGCGATTGATCCGGAGATATCTCTGATCGTACCCATCTATAATTCTATGGATACGCTGGAGCAGTGTATCCGTTCTATTGATGAGAGCGATTATCCTGATGAAAAAATCCGTATCTTTCTTGTAAACAATCAGGGGCAGGATGACAGCTTTCAGGTGTTTTGTGAATGTCAGCAAAGGTATCCGCAGCTGCGGATGCAGTGGCTGAATGCAAAGCAGGGAAAGTCAAAGGCATTGAATCTGGCACTGTTTAACAGTGAGGGAAAATACATTATCCATATTGACAGCGACGGCTTGCTGGAGCGGTCAGCCATCCGCAATATGGTGTACCGGTTTGAGGATGATCAGTCCATTGAGTGTATGACGGGAGTGATCCTGACCGATCCGAAGCAGGTGCAGCAGTATCCGCTGTTGATGCCGAGGATCCTTCGGAAAATTGAGTTTATGGAGTATGCGCAGGCATTTCTGGCAGGACGTAATTATGCGGCGGAGGTAAATGCTGTTTATACCTTGTCCGGTGCATTTTCGGCATTTCGCAAGTCAGCGGTATTAAAATCACAGCTCTACAATACAGATACGATCTGTGAGGATACGCAGATTACTTTTCAGATGAAATATCTGCAGAATACCAAGGTGGGACTCTGCGAGGATGCGATCTTTTTTGTTGATCCCATTGAGGACATGAACCGGCTGTATACCCAGAGACAACGATGGCAGAGAGGAAGCCTGGAGGTTTCGCATCTGTTTTTGAAGGATAAGCTGAAAGCAGGGAACATGTTTACGAATGTCGGTGTGAGAACGCTGCTGTATGATCATACTTTTGCATTTCCGAGAATGATCTGGTATCTGGCACTGATCTGTCTGCTGTGTATGAATTATTCCTTTGCGCAGATTGGGTATTCCACTTTGTTTTTATATGGTCTTTATGTGCTGATCGGTGTGTTTTATTACATTTCTACAGTGGGATTTTTGAAGGGATTTAAGGAAATAAGGCGTTATTATGCGAAGCAGTGGTATGTGATCCCGCTGCTGCCGTTTTTTAATCTTATGGTATTTTTTATGCGCTTTGCCGGTGTGATCAACAGTATCAATACGGACAGTGCATGGAAAACAAAGAATTTTACGCAGGAGAGAGAAAGCTTTGTAAAAACGGTGCTGGACGATTTTGGTGTTATTACAGGGTTCCTTGGTAAAATCAGAAATTTTGTAAATAATGAGGAGTAAGCAGTGAAAGAAAAACGTTTTTGGAAGAAAATTACCAATATTAAGGTGATATCAGTATTGATCATTCTGGCAGCAGTGATCATGGCAGTGATCGGATGGCATGAAGCGAAGGACTATGAAAAGAGTGTGCTGGCAATTTATGCAGAACAGCAGGATGCCTATGTGCAGCTGGTGCTGGATCAGATCAATGTGCTTGATGACCGAAGTGATGAGGAGATTGTTAAAAAGATTCTGGGATCTCTTGATACATCCGGCAGAAAATACTGGACATTGACAAAGGATCAGGCACTTTTGTTTGTCAAGGATGTCATGGAAACGAACCGGTATAAGGGACTGACGACGGAGACGTTTTTTACCTCTGACAGTGCGGCAAAGTTTTTGCAGGATCTGGAGATCAACCGTGTGATCCATGAAACGATTCAGATGGATGGCGTCAGATATGTGGCATCCGGTGTGATCTTTGAATATAACGGTGCAGAGTACAAGATCTGCCTGCTGACCAATGATACAGTGATCCTGGACAATAATATTTTCCTGTCCTCCAAGATCGGTCTATATGTGTTTGGTGTCCTGTTACTGGGACTTCTTTTGGTGGTTTCCATGATCTTTGCCAATGTTTTGGATCTGAGGGAGAAACGGATGAAGGCGATGAAGGAGCACATCACCGGGTTAAATAAGGTGCTGACGGAGCAGACGGAAATGATCCGGGAAATGAACTGGTACCATACCAGATGGAGTGTGTTTAAGCCGTCTGCCATGGAAATGTTTGTACAAAAAATAGTACAGAGACAGATTGTGCCTGTTGTTTTTGTGAGCGTGGCATTTGATTCCGAAAAGCAGAGAAATGATTTTCTCCAGAAAGCACAGATTCTTTTGGATGAAAAAGTGCTACGCTTTGAGAGGGAATCCGGAGATGGTCTTATCCTTCTGTTTTTACAGTATCAGGTACAGGAAATGGAAAAGGCGCTGGAACAGATGACATTACAAAAGGTATCCTTTCGGATAGAGAGGCGGATGGAATGCCGGGAAGCATCTGAATTACAGGAAACCTATGGGAGCTTTATGGCACAGATATCGCAGGAAGGGGAGAAAGAGCATGGCGCGGACCACGTTTCGGGAATATAAATTTAAGTTTTATCTTAATGCCAATCATTTTATTGTAATTAACGGAAAAGAGGGCGAGATTCATCCTCATACATGGGAGTTTATGGTAGATGTCCTTATGAGTGACCAGAAATTCGTACAGTTTGATGCGTATGAAAAAGCAATCGACGAATATTTTAATAAATACCAGAATCGTATATTAAATGAGGTAGAACCCTTTGATCATATGGTGCCGACACTGGAAAATATGTCGGATTATTTTGCAGACGAGATCCGGGGGATTGTCAAAGAGCTGGGAGGTCATCTGGTAAAGATGGAGAGCAGTGAGACTCCTACCAGAAGCTATGTGATCAGCTTTGAGAGGGAGCCGGAATATCTGGAAAGCATCCGCAGGAGTTCTAAACAGCAGATGAGTGACGTGATCGATGGAATCTTAGACCGTATTATTGATTAAGAGGAGTGCACAGTGAAGAAAAAAGCAGGAATGATAGCGGTGATACTGCTTTATGCGGCGGCCGCTGTACTCATAACGTATCTGATCATGATCAGTGGCAATTATCCCGCAGGGACGGATACGGCGGGATATCTTTACAAAGGGAATATGCTTTATGATGCCATAAGAAAAGGGGATTTGTATCCGCTTTATAACAGTCTGTGGTTTAACGGCGCGCAGACCATGCGTTATCAGGCACCTCTGCCGATTTATTTTCTGGCGTTTTGCCAGTGGATTGCCGGGGGAAATGACCTCGACGGATACCTGGTGTTTGTGGCTCTTGTTTTTTATTTGGGAGCGTTAGTCTGGTTGTATATAGGGTATCGAAGCAATCGTCCGGGAATGGGAGCATTTTTGGGAATCCTGTGGTTTTTTATGCCAAATAATCTTTATGTTCTGTTTGGAGAGGGAGATCTGCCGCAGGCGTTTGCTCTGATATGGATGCTCTTATGGCTTCATTGGATCAGTGTCTATCTGCTGGAGGATGATTGGGGGGCTTTGGTGAAGACAGTCCCCGTATTTACGGTGATCGTTCTCAGTGGGACAGGACTGGCAGTGATGATGTCGGCAGCGATGATGATCTTTCTGTTGATCTATCGGCTTTTGTATCACAGGAAAGGAAAGTGTTTCCCTGTGGTAGGAGGTATGCTTCTGGCATTTCTGATCACAGGCATATGGCTTTATGCTTCCCTCTGGGGAAGAGGAAACACAGGCAGCTCCGAAGTGATGCGGGGAATGTTTCAGGATGCCTGGATCTCTCTGAATCCTCTTCGCCGCCTGAAGCGGGGGAATGTTGATTTTTATTTTGGCTTATCGTCCTTTATGGTTGCTGTTTTTGGCATTCTATGCAGCAAAAGAAAATCCATGGCGGGGTTCTGGACTGCGTTGATACTTTTTGCGGGAACAACCACTTCGGTGTATGCAGTGCTGGAAAAGCTTTCGGCGGGTCATTCTTTGTGGATGCTCTCCTTTATTTCCATTGCTTTGGGAATGATACTTTACAGTTTCATGAAATGGACTTCGCTGAAATGGGGTTTTGTAATACTCTGCTGTGTGCTTCTGGTGGCAGATTGTGTTCCGTCATTCTCCCTGATCTATCGTGGGAAAGGAACCATATCAGCAAATGAAAGAATGCGCCGGACAGCAGATGCCTGTCTCATCACGGAGGCAAGAAAGGTGACGACCCAGAGAGCTGCAATTCTGGATGGAGGCAGTCTGGGAGCTGTTGCACCGTATCTGCTGAACGGTTACAATGAAAAACAGGTCAAAGGGACATTTGGTATCGGAAACGCTTCGGCTGTTACGGCGGTGAACATTGCAGAGCTTGAGGAAGCGGCAAAAAACGGATATTATCTGTATCTGTTTGACCGGGCTCTGGAACTTGGCAGCGATACGGTCCTGATACAGCTTGAGGAGTTGAAAAAAGGTGCGGAGGATATCACGAAAGCCAGTGCGGCAGCAGCGAAGCTGGGATATCAGCTGACGGCTCAAAACGACAGTTATCTGCTGTTTCATATGGATACCTATACATCTTTTGGGACAATATGCAAATATGACGGGATTGCCATTGGTGATACGGCAGCGTCTCTTACCTATGGCAATCCGGATATTGCAAAGGGAGATTCTGTCTCATTAGATGATTATACATTCCGGGAATTGTCCGAGTATCATGTGATCTATCTGTCCGGTTTTACGTACACAGATAGAGAAAAAGCAGAGAGTCTGGTGAAAAAACTCGGTGATACCGGTGTAAAAGTAGTGATCAGCGGAGATGGGATTCCGGAGGACTCCGGGACGAAGGAACGATCCTTTTTGGGAGTCAGCTGTCAGGATATTTATTTTCAAAATGGTTATCCCGTCTTATATACATCAGAGGGGGAGTTGGATACTGCACTGTTTGACAGAAGCGTCTCCCGGTGGAAAACAGTATATCTCAATGGATTGGAAAAGGTTGATGGATATCTTTTTGATTCCGGCAGACGTCTGGACTTTTCCGGATCCGTTTATAATGACAATATTGTTTTTGTGGGACTGAATTTATCGTATCATTGTTTTCTGACACAGGATGAAAATGTGGGGGAATATTTACAGCAGCTTATAGGAGAAAACCTGAATGAATTGCCGGATCGAACCATCGTGCCTCTGAAAATTACTTATGGCAGAAACGAGATCAGGATTACGTCAGATAAAGATAATGTAAATACTTCACTGGCATATCATGATATGTTCAGCTGCCGGCAGAAGGTTTCAAGAGAGCATAACCTATTGGTAGTGCGGCGTGGCACCACAGTGATCCGGATGAAATATCCGTATCTTGGGCAGGGGGTTTTACTGACATTGGCAGGGCTTGTGGGATATATTTTGCTGATATGGTGGTTGAAGTACCGTAAAGAACGGAATAAAGTTAAGAAATAATTTAACAAATAAAAGAAATTCTTAAGATTATCTTGAGGGTTTCTTTTATTTTATTTGTTATATTTATCTGCGGATGGGAACATTAATGATATGGAAGGTGCTCTAACATGCAGAAAATAACAAATTTATTTTATTGGTTCAGTCAGGGGCTGACGCTGGGGATCGGGGGATGTCTGCTTATGATGTCCTGTCTGGCAATGATCGTATATGGGATCATGTATGGAAATGACCATTATGGAATGATGACATTGGCCATGCTTTTAATAGCGGTTTTGGTGGCTGCAGGAGTCCTGTTTTTGGGGCGGAGACTGGAAAAAGAATGCCGCCACAGAAGTATTCTTTTGTTTGGGGTACTTGTATGTCTCCAGATATTCTTTCTGGTGTTTATTTCGCATCCCATGGCGATCAGCGATCCTGCCAGAGTGCAGAATGAGGCACTAATGATGGTGCAGAAGCAGCATGGCCGGATGAATATGGAGGATCTGTACTTTCAGCGGTATCCCAATAATCATTTTATTGTAGTTTTATTTTACTATTTTTATAAGATGTTATCTTTTATGGGAATACAGCAGGTATGGATTCCAACTATTATATTAAATCTGGTTTCTATTGATATAGGAATTCTTTGTTCATGGCTGATCGCAAGAGGCTGGAAAGGGACGAAGATGGCAGATCTGGTGCTGGTTTTGTTTATTCTCTGTCCGACTACTTATGTCTGGCTTACCACCGTTTATACCAATACGCTTTCGTTTCCTTTCGTGATGCTGATACTTTATTTATGTCTGCGGCTTCAGAATGAGTCAGAGAAACGAGACAGCCGTAAAAGCTTATGGGCGTTACTGGGTGCTGTAATGGCTGTGGGATATTGGATACGTCCTACAACGATCATTCCTATCATAGCGGTTGTATTGTATTTTATCGTGCGTGGAACACAGGGGATGAAAAAGGAGAATGCTGTAAGGTATTTGACCGGGGTGGCACTTACGGCAGGTGTCTTTGTTTGTTGTTTTATGGGATGCCGGGGACTGGTAGACAGGCATATGGATCGGAGCGGACTTACCGGGGAGTTTCCGGTGACCCATTGGATCATGATGGGGCTGAATACAGACACCTTTGGAGAATTTTCCAGAGAGGATGAGGCATATACCATGAGCTTTGATACAAAAGCTCAGAAACGTCAGGCGGATATGGAACGGATACGGGAACGTGCTGCTGAGCTTGGGGGAACCGGTCTTGCCTATCAGGCGATGGCAAAAATGTTTGGCGTTTGGGCACTTGCTGACGATGATTGCTTTAATAAAGCGGCATATGCCAGTGATTTTCCGGGCTGGTACCGGTATTTCATGGGAAAGGATAACACCTGGTACCTGTTATTTATGCAGGCATTTCGTGTGGTGACATTTTTGTTCCTGTGTGGGAGTATTACGGGACAGATGCGTCAGAAAAAATATGACCGGTCGTATGTGCTTTCTTTGACCTTTTTGGGGGCTGTCCTGTTTTTCGTACTCTGGGAGGCGAACCGAAAATATAATGTATGCTTTATGGGAGTCTGTCTTTTACTGATGGCAGATGGGATAGAAGGGTGTCTGCAGTGGATGAGGCAGAAGCAGTTCGCCGGATTGCGGCGAAGAAATTCCCGGGTTGTCATGATGGCATTGGTGGCCATTTGTATCCTGCTGACATCATATATGCAGCGGACAACAACGTCGCAGACTGTTTCGACCAATGAAAACGTTGTATATCATTGCCGGAATAATCCGGATTCCGTGGCGATGAGTGCCATAAGCGGAAACAGGAAAGGGTACTTTCAAAAGCCGGTTTTGCTGGAGCAGATCATACGTCAGGGACAGTTGACGAGAGCCGGAGAAAAGGAAACGATTATACTTAATTTTGAGAGAAATGAGGGGAAAAGTCATTCTCAAAAATGGAAGGGAGACGGGCAGAAAGGAAAGCACAAAAAAATAAAACAAGGGGAAAATAAAATACAGCATAAAAAAGAATATAAAATAGAGGTGTTATCTTTGGAAAACGGACAAAAAATATATAGCAGGAAAGTGCGGAATGATCAGTTTAGTAAAAGTGGTAAACTGATAATACGTCTTCCTCAAATTTCGAAGGATTCGTCGAAGGGATATGTGATCCGTTTACATCATTATGGCAAAAATTACACGATGATCCCGAAGGTCAGTCGTTTTCCTAAACTCAATCCATATCCATATGGCAGCTTGTATATTAAGGGAAGAAAAACAAACTATGATCTGTCTATGAGTATTCTGCAGAGGAAATAAAATATAATATTTTCGATAGGAATTATTTAATATTTTATGTTAAAATTCTTCCTGTCAATTTCGAAATATTGCTTGCACAGACAATGGAATAAATGGTATGATAGACAGGCTAAGGTTTGCTGATGGCAGACCTTAGCTAAATCATTTTTTGGAGCTAATTATGAAGGAAAAAAGAATAACGGAATGGAAGAAAACAGAAGGCGGTGCATACCTGTTTCCGGGCTGTGTGGTGACAGGAGATGTCACGCTGGGACAGGAGGCGTCGGTGTGGTATAATGCCGTGGTCCGTGGGGATATGGCATCGATCAAAGTGGGAGAACGAAGCAATATTCAGGACAATGCAGTAGTTCATGTGGATAATGGATGTCCTACCGTGATCGGAAATGGTGTTACAGTGGGGCATGGAGCTATTGTTCATGGATGCACGATAGAAGATGACTGTATCATTGGCATGGGGGCTGTGATCCTTAATGGGGCGAGGATCGGCAGAAACTGCATTATCGGAGCAGGGACGCTGGTGCCAGAGGGAAAGGAAGTGCCGGAGGGTTCCGTTGCTTTTGGCAATCCGGTTAAAGTATATCGTCCTGTGACACCGGAAGATGTATCCCATATTCGGGACAATGCGGCGGAGTATGTTGCTTATGCAAAGGAAGAATAAAGGAGAAGACATTGCAAAGAGAAAATTTTAAATCCAGATTAGGTTTTATTCTGATCTCGGCGGGATGTGCCATTGGAATC
>OIYT01000897.1_pt1 | contig 24185 bp, 25 predicted proteins | sample 1588201 | NCBI WGS metagenome assembly OIYT01 (sample SAMN03283260) | human gut metagenome | biome: human-associated habitat; material: feces | host: Homo sapiens | place: USA | collected 2013
GCACGTGCCCTCTAAGAACACCTCGCCAGCTGCGCTCAGCTGGAGCAGCCTGACGGGTTCAACAGCTCCATTTCTTTTTGTTCCTGCACGATGCTTTACGTTATCACGGCTCGCCGTATCCGCCAATCCCCCACAAAAAAAGAGGAGCGAACCCAAGATCCGCTCCTCCAGACAAGCTATTTTCCCGCTCTCACTGCCAGAAGACCACCAGATCTTCCACCGCCTCATAGAGATTGGGGTTATGTTTGGTCAGTCCCTGATTGACGATGCTGAACATCAGCAGCACGACCATTCCCACGCTTCCCAGCAGCACCAGCCACGACAGCCGGTACCGTGCCGCAGAATCGCCCCGTCTTGCCGTGCCGGAATTGCAGCGCAGCAGACAGCCCACACTGCCCAGCACCGCCGGCGGCAGCAGGTCGATGACGTAGCGCATGTTGACACCGCCCATGCAGAAGTTCAGCCATGCCATCACCACCGGCAGCAGGAAACACAGCCCGAAGACCGCACGCTGCTGGCGCAGTGTCACGCCCTGTAATGTCTCGCTCCCCGGCTGGCGCAGAACACGTGGCAGCAGCAGGAATCCGCACAGCAGCAGCGGATAGCTGCAAACCCCCAGCGCATCGGCAACATAGCGGTACGCCTGATAGCTGTTCAGGCTGAGGCTCTGCACTCCGAAAAACGGGAAGGTGTTACTCATCTTCGGCAGCTGCAACAAGTCGTGGTAGATCGCCGCCGGCAGCTGGGACAGCTGCAAGTGGTAGGCGTGAATGTCGCTGGTGGTCAGCTGGTACGCTGCCCCGAAATCCAGCGGCGAGCCGAACCGCAGCTGGTTGTACGCAAAGATGCCGCCAAGCCCTGCCAGCAGCGGCACCAGAAACGCCGCCGCCTGCGACAGCCGGCACTTCCATGTGCGCTGCTTCCGCACCAGAACGCCCAGAAACAGCGGAATCAGAATGGCAGCAGCCACCGCAGCGCTGGGACGTGCGCCCACGCAGAGAATCAGGGAGAGCCCGCTGCCCGCCAGACACAGGGTGCGCCGCACCGGCTTTCCGGCGAAGTGCACGCTGCCCTGAATCCCCAGCCATACCGCCAGCAGCAGGAAGCAGGATGCCGTCACCACCGCCAGATAATAGAGGTCGGCGTATTGCAGGGAGAAGTACACCCCGCTGCAGCAGACCGCCGCCGGCAGACACCCTAGCAGCAGGAGCAGATTGGCACGTGGCACAAACGCCCGCACAAATGCCATGACAGCACCGCACAGAAACAGGATGGACAGGACACTGAAAAAGGTCACTGCTGCGCCCAGCGGCGGCAGCGCACCCCGCAGCCAGTAAAACGGATAGTAGAAGACCAGCACCGGCGTGATGCCAAAATAAGAGTAGTAGTGTCCGTTGTAGTAGGCACGGTCCCATGCGTAAGAGATACCGCTGGCGTTTCGCTCGCTGTTGTCATAGACATTGTCCAGCTCCGGCGCAGCGTCCAGATCCAGCGTCACCCTGCCGTGCCGGAGTGCGTCAAAGGTCTGCACATAGGGGTCGTATCCGGCAGCCCCGTTGACCAGCGGATAGGAGATGGTGGTGAGATTCGGACGCAGGAACAGCAGCGCAGAGGCAGCACAGACGAGCGTCATAACCAGCACCGCTGCCCGATGGCGGAATTTGGTGCGGTCATAGGGAATGCGGTACAGCGCATAGACACGAATCCACTGCACCAGCCCCAGCGCTGCAAACAGCAGCAGATACCGCACAGCGGAAAAGGCATAGGGCACGGCGCTGTACAGCACCACGGATTCCAGCGTGACGCTGCTCTTGAGCTCGGAGAACTTCAGCTGGATCTCCCGCAGCGTTCCGTAGGGGTCAACCTTGAAGTCGCAGGAGCGCCCCTGCCCCGCCGCATATTTTTCGCCGATGATCTGAAACGTCTGGGAGAAATTGTCGTCCTTGATGGCGGTCTGCACCCGGAACAGATCGCCGTCCTTCTTTTGCTTCAGACGAATCTGAATGGCACCTACCGTGGAGGGCAGCGTCTCCGGCGCAACAGTCAGCGTGGTGTCGCCGGTCATGGCGATGGTGCCGTCTGCACGGGTCGCATTGTCCTCCGTGACGATCTGGACGGACTCCGGCGAGAGCAGCACCTGTTCCGAGACATTGCAGAAGCTCTTGCCCTGAAATACCGCCGCTTCCGCCACCAGAAGCACCGCACTGAGCAGCGCCAGCCGCCGGAGCAGCCGGCTCTCCCGCCGTTCCGCCCGCCACAGGGAGAGCAGCACAGAACCGGTGCAGAGCAGCGAGATCAGCAGCAGGATGCCAAAGGGCAGCCCCTCTCCGCTGAAGTTCGCCATGTGGCTGCTGACCAGACTGTCCAGCACCAGAAACAGCACCATCTGGAGCAGTGTGGCAATGCCCAGCCGGCGGAGCAGCAGCGGCTTTTCCACAGCGCCCGTTCCCCAGACCGCATCCCAAAACCGGCGCAGCCTGCCGGAGCTGTCCGGCAGTGCGGGCGACGGACAGGGAATGACCTGCTTTTTCAGGAGGACAGCGCCCAGCAGCGCACCGCAGATTCCCGTCAGAAGCGGTACGAGTAGATCCGCCCATAGTGTATTCATAAGATGATTCCTGCCTTTCTGTCTGGCGGAGTCCGCCATTTGTCAAAAGTTTTAATTTTCCAAAAATAATACACAGAAATATTATCGCATATTCATTCTTTCGATGTGTAGCAAAACATTGCGGAAATTGTAAAACCAGTGTAAATTTGCGTCTGCCGCCGTCGAAAAGCTTGACAATGGAGCGAAAAAAGAGTATGATAGGTATAATAACCAGTTGTACCGGGGGCTTTCCCGAAGCATTTCCGGTGCATGGACTTTTTCAGAGCCTGTCCCCGCATCCGGACAAATGCCGGGCAGAGGTTCAGACAAATATGATTAAATGGAGGGTCATTATGGCAACAGAACTTTGTGAAAAATTCGGAAAACAGGGGCTGACGTTTGATGACGTTCTGCTGATTCCGGCAGAATCGGACGTAACACCGAATATGATTGATCTGCGCACAACGCTGGCAGGTTCCGTCAAGCTGAAAACACCGGTGATGACAGCGGCGATGGACACCGTCACAGAAGCACAGATGGCGATCGCCATTGCACGGGAGGGCGGTATCGGTATCATTCACAAGAACATGACCATCGAGCAGCAGGCAGACGAGGTGGACAAAGTAAAGCGCTCCGAAAACGGCGTCATTGTCAATCCGTTCTCGCTCACAGAAAATCATCTGGTCTCTGATGCCAACGAACTCATGGGAAAGTACAAGATCTCCGGCGTTCCCATTGTGGACAGCGTGGGCAAGCTGGTGGGCATCATCACCAACCGTGACATGCGCTTCCTCTCCGACTATAACGGTCCGATCTCCGAGGTCATGACCAAGGACAACCTGATCACCGCACCGGTGGGCACCACCATGGAAGAGGCACAGGCGATCCTGCGCCAGCACAAGATCGAGAAGCTGCCGCTGGTGGACGAAAACGGCTACCTCAAGGGACTCATCACCATCAAGGACATCGAAAAGGCGGTCCAGTTCCCCAACTCCGCCCGTGACGAAAAGGGCCGTCTGCTCTGCGGCGCAGCCATCGGCGTGACTGCAAACGTGCTGGAGCGTGCCCATGCGCTGGTAGACGCACAGGCTGACGTGCTGGTTCTGGACTCCGCACACGGTCACAGCAAGAACATCATCAACACCCTGAAGATGGTCAAGGCAGAGTTCCCGAACGTGCCGGTCATCGCCGGAAACATCGCCACCGCAGAAGCTGCCGAGGCACTGATCGCTGCCGGCGCAGATGCTGTCAAGGTCGGCATCGGCCCGGGTTCTATCTGTACCACCCGTATCGTTGCCGGTATCGGCGTTCCGCAGATCACCGCTGTGTATGACGTGGCACAGGTTGCCAAGAAGTACGGCGTTCCGGTCATCGCAGACGGCGGTATCAAGTACTCCGGCGACATCGTCAAGGCACTGGCTGCCGGCGCTAACGTGGTCATGCTCGGCTCGCTGCTGGCAGGCTGTGCAGAATCTCCGGGAGAAACCGAGATCTATCAGGGACGTTCCTTCAAGGTATACCGTGGCATGGGCAGTCTGGCTGCTATGGCAAACGGCTCCAAGGATCGTTACTTCCAGGAGGGCGCAAAGAAGCTGGTTCCGGAGGGCGTCGAGGGTCGTGTTCCTTACAAGGGGAGCGTGGCAGACACCATCTTCCAGCTGGTCGGCGGTATCCGTTCCGGTATGGGCTACTGCGGCTGTCCCACCATCGAGGAGCTGCACCAGAAGGCAAAGTTCGTTCAGATCACCAACGCCGGTCTGCGTGAGAGCCATCCCCACGATATCCAGATCACCAAGGAAGCACCGAACTACTCGGCACAGTCCTGATCGAAAGTTTAATAGGAAGGAAAGGTCGTGTTCGCCAAGGCGGGCATGGCCTTTTTTGTCCACGGTGCGCTAAAATGGCTCCCCTGAAAGGGGTGATTCCCCATGGAATGGGGAAATGTCACGAAGTGACAAAAGGGACCGCTCAGTAAGAGCTGGCAGCCGTAGGCTGACTGAGGGGTTTTTCTGTGAAATCTTTTCTGTATATTGTTTTTGCCTTCCCCGCCGGCTTGACATTTCGCCGGAAAACCTGCTATAATGACATCACACTGGCATTGCCGGTGATTTGAAAAAAATTAGAAAGAAAGGAATTCAACCAACTATGAAAAAACTGTGGAAAACCATGACCGCCCTCGGCTGCGCTGCTGCCGTCTCGGCGCAGATTCTGCCGCTGACGGCGTTTGCCATCGAACCGGCACAGGTACATGTGCTGGCGCTGGGCGACGAGGGACTTGCCTCGGCAACTGACACCTCCGCTGCCTCCTACGTGGCGGACTATCTGGGCGCCACCCTGTCGGACTACACCCAGACCGGCAAAAAGGCATCCGACCTGCTGACAGAGGTGGAGAGCGACGCTGCGCTTCAGGCAGATCTGGTGCAGGCAGATGTGATTCTGCTCTCTGTGGGCGTGAATGACCTCGCTGACCCCATTCTCTACGAGAACGCCGACCTGCTGGATGCCTCCCAGTACACCAGTCTGGATGACATGGTCAACGCCCTGTCCACCTCTTCCGCCCTCCTGCTGAACGACCGGCTGGCTACCTCCATGCCCGCTATCGTGGAGAGCGCCAACCAGAGCATCGAGGCGCTGGTGCAGGCGATCTACCAGAAGAACACCAGTGCGGATATCATCATCCAGACGGTTTCCAATCCGCTGGCGGTGGAGTTCACCAAGATCAATGCGTCAGACAACCGCCGCTGGGCGTTCCACCAGCTGTACGAGTACATGGAGGTCTACCTGAACGGCGGCAAGACCACCAACAATGCCGTCATTGCCGAGGGCGTGAACCAGAAGATCAAGTCCCTGCCCCATGTCAGCGTGTCGGATTTCCACGATGCCTTTGTGGGCGCTGACGGCGAGGAGGCGCTGGGCTTCTACCTGACCAATATCGCCAGTCTGGACATGCGCTTCACCGAGATCGGAAAACTGGTGGCAGCAGCTTCAGCACTGGATGCTGCCGGATTCACCGTGGGCAATGGCAGCGTTCTTGCGGATGCCTACGCAGCCACCGGCGAAAATGCCACCCTCCCCGCCCTGCGTGCCTCGCTGGACAGCGCCATCCAGACCGCAGCCGGCAATGCCCAGACCGTGTATGCGCTGGGCGATGTGAATGCGGATGCTGCCGTGACACTGGATGATGCGTTCCTCACCCTCCAGCAGTACGCCTATTCCGCAGCCGGCGGAAAGCACATCCTCCAGCCGGCACAGCGCCGTGCAGCCGATGCCGATAACGACGGCAAGCTCTCCATGGACGATGCGTTCCTGTGGCTGCAATACTACTCCATGTGCGCAGCCGGACAGGACGTAGACCTGGAAACATTCCTCGTGAAGAACGGAAGAAACTGAGAACGGTAAGCCTTTGATAGGAATACGGCTGCGCTCGCCCCTGTAGGGACAGGTTGTGCCGTGTCCGCAGATCAACGATTGCTGCGAAAATCATTTGATTCTCAAGAAGTGGTTTTAAATGGGCACTGTAAAGGAGTCTAAGAAAATGTTTGGAATTTTACGCTTTTGTATGCGCTTATATGCGATCCCGGTTCTTTCAATCGTTGTTTGCGGTATGCTGGTTCGTCAATGCTTCCAACCTTTTTTTATCAACCCTGAAAAAGTGCGGAAAAACGATTACATCTTGGATAACCCCGAAAAGGTCAATCTGGCAGGGAAAATATTCACGGGACTTGTCTCGCTTGCCGCACTCATTTTCTTTGTATTGCCGACAGCGATGGATACCGTTCACTGGATTCAAAACGACTATGTATATGCAGTTGTTGAAACACCTTCTGATTATAGCTCAAACAATTCAGACGAAAAATTTGGCAGAACGCCTGTCGTACAGCATCCGGAGTTTTCTTATGACCCGGAAACAGACCAGATTTTCTATCTTGCAGCAGAAGAGGATTCACAGTACAGTGATACGATTTCTGTGCCTTTAGCACCATATGCAAAGGGGGATTTTTACCTGGTCAAATATTTGCCGTACACAAAACATGGATTTTCAATTTATCAGATTGACGATATCGATGCGTATAAATGAAATTGATGGATTCCTGGTTTTGCTTCATGGTTCGTTATGTTACTTATATAACTATAGAAGCAGATTTTGAAGGAAGTATAGATTGACAGAAAGGTTATTTATGAAAAGCAAAAGAAAAATACGATTTCTTGTGCCAATATTCTGTATCATCCTTTTACTTGTCATCTATTGCCTTGTGAATAGTTTGATAAGAGAAAGAGAATTTCAGCATATGCCAGAAATATATGAGATACCGGATACTTCACAAGTATTTACGAAAAACAATGTCACAACAGTTCGGACAAATTATATCATAAAAAATGAATGCACTGATTTGGATCTATTGCATCAAAAAGTACAAGATTTCATTTATGATAATGATATCATCAATACCTCAATCAGTTATTCAGAAACAGAAAACTACTATATAAACTTAAGGTTTTATCGCATTAGTAAACAGCTTTCTTTTGATTTTGAACAAATACCGGGGTTCGGAGGAGACGTCATCGAAAATCACAATGAAGATATGATTGCAGAAGTTTGTCTTTTTCCAAATTCTTCAGATCAATTGTATTATACACTTTGGAACAAAACGGAGAATAATAAAGATGGATATAACGATGTGATAGAGGAAAGATCTTTTTATGAAGCATTGCAGATATCACAAAATTCTTAATGGAATAACGGTCAAAGCTTATTTAAAACAATGTTTTACTTATGATATTTTTGATGAATATAATGAGTTTTATGAAAGTGTGATGGCGTGGGGAAACAATTGCTCGCAGTAGTATTAATAGGATTCTTTTTCAATGTGATGATGTGCTCTCCTCTTGTTGCAAATGCCGCTTCGGAAGAAACCGAGTGGCATACGAATTATGGTTACGAACTGGAGGAAATTCCTTTCAGTGAAGTAAGTGATTCCTATATCCAATCCGTGCATATTTCTCATGAAGCAGCAGATCATAAAAATATTCTGTCTTATGATGTTTCTTCTGATGGCAGTATCATAGTTACCTTAAAAGAGAATATGATTCATGTTTACAATTCAGATCTTTCATTGCGTTATCGCATAGACACTACTTACAATGCAACAATAATCGGGTTCTGGCAGGAAGATGAAGTGGTTGTGAAATTTAATCGTGGAAATACTGCTCTTGGTTTAGATGAATATGGTTCAATTGTTTCTGCATATTATTTTGAATATTCGGTCAATAATGCCATTGTCGAAGCACGACTTGAGAAAGAAAGAGAAGAGTCCATTGGTGACTATACCTATTGCTTAGAGAAAAAAACAATGCTAACAAGGCTGGACTCGCAGGGGAATGAAGAAGTTGTGTATAAAAATGAGCATGCCGCCCAGAATGCTCTGCTGTTTTTGTTGATCATTGTTGCATTCTTATCTATCATGGCGATTGTTATTGTTGTAAAAGTCATTCTTCCAACAAAAATCTTTATCAAGTGACAAAAAGAAATTGAAACCCATGAAGAATGCTTACAGGCAGTTCTGTCCGGCAAACAGCCAGACAGGACTGCCCTTTCTATTTTTCCCCAAACAGCAATACCATCCGGCAAAATGCCCGTTTTTGATGAAAAAACCCCGTGTGAAGCCTTTGTGGAAGCCATTTTATCTTCTTTTCTATCTCTTATCATAAGATTATCACATAAAACCGTATAATTAGAATCACAGAAACAAAGAGAACAGCAACCAAGCACCGGAGCCATTCCGGTACGGCAAATGCCGTTCCTGATGATAGAAAGGAAGAGTCATTATGTTTGAGGATGAAAAGAAATTCGAGAATACACAGGGAACTGAAACGCCGGCAGCCGGCACTACACCGACACCGGGAACCGCCAATCCCACCGCTGGTCAGTCCGCCGGCGCATCCGATCCGTACGCCTACCAGAACGGCTACTATCGGAACACCGCACCCCATCAGGATGAACCGGTAAACAGCGGCGCATACAGCCAGCCGCAGACCGCCTCTTCCGGCAGCGGTTCGCAGGTTCCGCCCACCAGCCAGAACGGCTACAGCTACGTCAACTACTATTCCGACCCCAACGGCGGAAATCATCAGAAGCCCAAGAAAAAGCACACCGGTCTGAAAGCCGTTGCCTGTGTTCTGGCAATGGTTCTGGTGTCCGGCGCATCCATCGGCATCTATGAGGGCGTTCGTTCCTCGATGGATACCGGCAGCAGCGCCGTTGTCAGCGACAGCAGCAAGGACACCGCCGAAAAGAGCGAGAGCTCCGCTTCCGATGACAGCAGCACCGGTTCCGTCCAGAGCAGCAATGCAGAGAGCTGGATCCAGCTTGCCTCCAAGGAAGGCTCCATGTCCATTGCGGACATTGTCAAGAAAGTCACCCCGTCGGTTGTGGGCGTGCAGTCCACATTCACCAGCACCGCCAACAACAGTGCCTATAACTACTACGGCGGCTTCTTCGGATTCGGCGGAAACAACGGACAGAACAGCACCCAGCAGGCAGTCGGTGTCGGCACCGGTATCATCATGTCGGAGGATGGATACATTGTCACCAATGCCCACGTCATCTACGACGATGAAAACGGCTACGGCGAGGCAACTGCCGTGCAGATTCAGATGTCCGACGAAAAGACAACTTACGACGCAAAGATCGTCGCCTATGACAAGGAAGCAGATATCGCCGTGCTGAAAATCGATGCAAAAGGTCTGACTGCCGCAGAATTTGGCGACAGCGACAAGTGTGAGGTCGGCGAAGCCGTGGTTGCCATTGGTAACCCGCTGGGTCTGGAATTCCAGAACACCGTCACCTGCGGTATCATCTCCGCACTGAACCGGAAGGTCACCATCAACGATAACGCCATGACACTGATCCAGACGGATGCCGCCATCAATAACGGCAACTCCGGCGGCCCGCTGATCAACAGCTCCGGTCAGGTCATCGGCATCAACTCCGCAAAAATGTCCTCCACCTACTCCTCTAGCGGTGCAAGCGTCGAGGGTCTGGGCTTTGCCATCCCCATGACAGAGGCAAAGCAGATCGTGGATGACCTCATCAACTATGGCTATGTCACCGGCCGTCCGCAGCTGGGCATCACCTGTCAGGATGTCTCTCAGGCAGTGTCCGAGGCGTATAACATCCCCGTCGGCGCTTATATCATCAGCGTCACCGAGGGCGGTGCAGCCGAAAAGGCTGGCCTGCAGGCTGCCGATGTCATCACAGGCATTCAGGATCAGGACATCTCCACCACGGAAGAACTCAACAACATCAAGAATGAATATAACGCCGGCGATACCGTCACCCTGAAGGTTGTCCGTAACGGACAGGAAATGAAGGTTGACGTGGTGCTGGAAGAAGTCAAGGGCACACAGAACCAGACCGAGCAGAAGAGCAGCAACAGCAATAGCGAAAACAGCAACGGCTAAGGGCTGGCTCGTGTCCGTCAGAGCGGTATCGCTCTGAATCCAATTTCAACAGTTTCATTTTTCATACATTCTCCTTATTATTTTTACAAAAAGGCCGTCCGGCGAAAACCGGGCGACCTTTTTGTTTTGAGATATGCTGTTTTGGCGGAAACAAATCCTTATGGGTAGAATTCGTCCTCGTAGGCTTCCAGATGGGTGTGGATGCCGTTTTTCCCGCCGGTGATCTGCACGCCGGTGATAACGGCGTTGCTGATGTCGTTTTCATAGCTGATCCTGTCCCCCAGACTGGCGGACAGAATGCCGTTGGCGTTGACAAAGAAGTACTTCCGTCCCCGTGCTGCAAACTTCCGCCGAAACGTCAGCGCCTGCTGGGGGTCGTAGAGATACTGCCGGTCGAGGGGAAGATAGCGGGAGCGGACAATGCCCAGACTCTGCGCCTTGGAATCGGTCTCGTGGAAATTGTCGTAGCTGCCGTCGGTGTCCGCCATATAGAAGTCCCGAATCATGCGGGAGTGATCCAGCCCGATGCCCACGCCCACCACCGTGCTCTCCGAAAAGCGGAAGGAGGTGTACTGCGTGGGCAGATTCATGCGCACCTCGTTGGCACCCCGGATAAAGGGATACCGCTGGTGCAGCTTGTAGGTGAGGTTGGCGATGCCGTCCCACATGCTGCACCCCTCCTTGACAAAGAGGTAGTTGCTGGTGTCGGTGCTGCGCTCCCACGTGATCTGGCTGGGCAGTGTGTGGAACTCCGTCATCAGCCGGTCGAGGGACATGCCGGTGTACAGCTTGGGCGCCAGCTGGTTTTGCAGCAGCATGGCAGTCATGCCTTTGGAAACCACGTGGAAGCGGACGGCGCCGTTTTCACGGGTCATGCGCAGCTGTTCCACCGTACCGCAGTGCACCTCCTGCCCGTTCAGCTCCATCCGGACACGGAACACGTCTTTCAGCGTGTCCAGCGAGATGGAGGCATATCCCACGATAGAGAGCTGGGTGTAGGGCGTGTAGATCTCCTGTGTCAGAGAAAAGGAGGCGATGCGGTTCGGATACACGTGGATGACATTGGGGGTGTCCAGCTTCAGGGCAAAATCACTCATTCCGCCGTCACCTCCGAAGCTGTCGTCGCTGCCGTGTCCGGCACGTAAATGCCGTTGGAGGTGTACAGCACCAGCTGACAGGGCAGGATGCCGGTTTCCGCTGTCTCCGAAACGGTGTACTCCAGAAGGCACGCTGCCGCAAACCGCATGCCCCGCAGCTCAAAGATGTACCGTGTGTTGTCCCGGATGGAACGGTCCAGCGTCTGAATGATGGGTGCCGGATTGTCCGTGAAACAGAAGTGTCCCTCCAGCGTAATGCGCTTGCTGCGGTTGGCGGAGCTTGTGACATAGGAAACATTGATGAGTCCGTTCTGTTCCGTGAGCACCCGCTCGCCGTGGAGCTTCCAGCTGCTGGCATAGAGCGTCAGCGTGTCCAGCCGAACGGGAAAGGCACGCTGTTTTACGGTGGCATAAGTAGTACTCATTGGGCAGATGCCTCCTCTCGTGTGGTCTTGAGAACGCCGGACAGGGAGAACGTGCCGTGGAGCACCATGCGCCGAAGCTGGCGGATCTCCGCCGGAGTCCCGCTTCGGATCTCCTGCATTTCCGCACCGGCAATGAGCATGCCCTCCAGCACCTCACTGTGGAATGCGGTGTAGACGGCAGCCATGTCCGTCTCCGCCGGCATGCAAAGGCTCACCCGAAACCGCATGGAGAAGCCCCGGCAGAGGTGCGTGTCCGTCAGAAAGGACGGCTGCATCTCTATAGACTCCACCCCCAGCACCAGAAACTGCGTTTTCCGCTGGTCAAAAGGGCTGGGGTCGTAGGAGAAATAGACCGGCAGGGCGGTGTGTGCCATCAGTGCAGCCCGAAGCTGCGTGAGAATCTCTTCCATGGTGTTCCCTCCTCATACGGCGAAAAATTGAAAGGTGTCGTCCAGCAGCAGGTCACGGCACATGGTACGGCAGCCTGCGGCAAAGGTCTGGGCAAACGCCAGCTTTTGGGCAGCGTCGGTGTTCTGGGCAATGGTGCCGGCAAAGGTGCACGCCGTGCGGTCCCGTGGAGCGGTCAGCTCCGTGTAGTGCACCAGCGCCACCGCTGCCGCCAGATAATTCAGACGGACATCGCTCTCGTCGGCATCTTCCCGAAGCGCCTGCCGTACCTCTGTCACCGCCAGTTCCAGCAGGGACTGATACTCGCTGGTGTCCACGTCCGAACCGGCGAACAGCCCGAATAACAGGGCGATCTGCGACTCATTCACCGGACATCCCTCCTGCCTTTACCTGAAATGCGGCGTTTTCTGCGGCGAAACGCTGTCCGTCCGGCAGCTGCCCACGGCACTGCTTTGCCTGCTTGGTGCGCAGCGTCTCCCGAAATTCCAGCAGCTCCGGCAGTGTCATGCGTGCCGCAGCTGCCGAAACGGCATCCTGTTCCGCTGCGCCCTCCGTGAGGAAGCGCAGCCGTACAATGTCCTCCCGCACCATGGATTCCGCCTGTGCCAGCAGGGCATCCTTGGCACGCAGCTGTTTTTCCAGCGCCTGACATCTGCCCTTTGTCCCGTCCGTGCCGAACTGCTTGGTCACGCCGGCCTCCCGCTGTGCCGGAACTGCCACAAAGCTCCACTCGTAGGCATCCGTGATGTTGGACAGCACGTGGTGGCACAGCATACCGCCGTAGGTCAGCCCCACCTGATGGACACAGGGACTTTTCCGGCAGTCCGCACCGCAGACGGAACAGGTGCAGGAGGCAGCCGTGCAGGAGATGCTGACCTCTTTCTTGATGCCGCCGTCGATCTCCCGAATGAGATCCCGATTGGCATCGGTGCGCACCATGTAGGCGTTGCCCTTCAGATAGGTGTACGGTTCTCCGGCAGCCGTGCGCCGTTCCGGCTCCTGCACCAGTTCCGTGGCAAAGATGCGGGCGGTCTGGTTCTCACCCTTGGGATTGTGGTCGAAAATACCGGTTCGCCCCACAAAGAGCGTTTTCAGCTCCTCCAGCGCCTCCAGAGAAAAGCGCTCGCCGTCCCGGTCGATCTCGTTGTCGCAAAGGTGCACGTCAAACAGAAAGACCTCGTCCTCCTGATGGACACGGCGGGTGAACTGGTTGAGCTGCGCCAGCAGCTGCGTTGTGTTTTCTTTTGTGTTCATGATACCTCTCCTCTCTGTTGTGCGGATGTGCAATGGAAACTGCCGGGTCGGACTCCGGCAGAACCCGCAGGGATTGCGATGCATGCGCTGCACCTCCTTCTTATGACTGAATGTTACTTACAGGGACAGCTCGTGAACGGCGGTCTTGGTCAGCACACGGAAGCCGGCACGCAGCGATACGGCGATGCAGTTTGCCTGCGTGTCGATCAGGCGGTCGGTCTCCAGCAGCAGATCACCGCAGGTGACCATCTCCAGCGCAAACTGGTGGTTCAGCCCGATGACATAGTCGGCGGACATGCCGGCGCACTTGCGCAGCTGCGCACCGAAGGGCAGCAGGATGGTGCTGGGCTGACCGGCAGCCATGTCCTTCATCTGATCCATGGCCATGATGGACGCAGCCACCGCCGGCGAAGCCAGCAGCATGGTCATGTCAAAGTCGGTGAATGCGCCGTACAGCTTGGTGAGGTCGGCGTATGTCAGCGCCGAGCCTGCCTTCGCCACGATAGAGCCGGCATCGCTCTCCAGCTTGTCCACCGCCTGAAGCAGAATGGAGTTCGCCAGACGCACGCCCACCGAGAGCAGGGTCACAGTGAAAGCATCCAGACGCTGGCTGCGGATCGCCTCATAGGTGGCACGGATCATACGGCCGTACTTGGTCAGCTTGATTGCCGTGGTATCCTCCTGATAGACGGAGCCGGGCAGTGCGGTGTTCTGCGCACCCTTTACGGTGTACGCTGCGGTGTCCGTCATGGCCGCTGCCAGATAGTCGCCGGATTCGCTCTTGGTGTGTACCGCCACAATGTCGGACAGAATGGACTGCTCCATGCCGGCGGTGATGGCACGGCGGATGAATTCCGGAAACAGTACGGCGCTGTCCGTGGTGGAGAAGAACTTTTCCACACGGTCGCAGCACGGGCCGCTGACGTGGATGTCGAACCGCTTGAGCTGGCGCTCGAAAGCGTCCAGTCCGGCCAGCGGTGTCTCCGCATACGATGCAGAGGGGTCGGCGGACTCCAGTACCTCGGAGAAGTTCTTGCCGGTAATGTGATACATGCCCTTTTCCAGTTTCAGATTCTGATACATCATGAGAATGACTCCTTTCCAGTTGCGGCAGCGTTTGCTGCCAGTCGTTGTTCGATTTCCTCGGCCTGGGCGTTCCAGAGCCGTGCCTGTGCAAGCTCTGTCTCGTCCTGTAGATTGATGTTGCTCCACTCCACCGAAACGGCGGCGGAAGAGCCGGCGAGCCGCAGAAATGCGGTGCCGATGCGGTGCAGTGCCGGTTCCAGCAGACGGCGGTAGTACTCCAGCTCAGAGGTCAGGATGTCCGCCTGCTGGGTGCTCATGCGTTCCGTGGTGGACCAGTTCAGTCCCAGCAGGAACGGCGGAATGGAGAGCTTTGCAATGAGCTGTTCCAGCAGCTGCCGGACGGGAACCTCGGTGTCCAGCAGGGCGTTGTCCGACCCGATGACCCGAATGTCCACGTCGCCGGCACAGACAAAGTCCCGGATCTCCCCGTGCGTTCCGGCACGCATGCCCTCGCTCCACTCCTTGGCGATCTGACGGGTGCGCTCGCCGGCGTAGGCACGCTCTGCCGGATCACCGGAGGGCTTGTACGTTACCGCATAGCGCACATTGCCCATGCGGTCGTAGTTCTGCCCGATGCACTCGTAGATGCGCAGCAGGATGCGGCTGATGGCGGGCAGCCCACGGAGCACGGAGATGCCGTAGGGCTGTCCTGCCGGCGGATTGAGGGCGGTGAACAGGATGCGTTCCGGATGGGCGATGCGCTGCATCTCGGAAGCGCTCTCCCCCATCAGCCAGTACTCACGGCTGCTGACGCTGCTGCCCTGCCGGATGTGCACACAGTGGGGCGGTGCCGTCTGCAATCCGGTGAGCACACCGGTGCGTGGATCTACCAGCATCTCCCCCAGCGCATTGCCGTAGGTGAGCAGGCTGTCCAGATAGCTGTCCGCAAAACACTGGAGCGACTGTCCCGTCAGTCCCACGGGCACCTCCCGCACAAAGGCGTCCAGCTGGGGCTGAAACCGTTTGGAGTCGCACACCAGCCGGAAATCGCCGGTGAGCCGGACGATTTTCCCGATGGCAGCGTCAATGACCGGAACGGCAGCCCGCAGCTGCCCGTAGAGCATCTGTTCCTCCAGCCCGTAGAACTCGGAGCACCAGCCGCTTTCGGAGAAGCGTGGCGTGCTCTGGAGAATGCTGCCCCTGGGCGCAGGCGCTTTTTTCTTGGGAAACCATTTCATACTCGTTTCACCTCCTTTCAAGGCTGGGTTCTTGCGGCGGACAGGACACAGAAGCTGTCCGTCTCTTTCCGGCATACCACCGTGGAGACGAAATACCGCATGTCGTCCATGGCGTGGTCGTGTTCCTTGCGGGGCGCATCGCCGGCAGCGGAATCGTTCCAGCAATACTGCTGAAACTCCCGCCGGATGTCCGCACAGCAGCGGCAGAACCGCAGCTTGTCCTGCTGTAACAGGTCGCTGACCAGCTGAATGCCGGTGAGCACCTCGTTGTTCGCCGGAATGGCACGAAACCTGCCGTGCCGCTGGATGCAGGCGATCATGCTCGCCGCAGACGGGTCAATGACCACGCATTCCACGGCAATGTCCCCTGCCAGCTGTTCCAGTGCGGCGTAGTGCTCCTCATCGGTGCGGCGCTGTCCCAGCTTGCGGGAGTCGTAGTAATACTCCCGGATGCGGTACCAGATGCCGTCGCAGTGTCCCCACAGCCCGAAAGAGGCAGGGTTGACAGTGCCGTAGTCGCAGGAGATGACGAACCGGTCGCATTCCGGCGCAGCGTCCACCACGTGGCGGGCCTCGGAGAACATGGGATAGATCTGTCCGTCCGCCGCCGTCCACTTTCCCAGCACAAACCGCTCGTAAAATGCGCCGGTGTACAGCCGCTCATAACGGCGGCGCACCGCAGCCGACAGCGAGGGATTGTCCGCCATGGTGAAGTGGAGGTAGAGGGCGTTTTTTTCCGCCGCCTTGCAGATCCACTCCCGATAGAACCAGTGGTACGGGTGATCCGGATTGCAGTTGAACCAAAGGCGGGAACCGGTCACACTGCACCGTGCCACCGCCTGTTCCACAAAGGAACGTGGCATCAGCGCTACCTCATCCAGAAATACCCCGCACAGCGTCATGCCCTGAATCAGTGCGGCGGAGCTCTCGTCCCGCCCGCCGAAGAGGTAGAAGCGGTTGGTGATGCCGGCGAGGGAGATGTCCACATAGTTCCTGCTCACCCGTTCCAGACAGGTAAACCCCAGACTCCCCAGCAGCTGCACCAGCGGTGTCATGACATTGCGTTTCAGCGCCGTCACCGTCTTTCCGCACAGGGCGAAGCTGCCGCCCCGAAAGGCGGACATCGCCCAGCTCACAAAGCCGATGGACATGGAGAGCGTCTTTCCCGACCGCACAGCGCCGTCACAGATGATGGCATCATATCCGCTGTACCGCCGCTGGCTCCACCAGCACATGGCGGTTCTCTGTTTGGGGGAGAAACGATCAAACTGCATCGTCTGCATCCCCCGTTCCGCCCAGCGCCGCCAGCAGCGAGGCAGCCGCATTCTTTCCGTCCGCCTCACTGCTCTTCTCAAACAGTGTGGTCAGCGCCTTGAGCCGGTCGAAAAAGTGCACCTCCATGCCGCCGCTCTTGTCCCGCTTCAGCGATGCCACGGGAAACAGATCCAGCGCCTGAATCTGCTGCCCCGTCATAGGCTCCTCCGCCAGAAGCAGCTGAATCACATCGTTGGTGCGCCCGAACGCCAGCCGCTCCAGACCGGCACGGACGATTGCCGCCGGATCGCCCTGGAGTGCGCTGCGGTACGCCTCCACCATTCGCCGGCAGGATGCCTGCCGGAGCAGCGCTGCGCCCTCTGCGGCGGCGCTCTCCGCCGGATAGCCGGCACAGCGTGCTGCCTCCGCCACATCTCCCAGCCGGGCATAGTGGCAGCAGAACAGGCTGCGCTTGCTCGCTTCGTTTTTGTGTTCCATCTTCGTCTGCATCTCCTTTCCTTTTCCGGAGAGGATCGCTGTTCGAAACAAGTCCTCTCACCCATAGGCGTTCTGAGGCCAAAAGTTGTACGCCGGCGTACAACTATGAACGAGAATTTACACGATATCTGATAAATATTTACATTCAGGGCGGAAAACACGGCTTTTTTCGTTGACAAAGCCCATACGCCGTGCTATAATATAATCACAATCAATATTATACGAGATATAATATTGCGGCAAAAAAAGAAAGGCGCATTCCGCAGAGAGAAGAGGGCGGTGTTATGAATCGGTCTGGTGCAAGATCACATGCTGGCTGGAGTCAGGATGTCCTCAAATCCATTGCCATGGGGGCGATGCTGCTCAACCACATTGCCACAATTTTTCTGCCCGCCGGAACGGTACTGTGTGAACTGTTCACAGCGGCGGGATATTTCACAGCGATCTCCATGGTCTATTTTTTGGTGGAGGGATACGGCTACACCCGTTCAAAGCGAAACTACTTTTTCCGCCTGCTGCTGTTTGCAGGCATCTCCCAGCTGCCGTATGACCTGGCGTTTTCCGAGACAGGCGTGCTGCGGTTCTGCGGCTTGAACATGCTTTTCACCCTCTGCATCTGCTTTGGGATTCTTTGGGTGCTGGAACACGGGAACAGCCGCCTGCTGAAAACCGCTGCGGTTCTGGGACTGATCCTGCTGAGCAGCATCAGCGACTGGGCATGGCTGGCGCCGGTCTTCACCCTGCTGTTTCGCTGGGCGGGAAAGAACCGCACCAAGGAAATAGCAGCATTTGCCGTGGCAGCGCTGCTGTTTGGCGGAACGAATGTGCTTGGCGGATGGGGACGGTTCCCCTTGGGCGAGAACCTGCTGTATGCGCTTTTGAGCATGGTGGGAATCGGCACATCCGCCCTCGGCATCCTGTTGTGTTATAACGGGACACGTGGAACACGGTGCCGGACATGTTCGAAATGGTTTTTCTATCTCTTTTATCCCGTCCATCTGCTTGTTTTGGGGATTCTTCGAATCTCCCTGCAATAAGGAATCCACATCCGAGGAGGTGAGAACATTTGTCTGCATTTTCAATTGGTGCAACGCTGCTGGACGCCATGGTTCTGGCGATCCTGTCGCAGGCGGATATCTACGGCTATCAGATCACCAAGGACATTCAGGCGCACTTTGCCGTGTCCGAATCCACCCTGTATCCGGTACTGCGGCGGCTGCAAAAAAACGGCAGTCTCATCACCTATGACCAGCCCTATCAGGGGCGCAACCGCCGGTACTACCAGATCACGCTGGCGGGCAGAGATCTGCTGGAGCAATACCGGCAGGATTGGATCATCTATCAGGAACAGGTGAACTTTTTTCTGGGAAAGCCGAAAAAATGATATCAAAGGAGAGATTGTTCTATGACACCTCAGGAATACTGCGCCGCTTTGGAACAGGCGCTGTCACCCATGCCGCCGGAGGAGCGGCAGGAAACCATTCGCTATTATCTGGAATTTCTGGAGGAGGCGAGCGAAGAAGAACGTGCTGCTCTGGGAACGCCGCAGGAACTGGCGGCACAGCTGCTGCGGGACAGCGGCATCTTCCCCACGCAGAATATTCCGCCGTCTGCCCCAAAATCGTCGAGCAGAACCGGCGTGATCGTCGCACTGCTCTGCACCTTTCCCATCTGGCTGCCGCTGCTGCTGGTGTGGTACGTTCTGCTGCTGACGGTGCTGATCTGTATCGTCAGTGTCCCCCTCACCTTTGCGGGCGTGCTGGTGGTGGGCATCTGGAGCATGCTGATGCTTTTGTCCCGTGACCTTCCGCTGGCGCTGCTGTCCCTGGGCATCGGACTGATGGGCGGCGGACTGGCAGTTCTGGTGACGTATCCCCTCCTGATCGTCTGCCGTACTGTGGCGAAGTTCGGCATCAGCAGCAGCAGGAAGCTGTGGCATCTGGTCTGGAAGGGAGGCAAGCCCTCATGAAGAAGCGGAATCGCACCGCCTGCCTGATGCTGTTTGCCGGGTTTGTGCTGTGCGGATTTTTGGGAGCGCAAGACGGATTTCTGTCCCCCACAGTGTCCGCTCCCGCAGCCGCAGAGTCCATCCAGCTGGAACAGATCCAGATTCAGTCGGGCACATTCACCACCGTTCGTGCGGCGCACGGCAGCACCGCCCATACAGCCGGTATCGTGCTCACCCTGCCCAAAGCGCAGTTTGAACGGCTGAAGCACGAGCTGCAAGCCACCTCAGAAAGGAGCGAATCACAATGGTAAAATCTTGGGTTATCACAGGTGTCTGCCTGATTGGCGCCGGCGTGCTCTGTTGTACGGCAGCGATCGGTGCCGGCGCACTGAACCAGCAGCGCTATCGGGAGAAGCTGCACCTCACCGACCAGACGGACACACCGTCGGAAAATTTCACCGCCATTCAGGTGGCGCTGGAGGATGCCGACCTCACCGTACAAACAGGAGAATCGGTGTCTGTGGAGGCGGAGAACATCTCGGCGGACTGCTATGACGTGACCGTCAGGGACGGCGTGCTGCGCATCGAGCAGCGGAGCAGCTCCCTGAACCAGTACACCCTCATCCATTTGGGCGAGTTCTCCCTCCCCACGGCAAAGATCACGCTGACGCTGCCGAAGGAGAATTACAAGTCCATGGACATCAGCGCCAGCTATGGCGACTGTACCGTGGACGGCATCTCCGCCCAGACATTCTCGGCAAATCTGGACTGCGGCGACGGCACGTTCCAGAATATTTCCACGGAAAACTATACCGCCAAGTCAAGCTATGGCGACTTGCAGCTGTCGGACAGCGAGGTAAAGGACAGCCTCTCCGTCGAGGCGGACAGTGGAAGCGTCACCTTTGCCAGAATCGACATCCGGAACCGCTGTCAGGTACAGGATGACTTTGGCGATGTGGAGATGAACGCCGTCACCTGCGGCGTTGCCGAGATGACGCTGGACAGCGGCAGCCTGACCGTGAACCGCTTCGAATGCACCGACGAGGACGACTCCAGCATCTTCACACTGGATTTCGGCGACTTTATCTGTATCCGTTCCAAACTCTGGAACAGCGGCATCTCGCTGGACAGCGGTGACATCCGCACCGAAAAGACTGCCCTGTATGGCGCAACCACCATCAATCTGGACTTCGGCAGCGCCAGCCTGAACCTGCTGGGCACTTCCGGCGATTACAGCGTGGGACAGTTCCTTGCCGGCGGTGCAGTGTCCGGCGGCGGAAATGTCATCTCCATTTCCGGCGATTCCGACGCAAATGTCACCTTTACCGAAGTTCCGTAACCGTGTTCTTTTCCATGAATTTTCCTCAAATACAAAAAAACGCCTGCCCCCTTCCGGCTCGTAAGCCGGGAAGAGAACAGGCGTTTTTGCTGCACTTTTAGAGAAGCACAAAAACGACACAGTGCCCACTCCCGAGGGAATGGGCACTGCATCATTAAAGCAATGAGAAAAAGAGAGATAACTGCAAAAATCAATTGCAACAATATTGCTTCCCGATATGCAGCGCCATGCAAGAGAAAACATGCTCTGCCGTTTCGCAATATTCCATGAAGCACATTCACTGCGTTTTTTCGCAAGCACCGCCGTGAATCATCTGCCTTGCTTCTGTCCTTATTATAGCACAAGTGCACGAAGTTGTCAACAGTTTTTTCTGCGTTTTATGTAAAATATACACGCTGGTTTTTGTGGATTTTGTCGAAAAACATTTTTCCTGTCCCATTTTGTTTCGGTATATTTCACAAATTGTTCGAATGATTTGTGCCGGATTTGGCGGACATTCCCAAGCCTAACTTTTGCACGGGCGGCTTTTCCCGTCATTCCTCCGTCATATCTGCCAGATTGATGACCGGAATGCCCTTTTTCTGCGCCATGCGGATGGTCTGCGCCGTGCCGCTGGGGCCGGCGCTTTTCCGGTAGTAACAGATGCAGCAGTCTGCCAGCATGACCAGACGCTGGTTGCGTTCCCGCATGCAGGTGGCGGTGTAATCCTGCCCCACGCACTCCCACGAGTCCGCAGCGTTCAGGATCCGGTCGTATGCGGCGACCTGCCGTGCACTCCGCCACCGAGCCGTCTGTGTCTCCGGCGCACAGGGCAGCACCAGATGCAGGGCGATGCCGGGATAGGTGTTCCGCAGCTCCAGCACCTGTTCGGCACACAGAGTGTCCCACCCCAGCGCACCGCCGGCGTAGAAGTCCAGAAAGCCCGTGGCAATGGCGGTGATCAGCAGTCCCCGCAGCTCGGTTTGCAGGGCAGGGATCTGTGCGCTGGCGATGATGCGGTGTCCCGTGAAACAAATGGCTCTTCCCATGAGGTCATGCCGATGCCGTATCCGGCTGCGAACGCCGGCTGCGGAGAATGCTGCCGGTCAGCAGCACCAGTCCGGCAGCGGTCAGCAGCCCCCCGATCAGCAGAACGAGATGCGCCAGCTGTGTCATCGTGCCGGTAAAGACGGCGTACACTGCCGGTTCTTTCAGGGAGAAACGGGAGATGTAATTGGAACCCATCACCCAGAGCATGGGCGCAGCCAGAAGCACACCGCCGGCAAATGTCCCCGTGCCGATCCAGTAACAGGACGTGCTCCGGAGGAGGAGCAGCGCACCGATGGCGAGCACGGCGAGAATGCCGCAGCCCGCCGTGAGCAGCATCAGGGGCTTGTGTGCCCTGCCGATGAGCTTCTGCCAGAGTCCGGCGTTTTTCAGCGTGTCCAGCTGGTAGACATCCAGCGCATCCTGAATGGTGTGCTCTGCGTTCTGGATGGTCTGCGCCAGCTTGGTGTCATAGGTGCTGTCTTTCTCGCAGTGGTTCTCTGCGGCATAACTCTCGAAGTAGTCGGTGATGGACTGTTCCAGCGCCGAGAAATCCGGCACTGTCTTGTCCGCCGGATTCTGATAGGAATCCGTCACCTGCTGTTTCATGGCATCCTCCAGCCAGTCCGCAGACAGTGCGTCTAAGTATACGTCGGCGGGAACAGCAGTGGCGTTGTACTCCGTTTCAAACTGGGATTTGAGGGCGTCGTAGACTTTCCGGGCAGCGTCCTGTTTCGAGATCTGTGCCGTCAGGAGCGCCGGCGAACCGGTGACCGCCGTGCCAATGCTGCCGCCGCAGATGCCGATCAGGGAGAACGCCAGAACGAAACTGCAAAGCAGCCGGAGCAGCAGCCCGCCGATGCGGGGAGAAGATGTCTGGCTCATGGTGTGCCTCCTTTGGTGTCATCGGTATAAAATTCCCGCTGGGTCAGTTTGCACACCACGCCGATGCGGGTGTCCGAGGAACCCAGCAGCTGCATTTCGCAGGTGTAGAGCGTCAGACGGTCGTCGTCCGTCTGTTTCAGACAGCCGTCGTTGGAGGACTGGAACTGAATCTGTTCCGATACCTCGTAAGTGAATTTGCCGTAGGTGGTGTAGAGGGTGACGGTGTCCCCTTTTTTCAGCTGGTTCAGGTCGTGGAAAAAGGTGTTGACATGGGCGCTGATGACGGAGTTGCCGGTGCTGCCGATGACAGCGGAGGCCGGTGTCTGGCAGGCGCCTTTCTCCAGCAGCTCCGAACCGCCGCCCCAGTAGACCGGAACGTACAGACCGGCGGACTGGCACTCCAGAATGGCGCACTGGCTGCCATAGGCGGATACCGCCACGTCGCCCTCCGCAGAGGTCGCACCGGTGTAATCGGTGTCGATGTCGGTTTCCACAATGTTCAGTCCGCTGGTACCGCTGTTGGGGTTGGTGCTGCCGCTGTCCATAAAGCCAATGCGCAGGTAGGTTTTTGCGATCTCATAGGGGCGGATGGATGCCAGCAGCAGCACACCGCCGCAGAGCAGCGCCAGCAGAAGCGGCAGCAGAATCTGCACGGCAAGGGGAAGCTTGCCGGAGCGTGATTGTCTTTTCATGGCGCACACTCCTTATCGGCGGGAGCGGCGCTTGCAGCAGAAGAGCGCTGCGCCAATGCCACCGGCAGCCAGCAGAATGGCACCGCCGCCGATGAGAACGGGCACGGTGTAGGGAATGCCCGTTTCCTCTACGGTATTGCCAAAGGTGGTGACGTCCACCAGATTGCCGTCCTTGTCCCGTGCGCTGATGGCGATGGCATCCTTGGAAAGGGTGTCCACGGAGAAGTTCAGTCCGAACGCCTCCCCGACGCCCATCATTTCAGCGATGACCTCCGCCTGCTTGGTCTTGTCCATCTGCTTGAGGAAGCTGTTGCGCTCGTCGTTGCTCATGTTCTGAATGAACTCCTTGCGCTGATCCTCCGGCAGACTGTTGACATAGGACACCTTTTCCTCCAGCGTCATGTTGATGAAGTCTTTCGCAGAGGGCGTGGTGGTGGTCACAGGGGCAGCGGCGGTTTCCGTGGTGTCGCTGTTTCCGCCGGCAGCAGCCGTGGTTTCGGCCGGCGGAGCAGTCGTGCCCTTGTTGATCTCGTCCTCAATGCTCTGATCTCGTTTTGCTGCCCAGTCTGCCAGTGCAGCGATTGCCTGATCGCACTGTTCCGAGGTGTATGTTCCGCCGCTGTACTGGTTGATGCACTGCTGAATGGTGCTCTCCGGCAGTCCCACGGCGTAGGCGTAGGCGATGACATCCCCCACGGAAGTAGCGGATGCAGTCATAGCGCCGGCACCGGTGGCGAGGAGTAACCCCAGACCACAGACCAGACCGGCGATGCGAACCGATTTTATTTTCATGTTGCAAAATCCTTTCTGAAATAAGAGCCTGTTGTGCTTTTGGTATATACGTTATTATACAGGATATTGGAGAAAAAAGCAAGTCCCGTAAGGCGGGGATTTTTGGGAAAAACGGAGAACTTTTCAGATAGGTTGCTTTGTAAGGCTGATCCAACTGAGCGCAGTTGGCGAGGTGTTCTGCGTGTTGTTTTCCCATAATCAAAAGGAAAGAATCAGCCTCCCCTGAAAGGGGAGGTGGGCGGCGAAGCCGCTCGG
>OIYT01000899.1_pt1 | contig 24169 bp, 17 predicted proteins | sample 1588201 | NCBI WGS metagenome assembly OIYT01 (sample SAMN03283260) | human gut metagenome | biome: human-associated habitat; material: feces | host: Homo sapiens | place: USA | collected 2013
GTCCCCCTCCCCTTTCAGGGGAGGCTTGTTTTCCCGAATGTTTTGTGATGTGAAACAGGGCGAACATAACTCAAATCATCCGCACCCAAAAACGGCTGTCTGCCGCTCCGATTGTCCCCATAGGGGAGCAGGAGCGGCGGACAGCCGTTGCGCTTTATCTTTCGATATACTTTCTTACCGTTCCAGGATCTGGCTTCTGTCCGGACCGTTGCCGACCATGACAACCTTGCACTCGCAGACCTCTTCCAGACGTGCGATGTACTTCTTGCAGGCTTCCGGCAGCTCGTCAAAGCTCTTGCAGCCGGAGATGTCCTCGTCAAAGCCCTCGAATTCCTCGTAAATGGGGGCACAGTCTGCCAGCGATTCCAGTGCCGGCGGGAAGTCCTTCAGAACCGTGCCGTCCGGCTTCTGATAGCCAACGCACATTTTCAGGGTGCCGATGCCGCTGAGGGTGTCCAGCTTGTTGATTGCCAGACCGTCCAGACCGTTGGTGCGTACCGAGTGGCGCACGATGACAGCATCGAACCAGCCTGTCCGGCGGGGTCTGCCGGTGGTGGTGCCGAATTCACCGCCCTTGTTGCGGATGATGTCGCCGGTCTCGTCATTCAGCTCTGTGGGGAACGGACCCTTGCCCACACGGGTGGTGTACGCCTTGGCAACGCCGATGATGTTGGTGATCATCTTCGGGCCAACGCCGGTGCCGATGCATGCGCCGGCTGCAATGGGGTGGGAGGAGGTGACATAGGGGTAGGTGCCGAAGTCGATGTCCAGCAGGGTTGCCTGCGCACCCTCGAACATAATGGTCTTGCCCGCCTTGTTTGCCTCATAGGTCAGGACGGAAACGTCTGCCACATACTTGGCAAGGCGCTTGCCGTACTCGGTGTACTCTGCAATGACAGCGTCCAGATCGAATGCCTCGCCGCCGTAAACTGCGGTGATGATCTTGTTTTTCAGTGCGCCGGTGGTGCGTGCCTTTTCTGCAAAGATCTCCGGATGCACCAGATCGTAAACACGCAGACCGCAGCGCTCGTACTTGTCCATGTAGGTCGGGCCGATGCCGCGCTTGGTGGTGCCGATGTCAGAGTTGCCGCGGAACTTTTCCGACAGACCGTCCAGCGCAATGTGCCACGGCATTACCACGTGGGCACGGGGATCGATCTTCAGGTTTGCGGTGGAAATGCCGCGGCTCTCCAGACTGTCCAGCTCCGAGGTAAAGTCCTTCGGGTCGAGAACAACGCCGGCGCCGATGAGGCAGAGCGTGTCGGGATAGAGAATACCGGACGGGATCAGGTGCAGCTTGTACACCTCGCCGTTGTTGACCACGGTGTGGCCGGCGTTGTTGCCGCCGGTGGCACGGACAACGACATCCGCACGGGATGCCATAATGTCAATGATTTTTCCTTTTCCCTCGTCGCCCCACTGGGAACCGACTACAATATTTGCAGGCATAAGAACTCCTCACTTTTCCAAACATCAAAATTTCGAATGCAGCGCACGCTGCAGCATACCTTTCTATTATAGCAGGATTTCCGACGAATTGCAAGAGAATTTGCAGATTTTTTTCTTTTTCTGCCGGACCGCTCCGCCGTTTGTCCCGGGAAAACCGCCGTATGTCGCAAAATGGTTGCTGCGGTGCGGGAAATGTGCTATGATAGGAGGCGAGGGGGTGACAGAATGAAAGTCAAGGTGCAACTGGACCGCCGCTATGCCGAGCCGGAGGCGGCAATTTACACGGCGGCAATGACCGGGGAGGTGCAGCAGGCGGTGCGGCTGCTGTCGGAGGAGTCGCCGCAGATGCTGGCTTGCTGCGACGGGGAGAGCGTGGTGCTGGTGGAACAGACCCAGCTGGTGCGGGTCTACGGGGCGGCGAAAAAGGTCTACGCCCAGACCACACAGGGCGAATTTCTGCTGCGCCGGCGGCTGTATGAGCTGGAACAGATTCTGGACCGGCGGTATTTTGTGCGCATCTCCAAGTCGGAGATCGTCAATCTGCGCTTTGTCCGGCGGCTGGATCTCAGCATTGCCGGCACCATCGGCATGCAGCTGAAAACCGGCGAAACGGCGTATGTCTCCAGACGCTATGTCAATCACATCAAATCTATACTGGAACAGGGGGCTTTTTCATGAAAAAACAAATTCTGCTGCGCAGCGCTCTGGGCTTTCCGCTGGGGGTCTGCATCAGCAACGGGATTCTTCTGATCTTTGCCGTTTGCTTTGGGGAATATTTCCCCTGTGCGCCGGACTGCACCGCACGGTTCGGCTCGGAGGTCGCCGGAGCGGCGGTGCAGTTTTTCCTGTCCGGACTGGTGGGGGCGGTCTTTGCCGGAAGTTCGGTCATCTGGGAGGTGGAGTCGTGGAGTCTGCTCCGTGCCACCGCCACGCACTTTTGCATCACAACGCCCACGTTCTGGGTGGTGTCGCTGCTGCTGGGGTGGTGCGGACTGAACCTGTGGGGAGCGCTGTCCTATCTGGGCATTTTCCTCGCCATTTATGTCAGCATCTGGCTGAGCCAGTATTTTGCCTACCGGCGGAAGATCGAGAAGATCAACCGGAATCTGCCGCAATAAAAAAACGGGCGGAGTGCACCACGCACGCCGCCCGTTGTGTTATCGTATGGGGAGTTTTGGGTTAGAACCTGTCTTCACAAGCGCATCCACGTATATTTCTTGTGAAGACAGGCTCTTATTCTGCCGGTTCGCTCCGGACGGAACGAACGGCGCTGATGACCGCATAGCTGTATGCCGGCAGGATGATGGCGTCGCCGTCGCAGATGCCGCTGATGACGGTGCTGAACGCATAGTTTGCGAAGCACTTGTCCCGCAGGGAGACCATGCCGGTTGTCCCGCCACGGTTCAGCAGGACAATGGCGCTGTTGCCGGTCTCGGCATCGTAGCGGGAGAAGCCCACCAGATTGTCCTCCAGCACCAGAAATTCCATCTTGCCCTCGGCGAATGCCTCGCAGGAGCGGCGGATGCTGCCCAGCTGCTTGGTGAATTCCAGCAGTTCGGTGTCCTCATTGTCCCACGGGAAGCAGCGGCGGTTGAACGGGTCTTTCCAGCCCTGCAAGCCCACTTCGTCGCCGTAGTAGATGCTGGGCACGCCCGGCAGGAAGAATTGCAGCACCATGGCGCATTTCAGCAGCGTCTTGCCCCGCTGGTACTCCTCCGGCGAGAGGCTGTTCTGTGCCATCCAGTCCTTGCTCTTGCCGTCGCAGGGCTGACCGCCGAAGCGGTTGATGGCACGCTCGATGTCGTGGGTGGACACGAAGTTCATCAGAACGTCCACGGTGCACTTGGGGTAGTTCTCCAGAATGCCCATGATGCGGTCACGGAAGGTGGTGACAGCCTCGCCCTTGATGTAGGCGATGATCGCCTCCCGGAAGGGGTAGTTCATGACGCTGTCCAGCTGGTCGCCCAGCAGATACCGCCGCTTGACACCGTATGCCTCCTTATTGGAAGCGTCCTCCCAGACCTCGCCGATGACGATCTTTTCCTCGTCATAGTTCTTGACGCAGGTGCGGAGGTTGTCCAGAAATTCGTCCGGCAGCTCATCCGCCACATCCAGACGGTAGCCGGCAGCGCCCAGACTCAGCCAGTACTCCAGCACGCCGCCCTTGCCGCAGATGTACTTGGTATAGGACGGGTTGTTCTCGTCCACGTTGGGCAGGGTGTCGATGCCCCACCACGACTCATACTCCTTGTTGCCCCAGAAGTGGTACCACGAATAATAGGGGCTCTGCTCCGACTGGTATGCGCCGGGTTCGCTGTATCTGCCGAACTTGTTGAAGTAGATGCTGTCTGCGCCGGTGTGGGAGAAAACGCCGTCCAGAATGACGGAGATCCCATGCTTTTTTGCATCCTCGCAGAGGGTGCGGAAGTCCTCGTTGGTGCCCAGCAGGGGGTCTACCCTGCGGTAGTTCGCTGTGTTGTAGCGGTGGTTCTCGTGGGACTCGAAGATGGGGTTCAGATAGATGCAGGTGACGCCCAGCTCCTTCAGGTAGTCCAGCTTGCTCCGGATGCCCTCCAGATCGCCGCCGAAATAGTCGTTGTTCCAGACGTGGCCGTGCTCATCGGGCCGGTAGTAGGGCGTTTCGCCCCACTGCCGCATGACACGGTCTGTGGGAACATTCTCGTGGGGCTTGCCGCTGTTGCAGAAGCGGTCGGGGAAGATCTGGTACATGATGCCGCCCTTGAGAAATTTCGGGGTCTGGTAGTGCTGGGAAAAGACGGTGAGCTGGAACATCCCGCCGTTGTCCAGCGTGCCGTGACAGGCATCGCCACGCTTGATGTAGTGGCGCACGCCGCTGCTGGTGTAGGCGAAATAGTAGTAGTGCACGCCCTCGTACTTGGGGCGGAACGTGGTGGAATAGATGGTGCAGCCCGCCTCGCTGCCCCGGGCGCACATGGGGAGAAAGCGCTCCTTGAAGCCGGTGCGGAATACCACCAGAACCGGGGCATAGTCCAGAGGGGTTTCCTCCGGCAGGCGAATGGTAAAGCGGCACTCCTCGTCCCGGCGGATTGCGCCGAAAGGCGACTTATAGGCTTCGTCCCAGCTGTGATAGAGATATGCCATGGAAAAAGACTCCTTTCTGGTTGTGGAAAAACGGGACAGAACCGGCCAACCTGCCTGCCCTGTCCCGTTTTGTTTCAATCGCTGGATGCGATAGGATTACCGGATGTTCCAGATATCCTTTGCGTATTCATTGACAGCACGGTCAGCGGAGAAGATGCCTGCGTTTGCGATGTTGTGCAGGGACATCTTGGTCCATGTGTCGGTGTCGGTGTACAGCTGCGAGCTATGCTCCTGCACCTGACAGTAGCTGTCGAAGTCTGCCAGAACCATATACGGATCCAAGGTGCGCAGCGAGTCTGCCACTTCCGTGAACTTGCAGCCGTTGATGCCGGCATACATGCGGTCGATGCAGCTCTTGATGATGGGGTTGTTCTGGTAGTACTGTTCCGGACGGTAGCCCTGTGCCTTCAGTGCGTTGACCTCCTCGGTCTTCATGCCGAAGATCAGGATGTTCTCCGGTCCCACTGCCTGACCGATCTCGATGTTTGCGCCGTCCAGTGTGCCCAGTGTTACCGCACCGTTCAGCATGAGCTTCATGTTGCCGGTACCGGAAGCCTCTGTGCCAGCCAGCGAGATCTGCTCGGAGATATCGCATGCCGGCATCAGCAGCTCAGACATGGTGACGCAGTAGTTTTCGAGGAAGTAAACGGACAGCTTGTCGGAAATGCGGGGATTCTTGCGGATCTCCTCGGACAGCGCCCAGATCATCTTGATGATCTGCTTTGCCAGATAGTAGCCCGGCGCAGCCTTTGCCGCAAAGATGTAGGTCTTGGGGGTAAAGTCCATGTCCGGATTTTCCAGCAGGGCGTTGTACTGTGCCAGAATGTGCATGACGTTCAGGTGCTGGCGCTTGTACTCGTGCAGACGCTTTACCTGTGCATCGAAGATGCTGCTGGTATCCAGCAGGATGCCGCTCTGCTTCTTGACGTACTTGGCGAAGCGCTCCTTGTTCTGCTTCTTGATGGCACGCAGCTGTTCCAGAACCTGCTTATCCTCGGCAAAGACGTCCAGCTTCCGCAGATCGCTGCCGTCCATGAGGAAGCCGCTGCCGATCTTGTCCCGCAGCAGCTGGGTCAGACCCGGGTTGGACTGGTACAGCCATCTCCGGTATGCGATACCGTTGGTGACGTTCTTGAACTTGTTGGGGGTGTCCAGATATTCCTCGTGGAATACGCTGTCCTTGATGATCTCCGAGTGCAGCTTGGAAACGCCGTTGACGCTGTGGGAAGCCATGACGCACAGGGTAGCCATGTGGATCTGGTTGTCCTTGATGATGGACATGCGGGTGGTCTTTGCGCTGTCGCCGCCGTTGCGCTCCATCAGACCGGCGCAGTAGCGGTTGTTGATCTCCACGATGATCTGGAAGATACGTGGAACGATCTGCTTCACCAGGTTGACATCCCACTTCTCCAGTGCCTCTGCCATAACGGTGTGGTTGGTGTAAGCGAAGGTGTTGGTGACAATGTGCCATGCACGCTCCCAGGTGTAGCCGCAGTCATCCAGCAGGACACGCATCAGTTCCGGAATTGCCATGGTGGGGTGGGTGTCGTTGATGTGGATGGCAACCTTCTCGTGGAGGTTCTCCAGTGTGCCGTAGACGTTCATGTGGCGGTTGACAATGTCGCCGATGGCTGCGGCGCACAGGAAGTACTGCTGGCGCAGACGCAGGGACTTGCCCTCCAGATGGTTGTCATTCGGGTACAGCACCTTGGAGATGGCGTTTGCCATGGAGTTGCGGCTCAGCGCCTGTTCATAGTTGCCCTCGTTGAATTCCTTCATGTCGAAGCTGGGTGCCTGTGCCTTCCACAGACGCAGAACGGAAACGCCCTGGCTGCCGTAGCCGGAGACATACATATCATACGGAATTGCAATTACGGTGTTGTAGTTGACGTGGGAGAGGTAGTGGTAGGAGTCCTGCCAGTATTCCTGCACATTGCCCTCGAAGTGCACCTCGATTGCCTCGTCCGGCTTGGGGTCGAGCCATACGCTGCCGCCGGGGAGCCAGTTGTCCGGCTCCTCGGTCTGCCAGCCGTCCTCCAGCTTCTGCTTGAAGATGCCGTACTCATAGCAGATGGAGTGGCCGGTTGCGGGGATCTCCTGGGTTGCCATGGCATCCAGATAGCAGGCAGCCAGACGACCCAGACCGCCGTTGCCCAGACCGGCATCCGGCTCGCACTCATAGATGCGGTCCAGACTGATGCCGTAGTCCTTGAGGATGGCGGCAACGTCGTCCACCAGCTCCAGATTGTACAGCGTGGTCTTCAGGGAACGTCCCATCAGGAATTCCATGGACAGATAGTATACGCTCTTTCCGCCAACGGAATGGGTTTTATTGACAAAGTGCTGACGCTTGTGCTTCAGCTTCTCGACCATCAGCGCAGAGAGCACCTGATAGATCTGCTTGTCCGAAGCTTCGTCCGGAGAGACGCTGCAGTCCAGCTGGAGTTTGTCCACAAACTTCTGCTTCAGCTCTTCTCTCTGGGGATTGATCTCTTGTTTTCTCAAAGCCATTGTATCCTCCTCTTCCGGCGAAAAACATCTCATATATCACAGGAATCTTGACGTAGGAATGGCATGGCACGCCGGTTTCGCCATGCTATCATCTTTTATTATACCGGATTTTCCAAATTGTTGCAATAGCCGATTTCACTAAATATTTCAAAGAAATGGGATGGGTTTCGTGATATGTGATTGCCGGCGGGGCGTATTTTGCGATATTTTTTCTAAAAATCGGACGGCAGATGAAGTTCTTGATCCGTGTCGTTTATTCGCCGATTCTGTGATAAAATGTTGAAGAATCTTGTGGAAACACGAAATGCCGGCGGAAAAAACGATGACAAAAACCGTGCTGCTTTTTCAAAAAGTTACAAATTGAGGTCGTTCCGTGCCAAAAATCACGGTGGATTTTCATAGATGTGCACAAATTACAGGGTTCGTTTTTGTGCAGTATCATCGAATTTTCGAGCGCATGCCGGAAAAAGTCTTGCAAAACGGTTACAAACGTGCTATAATACCTACTTGTACGGTGATACCGTCCGCCCGGAGGTGTGTTCTGCGTTTCCTCCGGCGGACTCTCTGCCTGCCGTTTTGCCGCCCGATACCATGGGCTGGCAAAGATTGCAATGCAGGCGGCGCACAAGTTCCTACGGGGCAGAATGCTCCGGGGCGGGTTGTCTTGTTTCACGACGGATCCTCTGATTCGACAGGACAATGCCGGCAGAGCGTGAAATGCCGATCCGCCTTTGGACCGGACAGGCGTGCGCCGCACCGCTGAGCGTGAGTAAAAACTTCATGATTCCGGCGTGCCTTGCAGCGGCGGTCTTCCTGCCGTACCGCGATGCAGCACGACTGCTGTAGACGCAAACCAACGATCACAACCAAAGGAGCGAAAGTATGCGTAACAAACTTATGGCAGTCGTTTTATCCTGTCTTACATTCTTGACCCTGTTTGTTTCCGCCCTCGTACCGATGCAGGCATCGGCAGTTTCCGTGGACGAAATGACCAGAGCCGCAGTGAGCATCATCACAAGCAACGAGGGAACCTACGGTTCCGTCAACCGCAACGACTGCGGCGCAGTCAGCGTCGGCATGCTGCAATGGCACGCCAACCGTGCGCTTCAGCTGATGCGGTCCATCGCAGAGGCAGACCCCGCTTCTGCACAGAGCATTCTGGGTGGCACACTCTATCAGGAGGTCACGACGGCTTCCGACTGGAGCTACCGCACCTTCTCCGTTTCGGAGGGCAGCGCAGCCTCTGCACTGCTCAGCTCCGCAACGGGCGTGGCAAAGCAGGATGCGCTGGCTTACAATGATGTACAGGGCTATATCAATTCCGGAATGAACTACGGTCTGACCAACGCCGGCGTGCTGGTGTACTATGCAGACCTGTACAACCGGGGCAGCGGAATCGCTGCCCAGCTTCTGAACATTGCAAAGGGCAGCGGTTCCTACGGGGACATCACACTGTCCACCCTGCACAACACGGCGCTGGCAAACAGCTCAAGCTACTACACCACACGGCTGAACAATGCTTACAACACCATTGTCTCCTACGGCTGGGGAGATTCCTCCGCATCCAGCGGCAATGGCAATGGCGGCAGCACCACGCCGGATACCTCCGACTTCTCGGAGAGCTACGCCGGCACGTATGTGGTAACTGCTTCTGCACTGAACGTGCGCAGCACACCGTCTACCTCCGGTTCGAAGGTGGGCGAGATCCCCAACGGCGCTTCCGTTGCAGTTTCCTCTGCCAACGGCAGCTGGGCAGCGGTTTCCTATCAGGGAATCACCGGCTACTGCTCCATGGATTATCTCCAGCTGAAGGCTGCGGACACCACTGCACCGGCAGAAACCACAACCGCAGCAGAAACCACCACGACCACCGCAGCTGCCTCCGGCACGGACGGCTTCTCCGCACGCTATGCCGGCAGCTACCAGGTAACGGCTTCGGTTCTGAACATGCGGAGCGCACCGTCTGTTTCCGCCTCTAAGGTAGGGTCGATCCCCAACGGAACGATCGTCACGGTCACCGCTGCCAACGGCAGCTGGGCAGCCGTTTCCTATCAGGGTACGGACGGCTACTGCTCTATGGATTACCTCCAGCTGAAGGAGGCTGCAACCACAACAGTTACCACAACCGGCACGACCGCCGAGGAGACCACCACGGAAACCGAGGCAGTCACCACCACTGCGGCACCGGAAACCACTGCCGAAGAGACGACCACCGAAGTTACCGTGCAGACCGATGTGACCACAAGCGACATCTCCGATCCGACTTTTGCAACACTCTACGGCGATGTCAACTGTGACGGCAAGGTCAGCGCAGCAGATGCAGTTCTGCTGCAAAAGTACCTCAACGGTTCTGTCTACCTGAACTGCGCACAGCTCGCCAATGCGGACTGCCAGCGGGACAGCGTGCTGGATTCCACCGATATCACAGTGATTTTACAGTATCTGATTGATAATCTGCTGGATCTGCCGATTGTATAACGGACAGGCTCAGACGTTTTCCGAGCAATCGGAATGATGTAAGATTGGTATAAAACGACGGAAAGCCGCCGTGTCACGGAACATGTGATGCGGCGGTTTTCTTTTGCGGGGAATCGGCGGAATGGATGGCGTTTGTGCTTTCTTGTGGGGATAGGTTGTACCGTGTCCAACGATTCAATACTATAAAGTGAGAGAGCTTTAGGCTCCCCTGAAAGGGGAGCTGGCAGTGCGTAGCACTGACTGAGGGGTTCTAACACTGCGATTTTCTTTGTTTTGATTTTGTAACAAAATTGACCCCTCCGAGCGGCTTCGCCGCCCACCTCCCCTTTCAGGGGAGGCTATTTTCCACGCCAACACCGGACACGGCACAATCTGTCCCTACAGGTTGCTTCAAGAAAATTGCAGGACAAATCGGTTTTCACAGCCAAAAACAAAAATGGACACCCCTGACAAATGTCAGGAATATCCATGTGATTTTTGATGGGAAACAGGCGCTCAGAACCGCTCCTCCAGCGGGACGTAGTCCTGACGCTCCGACACGGAGAGGTACTCCGGACGGATGATCTTCCTGCAGTTGATAAGCTCCTCCATGCGGTGGGCCGACCAGCCGGCAATGCGGGCGATGGCGAAGATCGGCGTGAACAGATCCACCGGCAGCCCCAGCATCCGATACACAAAGCCGCTGTAGAAGTCCACGTTGGCGCACACGCCCTTGTAGATCTTCCGGTTCTTGGCGATAACCTCGCCGGCAAGACGCTCCACGGTGGCGTAGAGCTGGTACTCGTCGTGGCAGCCCTTTTCGCTGGAGAGCTGCTCCACGAAGGATTTCAGGATGACTGCACGGGGGTCGGAAACGGAGTACACCGCATGCCCCATGCCGTAGATCAGACCGGTGTGGTCGAAGCCCTCGCCACGCAGCAGTCCCTCCAGATATGCCCGCAGCGCATCCTCGTCCTGCCAGTCGGGGCAGTGCTGCTTCAGATCCTCGAACATCTCCATGACCTTGATGTTGGCGCCGCCGTGCTTTGGGCCTTTCAGAGAGCCGAGGGCAGCAGCGATGGTGGAATAGGTATCCGTGCCGGAGGAGGTGACCACGTGCACCGTAAAGGCGGAGTTGTTGCCGCCGCCGTGCTCGGCGTGAAGCACCAGACACAGATCCAGCAGCCGTGCCTCCAGACGGGTGTACTTGCCGTCCGGCCGCATCATGTAGAGGATGTTTTCGGCGGCAGAGAGGCTGGGGTCGGGCTTCTGGATGAACATGCTCTTGTCGTTGCGGAAGTACATGGAGGCCTGATAGCCGAATACCGCCAGCGACGGGAACTGGGCGATGAGCTGGAGGCACTGGCGCATGACGTTGGGCAGACTGGTGTCGTCCGGACGGGGGTCATAGGCGTGGAGCGCCAGCACGCATTTTGCCATGGTGTTCATGATATTGTCGCTGGGCATCTTCATGATGACACCGCTGTTGAAGTGGTTGGGCAGCGGCTGGTAGTGGGTCAGAAGCTGGTGGAATTCCCGCATCTCCGCCTCTTTGGGCAGACGGCCCATGAGAAGCAGGTAGGCGATCTCCTCATAGCCGAACCGGTCGTGGGTGATGAAGCCCTGTACCAGCTGGTCGATGGAGATGCCACGGTAGAAGAGCTTGCCCTCCGCCGGTACGGCCTTGCCGTTTTCCTGCTTAGTAGAGCTGACCTGACTGATGGTCGTCAGTCCGGCACGAACTCCCTTGCCGTCCAGATCACGCAGACCACGCTTGACCTCGTACTGCATGTACAGTTCCTGTGCGATCTGATAGTACGGGGTGGCTTCTGCGGTCAGCTGTTCGACTTGCTGCATATCGTGTTTATATTGAGAAACCATTTGCTTGATCTTTGCCGAGTGTAATGAAGTTGCTTTGTGCATCTCATCCATCCTTTCCTTCTGTGTCATACTGTGTTCTGTTTCGCACGGGCAGCGGATTCCCGCCCTCGCCGGATGCGAAACGCCTCTGGCAGCACCGCAGGAGCCCGCCTGAATGGCGCAGTGCGGGAACTTTGTGCGGCACTGCCGTTCCCTTTGAAGGCACTTTCGTGCGTGTGCTTCTTTTTATTATACCATGTTTCAGTTATTTTGTCAACTATGACGAAGTTTTGCAACAAATTCACGGGGAGTGTTGCGTGCGCATCAGAATTTTTGCGGCTGATGCAAGTCTTGACCGAAAGGCGGCACTTTAAACAACTGTTGAAAAAAATGTGGAAAGTCGAATTTCGAAGATTTTTGCGATTCTGTTGCTTTTGATTCTTTTGAGAAGCGAGGATAAACTTTTCTTTTTTCGAAAAACAAAAAAACGCTTTACAAACCGCAAAAAGTGTGGTATACTAAATGAGTCGCATCGAGGTGTGGCTCAGTTTGGTAGAGCACTACGTTCGGGACGTAGGGGCCGCAAGTTCGAATCTTGTCACCTCGACCAATTGCAGAAGGCTGAATTACGATTTTTCGTAGTTCAGCCTTTTTCGTTGTCTGGACTGGGAACGATCCGATAGGGAAAGGAGAGCGGATGGATTTGGAGAAAACCACGAAAAGCGCATATCCTCGAAATCCGGTCATTACGCTTCCGGCATATCGAAACAAAAACGGCTTTCTGTATCGCTATTTGCATCGGTATGGGAATATCATTCTCATGATGGACATGAATGCGTACGAGTGGCAGACGGCAGCGCTCCTGATTTTTTATGACATCCAAAAGTCAGCGATGGTGACTCCGCCGGACTGGACGGCATATGAGAAAAGCTGCCGTGTTTTTGATGTATGTCCCATCCAATCGTGTGTTTTCTCACTTGCTTTGCTGGGAGAAAAATGCATCCTCTCTTGTTTTGAGATGAAATGCCACACGTGGCAGCAATGCGAGATTCCCGTGGAATGGTCACACAATCGTTTTTCAAGCCCAAGAATACGAATGGAATACGATGGCGCAACGCTTTATGTGGGGATTTTGGATACCAAAACCGAGTTCTGGAGCTATTTTAAAGTCATCCGAACCAAAGGGAAATTGCATCTGGAACCTCTGTCATTTCTGCGTGGGGATTTCACGTTATTTCATCCGATTCGCTCTTCTCAGGATGAAATGGTGTTTCGGGTGTCAGGAAATTCGCTGGAAATTCAAAATGCACAGGAAAATACGTTTCAAAAGGTGCATGCACATGACGCAATCATTCGATACTGTCACAATGGGTTTGATATCATTGCATCTGATTCGGAACGATTTTCTCTGGAGTATGATGCACTGATCGGGAAATACATTTATTATGAGATCGTGGAAGAATCGAAATCGGTGTTGATGAAATACGATCTGGTATCGCATGACAACTGTGTTGTTTCAGATGCGCAGGAACGATTCGTTGCACTTTCTTCGGAAAAGGATCTGTATACTTACGATCGCATGACATTTCAGCGGATGTCAGACGGCAAATTGTTTTCGGTTGATGCTGTGATGCAGGCTTTTCAAAAATTGCAGGTTCCGTTCCTTGATGAAATAGAGCCGTTTCCTGCCATGTGTTTCTTTCATGACCATTGGCTGGAGATGGAAGTCAGCGATTTTCGGTTTCTTTTCATTCATTTGGATACGATGTCCCCGTATTATTTGGAAGGTGTTGCTGATGCTGTCGGGAATGTGATATATCATTATGAATGATGATTTCCCGATTTTTGCCATGCAACTGCCCCCACCCGAACCGCAGCGCTCAGCTTGACACGAATTATCGTATGTGCTATAATATTACGTATCATCACCGGTTTTACCGCATCCGAAAACAACAAGTGATGCGCTGTTTTTATGGGATGAGAACGGCACGGTGATACAGGCTTACAAAAGAATCCATACTGAGGGAACCTCTCAGAGAACATATCAGAAGCGGGAGCGCACAGGCGCTAGATCCCGTGACAGCACACGTGCATTTCCGGCGCCTTGTGCTGAAATCATCAGACAATGGGGTACATATGGAAAACCAAGAGAAAAAAAGAATTTTACATGTGGTGGAAGCGTTTGGCGGGGGCGTTTTTTCCTATCTGGTCGGTCTGACTAAAAAGCTGGCGGAAAAGTATGAGATCTACATTTTGTTTGGGATGAGAGATCAGACTCCGGCGGATTATGAATCCTATTTTGACAGGCGTGTCCATTTGATTCAGGTGAAAAACTTTACGAGAAAGATCGACCCGAAAAGTGACATCCGGGCATTCGGAGAGCTCAGAAAGCTTGCAAAGGAAATCAATCCCGATATCATTCATCTCCACTCCTCCAAAGCAGGGGCAATCGGCAGGTTTGCATTTCAGGGGAGAAAGGTTCCGGTATTCTATACACCGCACGGGTACAGCTTCCTGATGGAAAATCAGAGCCGGAAAAAGTGCCTGATGTACAAACTGATCGAGGGCGTCTGCGCCATGCGGAAAAGTACGACCATCAGCTGCTCGGTCGGCGAGCATCGTGAGACGCTGAAGCTGACCAAACGGGCGGAATATGTGAACAATGGCGTGGATGTGCAGGAATTGCAGCGGATTATTTCCGCAGCTCCGGCTGCTCCGGAAGACGCACCGGCAACGGTCTGTACGCTGGGACGAATCACGTACCAGAAAAATCCGGCACTGTTTTGCAAAATTGCAGCTGCACTTCCCCAGGTGCAGTTTGTCTGGATCGGCGACGGAGAGCTGCGGAGCGAACTGACCGCCGAAAATATCACCGTCACCGGCTGGGTGAAGCGGGAAGAGGCCATTGCCCTCTGTATGAAGAGCCGGATCTTTTTGCTGCCGTCCCTGTGGGAGGGACTGCCCATCAGCCTGCTGGAAGCGATGTACATGAAAAAACTGGTGATCGTGAGCGATGTCATTGGAAACCGTGATGTTGTCCGCAATCAGGAGAACGGGTTTGTCTGCAAAACGCTCGATGAGTATGTTGCAGCAATTCGCAGGGGCGTACAGATGGACGCAGACTGCCGTGCCTATATAGAACACGCATACCGGGAGATCTTGTCGGAATACAGCCTGGATGTCATGTGCGGAAAATACGATGAGATCTATCAAAGAGCGCTGAACGCCTGTCAAAAGAATTGAGAAGCACAGGACAAAGGGAGAAAACATGCTGATATACAAGATTTTGTTCCACATTGCTGCTGCCATCAAAAAAGTATGGCTCAAGCTGATCTATGGGAATGCAGTGGTGTTCGGAAAGGGTGTCACGTGGAGAAGCCACTTTCATCTGGCAATCGAACCGAAAGCAAAGGTGGAAATCGGGGAACACTGCTTTTTCAATCATGACTGCTCCATCAGTGCCATGCAGCAGGTGACGATCGGCGCCAATACGCTGTTCGGGGAAAATGTCAGGATCTATGACCACAACCACCGGTTTCGTCAGACCAAAAACATTGCCGACCAGGGGTATACCATGGGTGCTGTGTCCATCGGAAAAAACTGCTGGATTTGCAGCAATGTCATAATTTTAAAGGGCACCGTGATCGAAGACGGCTGTGTCATCGGGGCAAACTGCGTGGTCAGCGGGCATATTCCGGCCAATACGCTCGTAAAGATGGAGCCGGCTTATACAATGAGTCCCATAAAGCGGTAAGATACGGAACAGGCTCTAAGCGCATCCGATGCGCTTCATTTATTAGAAGGATGGCGGTGGTAGAATCGCATGAACAGCAAAGTAAAAAAAATGATAGACCAATCCGAATTGGTCAGCTTTGATATCTTTGATACCCTGGTCAGCAGAATGTGCAAAACACCTGCGGATGTTTTCACTCTGGTGGCACAGCAATATGAATTGCCGGCGGAACAGTTTCAGGCCGACAGGATACAGGCAGAAAATGCTGCCAGAGAGGAAGACCGGAGCGGCGAGATCCGGCTGGAGGACATCTACCGGCATCTGGAACAGCGCTACCCCAATGCGTCAGAGCTGATGCAGGCGGAAATTGCCATGGAATACCGTGTCTGCTATCCCAACGGGGAGATGACTGCGCTGTTTCAATATGCCTGTGAAAATAAAACGGTGGTTTTAACCTCGGATATGTATCTGAGCGAACCGGTCATTGAAAAGATTTTGGAGAACTGCCGGATCTCCGGATACCGGAAGCTCTTTTTGTCCTCCACTCTGAAAAAGACAAAGCACGCCGGCGATTTGTTTGCCCATGTGCTGGAAGCCTGTCATAAGAAGCCGGAACAGATGCTGCACATCGGGGACAACCTGAAGTCGGATTATCTGATCCCGAAGTCAAAGTCTATCCGGGCATTCCGGTATGTGCCCCCGAAAAAGAAGCCGGATTCGTTCTGCGTGCCTGTGCTGGATGCGTTTCTTGCACGAAAAGCGCCGCAGGAGGATTCTGACTTTTACCATACATTTGGCTATACGGTTCTGGGGCCGGCGATCTACGGGTATGTTTCCTGGATCAAGGACTTCCTGCAAAAGCACGACATTCAAAAGGTGTTCTTCTTTGCACGGGAAGGGGAGTTTATCAAGCGTGCCTTTGACTGTATCGCAGATCAGACATTCGAGGGGCATTACCTGTATGTTTCCCGCAGAAGTCTGACCGTGCCGGCAATCGCAACCATTCATGACGTGGCGTCGTTTTTGAAATACCGTCCGATTCGGGATCGGGTAAAGGTCTGCGATCAGATTGAGAAACTGGGATTGAAAGCTGCTGATTTTTCGGAATGCTCCTGGTGCCGGGAGGAAACCCTGCAAAAGACGTTCGGCGAATTGCAGGATGCGGAAAAACAAGCAATCATCGGCAGCATGTTCCAGAAAGTGCAGCAGCAGGCGAAGCGGGAATTGGTTCTGCTGAAAGCCTATCTCCGGCAGGAGCACGTAAATCAGAAGTTTGCGGTGGTGGATCTGGGCTGGAACGGCTCGATGCAAAGCGCCCTGACGGATATTCTGTCCAGCTTTTCCGAATCGTTTGACATGACGGGATTTTTCCTCGCCCAGAGGGACGAGTACTACAAATACAAGGACAAGATCAGGAATTTCGGCTACCTTTTCAATTATGGCGCAGTTTCGCCGGAGGAAAACCTGCTGCTGAACAGCGGAACATCCCTGCTGGAGTTCCTGTTTTCCGCCAGCCACGGCTCTACCATTCAGTATGCGGAAAAGGACGGACGGATTTGTCCGGTTCTCGATCAGTACGAATTTGCAGAAGTCTACCCGATCATCCGGGCGTGCCAGGATGGGGCGATCGATTTTATCCATGACTTTCTCGGGGAATTTCCGGACGGCGCCGGAATCCCGCACAAGCAGTTTTTCTCCCCCATGTATCGGGTTTTGCAGCAGCCGCCGCAGGCGGTGATCTCCCATTTCGGGGACATCTGCGTTTCCGATATGAATGAAACGGAAATCTATCTTGCAGAGAAGTGTCCGGTTTCTGCGCCGAAGAAGTGGATCCGTGCTTTCGTCAACTCCGGCTGGAAAGTCGCTTTCCTCAAGAGAAATCTGAAGACCAGCCATGCAATGGCAATGTACAGCCTGCTTCGGAAGCATTTTAACGGATAGAGGAGTCGTATGATCGTTTATATCGCTTTGATGGCATATTTGCTGCTTATCGCAAGTTTTGTGTTAAAAAATCACGTGAGAGTGATAACCTTGCGGGGACTCGGAAAACCACGGCAGATTCGGGACAACATTGCCTGCTGTCTGCTGACGGCTGTCCCGCTGATCGTGTTTTTTGTCATTCGTGATCTTCACGTGGGAACGGATACCATCGGCATTTATCAGAACATCTATTTTAACGGATACGGATTAAACGGCTGGACGCCGTACCTTTATGAGGGACTGTTCAAATATCTCATCATTCTTTCCGCAAAGCTCGTCCCGTCCTTCCGGTTCTTTTTGCTGGTTTCCGGCTGTATCATCTGTCTGAGCTTTTCCTTTTATTTTGTCAAGCAAAGGGAAAACATGAATGCGGCAATTGCGTTCCTGCTGTTTTTTGTCTGGCTGTATCTGCCCAGTTACAACATCGTGCGGCAGTCGCTTGCCATCACGGTGTGCTTTTACGGAACCATCCTGCTGGAGAAAAAACATCCGGTCTGGGCGGCAGTTTGTTATGTCGTCGCATGCTTTGTGCATGTCACTGCCGCAGTCATGATGGTGTACCTTGTTCTGTATTTGTTCCGAAAGAACGCCAACGTCAGAAAATTCCTGCCCATGCTGCTGTTCCTGCTGCCTCTTATTGTGATGTTTATCTTTGATAAACTGATCAATCTCGCATTCCTCTCAAAATTTCGGGAATACGTGCAGTCCTTCAGTTTTGGAAACATCAATCTCAAGTTCTTTTTGTTCCAGCTTGCCATATTGCCGCTGCTTGTGATCTGCTGGTCGAAGCTTGTGAAACTGAACAAGATGAACTACATTCATCTGTGCGGTACGGTGTGCATCTATGCGGCAATTTTGCTGTCCGGCTATCTGTGGTATGCATTCCGGATCATGTACTTCTTTTTCCCCAGCGAAATTATCCTGCTGGCACAGGTGGAAAAGTGCTTTTCGGATAAGTACAGCAAATGGTTTGCAAACGGTTATATTGTGCTTGCCGGCATTGCGTCGTTCTTTTTGATTTATGTGATTTATGGAACAGACAGTGTGGTTCCGTATTTGATTGGCATATGAGGTGTGTTATGTTACCGAAAATTTCCGTAATTGTTCCGGTTTATAATGTCGAAAATTATATATGTGCATGCATCGACAGCATTTTACAGCAGACATATCAAAATCTGGAGATCATTCTTGTGATCGACGGCTCGACAGACGGCTCGGAACGTCTGTGCAGAAATTACAAAGACGAGCGGATCCGGATTGTCAGCAAGGAAAACGGCGGATTGTCCAGCGCACGAAATGCCGGAATCGAAGTTGCGACCGGTGCGTTTTTCTCGTTCATTGACAGCGATGATTACATTGACCGCCGGATGATCGAAACGCTCTATCAGGATCTTGTGGCTTTCGATGCCGATGTGGCCTGCTGCAACTATGATTTTTGCGACGAACAGTCGCAGATCATCAAAGAGCACGTCACAGCCGTCACCGCTACCGCTGTGTATGACTCGGCAGCAGCCTTAGACCGGATGCTGCTGGAGGAATATTACAAGTGCTACGCATGGAATAAGCTCTACAAACGGGAGCTGTTTCAGCAGATCCGGTATCCGGAGGGCAGACTGTTTGAGGACATTCCCACCACCTATCAGATTTTCCGGCAGGTCAAGCGGGTCTCCTTCAATCCGGCGAGCCTGTATCACTACCGCATCCGGGCGGGCTCTATCACGGCGGGGAAGTTTCAGCAGAAAACCTATGATATGATGATTCCCATCCGGCACATCCTGAGCGAGAGCAAATCGGATACGATGAATTTGGGCTGTATGCTGTACACGCTGTATTTCATCAACAACATGATACAGGGCGGCGTCTGGGACAAGGAGATCTATTCGTTTTACCGGGAACACATGAAGCATATTCCCAAGACCGCATTTTCTCAGGTCAGCAGACAAAGGAAGCTGCAAATGCAGCTGTGTTACCGCTGCGCACCGCTGTACCGCATGGTGTATACACTGCTGGCACGTGGCCGGTAATTTCAGAAAAGGGAGCAGATTATGGCAAAAAAAGTGCTTTATATGGGCATCATCAGTCCGGCGGAATCCGGTGTCGGGGTGAGCTCCAAAATCTACAAGCAAATGGAATGCTTTCAGAAAGGCGGCTGCCAGGTAAAGCACTTCCTTTATCAGATGGACAAGACCGGACTGAAAAAGATCAGTTTTCATTTCTATGGGAGCAACCGGACACAGAACCTTGCTTTGATACAGGCGTGTCAGGGTGTCGACCTGCTTTACATCCGCTATTTCTTCTCGGATCCCAATCTGATTCACCTGTTAAAGAACCTCAAACATCGGTATCCGCATCTGAAAATTTTCGTGGAGATCCCCACGTATCCGTATGACGGGGAATATTCCAAATATTCCTATTCCCTGTGGATCGACAAGCACAGCCGAAAAAAGCTGCATTCGTATGTGGATCGGATCGTCACCTATTCGGAAGACTCGCAGATCTATCAGATTCCGACGATCCCCATTTCCAATGCGGTAGATGTAAGCAGCATCCGGCAGCGAAATGTGCACAGTTCCGCCGATTCCGGAATCCATATCATTATGGTGGCACAGATGGCGTTCTGGCATGGATATGATCGGGTTCTCGAAGGACTGAAGCAGTATTACGCCGGGCAGGGAACGGAAAACATTCAGCTGCATGTGGTCGGGGACGGCGATCCGGCGGTATTGAACGAATATCAGACCCTGGCAAATACAGACCTGCTAAAGGGACATGTGACCTTTTACGGCAGAAAATCCGGGGAAGCGCTGGACGCCATATATGACAAGTGCAGTCTGGCGATGGATTCCATGGGACGGCACCGCACCAATGTCTTCTATAACAGCACCCTGAAGGGCAAGGAATATCTGGCAAAGGGACTGCCGATTATCTCCGGCGTGAAAACGGAACTGGATCATATGGAGTTTCCGTACTATTTGCGTGTGCCGGCAGACGATACGCCGCTGGACTTTGCACGTGTGATTCAGTTTTACCACGAGATTTACGACCGGAAGAGCGAGGCGGAAGTGGCAGAGGAAATCCGGGATTTCTGCCGGCTGCACTTTGAGTTCCGCCGGACATTCCAGCCGGTTTTGGATGAGATGTAAGAGAATCCCTAAAATTGACACAAATCGACCGGGAGGGCTTCCGGCCGATTTTTTTATGCCGTGTTTCTTTGTCGCACGGAAATCAATTTTCAAAATATGCTGATTTAAATTGTGTAAAATTATGAGGTTTGACAAGTGAGGCTCCCCTGAAAGGGGAGCTGGCAGTGCGTAGCACTGACTGAGGGGTTTCCACTGATATTGAAAACATCATGAAAAGATTTTACGAAAACCCCTCCGAGCGGCTTTGCCACCCACCTCGTACTGAGCGGTCCCCTCTGCCCTTCGGGCATCTCCCCACCCCGTGGGGAGTCACCCCTTTCAGGGGAGGCTCTCATGCAAATGATTTGCGTGAAGCAAAATACCTGCCGAAACACGCTGTGCCGTGCCCGCCAGCTCAGTTCTTCAAATAGGACTTTACCAGTGCCTGAAGCAGCTCGTCCCGGTCAATGTGCCGGATCAGACTGCGGGCATTGTTATAGGTGGTTATGTAGGTGGGATCCTCCGAGAGGATGTAACCTACGATCTGGTTCACCGGATTATAGCCTTTTTTTGTCAGTGCGTCATATACAATCATCAGCGTTTTCTTCATCTCGATCTCTTTTTCATCACTGACGGAAAACGTCATTGTCTTATCATACATGAAACTTCAACCTCCTTCGGAACAGGGCGCAGCAGCTCCTGCCGGAGAAGCCGCCGCTGCTATTTCTCTTCTATTATACCCGAATTTGCAGAAAGAAACAAGGGATAACCCGACTTTTTGCCGTTTTGCCATGGAATTATGGCTTGCCTTTGTGCAACATGACGAAAAAATCAGGAAAATTTTTCCGCATACCGCAAAAAAAGGGACACAAGGTCCCTTTCTCTGCCGGTGCTGCCGGAGCGGGCACTTAGCCCTGTGCGCTGCGCTTTACGAAGGAGTCGCAGTTGGTGCACTCCGGAACGGTGGGGTTGCTCTCGTGGGTGCCCACACAGATGCAGTCCAGACCGCAGTAGTTTTCGGTGACCATGTTGTGCTTGCACTGGGTGACAGAGCACTTGATGTTGGAGTTCTTGTGTTTCATTTCCATGCTGTTTTTCTCCGTTTCCAAAAAAATTTGACCGGTGCGGCAGGGGATGCGGTGTTTCTGCCGTCTGCCGTACCGGTACACTCCCAGTATGCCCCCGCAGCCGGAGAATATACACAGCAGCTGTCAAAATGTGCAGCAGGGCGTATTTTGCCGATTTTTGCGAAACCCGTTTTCCATGGAAAAATGCCACAAAAAAGCGCCTGCGGAATTGTGCAGGTTTTATGGTGAATTTGTAAATATGCACGCCGGACTGGACATTTTCCCGAAAACAGATTGACATTTCGGTTACAAATGTGATACAATAGCCTTACATGTAGATGGTACGGGCACGGAAAACCTCCGGCGCACCGGAAAAGTCGCATGGAAACAAAACCATATTTTTGATACGGAGGTACTTCCATGAAGTTTTCTGACGGCCTTTGGCTGAACCAGCGGGGGTATGAGGTTTCCTATGCAGCACAGGCGTATGAGGTGACAACTACCCAGAACTCGATCCATGTATTTGCCACGGCAAATGCCATCTGGAATCGTGCCATGACACTCGGCGGTGTGACATTCGAGATCATTTACACCGCAGTTGCACCGGACGTGATCCGGGTGCAGATCGCCCACCATCGTGGCGGACTGAAAAACAAGCCCCAGTTTGACCTGAACCTGCCGGAGGGCTACGTGCCGGATGACATCCACGAGGAGGACGGCTTCGTCTCCATGACTGCCGGCAGCACCACCGTGAAGATCAGGAAGGGCACAGACGGCTGGGATGTGTCCTATCTGCGGAACGGCAAGCGCATCACCGGCGGCGGCTGGCGCTCCACCTCCTACATTCAGGAGAACAAGTTCCATCGGGATGCCCGCCTCTCCGTGCAGACCGACGACGAATTTTTCAATTTCCCGCAGGACAGCCGCAGCGCCTATGTGCGGGAACAGCTGACGCTGGATGTGGGCGAATGCGTCTACGGCTTCGGCGAGAAGTTCACCCCCTTTGTCAAGAACGGCCAGACCGTGGAAACATGGAACTCCGACGGCGGCACCTGCTCCGACCAGAGCTATAAGTGCATCCCGTTCTATCTGACCTCCAACAAGTACGGCATTCTGGTGAACACCGCAGATAAGGTTTCCTTTGAGGTGGCATCGGACACCATCAATAAGGTCTCCTTCACCGTCCCCGGCGAAGAGCTGGACTACTTCTTCATCGGCGGCGCATCCCTGCAGGAGGTCGTTAAGAACTACACCGACCTCACCGGCAAGCCGGCACTTCCGCCGGCAAAGACCTTCGGTCTGTGGCTGTCCACCTCTTTCACCACCACCTATGACGAGGAGACCGTTACCTCGTTTATCAACGGCATGGCAGAGCGTGACATTCCCCTCCAGATGTTCCACTTCGACTGCTTCTGGATGAAGGAATACCACTGGACGGACTTCGAGTGGGATCTGACCCAGTTCCCCGACCCGCCGGCAATGCTGAAGCGTCTGGCAGACCGTGGACTGGGGCTGTGCTGCTGGATCAACCCGTACATCTCCCAGCGCTCCTGCCTGTTTGACATCGGCGTGGAGAAGGGCTACTTCCTGAAGAATCCGGACGGCAGCGTTTTCCAGACCGATATGTGGCAGCCGGGTATGGCGATCGTGGACTTCACCAATCCGGAGGCAGCCAAGTGGTTCGCATCCGGCGTGCGCAAGCTGTGCGAGATGGGCGTGACCGCCATCAAGACCGACTTCGGCGAGCGCATCCCCACCAAGGTGGTATACCACAACGGCGCAGACCCCATTGCCATGCACAATTATTATACGTATCTGTATAACAAGACCGTGTTCGAGGTGCTGGAGGACTACTACGGCAAGGGACAGGCGTGCCTGTTCGCCAGAAGCGCCACCGTCGGCGGTCAGAAGTTCCCGGTACACTGGGGCGGCGACTGCTCCGCAGAGTACACCTCTATGGCGGAGACTCTCCGTGGCGGACTGTCCCTGTGCTCCTCCGGCTTCGGCTTCTTCAGCCACGACATCGGCGGCTTCGAGGCAACCGCTTCGCCGGATGTCTATAAGCGCTGGTGCGCATTCGGTCTGATGTCCACCCACAGCCGCCTCCACGGTTCTACTTCTTACCGTGTGCCGTGGAACTTCGACGAGGAGTCCTGCGATGTCCTGCGCTTCTTCACCAAGCTCAAGGGAAAGCTCATGCCGTACCTCTTCGCACAGGCAGTCAAGACCCACACCACCGGTATCCCCATGATGCGCCCCATGGTCATGGACTACACCGACGACATCGCCTGCCGCTATCTGGATCAGCAGTACATGCTGGGCGATAACCTGCTGTGTGCACCGGTATTCCGGGAGGACGGCGTGGCAAACTTCTACCTGCCGGAGGGCAAGTGGTACGACATCATCACCGGCAAGACCTACGAGGGCGGCAAGTATCACGCTGTGACCTGCACCTTCATGGAGATGCCGGTGCTGGCAAAGCCCAACTCCATCGTTGCGTTCGGTGCATTTGAGAACCAGTTTGAGTACGATTACCTCAGCGGCGCAGACTTCTGCATCTGCAATCTGGAGGACGGCAAGTCTGCTTCGGCATCGGTTTACGATACCAAGGCAAATCTGGTGCTGACGCTCACCGCAACCCGCAAGGGCAATACCATCACCATCGAGAGCGGCGAAACCGACAAGACCTTCACCGTCTCCGTTGCCGGCACAGATAAGAAGATCACCATGCAGGGCGGCAGGGGCGAGATCACCCTGTAAGATTCGTCGCTGCGGGAATGGCTTTATTGCAGGGACACGGCGAGCCACAAAATAGGCTCCCCTGAAAGGGGTGATTCCCCATGGAATGGGGAAATGTCACGAAGTGA
>OIYT01000905.1_pt1 | contig 24055 bp, 15 predicted proteins | sample 1588201 | NCBI WGS metagenome assembly OIYT01 (sample SAMN03283260) | human gut metagenome | biome: human-associated habitat; material: feces | host: Homo sapiens | place: USA | collected 2013
AGAGGATTCTCCGGGCACTCGCCACTTCTTCTGGAAAGAACTGTGTTCAGAAAAGTGAAAAAATCCGTACGATCAGCAGTCCAGCTGTGGCTTGGAGATCTCCTCCCGGGCGGCAATCACCAGGCGTTGGGCCGTCGTATGGTGCAGAAGCACCGCCTTGCCTCCGGGAGCGGTGGCCGTCAGGAGCATGATCCGGCCGTCGTTCCCGCAATAGGGACGCATCGCCCTGTCTCCCACATACCACGCGCTGATCTCCGCGCCCGCAAAGGCCGGCTCCTCGAGGAGATAGCGAATCAGGGCGGAGTTGTCGATCCGTCGGTCCGCCTTCATATCCGTGCACACAGGAGGCAGCTCCGCTTCACCGCCGGTCCGTGAAACCGGGCACGGGTTCTCTCCGCCGTTCCAGCAAAACATGCCACGGGCATCCTTTGTCAACAGGACAGCTTGGGCATCTTCACCTGACACCACCAGGGATTCCAGACGGAACGCAGCCACCAAAAGGGCCAGCTCCAGCTCCTTCAATCCGGGGACCAGCGTCAGCGGCGCCTGTTCTTCGGGATCCAAAGCCTCCGCGCTGCCCTGCTCCTCTCTCAGAGAAGACAGCTGCCACGCGGAACAGAACCAGTGCAGCGCTTTCCGCTGGTCGCCGTCAAAACGGAACTCCCGCTTCTGATGATATCGGTTGTTTCTGTCAGTCATTTTTTTCACCTCCAGCTTCTGTGGCTGTGCTCTCCTTCAAAATGACCCGGACCCTGGCGGTCATGCTCTCCATTTCCTCCCGCGCGCCGCCGTCCTCATCTAAATACTTGCAGAGAAGATGCTGCCTGTCAAGCGCTTTCTGCAACACGCTCTCCAGCTTCGCCCGGGCGGCCTCGTCGCCCTTTTCCAGTTCCACAACATGCTCGATCTCCTCGCGGACGATGCTCCCGTCCACGGCGTGTTCCCTGGCGGCGGTGCTGTTGGCCTCCTTCATCCGCCCCACCAGGACCTCCCGGGTGGCGGCCTGGTCCACGTAAGCGTCTTTGACCGCATAGTGGATCTCGACCTTGGGGTCTCCGCTCCGGGCATCTGTCACAAAACGCATTTCACCGGCATCCACGTTCTTCTCGCCGCTGGCATACATGATCTCATTGCGCTCAGTGCCGGCGCTCCGATTTTCCGGGTCCTCCGGATCAATGTACTCCACATTTTTGTCGAAGACCTCAGCCTCCAAAGGCATGTCAAATCCGCTCACATCCTCATAGTGCTTCACATCCGGTCGAATCAACCGCCCTGTCATGGTCGTCGCTTCATCGGACGCGGGACGCTGCGCGTCCGCCACCCGCAGCGCCACACTCTCATTGTTGATCCGGGCCCGAACCGCGTCACCGATTTTCGTCAGACCGCCCTGTTCATCCACCTCGCCGAAGCTGGTCAAGTCCAGCTTTTTGCCGCCGGGATGCTCTGCCTCGTAGACCGCTTTCATCCGGTTCAGGGACGCTGTCATATCCACCTCGCTGCTCATCGTCTTCACGCCGGAATTGCTTTTGCTGTGCAGATAGGCCAGCCAGGCCACCTCCACAGCCTCTTCCTGACAGGAGAACTTCTCCTGGTTTTCCAGGACTGCCTGAGCGGACCTGGCGCTGTGCTCCGCCCGGATGCGGCCGCCATCCAGCACCGCCTCCGGGTCGCTTTTGGCCGCCTCGATATCCGCCTGTGTCCCGGCCATGCCCACATCGTGCCACATAGACGCTTCCAGAAGGATATCATCCCTGATCCGGGCCTCCTTCGGAATGTGGTTGCTCTCTTCGAATTCGTGGATGGCCTTCGCGTTGTTGAGCGCTGCCTCCGCCACCTCCGGGATATGGGCCATATTATGATCGGAGAAGTTCTCAATGTCTCTTGCCCGAAGCGCCACTTCACGGGAGTCCTCATACAGGGTTCTTGTGGCCTCCTGCATCTCTTCGCTCAGCGCAAGCATCCGCTGCTGCATCTCCGGATCGCCGTCGTAATTCCTCTCAATGGTCTCCCGCAGGCTCTTCCGGGCGGTCTCCAGCCGCTCTTCGGAAACGCTTCGCTTTTCGCCAAGCTCTTGATGCGGGTCCAGTTCCGGGGGAGCCGCAACCCCCTCGGCCTTGACCTCGTCTGCCGCCTTTTGCAGGGAAAACCCCTTCAACGCGGAGAACTCCTCTGTCCCGCACTCATCAGCCTCCGCCACGGCAGGCTCTGAAAGCGACAGGTTTTCCAGGGAGCTCTCCCCCTCGCGGCCTTTGTCGGCCGCCCGTTCCGCTGACGGGGATACGATCCGCAGTCCGCTCAGTTCCGAGGCGCTCTGTTCCCCCTGCCCTTCGTATCTGCCGCCTGTCTCAGCCCTTCCGGACTGGGTGGCCTCGTTCCCAGAGGACGATATCTCCCCGCCGGAACCTCTTGCCTCTCCTCCGCCCTGGCCGCCATAGCCTCCCATCTCGCTCATACCATGATCCTCCGCTTGTTATCCTTGCCCTGTGTCAGCGCATAGTACGCGCCCAGGGCCCGAGCGCGTTCGCCCTCCCGCAAAGGCGACCTGTCCAGCAGCATTCCCGCCAGGCACAGTTTTCCCGCCCGGTCCAGCTCTGTATTGCAGTGGGCGTCCACACGATCCACCAGAATTTCCAGATTCTCGCCACTGACACCGCGCAGTGTGCGGTCAAATTCCTTCCAGACATCAGCGACCGCCTCTGTTTGGAGCATCCCCTTCCGCGCAAGCAGTTCCCGGATACAGTGGTCCTGCCGTGCGCAGAGCTGGCAGGACCGGCAGTACCGGGGAATCGCCCGGTACACCTCCCCATAGGCCGCACACAGCTCCGTCCGGCAGCTCTCCACGATCTCCTCACGGGTGCGGACGCCCCGCTCCTGCATCAGCGGGAAACGGACCAGCTTGGGACGGTTATCTCCCTCGGAAAACACCGCCGCGCAGCCCCGTGGCAGGCTGCTGAGAAAGTCCATCTGCTCCTCGCTCATGTGCATGGCGCAGCCGATGGCCTGGCGGTCCTCCTGCATGACCGTGCGGTGGACGATCTTGCAATTCGTATTTTTCAGCGCGTCGTCCGCCAGGCGGGTGGGCACCTGGTCGCAGATCATGATACCCTGGCCGTAGGAACGGATCTCGCTGATCATATTGCAGAAAAATTCCACGGATTTGGCCCGGGACTGGCTGCCTTCGCCGCCGGATGGCACTTTTTTGAGCAGGCGGTGAGCCTCCTCCATGACCAAAAGGTGCTCCAGCCGGGGACTGGGTGGGCAGGTTTTGCGGTATTCATAGAGCTGCACCATCAAAATACCGATCACAAAGGCCTTGGAGTCGTCGTCTCCCAAATCCTCCAGCTCCAGCACCGTGGGTTGGTCCAGTAATGTCCGCAGCGGAATACTGGCGGGGACATCCAGCATGGCGCCCTTGCCGCCGATACGCAAAGAGTTGATGCGGGCGCGCAGCGCCGCTTTCACGTTGTTCTTCACCTCTTCGTAGTAGCCCAGCCGGTCTGTCACCTCGTCGATCTTGTTGTACAGGCCCGTCAGAGTGGGCCAGATGGTGAGCCCATAGCGGTTGGTGTTGGTCACCACATCCCAGCCCAGGTCGCTGTAGACCTCATAGACCATGGTCTCCAGCACATACGGCATAGGGGGATAGAGTTCAAACGCCGCCTTGAACGCGCACAGCAGATAGTCGATATGGGTCTGAATGGAGGCGCCCGGCATCACCTCAAAGGGATTGAGCCGGTAGGGCAGGCCGGTGCGGGGATTCTCATCTCCCATCGTGAAAAGATGAATCCTCTGAAACACGGGTGCCTGGTTCCCCGCGCCATCCTCCCTGGTCAGATTCAGCAGGGTGTGGTACTCCCGCTTCGCCGACTCGATCACCAGAAACGGCCGCCTTTTCTCTCCCCACAGGGTGGCGAGGATCGACTTTGTGGTGTTGCTTTTGCCACCGCCGGTGATGCCCACCACCAGTAGATGCCGGGTCAGATCGTCTGTGGCCAGCAAATAGGGATTTTGCAGCTTGGGCCGCCCTCTTGCCTGATCCACCCGCACCACATTGCCCAGAGCGATGGTGTCCCCATGATGTGGCAGCTGCCGGCGCGCCGTGTCAAACTCCACGTAGGCGTCCACATAGTAGCCGGGATACTCATAGCGGGGAAGTTGGCACAATCGGGAGAGCTGGCTGGTCGTCAGCGCGGTACGCATCTGATAGCCGTTGAAGGGCCGGCCGTTTACCGAGTCCAGCACATTCTCCCCGCCGCAGCACCCCATCAGAGCGCCGGGCAGGCACCCATTTTTCATGCACGCCAGCACATCCGGCGCTCCGCTCCCGCAACCCCGGCCGCAAAGCGCCATACAGTGCAGAGGCTGGTACACTCTGTCCCGTCTCCCCATCCAGGCGCTTTTCAAAAGCGACTCGATCCGCTCGCAGTCCGCCTCCTCCGCGGCGGCAAAAAAGACGCAGGTGCTCCAGCCTCCCTCCTGGATTCCCGCCTCCAGATCTGCCGAGGCCATTCGCAGGTGGTGGGAATAGTCCTCCACGATACGGTTTTCCTGCCGCTGGTTCCGCTCCACCACATTTTTCACAAGTAGAGGACTGATACGCTGGTCCTCCAGCCGGACGGCGGAGTGGATCTCGAGCATTACAGGCGTGGGGATGCGTTCCGCCATGACCTGCAATACAAAGCGGCTGCCCAGCATACTGCCGCTCAGGACGTCCACAGGCAGCTTGAAATATGTCCCCTGGCCGGGCGCCTCCTCGATCTCTCCGGGCTGCCCCACCATCACGCCGCCCATCCAGTCCCGCCCATCCGGCAGCACCGCGGACATCGTCACCATATTCCCCAGATCGACGCCGGAGAGCAGGCCTTTCAGCACCGCCTGCAGCGCAGGGGCTTTCTCCCGCAGGCAGCCATAGTAGAAATGCAGGCCGCCCCCATCTCCGTAGACCGCGAAGGAGAAGCGTCCGCGAGGCTCCCCCAGGGCGGCGGCCAGATGGCGGAAGATCTCCAGATGCGCGGAAAGGGACATGTTTTTCCAGAAGGCCTGGATTCCATTGACCGGAAACCAGACCATATCGGCGGCCGTGTCTCCCAAAGAGCAGTCGGGCGCGCTGTCATCCATCAAAAGAGGATAGCGGCAGAGGTGCCGGTCCTTTTCCAGAATTGTATTGAAGTCCATAATCTCCCTCCTGAAAGAAAGGGGGCGCACGCCGTCAGACAGCGTGCGCCCCTTCCCTTAAAACGCTCTCCACTCAACGATAACCACAGTGTGATTCGGATCATTCAGTTCAATATAAACCGTTCCATTGGGGCGCAGTTGATTTTGGGACGTGCCGCCGTCCTCATGCCTGAGCGTCCACACAAAGTAAGCCGGGCCCTGCTTCAACTCCGCGGAAAGGGTCAGGCGGGAGAACAGCTCCTTGTCTCCCTCCTCCAGCTGCGCGCGGCCGGTCAGGCGGTTTTCCTCGTTGACAAGCTCCAGGAGGGTTGCCCCCTTCTTTCCTCTGCCCAGCGCGTGGCCGGGGGAGACGATCATGCTCCATATGTCCATACCGTGGCGGCTGCAGCGGACCTCCAGACTGCACATGGGCATGGGTGCCTTCCTGAAGCCCAACACTTTCAGCGCCACCACAGCGATCGCCAGCACAGCAGCTATGATCAGGGCAATGAGCAGCCAGTTGACAGACTCGTCCCCCTGGGCGGCAGCGGCTGTTTCAGACACCCTGATCGTGATCTCCTGATCGTTGGTGCGGCTAAAGGACTTGTCGCTTCGAATTTCCACGACGACCGTCCAGTCCCCCTCCTCCGCCAGACGCGCGGTGCCGCTGAAATTATCAGCGCCCATCGCGAGAGGGACCTCAATTACCTGGGAGCCCTTTGTCAGCGTGGCGGCGGCAGTCAAATTCTGGAGATCCACCCCGGTATAGAGTTGACCGCCGCGCACCAGCTGAGCGCTGATGGTGAAATCCTCGCCGGGCTTTGACTCGGCGGGGCAGTCTACCACCACCTGCACCTCGCTGTTGCGGTAGATCGACAGAGTGACATCCTGCTCGGCCACCCGCATGTTTTTAATGAACAATGTGTACTCTCCGGCGGCAGGCTCACGGACCTTGACCACCGTCTCTGTGTCGGAGACGCTGGCTGACACATCACCGTCGGGATTGGCCGGGTAGAGCTCCCGGCCGTTGGAATCCTGGATGGTCAGCTCAATGGGGGAGCCGTGCTGAAGGTTGAAAAGCACCTCAAACACGTTTTCAGGCACACTGCGGACGACCGTGGCGCCATCCTGCCCCACATGGATGTCCGCCGAAGCATCCGAGTCCTCCGTGAGAAGCCCCATCCCTGTATAGATCGTCTTAATGGCGTTGGACACTCCATCCGCGGTCTCCACAAACGTGACGGAGCCGCCGGTCACGCTGGCAATACCATTGAGATAGGCGGCGACAACATCCTCATCGGAGTTGATAGCCACCAGATGGATCTGGATGCCCATCTCCTGGGCGATCCGCTCCACATCCGCCAGATCCTTGGCGGACATCGCCTCGGTACGGCCAGCGCCGAAATCGTTGGCGCCGTCGGTAACGGCAATGATGGCCTTGCTGTTGTCGGAATCGGCCACGCCCTGCAGCATCCGTACCGCCTCCGCCAGTCCAACGGACAGGTCTGTGTACAGGCCCGCCCGCGTCAGCGCCGTGTCGGCAAACTGCCCAAGGGCGGTCTGGGATGTCTCGTCCATGACCGTCATGGGGAATTTTGCGATGACCTCCGTACTAAAGGTCACCACGCCGATGTTGCTGTTTTCAAAGGGCGTCTGCACGCCGAACTGCTCAATCGCCACCCTGGCCAGCTCATGGGGGTCGTTCCAGGTCATCGAGCCAGTGTCGTCCATTACCAGGACAATATCCGCGTTCTGGGTCCTGTTCTCCTCCGCAGAGGCAGCCACCGCCAAAGGCAGCAGCATCACCGCTGCCAACAGCAGTGCGCCAACCCTCTTCCAAAATGTCAACATGAATGTACCCTCCTGCCATCAATAAGGTAAAATATAGGAACACGCGGCCCTTCCACCGCGCAATATTCGTTCTATCCGCTCAATAACTGATGGAAAAACTTTGGAAGCAGGCCCCCTGTCCAGTCATGCAAACGCAAAAGCATCATGGCGTATGCAAACAGGAACAGAAAGGGAAGAAATCCCCAGCTGCGTTTTTTGTTCTTGGGTCCCTTCTCTGGATAGACCGTAAAATTTTGGAAAAATTGGCCCGGCTTTTTCAGGGAGAACCGGGGATTGTCCCCGATGCGCACCCACTTCGGCGGCGCCCACAGCAGCTTTTTCAGTTCCATCTGCTTTCCCGGGGTGATCTGCACCACATTCCTCAGCCCCCGACGGATGCTGGCAATGCGCCCTTTCAGCTTTTTCATCCGCCCGCGGAACCGTTTGGCGGAATACCACAGGGCAATCCGGGCGGCTGTGCGATACAGGGCAAAATAGATCTCCCACACCAGCTGCTTCCACAACAGCAGCCCCAATGGAACGGACAGCAGGAGCCCGGCCACCGCCGCCGCCTGAAAGGGCGGTTTAACAAAGAATGAAAGCGTCTCTTCCACTTCCCGCAGGAACACCGGCACCTGGCCGAAGTTCCCACTGAAAACCAGCACCGCCATCTCCCGCGCCATGGCCCACCAGGCCGGGGCTGTCAGCAAGATGGCCGTAACGGTCAATACGGCTAGCGCGGCTTTCACCAGCCCGAAGTTCCGCTTGTCGTAGATAGCGGCATACCCCTCCGCCTTGCACGTTTTCAGCGCCTGCTCGAACCGGGCGTCTGCCGCGCTGAGAAAGTGCTCCGCCCTGGCGGCGCTCTCGTCTAAAGCCGCGTCCCAAAAGGCCACGCCTGCCTGGGAGCGGACGTCCGCCTCGCCCACAAAGCAGCCCTGGGAATGGACATAGAAGGCCGTCCGTGTCCCGGGCAGAATCTCACCGCAGGCTGGCGCTCTGCCGACGGTTTTGATGATCTCTCTGTCTCCGCGTCCGGAAGCGCCGGCTCTGTACAGGCCCGCGCAAACCTCCACGGGGCCCGCCTGGGAAAGCCCCGTGAATCGGCGCTCCAGCTGGGCGGCCATCTCCCCATCCCAGCTACTGCTCTCCGTCCACTTCTGGATGTCGTGCTTCAGCTCCAGTGCCCGGGGCGTCAGGAATTCGTACAGCCGCAGATTCTCCGCAAGCCATTTCATCTTTTCATATTCGAACATGTCTTCTCACCCACGTCAACTGAAAATCCCCTTGATCATGTACCAGATGCCCCAGAGCATGATCCCCGCGGTCAGAACCAGATACAGTGTATCCGGCGCGAACCTGTAAAGCAAGATCACGGCCACGGCGGCAGCGATCCATCCCAGGCCCCTGCGGAATCCGCGGGAGGGACAGCGAAGCTGCATACGCACGTAGGCGGCGGCCACAACGATCAGCACCGCTATCAGAAGCACTGTCTTGAGGGCATTGCCTACCCCCGGAAAGAGGCCGCCCGCGCTAACCCCGGAACTCCCCCGCGCCATGGTTCCCGCCAGGACCGCCAGCGCCAACAGCGTCGCCAGCCGGACCGCCAGTGCCGGTATGGAGGTTGAGAGCTTGATGGTGGTGCCATTGGTCTGGTTGTAAACACTGTCCGCATTCAGCACGCCGCTGCTGTCCCAGCAGCCACTGACACACACGATATCCTCCGGGGCGATATCACCATAATACATCTCGCCGTTGAGATTGACCACAAAGGTCCTTCGCTGGGCACGGTCGATGCTCAAAAAGTCCTCGTCCGTGGAATCAATGGTCAGGCAGAACCCCTTCTGCTCGGTGCAAAAGCGCTCCCCGTTGAAAAGACTTGCGAAATAATGGTTCAGCAGGCCCTTTTTCCTGGGGCGTTCCCGAATGGACACCACCCGCCCCGTCATCGCGACGGAGCCCCGGCGGCGCCCGGCCAAAGACCTCCGCGGCATCCCGGCCCGGTTATAGTCCGCGGTCCACTGCGGCGGATGGTCGGAAGCAGGCGCTTCCCGCTCTGCCCGACGAGGCGGCGGGGCGGCAGCCTGCTGCTTCTGATCCCTCCGCGAACTTCTCCGCCCGGCCCCTGTGGAGATATCGGACGCGGCATCTCCGTCAAAGGGCTCGCCCGGCGCGGAATATTTCCCAAGGTCTTCGTCTTCCCGTCTGCTCCGGCTGTACTTCCCCATGTTTACTCCTTTGTAATCCTGTTCGGATCGCCCACCGCGATATAGACACGGGCAAGCCCGGCCGCTAGGTCTCCTCCGCTATCCACTCTGTTCCGCAGCTTCCGCCGGGAAACGGCATAGTCGTCATCCTCCCACAACAGCCGCTCCAGCTCCTTCGCCCGTGTCTGATAATGCTTGATTGAATCGCACCAGAGAGTCATACCGCCCCGGCTGTACCACAGCAGCCCCCATATCACCAGCAGGGCCGCGCCGATCAGGGTCCTGACGATCATTTCATATCCCTCCCTCCCGGACGTATCCGCTTACCCCTCGTCCGAGGCGTCTTCCACCTGCTCCCGCAGGGTGTGAAAAGCCGGCTCCATCCGGCACAGAGCGTCGAAGGAGCGCCCCATCACCAGGGCCCATGTCTCCCGCGCGTCTACATCAATGGCAAAGGTTCCGCAGTAAGCCAGCGTCCCACGCAAGTTCTCCCGATCTTCCTCGGAAAGGCATTTTTTGTAACGCGCGTTATAAGAATTCGCCACCAGCAGCACACAGGTCTTCACACTGCTCTTTCCCATGGCGCCCAGGGGGTCCAGACGGATGCAGTCGCACAGTGTGCGCACCCCGTTGGTCTCCTTCAGGATTTTGTCGATGATCATGTGCTCCGTCAGAAGCATCCCGGTGATCTGGTCAATGTCCGTATAAGCTCCCTCGTACAGGTTCGCCCTGCACAGCAGCTGGAAGCGCAGCATCGCCAGCCGACCGCAGTCACAGACTCTGCTCAGTCGCAGCGCCTGGGCAAACAGCTCATCCCGACGGGCGTGATCCCCGTCCTGCAGCTGTCCGACCTCCCGGTCCAGCCACAGCAGGTCCTCGTGGTAGGCGTCACAGGTGCGTTCCAGGCTGCGGAACCGATCGGACGCCTGCCGGGGAAGCTTTGGATAGTGGCTCCACTCCCGTTCCATGGACATAACATGGAGATTCCGCTCGTCATCCTCTCCGTGAAAACGGAGCAGCAGGAGCGCCAGCTCCGCCAGAAGCGTCACCACCACCGCCGCAATGACAACGATCTTACCCAAAGTCCCAAAGCCGCAGCTGAAAAGAACGGCAAACGCCCCGCACAAAATCAGAAGGGAGATCGCTCGCAGCGTCCACTCCCGCCAACAGGCCCTTTGAAAGCTCCCCGGCCATACCCGCGCCATTCTGGCGCCGCAGGCGGGGCACGCCTGATGCAGCATGGAAGATCGGCCGCACCGCGGGCAGGCCCGGACCTCCTCTAAAAAGTTGTCCCAGCGGTCACCCTCCGCCATGTCTGTCGCCGGCGCGGTCACCGTACTCCACTGCGCTTTCATAGTCCCTCCTGTTCCCTTCTTACCTCTTTCCGCGCTTCCGCTTGCCGCGCGCGCTGGCGGCATCGACTTCTCCTCGCGGTCGCGCATCCTTCTTTTCCTTATAGACAATATGGTATTTGCTCCTGTTCACTGCCTGGATCGCCCGCTTCGCGGCGGACATTTTTTCCGTGCCCGCCAGATACAGCAGCTCGCTGAGCCAGGCCACTTCCAAGCGGTTTTCCACCGGCACCTGTCCGTTTTCATACGCCTCCTTGAGCAGGGCCATCAGCTGCTGGAGCTGACGCTCCTCCAGGCGCTGGTTCTCCCGTTCGCTTTTGGCCATGGGTTCAAACAGCCGCAGGAGGACCCCATATTCCCGCTGCCTCACATACTCATTCGCCAGAAAAAGCACCTGCTCTCCCTGGTAGTGCTGAAAGAGGATATCCATGATAGTATCAAAGCGCCCGTCGCCGTCTTTGCTGACATACCCGATCATGCACTTCAGGTCCTTGATATCCAGCGCCCACCTGCCCGCAGCGAACAGCTGGTAGATCCCGTCCCGGATAAGTGCCACTTCGTTTTCCCGCAGCTTGATATGACCGCCGCCGCGCTCTCTGTCGCTCAGCTGCTTGCGTTGCAGCCCTCCCTGACGGGCCTGCTCCACCAGCCCGCAAAGCACACGGCCCGTCTCCACAGGGTGGGCATAACCGCTGTCCGACATTTCCAGCAGCCATTCCTTTGTCACATACTCCGGCAGGTCGATGGTGCCGCGCCGGGTATCCACGCCCAGCGATCTGGCGCAGGCCGTCCCGTACAGCCCCTGCCCCTTCCCGCTTCTTGCAAAGTCTTCGTCAAGCAGCAGACAGCAGGTGTTTTTTAGCAGCTCCCGCGAGGCCGGCATCCGCTCCAGGCCATCCGCCAGCGTCCGCTTCATCTTCCGCCGCGCCCGCTCGCAGAACCGGCGGCCCTCCTCCGTGGCCGCGTCCCCAAACGCGTCTTGCAGAGACCGCAGCGAGTCAAACGTCACGTTCTGGTAGATGACGGGATCATGCCGCTCGTCTTCCAGCCAGTCCGTGATCTGCTGCGCAGCCCTGCTCTCCCATCCGCGGAACCAGTCACCCTTTCTTGCCGTGGGATCCTGCAGGCCGAACAGATAGACAAACTCCTGACAGGTCCCGCTCAGAACGCCTTTCTCCAGCCAGGCGGCCACCGATTCTTCAACGGTACGCCTCAGCAGGACCGCATTTCTCTCCGTGTGCTCGAAAAAGGAGACAAACTTCCGCACACGCTCCATCAGCTCCTGGCCGCTGGCGCTGGGCAGCAGGAGATCCCGCGCCAGCTCCGCCCGCCGCCGGGCGGCATCCTGCTCTCCGCAGCTGACGCCGAAGTTTCTCCACACAGCCGCCCGGTCTCCATTGGCCAGCAGCACCTTCTCCCAGATCATCCCCATGGGGTCCCCGTTTCGGATCATCTCCTGCGGGATGCTGGCGGCGAACATCTCCTCGCAAAGTTGTGTCGCCGCCTGGGGGCCGGTGTGCCAGAGCTTCACACAGGTCATGGCGACCAGATCCATGGCCAGTTCCGTATTCACTCCCCCGGTCAGGACATTGCAAAGCTCCTGATACCAGTAGGGCTCCGGCTCCTCTCCGATGGTCTGAAACACCTCGACCATCAGCCGTTCTTCAAATTCCTGTCTGTAGGACTGCCGCAGGGGCATACGGCTCACCATACGCCGCCAGTCCAGCAGCGTCCTGTTGTCATGCGTAAAGACTCCGCCGACTTCCGTCCAGTCGATATGCTTCTCCAGCAGCTCGTGGGAAAACAACTCCAGTGCGTCCAGGGAAGCCAGGTCCCTGTGGTCGCTGTCCGGCAGCAGGCAGCCATCCAGCTCTCGATAGACCTCCTCCAGCGCCTCCATGCCCGCGGGGTCATCCAGCACCCGTTGGACGGCCTGCCAGAGATAGAGGTTGATGGCTTTCTCATTGCGGTAGATCTCCGCCTTCCCGCTGAAATTGTGGATAAACCCTCTGCCGGAATAGAGATAATCAAATGTCGAAGCAATGGACCTCCAGGCTGCTCCGCAGGGCCGAAGGTAGACGCCGTAGTCGTCATCCCGCACATTGCTGTCCGGGATCATGACCATGGCGTAGTCTCCCGGCCCTGTCTGGTTGGTATAGGGCATGGCCACGCTGGTCATCCTGCGCACGTGGAGAGGCAGCAGGCGGTACATCCACCCGATCAGGGAGATCATGGCCTCCATCGCCCCCGCCCGCTTCCAGTCGCAGGCCACCAGCAGCTGCCGCTCATTAAAATACACCGCGTCCAGCAGGCTCTCCAGGGCCCGGCAGAGACGGACATGGCTCATCCCGAACCAGTCCAGTGTCTCCCGCAGTCCCATGGTCACGGGCCGGGGCGCGCCGGCCTCCTCAAAAGAGGCTGTGTCCCGCATCCCGGTCAGCAGCTCCGCCTGCCGCCTGACCTCCTCGGAATCGGCCCCCTGGCGGGCATTGTTCATATCGGCCGTGATGAAGGGAAGCTGGAACCACTGCTCCGCGCAGGACAAGGTGGACAGGGCCAGTTCCCTGTCGATCACATAAAAGTGGGCGATATGGTGGTCCCGCACACCTTGCAGCGGCGTGTTGCACCCCACTGCCAGCCGTCCGCTTCTCAGCCACTTCACCATGTAATTGGAACGCAGCTTCGCCGGTACCTGGTCGGAGCTGATACTGTCGCCGCTTTTGGACAGCATGTTCAGCTCAACGAGCTCCGACTCTGACAGCGAATCCGTGTGCCCAATACAGCCATAGCCGATGATGCTCTGGGTATTGGGCCCCAGAACAGACGCACCGTCATTCCGGCTGTATACATATTGACCGATCACATCAGTTCCCTCCTCAAAGTACTCGCCTGTCCTCCGGATCAGCCCTTCTGTGGGATCTGCCGTTTCACGCCCGTCAGCTCCGCAAGGCGTTCCAGGCCCTGGCACAGGATCCTGGCGCATACATGGGGGTCCGCCAGCTCCCCTTCCCGCAGCGTTATCACAGAGCACGCCTTTGACAGGCTGTTCAGCCTGTTCAAAAAGATGCGGTGGCGTCCCTCCCATGCCTCCGGCTCGTCGTCGGGCAGCACCGCTACGGCTGTCGCCGGCTTTTTCCACATGGCTTCACGCATCGCCCGGCTCTCCTCCAGCACGCTGAGCACCTCACAGGCGCCGCTGTCCAGAGAGGCTTTCATCCCCTCGCTGGGAGACTCCAGCCGGAACAGGAACAGGACCGCCTCTGACTCACAGGTCTCCCGGACAAACAATTCCCTGTAATATGTACTCGCGGTGACGCCGCCGCGCTGCACCACCAGCCACTGTCTACCGGCGTTCCGCTGGCAGACATAGTGGTAATTCCAGTCGCTGCGGACGTGCCGCCATTGGTCCGGTTCGTCCTCGCCGCCGCCGAACAGAGCATAGAAGCCCTCTTTTTCCTGATCGTTCCAATCCCGCAGCGCTTGCAGCAGCTGTGAGCAGTTGCCCAGCGCCTGGGTGGGGCGCAGCTCGCAGAGCATATCCTGGCGCAGGCTGTGGCACCGGGGACAGGCATTTTCCACCCCGGTCCCGATATGGCCTTTCGCGCCGGATACCCGCTCATCCCCGGTCAGACTCCTCCAGTCGGACAACTCATAAGCCGGCACCGCGCTGTTTTTCCAGCTGTAAAAACAGCCGTTTTGCTCCCTGACACGGAAATAGAGCCTTCTGCAATGGGCCATGCGCCGCGAATCCGCCGCCGTGGGCAGCATCCGGTCCCGGTCAGCCAGCAGCACATCCCCCAGGGGATGTCTGCTGAAACACTCCGGACAGAGATACTCCCCGGGAAGGGACACCCGCATCATCTCGGTCGGCGCCATATTTTTTCCTCCTCCGCCACTGTCCGTCAGTTTCCGTTCACTTGGGCGTCGTTCTTCAAACGGGCCGCCTGGAGCTTCTCAGCCTCATTCATAGGGGCGTGTTCCACCAGGCCGAACATCCACAGCAGGTATTCCAGCGGCTCTGTCACACGGATACCGGCCGCCTGGGGGACGTTGGTACGGTTCCCATCAAATTCCACCGGCGCGCCAACGGCGGAAGTCGCAAACAGCACGCTGCGCTTGAACTGATAGCTCAGCATCTGCTCCAGCACAGAGTCCATCACAAAGCGCTTGAGCTCCCGCTCCGCCTCAAGGATATTTCCCATGTCCACGGATGTATGGTCTCTTTGAATTCTGTCCGTTCCTCCGGATTCCACCCATTCGGTGAGAAACCGGGGATTTTCCATCAGTCCGCTGACCATCCGCTCCACCTCTCCATCAGAGATCTCCCCATTCCGGAAACGGTCGATCAGCTCACGGAACAAATCCGCCTTGGAGTAAACGATAGACATGGGCACATCCAGGATACCGCCGCCGCGCAGATAATTTTTCGTAAATGCTTGCAGCACGGCAGTGGGCTGGGCATTGCGCCTGTAAAGCGCCTGCACATCCGCTTCGTCATCCTGGGTCTGGGGGAAATACTCCCGGGGAAGATGCCGTTGGAGAGCGCTCGTGGGACTGGGGTCCAGAAGGAAGATGATGCCGTCGATATCCAGCAGTACTTCCCGCATCCGGTTTACAAACCAGTCATACTGCTGGTCGCCCCAGATCGCCTCACCCGGGAAGTCGAAAAAGGTGACCAGGGCGGTCTCCTTTCCGCCACGGCTTAGGGTCAGGGTGATCGGCTCGATGTACTTGACATCAGTGGCCTCCACGATCGGGCGACCGGACTTCCGGGTCGCCTCTCCAAACGTCATATCGTACAGTGCCAGCAAGTCCTGGGTATTCTGCCCGTCGATCGTCTCCCCGGTATTGTAAGTCCCCACCATGACCGCTCTGCCGGGCAGCACCGCCCCCTCTGCCACCACCGCATGGAGCAAGCGGATCTTATAAACCGTCTTTCCGCAGGAGGTGTTCCCGAAAAATGCTATGACATAGCTGGGCAGGATTCCCGCCTTGTCCGCCATCTCATTGTGGCATTTAGGGCAAATACAGTTTTCAGTCATATGACCGAATTTATCCCACACACATTCCACCGGCACCTTGTGTGTCTGAAGATAGCGCTTGGCTTCCGAAAAGGGCATCCTCCTGTCCATGTTGTGGAACTTTACTTTGGAGATGTCGCCATTGTCGTTTTGCAGGGAGAGGACCTTTCCCAGGAGCACGGAGCCTCCCGGCTTGTGGACCAGTTCCCGGAACCGGCTCAGCTTTTTGTCCGTCTCCACGGGAAAATAATTGCTCTGGACTTCCGCCGTGTCTTTCTTTTGAGGCCGCTCCACAGCCGGGGCCTGCTCCCGCTTCTCCTGGCTTCTGCCGAAGGGCATCGTCTCATCATCCCGCATCTGATCACGCCGGGATCTCTGCTCCTCCATGACGGCAGTCCGGACGCCATTCGTATCCACAAGCGCCCGGAATTCCATCTCCCAAGGCTCGAACTCCTCCAGGCAATAGGGGCAGCGGACAGTATAGTAGCCCTCTTCATTCGGGTGTTTTTCCCGTCCCGCCGCGGGGATGTTCAAAATGGCGTCCAGATCGGGTCTTCTGTTATTGCGAAATACATTCCACATCTTGTTTTCTCCTCCGGCATTATATTGAAACACTACGAAACAATGGGGTTCACGTCTTATACTGCAGTCTGAAACAGCTCTCCACCCGGTAGCGGTTCCCCGCGAACTGCTTTTCATGGTCCAGGACCAGCTGGATCTGGCCCGCTCCGGCGGGCGTCTCATACCAGAAGGTCTGCGTGTCGCTTTCCGGCCTGGGCAGTGGGAACCGCGCGACCTCCCTGCCGTTCCGTTTCAGCTGAAAAAAGAGCATCCCCTCCGGGTAGACACCGGACAATCCCGCCGGATATCGGACCGTCACCCGCGTAAATCCGGGCGTGTCGCGCACCGGAGCAGCCGTCCAAACGATACACTGGGGCTTGCCCGCCTGGCTCACCTCAAATTCGTTGACACTGCCGTCCGCGAACTCCTCCCGGCACTTGAAAAGCAGCGGCAAGTCCTCCGGCACGGAAGAGGGCAGGTTCCAGCCGGTATGCATATAGGTGCCAAAGTCACCCTTCCGGATCGTGATCTCCGCCCGTTCGAATTGCCGGTCGGGATCCAGCCCGTTGCAGCAAATGATGTTTAGCATGGTATCATTGGGAGCCGCGGGCCAGGCCCATTTCAGCCTCCGGTCGATCAGTCTGAAATTTCTCTCACAAAGCGGCACAGCGCTTCCTCCTTTTAACGGCGGCTTCTGCTCCGTCCCGCACCGACGCCGGAGTCCTCCCGGGTCAGCACCCGGGTGTCCAGGGGATCGCCCGTCCCCGGCACCGCAGGACCGCTTCTATGTATCTCATGCTCATGGACCAGCTCGCTCTGCCGGCGCGCAGCGCAGTGGATCAGCACCAGGCAATCAAGCATCAGCAGGATGATCCGCGTCCCACCGCCGGCGCCCAGATCGTGGCCGGCCTCCAGCGCCAACGCGCCCACCAGAGACGCGGCCGGCCCCACCAGCAGCTGGGGCTTCATATATCTGCTGTTGAACATCAACTGCAGCACCAGCATCATCCCCACGCCCAGCAGCGTGAGGAACACCACGCACATGACCGCGTGGAGGATATCCCCCTTGTCTGCGCCAAAGCGCGGCTGGAGCAGGCATCTTTTCAGGGACGCGCCGCTGAGCAGCGCATAGGAGGAGCGGATCGCATCGGCGTTGCTGATCTCCAGCGCCATGCCGCCAGTCCCCTGCGCCAAGGTTTCCAGCATATCGCGGTCCGCGCCCATGCCCAGCGCCACCGTGCAGATATCCACGTCGATCTCATTGAACATACGGATCGTGCTGTTCGTGTCCACCACGGACTGTCCGTCGCTGAGCAGCACGACCGTGGACAGATAGCCGCCGCGCCGGCCACTGTGATACATCTCATAAGCCCGCTGCAGCCCCAGGCTGATATCGGTCCCTCCGGAGGCGGCGGTTTTTTCAATGGCGGTCCTGAAGCGGTCTGTCTGACCGCCGTCCATTGTCAGCAAAGGGACCTCCGCCTCCACCATATCGGAAAAGCGGATCAGGCCCACCTGATTGGTCTCATCCATGCGGTCCAGCATCTGGTTCATCGCGCTGTAGCGCTGATCCCGCGGATCGTTGTCCGCCATGCTGCCGGAGTCGTCCACCACAAAAATGTAGTCGTCATAGTTCACGCCGGTCTGCGCGAACCCCAGCTCATATAAAAATTCAAACAGGACCGCGGCACAGCCGATGGCCGCCGCGCCCGCAAAGGCAAAGACCAATGTCCTGCGGACAGAGGGGTTGTCGGAGATGCCCATTTGAAAGGCCTCCACCACGCCACAGCAAAGCACCAGCAAAAAGGCTGTCGCGGCAAAGCCGGCACCCACCAGCGCCAAATTGGGCCAGCTCAGATAGAACCGCTGAAACAGCGCCTGGACGATGATACAGCTCAGCACGCCGGCCACCAAGCCGCCGATAAGCATCTCCCAGTAAAAGCGGCTGTCCCTTTCGGAGCCTCTTCTCCGCGCGCCGCCCAGATCGCCCGCGGTCCCGCCATGGCCGGTCTCCCCATCATACGGGCCGAAGCCGTTCTCCCAGCCGCCTCTTCTTCCTGTCATATGGCACCCCTCTCTCCCTTTTCAATCACAGCATTCTCCAGAATGTCAGATGGTCCAGGGTAAATGACTCCGCAGCCTGGTGGCCGTTTTCGGCCGCCTCCATGACCTGCACAACTTTCAGCCTCTGTCCCTGCCGGTCTCCGTGCTCCAGGCTGTCCGACAGCGCCCGATCCGTACGGCACTCTACACCGGAAATCCGGCAGCACCACTCCCGGCAGCTACCCACCCGGACAGCCATGCCGGGGTCTGTGGACAGATATTCAAACAGCTGCCGGTAGTCCGGCTCGCCGCCGGCCAGGACCTTGCTCAGAGCTCCGCGGAACCCATCCAGCCATTCCCTGGACACTTCCGGCGCCGCATTGAGAAAGCCGTTCACATCCAGTCCGGTCCGCCGCTCCTGTAGCAGTGCGCTGACCTCCCGCAAAAACGCGGTGCAGGTCCGGTCGCCGTCCCGGAGCCGTTCGCGGATCATCCGGGCGGTTTCCTCCGCCAGGCAGGCGATCCGCTGGTCCACGCGATATCTATACCGGGGCATGTAGAGCCTTTCGATCAGATCCGTACGCAAGGTCCTGGGCGTCGTCTCACCGCTCCTTTCCCCGCGCACGGCGGGTTCGCCGCGCTCCGGTGCCGCCAGATACACATTCAGCTCCTCCAGATAGCCGGTCAGTTGATCCCCATTGACATTCCGCAGGAGTTCGTGCGGCACATTCGAAGCCGTGGGTATTTGCTCCACCCAGCTTTCATACCGGGTCTTCAGCCAGCTGCCAAAAAACTCCTCCTCCGTCTGCTCATCGATGCTCAGCCTGTCCCGACGAGTGGGGTCGCTCTGATAGACACAGACCGCGTTCATCCACTGCGTAAAATCATCACCGCGCAGCTCGCACTCTTTCACATGGTGTTCAATTCTCCCCAACAGAGATCCCGTTTCCTCCGCGGGCTGCTCCTCCAACAGCTGCCGTACCCGTTTTTGCATCAGTGCCAGCAGCTTCACCTGATCAGGGATATCATCTGCCTCGAATACCGGCAGGTAACAGCCCCGGACGCAGCGGTCCATCATACCCAGCAGATAGGCCAAAGGCTCCATCTGTCCGAACGGCTCCTTTTCCACCACACCAGAGCCGATCTTATGCTTTCGCTCCAACAGGAACACTTTCGCATTTAACTCCATATGGAGCTCTTCCGGCTCCTGGTCCTCCAGATATCTGAGCCATGCCCTGATCGGCTGCGCCCGCCCCTCCTGCATGGCATAGAGCTTTTTAAAAAAGCCCCGGACCGCGCTGGCCTTTTCCCTGCTCTTCATCTCGCTGGGAACCAGCGCGAAAATGGCGCACTCCAAAGGATCATAGCAACTCCTGAAATGACATTTGCCAGCCAGCTTGGCCAGCTCCGGCACCAGGAGCGACTCGGGACAGTCCGCCGCGACCACGATGCACAGCCATGCCCCCTCTTCTTCCGCCCATCGCTCACACTGCTCGTGGACGGAACGCAGGGCATCGATCCCCAATTCTGCCAGCGAGGACACCTGGAAAGCTTCCTGATACGCAAAAAAAGCGACGTCATATCCCTGCCAAACGCTGTCCAGCGCGGCGCGGATATCGCGTTCCGCGGCCCGGGCCTGCTCGCCCACCAATATGATCGACAGTTTTTCAGGCAATGTGCCCCGCGTCGTGTTTTTTTGCAGAAATCTTTCAAGCTGTTCTCGCATAGGAGCGCTCTCCCTTTCTTGTAGAGGTCGTCTGTCAAAATAACGACATGGCCGACCGAACCCATCGGCCGGCCATGTCGTTTCCGCGCGTCTCCCGGACTTCCGTTCCCGGGAGGCAGGGGTCATCGGCGAGATCAGTTCAGCGCGGTGCCGCAGCCGCTGCAGAACTTGGCGCCGGGGTCATTCTGGGCGCCGCACTTCGCGCACTGTCCGGGGACCTGGGGAGGCGTCAACTCGGCGCCACAGTCGCTGCAAAAACGCGCGCCGGGGGCATTGCGGGCGCCGCAGCGGGCGCAGAACTGCTCCCTGACGGCAGCGGAGGTCTCCGTGCCGGCAAAGCGCCGCTCGCCAATCCGCCGGGGCATGGCGGGACACAACTCCTCCAGCTCATCCTTCAGTTCATCCGCGCAGCGCCCCATGGCCTGATAGAACTCCAGGCCCCTGGCGGTATAGAGATATCCATAGCCGTCGCCCCGGGCCAGGGCCTCAGAGTGTTTGACACAGCTGCGGCCGATCCGTCTGGCGAGCTCCTCCAGATCTGCCAGCAGAGACAGGATCGCCTCCCGGTCACGGCTGCTCTTCACACTGTTGTAGGCAGCTGCGGCCTGGCTGATGATACGGGCGGCCACGCTGCTGCGGTGGGGATTTTCGTCCTGTGCAAGAGCGCGCAGCTGCTGGAGCAGCTCCCACTCCTTGATGACCGTGTTCTTGCACTTCAGGTCAATCCCGCTCACCAGATTACCGTCGGTATCCCTGTAGAGGAAGCGGTCCCCCTGCTCCGACAGCTCCACCTGACCGGTCAGCAGAATCTGGAGGAGCTGCCTGCACTCGGTGGGCAGACGGTTCATCTCGTCCAGAATTCCCTGCAGACGCCGGATCTGCGCATCCAGCGTCTCGTACTTCTCCAGCTCCTTCTGTCCCTGCTCAAAGGTGGGCATGGACGCCAGGTAGAACTCCACCGCGGCCTGCTGGCAGGCCTTGATAAACGCCTCTTCCTTCTCGGGAGTATCCAGCATTTCGTTGATCTGCGCCAGATACGCGCCGTCGGCAAACTTACTGCACTCCTCCAGGATGACGATTCGGCGAGCCAGGGTGCCGCCGCCCACCTGGGTAACGATGGATGCCGCGGCGGGCAGGCCGTTTGTCAAGTAGTTCTGGAGGGTCTTCAGAACCTCCTCGATCTTCTTTCGGTCCCACTCACCGTCGTAGTCCTTCAAATTTCTGTCCTGCCACAGATCGTACACACCGCACTCATCCAGCTTTTGGCTGGGATAGAACACACAGTTGTAGTCGTGGATATGCTCCACCGGCTCCAGCTTCATGGCCGGGGTCTTCAACAGCGCATAGAACGCCTTTTCACGGTCAGACTCCAGCTTGCGGACCGGCTCCGGAGTGTCGTCCTTCCGGGCTCCCCGGGACTTGCGGGGGATCGGGCTGGGCAGAAGCTCCCAATTCGCCTTGGCGCCGTCATACAGCCGACAGCCCCGACGGGCTACAGGCGTCGCCGCGTAATAGAGGTTTTCATATCTTTTCAGCCCATCATAGGCGAACATGGGGATCGCGCAGCGCACGCTCTGCATACTGATGCGGAAATTCACCTGGCTGTACTGCACCACCACGCTGTTGGTGGTGTTCGCTGCCTTAAACGCCTCGGCGGCCGCCACGATCCTGGTGCAGGACGCGGGGACGCTCAGCAGATACTGTTTGGTGTTCCTGGGGGCGGCATCGGAGCAATGGAACATCGGTGTGGCTTTGTCCTTCAAATTGGTGAACAGATCCTGCAGCGCGGTGTTCAGGTCCTTGTAAGGCCCCTGCCGCACCAGGATATAGTCCAGATAGTCCTCCATCGTCTGATCAATAATCTCCCGCAGACTGGTTTGGAAATACTGCTCCAGAAAGGAGGCCACATCAATCTGCCCAATGGACCACTCGTCCGCTTTCGCCAGCAGAGCCTTGGTGAAGTCTCCCACCAAGTCGCTGGTGGAGTCCAGCCTGTCGAACTGATCCTTGATCGCCTCGCTGATCTGAGGCACCGAAATGGCGCCCCAAACAAAATTGTTGGGGTTCACCAGCTGGGCGGTGGCCACAATCTCGGCATTGGCATTGGACACCCTGCGCAGGGTCGTCAGAATCTCCGTAACCACACGGAACCACTTGCTGTTCATGGCGTCCATCGTCTCCACCGCCACCCGGGCGATGGAGGGATCATCCTCCACGCTGCGGAGCAGATGCTTGGCGGCATAGCACTCAATGCGGGCGCGGAACTGGTCATTCCACTGGGCGGCGAACGCCTTGGCGTCCTCGTTGGTCTTGATGAACTTTCCGCTGATCCTGGTCCGCTCAGCCTCGCAGTCGTTCTCCCGCTGCGTGAAGCCGCGCAGCGTGGTGTTCTCATGGGCGATCATTTCATTCAGCTTGGGGATCAGGTGGTAAATCAGCAGATGGTTGACCCAGACAGGGCCGAATTTGGGGTCCACAAAGTAGGGGCTGAGTACGCTGCGCAGCTTCTCGCCAAAGGCGTTCTTCACCGCTTCCGCCTTTTTGTCGATATCCTGCTCGGCATCCTGCAGGAAGCGGTTGAACCGGGCGGTAAAATCAATGGCGTTGGCGCCGAACACGGCCGACTTGTTCAAATTGGTCGTTTCCACAAGGTTGGGAATCTGGCTGCACAGACCGGCGATCGCCTCATTTTGGCGCAGGCCCAGCTGGGACATCACCCGGTCGGCCTCCGCTTCAGCGGGCTCATTCTGAAAGAGGCTGTCCATGCGGTTGAACAACAGCGTGGTCACATAGCGGAGGATATCCTCCATGGGCAGCGCGTACTCCGCCACACCGGCCGACAGGTATTTATAGCTGCGCTCCGGGAACCGCTTCTGAGCAAGGTGTTCAATGCGTGGAATGTTGCTGTACAGGGAATCCATGGCAAAGACGGCATTGGAGCTCCCCGGCGCCGCACCGTTCAGGTTCTGCGGGTTGATGGTTTCACGGGCCACAAAGGACAGGATATTCTGCGCGCCAGAAGCCATGCAGTGCTTATAATAATTCTCCGGCGTATGCCCGCCGTCGTCCTCATGGCTGAACAGGTGGACATAGTCAAAGGGGGGCTCGTCCGTATCCACCACGAATCCCGGCGCCATCTGCTGCTGGAACCGGGTCTTGTTGCTCTTGAGCGAGGTGAGATGATCCAGTCCAGCCAAAGAAGTATATCCATTAAGAGGAACATAGTCCTTGGCGATCCCGGCCTCCATCATATTGACATCCGGCATGATCAAATGCCCAAACACACGCACGCTGGCGCCGCCACCCACCAGATCGCGGACCATCTTCCGCAGCGCATAGGCCATATCCTGATAGGTGCCGCAGCCAGTGCCGCCGGACACGCCGGACATCAGAAACACGTTATAGCCAGTGATGGTCTCACCAGATCTGGCGGTGTTGATCAGTTCCGTGAGCCGATTCTGGATGTTGGGCAGGTTCAAAAACAGATAGGCGCGGCCCGCCTGGGGGACCCCGGACGCGCCGGAGTCGCCGCCGGTAATGCTGCCTCTGATCTCTGGGTTCAGCCAGTCGAAGATGTAGGGATACTGACGTCTGCTCACATCCAGGTTAGCGGGGTCCAGGAACGTCGGGAGATGAATGTTTTCAAAATTTACCTGCTCAGAGCCGGGATTCTCCTTCCGGAGCCTGGCCTCTCTGCCATTGGAACAAATCCAGGGGCTGTCCAGATAGCTGGTATCGGTATCGATCCCCAGATAAACCACCCGCTTTGGGGGCCTGCGCCGATCATTGTCGTCACAGCACACGCGGTTGATCAGGCCCTTGGCCTCCCGCAGCATATCCACACCACTGCCGCCAAGTCCCACCAGAATATTGATGATATTCTGCTGCACGGGAACGCGACTCAGACTGAAGCCGGAATCCACGGCGGCCTCCAGCTTCATCGTTGCTTCATTGAATGACATTTTATCCCTCCTTGTATAAGCTTACATCATCCAGAATGTGGACAATATTCCATAATTTGTATATCAAAAATATAGCACTTTTTGTCGTCTTCTGCAACCAGTATTGTGAATGAACGGTTTTTTTGTAAAATATGGCAAAATAGCCGTTCTATTTTTTCGATATCTTGCGACAAGTACATGTATACCTGCGGCTTGCGGC
>OIYT01000907.1_pt1 | contig 24039 bp, 10 predicted proteins | sample 1588201 | NCBI WGS metagenome assembly OIYT01 (sample SAMN03283260) | human gut metagenome | biome: human-associated habitat; material: feces | host: Homo sapiens | place: USA | collected 2013
TTACGGATATACCGGAAGCGAGATCAAGCCTGTAGTGACAGGAATCACTCTGGCTGGCGGCAGCATAGAGCCTGGCACAGATTTTGACGTGACATACAGCAACAATATAAATGTAGGCAGTGGAGAGATAGCTCTCACAGCCAGAAGCAGTTCAAACTATAAGGGAACAGTTACAGGCAAGTTTGCGATCACTGCGGCAGACATCACAGATGCCCAGCTCACGGTTGCCGATCAGACATACACAGGTGCTGCACTCAAGCCGGTAGTGACAGTATATCTGGGACAGACAAAGCTTATAGAGGGAACAGATTACACAGTGGGATATGCTGACAATACCGATGCCGGAACAGCAACGGTTACTGTAAAGGGTATGGGCAACTATGCCGGAACAGTTAAGACGACCTTCAAGATCGCAGCAAGATCCATAAGTGCAGCAAAGATAACTGTTGCAGATCAGGTGTATACTGGAGCTCCGCTTACACCGGAGATAACAGTTACATTAGGTGGAAAGCAGATCGCAGACATCGAGTATGATGTTGACTACAGTGGAAATACCGATAAGGGTACAGCCACAGTGACGATAACAGGTAAGCACAATTACACAGGAACAGCATCAGAGACATTCACCATATCCGCAATGGATATAAGCAAGTGCGTGGTCTCACCTATAGCGTCTGTTGTATACGACGGAACAGCCCACAGTCCAAAGGTTACAGTCAAGAACGGAGAGATAGTTCTGACAGAGGGCAGTGATTATGACGTCACATACAGCGACAATGTACGTGTTACAACAGACTCAAGAAAGGCAAAGGCAACTATCACAGGCCGTGGAAATTACACAGGTCAGTGTGTGGCTGAGTTTGAGATAACAAAGGCAGACTTTGCAGATGCAGTCATAACAGGAATACCTGAGAGTGTAGAGTATACCGGTGAGAGCATAGGCCTCACAGGATATGAGCTCACACTTGGAGATACAAAACTTGTAGAGAATCAGGATTACGTTGTTGAGTACACTGATAATAAGGAGATCGGAACAGCGACTGTCAGATTCATCGGAGCAGGCAATTACAGCGGTGAGAAGACTGCAGCCTTCAAGATAACAAAGGCAGCTATAGCAAACTGCGAAATCAGCCCGATCCAGGGACAGACATGGACAGGTAAGGCCATAGAGCCGGTGCTCACCATAAAGAATGGCAGCGTCACCCTGAAGGCCGGAACAGACTATGAAGTTACATACAGCAACAATATAGACGAGACGGATGAGGCGAAGGCAGAGATCACCGGTATTGGCAACTATACAGGAACTGCTGTAGTCTACTTCTCGATAACAAGAAGCGTTGTGGATATAAACGGCGCTACAGTGTCGGCTATACCGGCGCAGACATATGCATTTGGCAAGGCTGTAACTCCTTCAGTCACTGTTATGTATAACGGAATTACACTGAAAGAGAATACAGATTACACCTTAACATATGAGAACAATATAAATGCTGGAACAGCATATGTGATCATAACCGGAACAAAGTATTACTCCAAGACAAAGAGAGTAAGCTTCGCCATCAACCCTGCGGACATATCAGCAGGCCGTGTGGTTATAGATCAGGAAAGCTTTGTGTACACAGGAAAGAGCCAGAAGCCTGAGGTTACAGGCATAGAGTTTGGAGATGTGATGATAACTGATATGGACAGCTTTGACATAAGCTTTGGCAGCAATGTCAATGTAGGAACAGCGTCCATCAGCGTATCAGCAAAGAGCAACACTAACTACAAGGGCAGCGTGACAGGTGAGTTTGCCATAACAGAGGCAGATCTGTCAGGCGCAGCAGTTGAGGTAGACGATGCGGTATATCAGGGAACACCTCTTACCCCGGCTGTCAGGGTAACACTTGGTACAGTGGTTCTGACAGAGGGCAGGGATTACACTCTGAGCTACAGCAGTAACACAAACGTAGGCAAGGGTACTGTAAAGATTACAGGAAGTGGCAATTATAAGGGAACCGTCAGTGCAGAGTTTACTATAACAGAGAGAACGATCACTGATGCCGATGTGGAAGTCGCAGATCAGATCTACACAGGTAAGGAGCTCATTCCTGATGTGGAAGTAACACTTGGAGACAAGCTTCTGACAAATGGTGTGGATTACACAGTTACCTATGAGAAGAATGTCAATGTCGGCACGGCAAACGTTATAGTAAAGGGAACCGGCAATTATAAAGACACTATCACAAAGACCTTTAGAATAGCTGCAGCAGACATTTCAAGTGCAGTTGCGTATAAGATCAGTGATCAGACATATACCGGAAGTCCTATCACCCCGGCAGTGACAGTAAGCATGGCTGATGGAACAACACTGAAAGCCGGTGTTGACTATGAGGCTGAATACACAGGAAATACAGATGTTACGACAAAGGATGCACCTGCACAGGTGGTTATCACAGGAAAGGGCAACTATGTAGGAACCCTCAGAACAACATTTGCGATAGTACCTAAGTCACTTACAGGAGTCGCCATCAGCGGATACAGTGAGTCTGTGGCTTACACAGGTGCTGATGTGACATTTGCAGATATTATAGTTGCCGATGGAAGCGAGATCCTCACAGAGGGAATTGATTACAGGATCACATACACAGGCAACAAGGCAGTCACAACAGAGGATGGTACATACTTTACAGTAACAGGTACAGGCAATTACACCGGAAGCAAGGATGTACACTTTGTGATTACGGCAAAGGATCTCAGGGAATGTGATGTCGAGGAGATTGAAAGCCAGGTATACACAGGAAAGGCCATAGAGCCGGAAGTAACGATAAGAAATGGTAATGTTCTTCTTGTGAGCGACGTTGACTATGATGTCACATATGAGTCGAATATAAATGAGACTACAGAGACAACAAAGGCTAAGGCTATAATCACAGGAAAGGGCAACTACACAGGAAAGGTAACGAAGGAATTCGTTATAGGAAGAGTATTTACAGATATATCAAAGGCTGAGATAGAGGCTATTCCGGATCAGACATATACATTCGGACAGGCCATAACCCCTGAAGTCAAGGTAAGCTTTGGAGGAAAGGCACTCACACTTAACACCGACTATACAGTGACTTATACCGATAATATTGATGCGGGAACTGCAACTGTAAAGATCATAGGTACAGGTGATTACAACAAGTCAGTTACAAAGACATTTGTCATAAAGCCGGCAGATATATCAAAGGCGTCAGTAGTTCTCCGGGGAACATCATTCACCTACACAGGTGAGGCGATTACACCTGCAGTGACAAGACTTGGCGTTCCTAATGGTGGTGTGACAGAGAGTATCACAGATCTCTCTTCATTCGCTGTGGAATACAGTGACAATACAGATGCCGGAACGGCAAAGGTTACTGTAAGTGCAGGAAAGGATACGAACTACACCGGAACTGCATCAACCACATTTACTATCACAAGAAAGAGCATAAGCGGTGCGGTCGTGAGCGTGGCAGATGCTGAGTACACCGGATCAGAGGTTATACCGGATGTAAAGGTAACTCTGGGAGATAAGGTGCTGACAGCAGGCGTGGATTACTCGGTATCGGCTGAAAACAATGTAGAGGCAGGAGAGGACGCTCTGTTAAAGATCACCGGATGCGGTAACTATGCGGGCGTACTGAGCCAGACATTTGAGATCAGTGCAAAGAGCATAGACGGCGGAAAGTGCAGCATACCGGCTCAGGTATATATAGGATCTGCGCTGACACCTGATGTAGTTCTTGAGGTTGGAGGAAAGACTCTGACCAAGGGTGAGGACTACACAGTTACATATGCAGACAACATAGATGTCACAACGGCTGAGAAGAAGGCATCAGCGATCATCAAGGCCATGGGCAACTACACAGGAAAGCTCACAGTTTACTTTGACATCAAGGCAAAGACTCTTACAGCAGCCGATGTTGACAGCATTGATGCTCAGGAATACACCGGCGAGGCGATAGAGCCAGTGGTGGTCGTAAGAAACGGAGACACAGTTCTTGTTGCGGGAAGAGATTACGATGTAACATACAGCAACAATACAGACAAGACTACAGAGGCGAGAGCAGTAGTCAAAGGTAAGGGTAACTATCAGGGAACCGTTACAAAGCTGTTTGAGATATGCGGAGCAAGCATAGCACCGGCGGTTGTGACAGGAATACCTGAGAGCGCAGAATATACAGGTGACAGCATAACCTTTAAGGACATAACAGTTGTGATGAATGGAAAGACACTTGTATATGGAACAGATTACACAGTAAGTTATGAGAACAATGTCAATGCAACCACTGAGGACAGCATGGCATACGTTATCATAAAGGGTAACGACAACTACGGTGGACAGATAAGAACAGCCTTCAGCATAACCCCAAGAAGTCTTGAGAAGTGCAAGGTCGATGCCATCGGAGGACAGACATATACAGGCAGGGAGATCACCCCTGAGGTTACAGTAAGAGATGGATCAAAGGTACTCGAAAATGGAAGAGACTACACGGTATCTTACAGTGACAATATCGAGGTGGGCAAGAATGCCAAGGCAGTTATAGAAGGTAAGGGCAACTACACCGGACAGCTTACAGCAGAGTTCACCATCGCAAAGGAAGTGCTCGACATTTCAAATGCGGTGATAAGTGATATCGCAGATCAGTATTACAACTTCGGTGAGGAGCTCACACCTGCACTCAGTGTAAATCTTGGAGGAAGAAAGCTTACAGAGAATGTTGATTACAGCGTAACCTACACTGATAACATTGAGGCCGGTACGGCTACAGCTACAGTGAAGGGAATCGACCAGAATAAGGGCGAGGTAAGTAAGACATTCAAGATCCTTCCTATAGATATAACAACTGCAGAGATCGCACTTGTGAAGGATTCATATGGTTTCACAGGAGATGCGGTAACAGCAGATGTAGAATCGATAACAGTCACAAGAAATGGAGTTAAGAAGGTACTCACAGATCTCGCAGGATTTGAGATCACATGTACAGACAATGTAAATGTCGGTACGGCTACAGTTAAGATCGCCGCAGGCGAAGGCCAGAGCTATACAGGAAGCACAAGCACATCCTTCAGGATCGTTGCAGCTTCAATAGAGCAGGCAGAGGTCAGCGTTGACAGTGCAGTATATACGGGAAGCGCAATCACTCCTGTATGCAGAGTAGTTCTCGGAGGAAAGACTCTTGCAGAGGGCGTTGACTACAAGGTAACAGTTTCAGGCAATGTGAATGTTACTGACAATGCACTGGTTACTATAGAGGGAACCGGAAATTACACCGGAAAGCTCTCACAGAAGTTCAGCATAACTCCTAAGAGGATATCACAGGCTGAGGTAAAGGCCGATGATGCTGAATACACAGGAAGCGCAGTTACGACAACAGTCAGTGTAGTCCTTGATGGAAAGACTCTTGTTCAGGGAACTGACTATAAGCTCAGCTACAGCGACAATGTGAATGTCACATCTGACACAGCAAAGGCTGTTGTGACAGTGACAGGAACAGGCAACTACACAGGAACAGTCCAGGGAGAGTTCTCTATAACTCCTATGGATATATCAAAGCTTGACATACCGGAGATACCAGATCAGACATACGGCGGTCAGGCAGTAAAACCTGAACTGAGAATTGTAAATGGCAACAATGTTCTCTCAGAGGGCACTGATTACACAGTGGCATACGAGAACAACGATTCGGTTACAGACAAGGCCAGCGCTATTATTTCAGGTAGAGGAAGCTACAAGGGATCAGTGACCAGAACATTTGCTATAAAGGCATACAGCATAGACAATGCAGAGATAAGTGGAATCCAGGATGCGGTAGTATTTACAGGAGATGCCATTGAATTTGCAGATATAGCAGTTGTAGTAAACGGCAGGACACTTGTGAACGGTACGGACTACACAGTAAGCTACGAGAACAACCTGAACGTTACAGATGAGAAGAATCCTGCATATGTGATCATAAAGGGCACAGGAAACTACGGCGGACAGGTTAGAACAGCATTTGCCATAACAGCTAAGAATATCGGCAGATGCAGCATTGATCCGATTGGCGGACAGATATACACAGGTAAGGCGGTTGAGCCTGAGATCACAGTCAGAGATGGCGCAAGGATACTGGAGACCGGAAAGGATTATGACATTACTTACAGCAACAACACAGATGTGACAGACAGTGCTGAGGTCACCATAACAGGTAAGGGCAACTACAGAGGCAGCAACAGTGCGGTATTCACCATCGCACAGAAGGTTGTGGATATATCAAAGGCTGTAATGAGCAAGGTCGATGACCAGTATTACAACTTTGGAAATGCCATAAGACCAGAGGTTACACTTACATATGGCGGCAAGACATTGACACAGGATGTGGACTACGAGCTTGTATACATCGACAATATCAATGAAGGTACGGCGACGATACAGGCAAATGGTATCAACAAGAACACAGGCTCTGTGAGCACAACATTTGCCATAAAGCCAGTAGATATAACAACTGCTGAGGTTGTACTTGAGAATGACTCATTTGAGTACACGGGATCAGAGATCAGACCTGCAGTTAAGATGATAACAGTAAGCAGGGATGGCAAGGCGACGGCAGTGACATCTATGACAGCATTTGATGTGACATACACGGACAATACAAATGTCGGAACTGCTGGTGCGGTTATAAAGGCAGCAAAGGGAAGCGGATTTACAGGATCTGTGACAAAGAAGTTTGAGATCACAGAGGTGGATATCGCACAGGCTGTAGTTGATGTGGAAGACCATGTGTACACAGGAAGTGCAGTAAAGCCTGCATATACAGTGACACTTGATGGCAAGAAACTCACTGCGGGAACAGATTTTAATGTGGTGTTCAGCAACAATGTAAATGTTGGAACAGCAGCCATCCTCACAGTGACCGGTACAGGAAACTACAAGGGAACAGTTGTCGCATACTTTGCGATAACTGCAAAGGATCTGAGCAAGGCAGATGTGAATGTCCAGTCATCAGTTTACACTGGAAAGCCACTTACACCGGCTGTGACAGTAACTCTCGATGATGAAATATTAAATGCAGACATTGATTATGTTGTTTCTTACAGCAACAATGTAAACGCTACGACAGCAAAGTCAAAGGCGACTGTGACCGTCAAGGGAACAGGAAACTATCAGGGCACTGTGACTGCAACATTCGACATTGAGCCAAAGGCGATCGATGAGGCGAAGATCAATGATATACTGGATCAGATGTACAGCGGCAGTGAGATCAGACCGGATGCAAAGGTGACACTCGATGGAGTACAGCTTGTTGCAGGAACGGACTACACTGTGACATATGAGAACAACATAGAGGTTTCAGATTCAGCCAAGCTTATCGTAACCGGTAAGGGCAATTACAAGGGAACTGTAGAGAAGAACTTCAGTATAAAGAGTCTCACTCTTGAGGACGCAGAGGTATCAGGTATACCAGCCGGCACAGAATACACAGGAAAGGCCATAACATTTGGCGAGATCGTTGTGACACTGGGCGGAAAGAAACTGTCCGAGGATGAGGATTACACAGTAGAGTATAAGAACAATGTAAACGTGACAGACAGTGCGGAGGTTGTGATAACAGGTATCGGCAATTACAGCGGAGAGCTGAGCAGAACATTCAAGATCACAGCTAAGGACATAAGCAAGTGTAGCGCCGATGCGATTGGCGGACAGGTATACACAGGAAAGGCTGTAACACCTAAGGTCACAGTGAGAGACGGAACACAGGTTCTCGTGTCTGGAACAGATTACAAGACAGAGTACAGCAACAACATAAATGAGACAACGGCCAGCTCGAAGGCTGAGATCAAGATCACAGGATCTGGTAACTACACAGGAAGCATAACAGTGAACTTCACGATATCTAAGAATCTTGTGGATATATCCAAGGCTGTGATAAGCAAGATCAGTGATCAGCTTTACAACTTCGGCCAGCCGCTCACACCGGATGTGACAGTTACATTTGGTGGAAAGACACTTGTATACGGCGAGGATTACGCACTCGTATATGTGGACAACATCGATGAGGGTGTGGCAACCGTAACAGTTAGAGGTATCAATTCAAATACCGGATCTTTATCGGCTAAGTTTAACATCAATCCGGTCGATATAAGTGATGGACAGATAGCTCTTGATGCATCCGAGTATATGTATACAGGAACAGCAGTAAAACCGGTGATCAATTCATTTACAGTGAAGAGAGCTGGAAAGACAGTGACAGTTACTGATTTTGACAACCTTGAGATCAGCTACTCGTCAAATACAAATGTTGGAACAGGTAAGGTTACTATAAAGGCACTTGAGGGTGAAGGCTTCACAGGAAGTGTCAGCAAGACATTTGCAATAGTAGGTGCTTCAGTCGACAATGCTTCAGTAAAGGTTGGAAACGGAGTTTATACGGGTGAAGCTGTAACTCCGGATCACACAGTTACACTCGGAGGCAGGACACTTGTTGAGGGACGCGACTACAGAGCAGACTACAGCAACAATGTGAACGTGACAGACAGTGCAGTGCTCACCATCACAGGTATGGGTAACTACAGTGGAAGCACCACAGCAAGATTTAAGATAAGTGCCAGAAATCTTGCAGATGCAGACATTACGGTGGCATCGGCAAGATACACAGGAGATCCACTTACACCTGCAGTTACAGTTTCACTTGGCGGAACAGCTCTTGTGGAGGACAGAGACTTTACAGTTTCATACAGTGACAATGTGAATGTCACAACAGACACAGATAAGGCAGGCGTTACCATCACAGGTATAGGCAACTACACTGGAACGGCGGTTGAGAAATTCGATATCGCAGCCAGAGACATATCTCTTGCAGAGATAAAGGACATCGACAGACAGAATTATACCGGTAATGCGGTTACACCAAAGCTCACGGTTGTTGACGGACAGAGAGAGCTTGTGGCAGGCAGGGATTACACCGTAAGCTACAAGAACAATGTCGAGGTGACAATGGCAGCAGTTGCGGTGATAACAGGAAAGGGCAATTATTCAGGAGCTGCCAGCAAGCTGTTTGCTATTGGCGGTGCTGATATTGCAGATGCAGATATAACAGGTATAAAAGACAGCGTAACCTACACAGGAAAGGCAATAACATTTGCCGGACTTAAGGTAACATACGGCGACGATGTACTTGTGGCAGGAAGAGACTACACTGTATCATACAGTGGAAATAAGAACGTGACGGACAAGGCAAGTGTTACCATCACAGGTATTGGCAACTACACAGGAAGTGTTAACAGATACTTTGCTATAACAAGAAGAAATCTTGCAGACTGTCATGTGAGCGAGATCGAGGGTCAGATTTACACAGGCAAGAAGATAGAGCCGGAGCTCACAATTACATATGGAGATCTGGTGCTTGTAGAGGGTGTTGACTACGAGATCGAGTACAGCAATAATATTGAGCCTACAGCAGGCGGACAGCCGGCAAAGGCAACAGTAACAGGTAAGAGAAGCTACACAGGAACTGTGGAGAGAGAATTTACCATTACAAAGGATCCTGTAAATATAAGCGGAGCCAAGATCAGTGCAATACCTGATCAGGAGTTTGCAAAGAAGAATATCACACCTGCGGTAAATGTTACATACGGTGGCAAGACGCTTGTACAGGGAACTGATTACAAGGTTTCATACATCAATAACTATAATGTTGGAACTGCCACAGTGACGATCACAGGATATGGAGACTACGTAAGTTCTAAGACGGCAACTTTCGAGATCGTCAAGAGAGACGTAACAGGTTATGTAGCAGAGCTTTCAAAGAGCAGCATGACATACACCGGAAAGGCACTCACTCCATCAGTTACAGCTATTAACAGCAGTGACGGAGCATTTGTGCTTGACGATGAAGATATCGCGGGCTTCATAGTGAGATATGCTTCAAATGTAAACGTTGGAACAGCAACGGTTACAGCTACAGCAGGAAGCCGGTCTAACTACACAGGAAGTGTGACAGCAACATTTGCCATAACAGCGGCATCAATCGATAATGCAGTAGTTGTGGCAGAGGATACGGAATACACAGGAAAGCCGGTAACTCCAGCCGTTACAGTGACAGTCAACGGTGTTGTGTTATCAGCAGCGGATTACACAGTGGCTTACAGTAACAACACTGAGGTCGGAACCGCAGAGGTAAGCATAACAGGAAAGGGCAACTACACCGGAGAGACAACAGGTACATTTGAGATAACAGCAAGAAGTATCAAGAACTGTACAGTTGAGTGCAGCACATCGATCGAGTACACAGGAAACCAGCTCATACCTGTTGTAAAGGTAAAGAATGGTGATGTGGAGCTGACAGAGGGAGTTGACTACATACTCAGCTTCGATATGAACACAGATGTGACAGGACGCGCAAAGGTGGTTGTGACCGGTAAGGGCAACTACAAGGATTCAGTGACAAGATACTTTGCAATTACAAAGAAGAGTATCGCTGGAGCTGAGATCAAGGGTATTACAGGAAAGGTATTCACAGGTAATGCAATAACACAGGATATTGAAGTTGAACTGGATGGACAGAAGCTCAGCCAGGGAACGGACTATACTGTGAAGTACGAGAACAATGTTCATGTAGGAACAGCAGTCATAACAATAACAGGTGCAGGCAACTACACAGATTCTGTAAAGAAGAGCTTTGTGATAAGCAAGGCAGATATAAGCAACACGGCTGTTATAAACGGAATTGAGTCCGAGGTTATATACAAGGGCACAGCATTTAAGTTTGATAATGTCACGATAACATGGGGAACAAATGTGCTGAAGGAAGGCAGAGATTACACGATCACATACCAGAACAACAGCGGAATCACCATGACGAGAACAAGTAAGGCTTCAGTCACTGTGAAGTTCATGGGCGACTACAAGGGAAGCTTTACAAAGCAGTTCAGGATCAAGGCATTTGACATATCAAAGGCAACCGTATCAGCGATAGCAGACAAGACCTACACAGGATCAGCGATCAAGCCGGCGGTTACAGTTAAGATCGGCAGAACAGTGATAAATCCAAAGGAGTACACGGTTGAGTACAGCAACAACGTGAAGCCGGGTGTTGCAAGTGTTACGATCACAGGACTTAACAACTTCTACGGAACAAAGAAGGTTACATTCAACATCCTTCCTGCAAAGGTGAAGAACCTTGCGGCAAGCGGTGAGACAACAACATCACTGAAGCTATCATGGAGCAGCAGTGCATATGCCCAGGGATATGAGGTGTACAGATATGATACAGGTAAGAAGACATATGTGAAGGTTGCAACAGTGACGGGCACAAGCAGCAATATCACAGGTCTGGCAGCGGGAACTGATTACAAGTTCGCGATATCAGCATATGTGAAGTCGTCAGGCAAGACACTGTATAGCGAGAAGACAGTCATAAATGCAGCAACAAAGCCAGCTAAGGTTTCAGGTATTTCATTCAGCAGTAGGGCGGAGAAGTCGATAGCGCTCAAGTGGAATACAGTTAAGGGAGCTACAGGCTACAAGGTATACAGACTTGTAGCAAAGGACAATTACAAATATCTTGGTTCGACATCAAAGACAGCTTATAATGTAAACGGTCTGACTGGAAGTACAGCTTACACATTCAAGGTAGTTGCATACAAGAAGGTCGGCAGCAAGGAGCTCGTTGGTGAGGATGCTACAGCAAGGATCATGACAACGCCATCGGCAGTCAAGAATCTTAAGATCAGTGCCAGAAGCAATGCATCGATAACGATGAAATGGAGCAAGGTAAACAACGCTGATGGATACATAGTTTACAGATACCGCGGCAACAGAGCAGTCAAGATCAAGACCATCACAAGCAAGTCAAAGGTCGTATTTGTAAGCTCAAAGCTCAGTGCCGGAACAACGTATAAGTACAGAGTTGTGGCATACAAGAAGGATGGAAAGGCGATCGTAGAGAATGCCGGAACATATGTATCAGGATTTACACTTCCTGCAACACCTGTTGTATCAGCGAAGGCCGGAGTCAAGCAGGCGAAAATTGCATGGAAGAGAGCCAAGGGAGCAACAGGTTACATCGTATACATGTCAACATCAAAGCGTGGCACGTATAAGGCTGTTGCAACTATAAGAAAGGCAGGAACTACTTCGTACACCAAGAAAGGCCTGAAGAAAGGCAAGACATATTACTTCAAGGTGCGTGCATTTAACAAGTCAGGTAAGACAACATATAAGAGTTCATACTCAACAGTAAAGAAGATCGTTGTCAAATAGTGACTGACAGTTAGATAAGGGAAAGCCGGAAATAAAACAAAAAAAAGCATCCAACTGGGTGAGCCTGGAAACAGGCTTATCTGGTGGATGCTTTTTTGTTATCTGTGAGGCGGAGGAATCTGTCCGCCTGAGAGATGATAAAGTCCTTAAGTGCTTTATATGGAAATACATTCGTTGTATTATTGCCTACATCGGTGTCTATTGAGGTGAATGAGTCGAGATCACTCTGCAGTCTGCTCTGTGAGAAACATAGACATTTTTTTATGGTCATATCAGGTGATGAAACCTTCGGTATGATCGGTGAGAAATCCCTGATAAACAATGGATTTGTCACATTGTAATCACCGTAGAAAAACTGCTCTGAGAAGAAATCTCGGAATGGGATGCACATTCCCTCCGGCTGCATGCTCAGCTCGTGCATTCGGACATGGTCTATGTCGCGGGTCACACAGGTGGGAGTGTTATCGCCTGCCTCAAACTGAAAATATTGCGGCCAGAATTCCTTCACATAGGCGGCGTCCATCATGAGATGGGCAAGTATGCCAAGGTCGGCAGGTGTCATAGCTTCCACTGGATATTCTGACGATATGTGATCGATGTCCGGATATTTTGTTATGAGATCGTTCTGCCATTCCGGCCTGAAATGTGTCAGGGCTTTGTCCGTAACCGCATCTGGAAGAACGCAGCCCAGCAGGAAATCATTCAGCAGCTCCGGCTGGGATTCCTTTGAAATATGAAGTTTATCTGCGATGTATCTGCCCTCGCACAGGTGTATTATGTATCCCGGCATTGCAGCCCTCCCATATAGAATATATTTGTCAATTTGTAAAAAAGTGTACCCCCGGAGCCCCCGTAATGTCAATAAAGACAATTTCATACAAACAGTTTACTTGACTTATAATTTGTTAGGCGGTAAAGTCATAGATGGATAAATGGGATATCTATATCAGAGTAAAAGGAGAAACGTGTTGAATAACGATTACAACAAAGAACAAAACGACAAGAATGACGACAACAAGAATAATGGCAACAAAGGCAAAAACAGGAATGTCATGGTTCTGCTTGTCATCTCGGTGATATTGACACTGCTGTGCTGGAGAGCATACGACAAGATCACAAATGGAACGAAAAAAGAGATCCCGTACAGCGGATTTGTGGAGATGCTGGATTCGGGAGAGGTGGACAATGCGGAGATATATGCCAAAAAGATCAAATTTACCTCAAAGGAGTCTGACGGCACTCTGGATAAGAACACCTATGTGACAGTGAGGATAAGCGACGATAAGCTGGCAGACAGACTTAAGACAGCCCATGAGAAGTATGCCACAACATACAAGGGCAAAGACGAGAGCGGTTCAGCCATGGTCGGAACGATACTCTCATATGTGGTCATGATAGCTGCATTCTATCTGTTCCTCTCGTTAGTGACAAGGCGGAGCGGAATGATGGGCTTTGGCAAATCAAACGCCAAGGTATATATGGAGAAGAAGACCGGAGTCACATTTGCAGATGTTGCAGGAGAGGATGAGGCAAAGGAATCCCTGACTGAGATGGTCGACTTCCTTCACAACCCTAAGAAGTATATGGCTATAGGTGCAAAGCTTCCAAAGGGAGCACTGCTGGTCGGCCCTCCGGGAACCGGAAAGACACTTCTGGCAAAGGCTGTTGCCGGAGAGGCAAACGTGCCATTTTTCTCCATGTCGGGATCAAGCTTCGTGGAGATGTACGTGGGAGTCGGAGCATCGAGAGTCAGAGACCTGTTCAAACAGGCATCTGAGATGGCTCCTTGTATAATATTCATAGACGAGATAGATGCCATAGGCCAGAGCAGAGACAGCGTGAGGGGCGGTGATTCGGAGAGAGAACAGACACTGAACCAGCTTCTTGCCGAGATGGATGGATTTGACACATCCAAGGGAATAGTGATACTGGCTGCGACCAACAGGCCGGAGACACTTGACAAGGCACTCCTGAGACCGGGAAGATTTGACAGAAGAGTAATAGTTGAGAAGCCGGATCTTCAGGGTAGAATAGACACGCTGAAGGTACACTCCAGAAATGTCAAGATGGATGAGACTGTGGATCTCCGTGAGCTTGCGCTTGCCACAGCAGGTGCGGTTGGAGCAGATCTCGCCAATATAATAAACGAGGCGGCGCTCACTGCGGTCAGATCCGGAAGGAGCATGGTTTCACAGGCTGATCTGATTGGTGCGGTGGAGCTTGTATTTGCAGGAAAAGAGAAGAAGGGCAAGCTGCTAGGCGACCAGGAGAAGAAGGTCGTTGCATATCATGAAGTTGGACATGCTCTTCTGGTTGCTCTCCAGAAGCACACTGAGCCTGTTCAGAGAATTACAATAGTTCCTAGAACGATGGGTTCTCTGGGATATGTATGGCAGGTGCCTGAGGAAGAGAAGTATATGGAGACCAAGGCTGAGCTTGAGGCGAACATTGTGACGACCCTCGGCGGAAGAGCTGCAGAGGAATTGAAATTCGAGTCAGTGACCACCGGCGCGGCAAATGATATAGAGCAGGCGACCAAGACAGTGAGAGCGATGATAACCATGTACGGAATGTCAGACAAGTTCGGACTCATGCAGCTTGAGACTGTTCAGGGAAAATATCTCGACAGAAATGCAGTGCTCCAGTGTTCAGACAAGACTGCTGCAAAGGTCGATGAGGAGATTAGGAATCAGCTCAAGAAGGCATATGATGAGGCCAAGAAGCTTCTCTCAGAGCACATGAATGCGTTGGATGCCATCGCACAGTATCTGATAGAGAAGGAGTCGATAACAGGCCAGGAGTTCATGGAGATATTCAACAGAGTTGAAAATGCTGAACAAAATGTTGAACAGGATTAAAACAATAATAAGATCAAAAAAAGAGAAGCCGGGGCTGGCAAAAAGCTCCGGCTTCTCTTTTTTCTATATCTGCTTTAGATTATATCTGCTGAAGATCGTCCAGGGTCTTGCCGTATGCCGGTAAAAACTCGCACACGAAGTCGTTTACCTCAGGATAAGTCTCAGCCATCTGTGACACGGAATTCATGATCGTACCCATGGCACTGGAGAACTCGGTATTTCCCGATCCTGTCTCCTCCATGCATTTGATCAGGGCGGACAGCTTGTCAGCCGCCTTGACGAGCTTCCAGAGATATACATCGTTCTCGTCGTCGGCATCCTTAAAAAATATCGGTTCATAGGCTGGTCTGAGATCGCCCGGCAGCTTGTCAAGAAGTGTGTGGCATGCGATATCTTCCACATCCTTGAAGGCTGTCTTGATATCATCGTTGTAGTATTTCACCGGGGTCGGCATGTCGCCGGTGATGATCTCCGATGCATCGTGATAGAGACCTATGAGTGCAGCTCTCTCGGCGTTCAGAGTCTTGCCGTAGCGTACATTGCCGATGGTTGCCAGTGCGTGGGCTATCATGCTCACCTCCAGGCAGTGCTCACACAGATTCTCCTCGCGGTTGTTCCTCATGAGTGCCCATCTGTCAATATATTTCATTCGTGATATAAGTGCAAAAAAGTTGTATTCCATCATAAAATCCTCGTTACTTCTGTTTATCGTTGTGGAAAAAGTTATATACCGCAGTGGCTGCAGTCTTGTTCATTCCCTGCGGGATCTCGAGATCAGCAATGCTGGCGGCACGGATCTTGTCTATGTCCTTGAAGTATGCCAGAAGAGCCTTTCTCCTTGCCGGACCGATGCCCTCAATATCGTCCAGAACTGAGTGGATCTGGGATTTGCTTCTGAGACTTCTGTGGTACTCGATTGCAAATCTGTGGGCCTCATCCTGAAGTCTTGTTATCATGTTGAAGGCCTGTGTATTTGCAGGAAAATCTATCTCCTTGTTGTTGTAATAGAGTCCTCTGGTTCTGTGGTGGTCATCCTTTACCATTCCGCATACTGGGATGTTGAGACCAAGCTCGTCAAGAACCTCCAGAGCTATGTTGACCTGACCCCGGCCGCCATCCATCATGAGTACATCAGGGTAGATATTAAACCGCTCGTCTGTGAACCTTCTTGTGAGTACCTCCCTCATGCTTGCGTAGTCATCCGGCCCGTCTATGGTCCTGAGCTTGAACTTTCTGTAGTCATTCTTCTTGGCGCGTCCGTTTTCAAATACCACCATGGATGCCACGGAGTGATAGCCGCTTATATGCGATATATCAAATGCTTCAAGGCGTCTTGCGGATGAAACTCCGATAAGCTGTGCCAGCTCATTTGCCGCACCCTCAGTGCGCTCCTTTTCACGCTTGAGCTTGTCGGCATCCTGGTTCATGACCAGAAAAGCATTGTCCTTTGCCAGCTTGAGAAGCTTCTGCTTGTCTCCCTTCTGGGGAACAATGATGTGTACCTGACTTCCCCGGCGGGCGCTCAGATATTCCTCGATGACCTTGTAGTCCTCGATCTGCTGCTCGATAATGATCTCCTTTGGCAGATATGGAGTGGAAGCGTAGTATTGCTTGAGAAAAGACTCCATGATCGTGCTGTAAGCCTCAGCATTTACGCCGCTCATGTGGTAGTGTTCCCTGCCGATCATCTTGCCGGATCTTATGAAGAATATGGATATGACACACTCATTTCCAAGATCGGTGGCCATGGCGATCACATCCCTGTCGTCTGCGCTTGTGTCACCGACTCTCTGGGTGGACTCAATGTGATGGATGCTCTTTATCAGATCCCTGATCTCGGCGGCCTGTTCAAATTCCATATCCTCGGCCAGCTCCTTCATCTGCTTTTCGAGATCCCTGATCACATGACCGTGGTTGCCGTTCAGAAAGCTTATGGCATCCTGGACATTTTTGTTGTAATCCTCCTTGGAGATATATCCCTGACAGGGCGCCATGCACTGCTTTATCTGGTGATACAGGCAGGGCCTTTCAAGGCCCATATCCCTTGGCAGAACCTTGTTGCAGCTCCTGATGTGATACAGCTTTTTCAGCAGCTCTATGATATCCTTCACCGCTTTGGAATTGGTGTATGGGCCGAAATATTTGGAGTGATCCCGTTTCATCTGATGGCTGTACAGTATGCGCGGGTAATCCTCCTCCACAGTAATGCGGATATAGGGATAACCCTTGTCATCCGTGAGCATGGTGTTGTAATGCGGTCTGTGCTCCTTTATAAGGTTGCACTCTAGAACGAGAGCCTCGATCTCTGAACCGCAGACAATATATTCAAACCATGCAATATGGGATACCATCTTCTGAATCTTCGGGGATTTCTTGTAGCCGGTCTGGAAATACTGATGTACTCTGTTGTACAGATCTATGGCTTTTCCTACATATATAATATGATCCCCCGAATCGTGCATGAGATATACTCCTGGGACATGGGGGAGCTTCTTAAGTTCTTCTTCAAAATCAAACATGTCATTCACCTCAAAAATCTTAGATAAGTATATCACTATACTTACTATCATGTCATTCTTTCATCAGAAAATTTGAAAAATAAAAAAGGATTTTGAGAAAAAACGGAGAATAATAAAAATGTGTGGTAAGAAATATTGATCATGTGATAGGAGAGATTCTATGACGATACGGGAACAGCAGGAAAAAAGGGAGCACGAAGTGCTCAGCAGATATGCGGCGTTCAGTGATCAGTCCACAGGACGTGACAGACCGGAGGAGCAGTGCGACCTCAGAACGGTCTACCAGAGAGACAGGGACAGGATACTCCACTGCAAGGCGTTCAGGAGACTTAAGCATAAGACTCAGGTATTTCTGTCGCCGGGTGATGATCACTACAGGACCAGACTGACCCATACTCTGGAGGTGTCGCAGATAGCAAGGACGATAGCCAGATCACTCAGGCTTAACGAGGATCTGACGGAGGCGATAGCGCTGGGACATGACCTGGGACATACGCCATTTGGACATGTCGGTGAGCGGACACTTGCGGCCTGCGCGGGCAATAATTTCAGCCACAATGTTCAGAGCGTAAGGGTTGTGGAACGTCTTGAGAACCGTGGTGAGGGACTTAATCTCACCTGGGAGGTCCGGGACGGAATGCTAAACCATAAGACATCATGCACTCCGCATACGCAGGAGGGACAGTGTGTGAGACTGGCGGACAAGATAGCGTACGTTAATCATGATATAGATGATGCGATAAGGGGTAACATATTGAAGGAGGAGGATCTTCCGACCAATATCACCGACATTCTCGGGAAGAATACCCGCACCAGACTGAACTGTCTCATACATGATGTGATAAATACGAGTCAGGACAAGGATTCTGTCGGTATGTCGGCGGAGATCGGGGATGCTCTGGGGAAGCTGAGAACATACATGTTCAGATATCTCTACACTAACCCGATAGCCAAGAGCGAGGAGCTCAAGGCCGACAAGATGCTGAGGATATTGTATGAATACTTCATTGAGGACGCCAGCAGGCTGACAAATGAATGTGTTGAGATGATATATATGGGAGAGGATCCCAAGACAGTCGTGTGCGACTACATAGCTGGTATGACAGACAATTATGCGATAGAGACATTTAAGAGTATATATATACCGAAGTCCTGGAAGGTCTGAGCATACCTGACAAACAGGAGGAATCGAATTGTATTATTCGGATGACGTGATAAATGAAGTCTTGTCAAGAAATGATATAGTGGATGTTATCGGAAGCTACGCAAGCCTTAAGAAGAAGGGCGCGAATTACGAGGCATGCTGTCCGTTCCACCATGAGAAGACTCCGTCATTTAAGGTCAACAGGGAAAAACAGATGTATCACTGCTTCGGCTGCGGAGTCGGTGGCAACGTGTTTACATTTGTCATGGAATATGAGAACCTCAATTTCCCGGAGGCTGTGGAGAGGCTTGCGGAGAGGGCTGGAGTACAGCTCCCTGAGAAGTCCATGAACGCCCAGGAGAGGTCGAGGGAGCAGTATAAGATAACGCTCAGGGAGATGAACAAGACTGCGGCTGCATATTTTCATTATATATTGAAGCACAGCCAGCATGGTGAGAAGGCTTATGAGTATTTTCACGAGACAAGAGGTCTCTCTGATGAGACGATAAATAAATTTGCGCTTGGATATTCAGATATATACAGGGATGATCTGTACAGGTATCTGAAGAGCAAGGGATATACAGATGATCAGATGAAGGGCTCGGGACTTGTTGAGATCAGCGAGAAGGAAGGCGGTGTGGACAAGTTTTGGAACAGAGCCATGATCCCGATACTGGATATAAACGGCAAGGTCATCGCATTTGGCGGACGAGTCATGGGCGATGGAAAACCGAAATATATAAATACCAGTGATACTGCGGTGTTCGACAAGAGCCATACGCTGTTTGCCATGAACATAGCAAGGCGGAGCAGGAGAAAAGGATTTATATGCTGTGAGGGATATATGGATGTCATCTCCATGCATCAGGCAGGATTTGACAATGCCGTGGCATCCCTTGGAACAGCATTTACATTTGGACATGCTGGGATAATAAAGAGATATGCCGATGAGGTTTATCTGGCGTACGACAGTGACGGCGCAGGCGTGGAGGCGACGAAGAAGGTCATAGCAATTCTCCGGGAGGTCGGAGTCGGCGCAAGGGTCATCAATATGAGACCGTACAAGGATCCCGATGAGTTCATACAGAACCTTGGAAGCGAGGCATTTGAGGAGAGGATAAAGAAAGCTGAGAGCGGAATGATGTTCCTTGCAAGGATATGTTCTGAGGAATATGACCAGAGCGATCCGGGTGAGCTGACCAAGTTCCAGAACCAGATAGCGAGGGAACTGGCATATATTGAGGACGACCTGGAGAGAAATAATTATGTCGATGCCATAGCGAGGAAATATGTGATCGACAAGGATGCCCTTGCCGCGAAGGTACATGCCTACGGTGTTGCGGGCACGGCAAAGCCGGAGATAGTGGAGCGGGAGACCCGCAGACTCCAGGAACAGCAGAGCTATGAAGAGTTCCCGGGAGACCAGAGCGCGGGAGCTCCGGGAAGACCTGAGACAAAGGATAATAAGACCGCCAAGCTGTTGCTCACATGGCTTGTGAACCGGCCGGAGCTGTTTGCCAGACTTGACGGCGTGGTGAGTGAGGCGGACTTTGAGCCGGGAATATACCGGACCGTAGCGGACAAGCTGTACTCACAGTACAGGGAGAAGCACAAGGTTGAGCCCGCTGTGGTGGTGAACACATTCCAGGATGTGGAGGAACAGAGACTGGTGGCAGGCATGCTCCAGACAGATCTGGCGATAGACATGACCGAGGAGGAGGTTGGCAATGCCATAACCGAGGTCGTAAAAAAGATAAAGCTTGCCAGCATAAAAAAGCAGCTTGAGAGCGAGAATGACATGATGAAGGTTCAGCAGCTCATCAAGGACAGGAAAAAGATAGAAAAGTTTAAAGTTATTTTATAAGAAATAAACAATACATTATGTGGAGGAAAGATATGAGTACAATGGATGCGATCAATTCAAATGAAGACAAGTATATGATCAAGGTGAGTGAGGACGATGCGATCAACGCAAAGTTCAACACAAAGCTTCAGGAATTGCTTGACATAGCTCACAGCAAGAAGAACGTTATAGAGGACACAGAGCTCATCAAGCATTTTAACGATCTCAAGGAGGTTGCCCTTGATCTGGATACCATGCAGAAGATCTTCAATTTCCTTGAAAAGAACGGTGTGGACATACTTCAGATAACAGATGACGATGAGGAGGAGCCAACACTTGACGAGGACGTGATCGCTGAGGGCGAGGATGTTGAGAAGATAGATTTCACAGATACAGGTGATATATCAAGCACAACACAGGATCCTGTCAAGATGTACCTGAAGGATATAGGAAAGGTGCCTCTGCTCAGCGCGGAGGAGGAGATAGAGCTTGCCAAGAGAATGGAGGCAGGCGATGAGATGGCAAAGAAGAAGCTTGCTGAGTCCAACCTCAGACTTGTTGTAAGTATAGCCAAGAGATATGTTGGACGTGGAATGTTATTCCTCGATCTAATACAGGAGGGTAACCTCGGTCTGCTCAAGGCCGTGGAGAAGTTTGATTACAGAAAGGGTTACAAGTTCTCAACATATGCGACATGGTGGATCAGACAGGCCATCACAAGGGCCATCGCAGATCAGGCGAGAACCATAAGAATCCCGGTTCATATGGTTGAGACCATCAACAAGGTTACCAGAGTGAGCAGAGATCTGCTTCAGAAGCTCGGCAGAGAGCCGCTTCCAGAGGAAGTCGGAGAGGTTATGGGACTTCCAAAGGAGAGAGTTCAGGAGATCATGAAGATCGCACAGGAGCCTGTATCACTGGAGACTCCTATCGGTGAGGAGGAGGACAGCCATCTTGGAGATTTCATACAGGATGAGAGTATCCCTACACCTGTTGAGGCGACAAACCAGACACTGCTGCACGAGCAGCTCGACGAGGTAGTCAGCACACTTACAGAGAGAGAGCAGAGAGTTATAAAGCTCAGATTTGGATGGGATGACGGAAGACCAAGAACCCTTGAGGAAGTCGGCAAGGAGTTCAATGTCACAAGAGAGCGTATCAGACAGATCGAGGCAAAGGCGCTCAGAAAGCTGAGACATCCTAACAGAAGCAGAAAGCTCAAGGATTTCCTGTATAACTAGCAGAGAGGACCGCGCGATCTGGCATGGATGGTGCGAGGATAATAATTATGAAAGATATAGAATTGTCACTTCGTATGAAGACTGTTGCCGACATGGTAAAGCCCGGCGGCAGAGTGTGTGATATTGGATGCGACCATGCATTTGTGTCCATATACCTTGTGGCAAATGGCATATCGGACCGGGTCATAGCATCAGATGTTAGAACCGGTCCGTGTGCTATAGCCAGGGATAATATAGCCAGATGGAATATGACAGACCGTATTGATCTGAGACTCGGAAACGGACTTGCAACCATATCTCCGGGTGAGGTGGATTCCATCATAATAGCCGGCATGGGAGGAATCCTCATAACGGATATACTTGAAGCCGGCATGGATGTGGTACAGTCAGCCGGTCAGCTCGTGCTGCAGCCCCAGTCGGAGACAGAGCATTTGAGAAGGTACATCGCAGAGAATGGCTGGAAGATCACAGAGGAAAAAATGCTGATAGATGCTGGCAAATACTACGTTGTACTGAACGTGGATGTGACAGCACAGGATTTTGGTAATAAGTCAGCCATGGATGAAGTATATTATAAATACGGATATTACCTCATACATAATCATGACAAGATCCTCAGAGAGTATCTGAGGGATAAGCTTGAATCGACCGGAAAAGTCCTTGAAGGACTGAAGAAGGCGGATACGGTCAATGCCATACGGCGTGCCGGTGAGCTCACGCATGAAAAGGAATGCATGGAAGAGGCATTGAGACTTATATCGGATATGGAGTAGATATTTATATGGGTGATGAGCAGAGAAGTATAACATCATTAAAGACAACTGCAAAGGAGTGGGCGAGGAAAGTCGGTATCGATTCGGTCGACAGGCTGAACGAGATGATCGATTCAGGAAAGGGACTGGAGCTCATACTGGTATGCGAGGCTATGCAGAGTAACTGCATGTATGAGATAGCCAGAAAAGTCTCCGAACAGAAGCGCAGGATAATACTGATATCCGGGCCGAGCTCGGCGGGCAAGACAACACTTTCCCACAGACTCAGTATCCAGCTTCGTGCCATGGGACTCAGACCACATGCGATAGCTGCGGATAACTATTTTGTGAACCGTGAAGACAATCCTAAGGATGAGAATGGCAACTATGATTTCGAGTGCCTGGAGGCCATGGATCTTGAAACACTTAATAGGGATATGACAAGGCTGTTGGACGGTGAAGAGATAGAGCTTCCGGTTTTCAACTTCAAGACCGGAGTGAGGGAATATCATGGGGACCTTCTCAAAATAGGTGAAAATGATGTTATCATCATGGAAGGAATCCATTCGCTTAACCCGAAGATGACATACGGACTGGCGGATGAAGACAAGTACAAGATATACATAAGTCCCCTTAATCAGTTGTACGTTGAAGGTGAGGACGGCGAGCCGGCAAAGGTTTCAACCATAGACAGCAGACTGCTCAGGAGAATAGTCAGAGACAGCAGGACCAGAGGGAACGATGTGGAGAAGACACTTTCCATGTGGAGCTCAGTCAGAAGGGGAGAGGAGAAATATATCTTCCCATATGAGAGCGAGGCTGATGAGATGTTTAACTCGGGACTGTTGTACGAATATACCGCCATACGGCGTGAGGCGAGACCATTGCTGCTCGGGGTAGATGAGACTTCAGAGCATTACCAGGATGCGGCGAGACTTCTGCGTCTGATAGATATGTTCCACGACATAGACACAGAATACATACCAGCAAATTCCATACTCAGAGAATTTATAGGTGGCGGATGCTTCAGGATATGATGAAGGTTCACACAAGGATAAAGAATAACCAACAATACAAAAATACGGCACAGAGGCAAAACAAATGTCTCCGTGCCGTATTTTTTGTTCAAAATATAAGAAAAATACTATGAAAGGGAATGAGTTGGACTGTAAGCCGGGTTATGTCGAGAGTGATCATCTATCTAGGATTTATGTTACCATAAAACTCAAGCAACCTACCTGGAATGCAGCGGGCAACTGTATCATTCCACAAGCTCCTTTGCAGAAGCTATATTTGGTCTTGCTTCGGATGGGGTTTACAGAGCCTGTCATGTTACCATGGCAGCGGTGAGCTCTTACCTCGCCATTCCACCCTTACCATACGAATATGGCGGTATATTTCTGTTGCACTGGCCTGGGAGTCGCCTCCACCG
>OIYT01000917.1_pt1 | contig 23853 bp, 21 predicted proteins | sample 1588201 | NCBI WGS metagenome assembly OIYT01 (sample SAMN03283260) | human gut metagenome | biome: human-associated habitat; material: feces | host: Homo sapiens | place: USA | collected 2013
GCGGAGTTCGGGCTTGCATGGTTTCGTCGATCCCGCAAATGAATCCGTGCCGCTCCAGCCATATCCATACCCAAAATGCCTGCCGCACCAACCATCAGCCACGCGGAAAGTCGTGCCGGAATGAAATTCACGACATCATCCACACGCGCCGCGCACGTTCCAAAATACCGATATTTGTCGTTCTTATATCCAAGCATGGAGTCCATCGTATTAATTGCTTTGTACACCCACGCACCGACCGGACCGAACAAAAACATATAAAAAAGCGGGGCGATCACGCCGTCCGACGTATTTTCAGCGACCGTTTCCACCGCTGCCTTCGCGATGCCTTCCTCGGTGAGCGATGCTGTATCTCTGCCAACGATCATGGATACCGCCGTTCTCGCCTGTTCCACATCCCCGGCTTCGAGTGCCTTGCACACCTTCATGCTCTCCCGCCGAAGCGAGCAGGCTGCCAGCATCTGGTATGACATCCAGATTGCCACAACCAGATACAACGTATGATGAATCCGGTTGCACCCATATAGGATTCCTGCCGCCACAAGCAGTGACACCGTTATCACGATCACAACTGTAAATGTTCCTGCCACCTGTTTTTTACGGATATCCGCGTCGCGATCTTCCCGTATCCGAAACCGCTTGCGCATCCACGTCTCCACATGGTAGATCAGCCAGCCCATCCCCTGTACCGGGTGCCACAGCCAGTGTGGATCGCCGAATACCAGATCAAGCAGACATGCAATTATAATGATAAATATTCGTTCCTGTAACACGGTCACTTTACATTTCCTTTCATAGCTGCATTGCATATTTGTATTCCGTACTGTTAGTTACCTGACATACCTCACACGACTTTGCCTTTACATAGTGCCTCTATCACATCTATTTCATAGCATCAGGCACCGTTTTTCATACCCTGTGGCAATTTCATTTTCTCATAAGATACAATCTGCATCCCATCCGCTGTCACTTCTAACCATCCTGCAATTCCCTCGCCCGGCTTCACCTGCCAGTCAAAATAATCCTTGTGTGGCTCTGACAACTGATCCATCAGTGCCATGATCGTGCCTCCGTGTGCGACGATAATGATCGTGTCTGACAGGGATGTGTGCGCCGTCTCTATTCTCAATGAAACGTCACATCGTAACCGTTTTTGTCCTTCCCTGCTTTCCGCATCCACAAACACCTTCTCAAATCCCCGCATCACACGGTCTGTAAACTCTGCTTTCGTCTCGCCGCCCGGAAACGCCGTCGTGCCGCCACTGTCGATGTAGCGCTGGTAATCGGGATTGCCATTTAATTCCGCATAATTCTTATATTCAAAATCGCCAAATCTGCACTCTGCAAATTCCGCGATTTCCACCTTTCCTGCATCGGGGAACAGAATATCCGCCGTCTGCTTTGCGCGCAGATACGGGCTGACGTAGACGATTTGCTCTTTACTACCGTTTTTTTGACAGTGCTGCTCACATGTGATTTTCCCCGGTACAATTTCGATTTCGTCATGTACACTATCTGCCACGGTTCTACCATTCATCGGCACCTGTTTCTGCCAGAACTCCTGCATGCCTCGCAGCTCTTCCACACTCTCCGGAAGCAGTCCTTCATCCGTCGTACCGACATACCGATGTTCTTGATTTCCCTGCGTCATGCCATGACGGATTAATACAATTTTTGATTTCTTATTTCGCGAGATTCTTTCAGTTTTACACATAATCTTCACTTTCTCTTTTATCTTTCCCGCTTATGTTGGAGTTTTTCTCTCATTTCCGCGCTTTTGCCCCAAAAGGCAGGAATTTACTTAATCCGCGTTCCGATTCCTGCCGTCACGCGGATAACCTGCTCCGCCTGACTTGCCAGATAGCAGTTTACGCGTCCGTTCTTCTCGCGGAATTCCCGCTCAAATGCATCAATCGGCACAATTCCGCTTCCGACCTCATCGCTGACCAAAACGAGCTTGTCTGCATTTCCGGCAAGAACCGCTTTGTTCATAAGCTGCTTTGCCTCCAGCTCCGGGTCTTTGCCCTGCTGCATTGTCTTCCGCACATATTTATGAAAATTGTTGATAATCTGATGTCCTTCTTTAAAATTTGCCTTGGCATACTCGAACTTTCCCTGATATGCACCGCCTATAATTAAAATCATATTGCTTTCCTCTTTTTATACTTTTTATATTTCTTTATACCTTTTTATACTTTTTTATACTTTTTAAATTATTTTATACTTTTTTATACTTTTTCCGCAAGATACATTTTCATATTGTATCTTTTTCTTCAAAATTTTTCAAAAAATCCCAACCATTTTCCATTCTAGTCCGTCTATATAATGAAACAATGGATTGCGCACGCAGTTCATATCGTTTATATTACTAGTTGGCGCAATGATATTTGCCAACACACTTAAAAAGGAGAGACAGAAATGAAGAAAAAATTTATGAAAACACTTGCACTTGGCTTGTCGCTGGCGACTGCCCTTACCCTTACCACCGGCTGTGGCAAGAAGAAGGACGCCGGAAACGACACGATTGCCACAACCGAAAGCAGCAATGCGGATGCTTCGGAAGCACCTGCTTCCTCAAGTGAACTTGTCTACAAGGACTGCCCTTGGGTATTTAGCCGCGGGCTTTCAGACGCAGACACTCTGGAATTACCTGAGGGTGCCGGTCTGTACGGAATGACATTCCCGGTTACGACGGATACGCTTTTTAACATATCTTACAGCACATCCGGCGTGCCACTTACGGATGCACTGGATGAATCCGCATATTCCGTATCTTTTTATGAGGATAATCACTCCCTTCCCCAGCTGTTTATAGAAGAAGACGATATGACCATTGACGAAGCCCTTGACAAGAATCTCTGGTCACTGTTAAGTACATATTTAGATTACGATGCTTTCGGGGTTTCCGAGGATTCTTACAACGACGTCTACAACTTTTACGACGATCCGAATCCTGCATATATCTATATGGATATGCTGACAACCATGTTTGGTGCCCCAAATTATATCTGTTTCAGCAACGACTATGATGCAGAAAAGTCAGCCGAAGAAAATACCCAGTACTTTGTTGACACGTTCCTGCATCCGGAAAAATCGGATGACCAGTTCTCATCATATCTAATGTACATTGGCTGGCAATTTGAAGATTTTGGAATTGCGGTAGACTTCTTTGACACTTTTCGTTACAGTGAGACAAGCGGATATTACGTATCTCCGGAGAATGAAGTTGGATTTACATACGTTCCAATCCAGAAAGGAACCCTGGAAGACTATTTCTTAGACGCCTTTGATGGTAGCTATGGAACAAACATCGTGAAAGAACTGATGGCAGAGAAAACGGCTTTGTTCGGCGATGTCGAATACCTGACACCTGAGGACAAGATCGTGAACCTTGTCAAGTCTGCCAACAGCACCGCTTCCACAACCGATGCAGAAACAACAAAAAGTACAACAGATTCTTCCAACTATGTGGATGTTGACCGTGATTTCAGTGAAGCTGCAAATGATGTCTATATGGCAATCACCGACTGCTTCAAGCTCGGCGGCGAAGATACACTCGTCTTAAATGGTACAACCAATAAGGGCATATTCAAGACAGGCGATCCTGTCTATGTACAGCTCACAAACGGCAAGGTTGTAGAAGGCACGATCAGCCGCATGGAGCAGCTCCGTCAGGATGTCACGGAATCTACCCTCGGCGAAAGCATTGGTATCATGGTCGATGGACTTAGCCTAAGCGATCGGGATTATGTGACTGGTGGTGTCATCGTTGTTAAATAACATGCACCAAAACGACGGTTCCAATTAACATCCAGAGCTCGCACATCTGCAGGAAATATCCAGCCAGATCGCCGGTGATCCCGCCAAAGGTGCGATACGACATGAACCGATAATAGAAAAACATCAGTATGGCGATGCCTGCGACCACAAGTGCTGCAACCGGCTGTATCACACAGCCTGCGGCAATGCAGGCAATAAGCCATACGAACATGATCACCTTTGAGCGATTATTTACAAGGCGTGCAGTATCTGCCAGCATGCCTTCTTTTTTTGCTTTCCGAAATGTGAGTACCGAAAGTCCGGACAAGGCACGTTCCAGCACAAATCCTACCGCGAACACGCCCATCAACCGTATTGCGTGTGCCGGCGCACCAGACTGTGTCCCGGATGGTATCTCTCTGTTCAGCGCATGCACAACTTCTGCCATGCATCCAAAATAGATCAGGAAATACAGACAGCCGCGGATAATTGCAAATGCCCCGGTATGCGGATCCTTCAGAATCTGCAGTTTCTCCTCCTTGGACTTATAAGAAGATTTCGCATCTACAGTATCTAAGAATCCATCCATGTGGATGCCGCCTGTAATCAGGATCGGGAATATCGTAAGAAGCGCCGCTGTGAAGACTTCCGACCACTGCAAGAGAAAACCAAAGAGATACCAGATCACAAACTCACCCGCGCCAATCACAGCCCCAACCAGCGGGAACGCGCACATGCTATACTGCAAGGCTTTCGGGTCCCATTTGAAATGCGGCATTGGTATCTTGGAATAAGTTGAAAATGCAATTGCGATTGCTTTCATCATGGTTGCTCGTCTCCTTTTATCTTAACCGGAATCCCACAGACAATCTCCGTCACGGTGGCTGCCTCCCGTGCAAGTGCGCAGTTAATCTCTGCCAGATTCTTCACATACTCCCGCGTGCTTTCATCGTAGGTCAGATTTCCGCCATCGGAGAACACATCATTGGTGACGATCACCACATCCTGCACACGCGTAGATAAATCAACGAGCGCCTGTACGATTTTCTTGCTCACCGGTGACATCGTTTCTGCCATATCGGAACCTGCATTACAATCGGTTCCAACCGTTTCTGTATTCACCTCTGCTTCACCGGCTATTCCTGTTTTCTCCACATCGGAACCTACATTACCATCGACTCCTGTTTTCTCCATATCGGAACCTACATTACCATCGACTCCTGTTTTCTTCACTTCCGGCATTGTTTCCGCTAGTCCGCCATCATCACTATCCGGCTCCAGATACATCTCATTGGCAAGCAGATTTGACATACATTCAAGCAATAACACGTCCTGTCGCTTCGCCATAATATGTTCCACATGCCGGTAACATTCGACCGTATCAAACCCTTTGTCGGCACGCATTGCGCGGTGGCGCTTGATCCGCTGCATCGTCTCCGAATCAATCTCTGTCGTATTCCATTTATACGGATACATCGTCGCAATATAGAGCAGCCGTCCACCTTCCCGCATGGACACGGCTAAGCCTTCCGCATAGGATGATTTTCCGCTGGCACTTCCGCCATAAACTATATGAAGCATCGTTTTCTCCTATCATCTAATGTCCTTCTTGTGTAAGATATGTACGTACAAATCCATGTTTCTTCATGCCTGTGTACATTTTATTTTCCCTGCCACCATGCTTTCTTATCATCACGTTTTTTTTTCGTACTATTTGGATTATAGCTCATACCAACATTGGAAACCGTCTGACTTTCATCTATCGTCACAAACAAATGATATGTACCAAAATCAAGACCATATTGAAAAAAATTCCCTGCTTTCAAATATTCTGCCGGTGTTTCATATTTATCGAAATCCTCGAGCCCGGTGTATGGGGAAAAAATCAAAGTTACTTCGCCCAGGTTACTGTCACAGGTATAAAATCTCTGATTATATTCTTCACCGAACATCTCGGATTCCATAAACTCTTCTATATGAAAATCCTGATACACCTTCTCCAGAGAATCCCCAATGTGAATCGGTCCTTGATAACACTCCGATTGATACTTATCGACACTGAAACTAACGTGTCCCTTCTCTGCAGGATCCTTATATACACAATACGACGAGCACGCACCTTGTCTGCCATCCTCATACTTAGTAGGGCACATCAAAACCCAAGCCTTTGATCTTTCATCATATTCAACCCAGTACCCATTTGTATTATGCAGGGAGGTAGCATCTGCACTGATGTTATTTTCCTGCATGATGGTATTCATTTTATCTCCCTCAGACAGCGTGTGATTCATAAAGGAAAAATCATCAAACACGAATGAAAACTCAATTTTCGTTTTGAATCTATTCCATAAAAATATAACCGCCAACACACCTACCACGACAAATGCCGCACTTGCTATAATTTTCTGTTTTTTCTTTTTCATATTTCCTCCCTATCTAATATGTAACACCCTAAATCATTAATTTTCATTTTTTTCACTTTCTATTTCCCATATCCCGCAGCTATTCCCCCATATCCCGCAATTCATAGATCAGTGCATTACAGATGGCGGCAGCAATGTTACTGCCACCCTTCCTGCCGCGTGCGACGATATACGGCACCGGTGCTTCCCTGCTCCTTTGCTTTCGCGGCAACGTCCTCGTCGCTCATGAAGCAGTAGACCTCACCCCCGTATTTTGCAAGCTCTTTTTTGTTGATACCCGATTTACCCATCTGCGTATCGGTCACGATACAGGCACCGTTTTTGATTGCAGCGTGGAAATGCTCCACCGCCCGCTCAGAAAATGCCAGATTCTCCAGATAATCAAAATCCGCCGATGTGTGGATTGCCCGCTTGATAATCGGAGCCTGAAGCGGGTCTAATTTCACACGCCCAAGCTCCTCTGTAATGATCTCAAAGCTTCGTTTTTCAATCGGCATACACATCAGTCCGCTTCCGCATCTATCGGCTTCCCATTCCTGCTATAAGCTTCGATGGATAAATCCTCAAATGTACCCATATGTTTATAAACCGACAATGCCATATCCAGAAGCGGAAACAGCATCACCGCCCCGCTGCCTTCGCCCAGACAAAGTCTGCCATGGATGACCGCAGGCAGTCCGAGCGCATTAAGTGCCAATCTGCCGCTTACCTCCTCAGATACATGCGAAGCGAGCAGATAATCCGTAATATCCGGTTCGAGTTGCTGTGCAACAAGTGCCGCAACGCAGGTAATCGCACCATCTAAGACAACCGGAATGGCATACTCCTTTGCGCCTAAGAACACGCCCACCATACCGGCAATCTCCAGTCCACCAAGCTCCGCCAGAAGCCTCTTTACACTGGCGTCACTTAGCATCTTCCGCGCCTGTCCGGCATCCTCCATTTGCTCTGCACGTGCCAGCGCCTGAGCAGTCACACGCTGTTTCCGCTCCAATCCCGCATCATCAAGTTGCTCTACACGCGCCAGTGCCTGCGTGATTACCTGCACCTTTCTCGCAAGTCCGGTATCATTCAGTCCGGCGCCTCGTCCGGTCACCGCCTCCGCCGGCAGATCAAGCAGTGCTGCAAGCAAAGCAGAGGTCGGAGTTGTATTTCCGATTCCCATCTCGCCGACGGCTAATATCTCATAGCCTTTTTCTTTGCATTCCCGCACAAGCTCTTTTCCGGTTTCAATTGCCCGGTCGCAAACCTCCATCGGCATCGCGGGTTCCTTCGCAAGATTCCCGGTTCCTGCCTGTACCTTCCGGTTTATCATATGTCCCATGCCAAATGACGCATCCGGATATGGTTCGCCCAGCATACCGATATCAACCGCATACACATCCACGCCTGCGGTCTGCGCCATATAATTGACGCCGGAACAGCCATGCGCGATATTCTCCGCTACGACCTTTGTCACGCCGGAATCGGTCTGCGTCACACCCTCTGCCACAACGCCGTGATCGGCACACAGTGTCAATAATGCCCGCCGCTTATAGTCTCCAGGATTCTCTGTCCCGGCAATCGCGCAAAGTCTGGCAACCATATCCTCGAACACGCCGAGACTGTCAATCGGCTTTGCGATTGCATCCCATCTTTCCTTCGCCTGTATATAGATTTTCTGCTGTGTTTCATTCATAGTTTCTTACTTCTCCATATCCCGCAGTTCATACAACAGCGCATTGCAGATTGCCGCGGCGATATTGCTGCCACCCTTCCTGCCGCGCGCCACAATATATGGCACAGGTGCCCGCATGATAAGCTCCTTCGCTTCCACCACGTTCACGAAACCAACCGGCACACCGATGATGCCGCATGGATGCAGCTTTCCCTCGTCGATCAGCTCATACAGGCGCACCAGCGCGGTCGGTGCATTTCCAATCGCAAAGATAAGCGGCTTGTCTAACGTACACGCCTTCTCCATACTTGCTACCGCCCGTGTCGAGCCTTGTTTCTTCGCGATTTCTGCCACGTCGTCATCGCTCATGAAGCAGTAGACCTCGCCACCGTATTTCGCAAGTTCTTTCTTGTTGATACCGGATTTTGCCATCTGCGTATCCGTGACAATACAGGCACCATTTTTTATTGCATCATGGAATTTCAAAACCGCCTGCTCGGAAAATGTCAGATTCTCCAGATAATCAAAATCAGCCGACGTATGGATTGCCCGCTTGATGATCGGTGCCTGAAGCGGATCTAATTCGACATTTCCAAGTTCCTCTGTGATAATCTCAAAGCTTCGTTTCTCAATTTCCTGTGGCAGCACCTGCTGTAACTGTATCTCTTCTAACATAATACCCTCTTACTCTTCTCTTCCCTCATTACTAACCAAAAACTATATTATCTATTTTCATCTATCTTCGCGTCTTTGCACCATCTAAAAACAGGTGATAGAAAAACGCCTCCGCGCCCGCATAATACAGATGCGGAAATCCCGCGAATGTCCCTTTCTTCTTCACCATACATGGATAGGTCTTCTGCTTGGAAAGCGGCTTCCACGCCAGACAGGCATCGCCACAATCGGTGCTGTCCCAGTAGTGAAACTCATGTCCGCGCAAAAACGTATTCACTGCAAATGCATCTGCTTCCTGCGGTGCCAGCTCCACATACCCAAACCGCTGTAACCGCTCTGTCCGAAATCCCGCACCATCTAAGAAACCGACCATCTCATATACATTTCCTTCTGCATCGGCAAGCGACTTGCCAAGATATAAGAATCCGCCGCATTCCGCATGGCACGGCATCCCAGATTCCAACGCCTGCCAGACAGATGCACGCATCGACCGATTCTCATACAGCTGCTTCGCGTAAAGCTCCGGATACCCGCCGCCAAAAATCAGCGCATCCACCTTAGGCACATGTGCATCTGCAAGCGGGGAAAAGTACACAAGCTCCGCTCCCATGTCTTCCAACATGCGCAGATTCTCACGGTAGTAGAAAGAAAATGCCGCATCTCTTGCCACACCGATGCAATATCCGGACGGGAATTTGCAATCATTCCTTACGTCAGCCGGCTTCTGTATCTGCAGCGTCTCTGCCTGTGCCGCAATTTCAAAAATCCCATTGATATCGATCGTCTTTGTAACAGCTTCCGCAACCGTTTCCACCCAGTCTTTTTGCGCCTGCAGTTCTTCCGGCTGCAACAGTCCGAGGTGTCTGGATTGCACTGCAAACGACGCATTTTCCGGCAGATATCCAAGCACCGGAATGCCACATTCTGCCTCGATCACATGCTTAATCCGGCTGTAAAACATCGGTGATACGCGGTTTAAGATTACCCCTGCAATACGGCTGTCCTTCTTATACTCCATGATTCCGCGGATGATCGCCGCAAGTGTGACACTCGCGCCCTTCGCATCCACGATCAGAACGACCGGCGTCTTCGTAACCTTACTTAGCTCATAAGAGCTTGCCATTGTCGTTGTGCCACCGACACCGTCGTAATATCCCATGACGCCTTCCATCACGCACATTTCTGCATCCCGCAGGTCGCGCACCAAAATATGTCCAATCGCATCAGTCCCCGCGAAGAACGTGTCCAGATTTCCGGTGTCGATTCCAAGCACCGTCCGGTGAAACATCGGATCGATATAATCCGGGCCGCATTTATACGCCTGTACCTTTATATTCTGTTTTTTTAATGCTGCCAGCACACCACACGTCACGGTTGTTTTTCCGCTGCCACTCCGCATCGCTGCGAACATCACGCGTGGGGTATTTACCTGTATTTGATTCATATGTTTTTCCTCATTGCACAAATGTCCCTGCACTAAATCCATCATCCGTTCCAAAGCCTGTCCAGAATATATCAACCGATTTTTCTTCTATGAAGAAATTGTCGCAATCCACACCGGATTTTCCGCCTGCTGCATATGATACCGCCCGACTTCCGTGGTGCGCGTGACCGCCATCTGAAGCATGTCGAATTTCCTGCCTGTCTCCTTTGCCATCTCAGCAAGCGTGAAAAGCTCTGCCTGTGTCTCCATCGTAACCGACGTAATCACGATGCGGGCATTCACATTTTTCTGATACACCTGCTCAACAATTTTTAACATATTTCCACCACTGCCCCCGATGAATACATGCGTCGGAGCCGGAAGCTCCGGGATAATCCCGGTTGCTTCGCCTGCGAGAATCTCCATATTGCCTGTATGGAATTTTCTCCGGTTCTCATACAAAAGCTCCACCGCCTTCGGATGTTGCTCAATCGCATACACCGTTCCGGTCTCTGTGAGAAGTGCCATCTCCACCGATACAGAACCGGTTCCTGCGCCGACATCATAGATGACCGGTGGCGTATCCTTTGCCACATAATCCGTGATCCGGAGTTTGGAGATTACCGCTGCCCGCACCTCTTCTTTTGTCATCGGTACATTTCCCCGGATAAATGCATCATCCGATATGCCGGGAGCAAGCCTTCTTGCCTGAGGTTTTGCATTTAAAAACATGGCAACCGCCAACCGGTCAAAGGAGCTTTCGCACAGATTTTTTGCGAAATTCTTTGTGATTTTCTCATCCGCATAAGAAAGTCGCTCGCCTACGATCACGGGCGTATCGCCAAGTCCCACTTCCGTAAGGCGCCTGCAGATATCTGCCACCTGCCCCTCATAGCCAAGCAGCGTGCAAACCTGTGAATGATGCAGAAGCTTCGCCGGCACATTTGCCGAGGTTCCATGATTGCTGACCAGTTCTGCCTTCTCCCAGAGTCCCCCCATCTTATCGATCAGATACAGCACGGAGGAAAGTCCCGGAACGAAGTGTATATCATATGCTGTTTCCTCTTCCTTCAGCATATCCCGAATACGTTTCGCCCCGGAATAAAACCCGATATCACCGGAGAAAAGCAACGCGATTGTCTCGCCTGTATGCTTCCGTATAAGATTCATAACTTCGTTTGGCAGATAGGCATCATAACAGGTCTCCTCTGCGCTGTGTCCTTCTTCTCCGCAAATATCTTCGCAGACCTGAAGCATACGGGACGCACCGATACGAACATCTGCCTGTCTGATTGCCTGCACTGCCTCCCACGTCAGACAGTCCGCACTCCCAGGTCCTATCCCGATCAGATATATACTGGTTTTTTCTGTACCTTCCATACTGATATTCTCCTCTTTTCTTCTGCGCGCATCAGCGTTTGCTGCCGCTGCCTCCGCATTTATCCCGGTTCCCATAGATCATACTTCCAAGCGGTTTCGCAAATAGCTCTCCACCTGCGGGAGTGACATAACCGGCTCGACCTGCTCCTCCGGCCGCCCGATGATCACCAGATGTATGCCTGCTGCAAGAGCCGCCTCACACTTTTCGTCATAGCCACCATTTTTCCCACTCGCTTTTGTCACCAGATACTTCGCATCCGCGTACTGTATCGTTGCCAGATTCATAGCAAGATCGAACGGTCCCTGCATGCAGATCAGATGCTTCCCTGTAATCCCGAGTTCCGTGCACGCCTCGACAACGGATGTCGTCGGAAGCACGCGTGCGAAGCACCGGTTTTCATAATCCGGTATCTGCGTATATGCTTTCAGCTCCTTGCTGCCGGTCGTGATCAGTATATTTCCTGTCACACCCTTCAGATAGTCTGCCGCCGCCTGTATGTCCTCGACATAAATGCTGTCTGGATAGACCTGCTGCAGCTGTCCTGTCGACACATCGCCTAAGTTACATGACTCTGCATGTCCCATTTCACACGTAAGCATCCCTGCTTCCACAGTATCCTCAGCTTCCCGCCGCACACGAATATAAGGGACATCCACCTCTTTGCACGCCCGGTAAATATTCCGCGTCACAATCACTGCATACGGATGGGTTGCATCCACGCAGATATCTGCCTGTACTTCCTGCAGGAATTCCTGCATATCTGCCTGCTCCAGCCGCCCGACATGCACCTTGATTTCTTCCGCTTGCGGCAATACCTGCGCTCCATACTCCGATGCCACGCAGACATGAATTACAGCTTCCGTTTTCTCCTGCTTTCTGTTCAATTGTACCAGATACTCCGCGAACTGCCGCCCCTCGGTTGTACCTCCAAATATTACGATATTCATAGTTTTCTATATCTCTAATTCTTTATGAAAATATTTCAATGGTGAATAATTATATCTTCGTTCAAATTCTCGTTTATGCAGCGTTCTTGTTCCATTCATATGCGCAACATACGCTTCCACAAAATCCAAAGCTTCTTTTTTAATCCGATCCAAATGTATCATTGTCTCATTAAACTCGTCTTTATCAATCAATGCATCTTTGGCTCCTATATATTCTGTCTTGGTAATTATTACTATTTTGCTATAATCTAATCCTGATTTGTGAGTTTTGGATCTAACAGTGCCCGAAAAATGAAATGCATATTTGTGATGAATCTCTGATCTGTATGGAACGCAAATAAAATATCCATAATGCGATTGAAACAACAAACAGTTATATGCTCTCTGTTCCTTTTTCAATATCTCACGATATGGTGGATTTGGATACGCACGATAAAATTTGTCCGTCAATCTCAGTATCTGATAATCGTTTTCTGGTAAGTTCATTCGTATGCTCCCCACATTCTCCCTTTAGTAAAAAGAAACGAGAGACTTTTTCAGCCTCTCGTTATAGCCTTCATCATTCGGTCATTTTTTATTTTACCGTCCTGTCAGTACCGTCACAGGACTTCATCGCTCGGTCATTTTTTATTTTACCGTCCTGTCAGTACCGTCACAGGACTCATCACATATGATGAAGCAGAACATCTCTGTTCTTACTTTTATTATATGGAGATACCTTGAAAATATCAAGCATTTTATTTATTTTTTTCATACCCGCGCGGTGTTACCATCCAATCGCCAATCCGCTTTGTCTGGGAATTGCCAATGAACACCGTCGTAAACATATCGACTTCTGTCTCCTCAAGTTCAGAAAGCGTGAGAATCCGCTTTTCCTCGCCCATGCGTCCAATATTCCGCGTGATGCCGCAGACGGTATCGCCGGATTTTCCCTGCAATAAAATCGCACACGCTTTCTGCAGATAATCGTGCCGCTTATGGCTAGACGGATTATACAGGCAGATTGCAAAATCTCCCTCTGCCGCTGCCGCAAGCCGTCTCGTGATCAGTTCCCAAGGAGTCAGCAGATCACTCAGGCTAATCACAGCAAAATCATGTCCAAGCGGCGCCCCAAGCAAGGCTTCCCCAGATAGTGCAGCCGTCACGCCGGGGATCACATGTACATCCACCTCCGGAAATTCTGCTGCCAGCTCCAGCGTGATTCCTGCCATGCCATACACGCCTGCATCACCACTGCACACAAGCGCTGTCTTCTTCCCACTCGCTGCGGTTTCCAACGCCAACCGACATCGTTCTACCTCCTGCCGCATACCATTTACCAGATATTCCTTGTCCGGGTAGTATGGTTTCAGGAGTTCGATGTATACCTTATATCCGGCAATCACCTCACAGGCTTCCACGACATCAATTGCTTCCTGTGTCATCTTCTGTCTTGCGCCGGGGCCAAGCCCGACAATATATAATTCCTTCTTACTCTCTGCGTTCATGTTTCTCTCCATTGCTGCTCTATTGTCTTGTTTTTTATGTTCTTCCGGGATCGTATTGCTCTTCACTTTCTTGTTTCAGCTTCCGATTTTGGGTTTTTTCGCTTGTTTTTTGGCTTTCAAACACACTTCGTGGGTTTTTCTGCTTGTTTTTCACTCGCTACACACATACGCCAGCGCAACCGTCACGCCCCCATACGCTTGCTTGCGGAGCAACAGCTCTCCATCCTGTGCTTGCTTGCGAAGCAGCAATTCTCCATGCTTTGCCTGCCTGCCTAGTAACGGCTGATCCTGTTTCATACCATGCTCACTTGCATACTTCACTGCACTACGCTCACAGACATTATCCACGCCGGTCACGCCAGACACAAATTCTGATGCCGAATATGTCCCTGGCACCGCCTGCAATTCTTCTGCTGCGTATGTCTCAAACGGCACATTCCGTGTCTCACAGAATTCAAGCAATCCCGCTTCTTCCTTCTTCAGATCGATACTTACCACCGCACATAATGCTTCCATCCGCAAACCTGCTTTCGCAAACGCATCCTGCACTGCATGCTCGATTTTATCCCCCGGTGTCCCTTTCTTACAACCGACGCCAGCTACAATACAACGTGGAATAAGCTGTAACGTTTGCGCATCCACGGAACCATCTTTTGGAGTTATAATAACCTGATGCGAACCTATCTGCAATCTTTTAACATTAATTCTGTTCCCGCATCCATCTACTTTATTCTCGGATCCATCGACTCTGTTCTTGCATCCATCAACTTCATTCTCACATCCATCTATTCTGTTCTCGCATCCATCAACTTCATTCTTGCATCCATCATTTTCTATCTTACCCACATCAATCCCGGTTGATTTCTGTTCCTTACCTATCTCGCATGCGCGCTTCTCTTCTTCCTGCAAAACCACGGCTTCATCCACCCACACAGGTTCCGCCCCGGCCGCCAGCACCTCCGCACTGATTGCCTTCGCCTTCGCCCAGTCCGTCACTACTAAATTATGTTCCCGCGCATACTCATCAATGGAGAACCTTCCTTCCACATCCGTCGCCGTCGTGATGACCGGTGTTGCCCACATCACATCCGCCAGCATCTGCGTGAGCGCATTTGCCCCACCGGCATGTCCACTCACTAACGATATCACATGCTTCCCGCATTCATCCACGCACACAATCGCCGGATCTTTAGATTTATGTGTCAGATGCTCCGCCACACTCCGCACAGCAATTCCGCTTGCTGTCACGAACACAATGGCATCCACCTGCTCAAAATACGCATCAACACACGCCTTGACTGTCCCTTTCATTGAGACCTCCGGAAGCGCCTCACATTTTACCTTCGTGATAATTTCTGCACCAGAAATGTTTTCCAGCTTCTTCGCCAATTTCTGCATCGTCGCATACCCGCGCACGCTACATGTAATTAGCAGTACCCGTCGGATTCCTGTCGGAAATGCAATCTCCGTTGCGCCGCGATACTCTGTTGCAAATGCCGCGTCATAAAGCCGGGATTTCTCATAGACACTTCCAAGTGCCGGAGATACAATAATGAGTGCCGTCTTCGTAATCCCCGCGGCTTCCATATCTTCCGGAAGCTTAGCCAGTGTCGTGCGGATAATCTTCTCTTCCGGCCAGGTTGCCTTATACACGACAGCAACCGGCGTGTCCACCGCGTATCCACCAAGCAGGAGTTCCTGCCGCACCTTTCGGGCAAGCCCGGACGACAGATACAGCACCAGACTGGCGCGGTGTGCAGCCAGACTTCGCAGATTTTCCTTCTCCGGCACAGGGGTTTTCCCTTCCGCTCTTGTCAGAATCAATGTCTGCGTCACATCCGGCAACGTATACTCACACGCCAACGACGCCGCGGCACCGAACACCGCACTCACCCCCGGACACACATCATATGCGATTCCATATCCATCCAGCAGATCCATCTGCTCGCGGATTGCACCATACACCGACGGATCACCCGTATGCAGACGAACTGTTCCTTTGCCTGCCGCCTCTGCTTCCCGCATTACAGACACGACATCTTCAAGCGTCATATGCGCGCTATTGTAAATTTCGCAATCTGCCTTCGCATACGAAAGCAGCTCCGGATTTACAAGCGAACCTGCATAGATGATCACATCCGCTTCCTTGATTCGATTCATGCCCCGCACGGTAATCAGATCACACGCGCCGGGTCCCGCTCCTACGAAATGTACCATTTATCTTCTTCCTTTATCTATTATAATCTATCCTATTTTTGCTCAATATAATTTCACTCGCCACACCTGCATATATTTCTCATCCCGTGTTCTATATCCCAGATCCATCCACACATCCATCTTACCCTCGCAGTTCACATTCTGTGTTCAATATCCCAGGTTCATCCACGCATCCATCTTACCCTCACAGTTCACATTCTGTGTTCAATATCCTATAATCATTCTCTCATCTGCAGATTTCCGCGAAATACACCCAACACTGCTGCTGTATCCTTCGTCTGCCCCAAATATCCGTACTTCTCGGAAAATACAATCACGCCAAACCGCATCGCATCCCCGATTCTGCCTGCGACATGTTTCTCAATTGCCGCAAGGATACTCTGCATCACAGCTTCCCGCAAGCATTCCCGTTCCACAACATCCAACATCCGGTCGGTATTGATACAGTTATAAATTTCCTGTACCACATTCGCTCCTGCACCTGCCATCGCCGCATGCACCGCAAATATCTCTCCGCGTCCATCCGCGACCTTAGAATGCGTGTTGAAGATACCTGCCGCCAGCTTTACCAGCTTTCCGATATTTCCAACCAACAGGAAATCTTTCATGCCATACGAGATTGCAAGGTCGATCGTATCGCCGATATAATTGCTCGACTTGACACTCTTTGCAAGATCAAGCCCCAGATATTCGGATGCGTATGCCTGTCCGTAGTTTCCGGGTGTCACTAACACTTTCTCCTCGCCAACCGCATGTAACTGTCGGATCTCTGTCTCGATTGTCGCCACAATCGCCTGCTCGCTCATCGGCTCTAAGATTCCGCTTGTTCCAAGTATCGAAAGTCCACCCTCGATACCAAGCTTCGGGTTAAATGTACGCTTCGCCAGAGTCTCTCCCTCCGGCATCCATACCGTGATGTGCAATGGCTCACAGACATTTGCTTTCTCGCATACATCGCCAACCGCCGCAAATATCATCTGCCGCGGCACACGATTAATTGCCGCCTGTCCGACCGCCTGCTCCAAGCCTTCTTTCGTGACACGCCCGATTCCGATTCCTCCATCCAGCGTCAGATACGGAAATGATTCGCTGGTAAATGCGCAGGAGCTGTCTTGGCTTCCATCTGTCTGCTCACGCACACGCTGCTTCACAAACTCCACTGTCACGCACACATCCGTGCCATTCGTCACATCCGGATCATCGCCGCTATCCTTTACTACTTTATAGCTTGCTTTCCGGCTATCTGATTCAAGCAGATACACCGGAACGGAAACCGTCATCCCCTTTGGTGTACGCAAGGTTACCGCATGGCTTTCTACCCCAAGCAGAAGCTGTATCGCTGCTGCCCGTGCCGCCGCTGCACTGCACGTTCCTGTCGTGATGCCCAGCCGGAGCTTTTTTTGATTTTTGATCACATATTCTTCCATACGCATTTCCAATCTGTAAAATCTTCTTTATTTATACCATTTCATACGGAAATTGTAAATTTATTTCCGTTCCCGCTATGCACCTCTATTTCCAATTTGGGTTTTTCTGCTTACTTTCTTCCACTCACGCCCACCGCATGGGGTTTTCCGGTCTTATATTCTCTTCCGCGCCCACTTCACTATGCCACATGATTTATTTCCGAAAAAAGAGCAGGACTTTCATCCTGCTCTCATGTGTATGAATTGCACAATTAACTATTTTTCTTTTCTTCTTCGGATCATACCCGTGATACCGACACCTGCACCAAGCATTAGTGTAATTATAATCGCTATCGGATATGCATCTCCGGTGGAAACTGTTTTATCCGTTTTCTTGCTTGTCTCTGCTGTCTTCGGGGCACCTGCCTGTGTAGTTGCTCCATCCGGCTGTTCCACGAATGTCTGCTGTGTGGTTGCCCGCTCGCCTGTTGGGGATCGCGTCGCACCCTTTGCAACAACCACCTTGGTAGATGGCGATGCATAGTAATTGTTTGTTTCCTTATATCTTACGTAATAATCTCCATCGGGAAGGTTCTCTAAAAGCTGTGTATTCGCGTCAATCCATGTGCGATTATCCACGCTATATTCCATCTTCAATGAAAGATTTGCGATTTTTCCATCATTCTTTCCATCAATTGTTTCAGCGGTTGGTACCAGTCCGGTCGGTGCCGCCTGATTTGCCTTACCTATCACAAAGGTCTTATCACACTGCCATGATATACTCCGATTCCCTCAATATGTATCGTGGCAGTTCCAACATTCACGTTGTTATTATACGTCACGCTATAATTTCTATTTGCCGCAAGCACTACGCCATCATAGCTTACAGTCACAGCAGGCACCTTGCTCGTTCCATCATATACAACCGAAGATGTATCCACTGTAATCACAGCTTCCGGATCGGTCAGCCGCTTGTATTTGAGCAATATATTCACTGCAAGCTCTCCATTTTCATCCACAACTGTATTATAGGTATCCGCGGCATTCGAATATGGTTTTTTTTGTGCGAGCTGATATCCATAAGGCAAAAATTCCTTAATTCCGCCAAGCGCATCTTCTACATTACTAAAGCGCGCGGTTCCGTAATTGGTAATTCCTGTATTTTTGATGCTCAGCACAGATTTCTCATCTAGGCTTAATTTTTCAACAAAAAACTGATTTCCGGATGTGCTTAACTGGCTATTCTCAAGCCATACCCCCTCCTTAGGCATCCACTGTAAATCCTCAATTTTCCCTTTCAGATTCTTCAAACGGAGTTCCCCATCATTTGCTCCATGATTAATACTTCCGTAAAAGGTTCCGTTCTGTATCGTAAGTGCACATTCTGTATCAATCTCTTGTATCTGCAGTTTGTGTCCACCCAGATCAATGATTATTTTTTTATTGGATAACTCGGTATAATGATTCAAATTTATTGCACTTGCATCACAATTATGCAGCAGTGTCACGGTATCACCGTTTCCCGCAGCGGTAACTGCGGCTGGTAAGGATGTATAGTCTACTTCACTACCATTACTTTTCGTAAGCTTTGCAATTGGTACATCTGGTTCTGCACATATCATGCATGTACCACCATAATAAACGAACGGATGCTCACAAGTCGTTGGATTCATATCATATTTCACGCCATCTATATAGGTGAATACCGCAAAAATATTTGCCTGTGAACTGTCAGACTCCATAAATCTTACCATCCCCTCAGCAGGATATATCCCCACAAACGGCGACGAATACTTCGCCGAGCCACTGTTTATCCGTAATACTATATTTGCCTCCGCATCCGGATTCACGGTTAATACGCCTGCTACAACCGGATAATCTCCGTTTCCTGTAAGCTGCATATTCTTTCCGCTGTAAATTGTCGCATCGCCACCACATACAGAATTTGTTCCAGATTGAATTTCCGTATACATTACATGATTGATGCTTATATTTCCCCCGACTGTCACAGCATGATTCGATATAATATCAACATCCCACCCTTTAGTAATATTCAAATTCCCATTTGCAACAGCATCCTTTGCTTCGATATTAATATTTCTCGCTGCACGCATCGTCAGATTACCTGTTGCAATACCTGACGTCGTATTTTTTAGGTCGATTTTCCCGGCTGTGCTCTCGAGTGTTACATTATTGCCCGTAAACATCGCACCGGAACAGTCATTAACTATCCTGATATCGTCCTCACTCACAAGGCTGATATCTCCCGTTGCCCTGATTATACCTGATAAGCTGGCCGTCTGGGAATCAAACGTGATGTCTGGTCCTTTTAACGAAACATTTTCCGCATCTATAAATACACCGGATGATTGACTTGTCATAATCCATATTCCGTTGGCAGAAGTTGTCTCAAGAGCTACCGTTGTTAATCCGTGAATCGCGCTAGCATTCCCCTTTCCGCTAATATTGATATCGCCGGAAAAGCCTTCCTCAGTTCTGATTCCTGCACCATTGGCACCTGTAATCGCCGCAGTTCCATCGACATTCGAAACAATTGTCAGATCTCCTGCACCACTCAGAATAAGTGTGCCACCATCAATCTGAATCCCTGACATATCTTCAGTATAAAAATTCCCATACACGGTCATGATTCCCGTCGAAGCATCATAGTGTATATAATTTGGTATAACCGTAGCATCGGGTGCAGTCTGTGAAACATCCTGCATCTGATTCCCCACATACCAATAGTATCCGGTTTCAAGCGTTTTTCCTCCCATGATTACAGACATACCCTCTGCATTTGCATCCAATATCTGTGAAGCGCATGTGATGTATGCCAGCACAGCAAATATCATAACCAGAGCAATCGTGATTTTCTTCTTCATACCTCTCTCCCTTTCCTCTTTATATCCTCTTTACATTTTTTTCATTCTTTTTCTTTACCATACCTTTGGGGGGCACGTCAACCCTTTTGGGACGAAATGCATTTTTCTGGGACGAAATGTCATTTTGATACATAGATTCCTATATAAAATTGTGTTACAATGTTAAAAATTACAATTTAACCATTCATCAGAGAGGAAATGAATATGAACCTTGCCATCGTGGATGACAATCCGGAAGAATTACAGAAATTATATAAAACCATTATGGATTACAGCCGCACGCACGATGTTGCAATCGCCTGTGACTGCTTCGCGACATCTGCTGCATTTCTTTCTGCCTGCGCACAGATCTCATATTCTTTTGTTATCTTTGATATTTATTTACAGGATACAACCGGAATTGATCTGGCGGCAGAATTCCGCAGGAATGCTCCCCGGACACCTATCGTGTTCCTGACCAGCAGTCCAGAGCATCGGGCAGATGCATTCCGAGTGCATGCATTTGATTATCTCGAAAAACCCGTAACCGGGGAGATGATCGCCCGGCTGTTCGACGAGCTGGCGATTACGCAGGAAGAAGAGACTGACACACAGGCATTTTCAATCTCGATAGACCGGAAGCAGATTCCGGTTTTATATTCTGACATCCGCTATATCACCTCGGATTCCAACTATCTGCAGATTCAGGGGCGCGATGTGTTCCGTTGCCGCATGCCATTTCGCGAAGCCGCATCCATCCTCACACAGGACGAACGGTTTCTGACCATCAACCGGGGGATACTCATCAACCTGGACTATGTGCAGCATATGGAGAACACTTCCTGCACCATGTGCGACTCCACGACATTTTCGATTCATAGGAAAAATGCAGCCGCCATCACACAGGCTTATATCGCTCACCAGTTTAAGCGGCGCACGAAGGCATTGACGAAAGGAGGGCTCTCATGAATTTCTGGAATCTCGTTTACAGAGCTGCCGAATACGGCATTATCCTCCCCGGCATCTTTCTTTGCATCATCCCTGTTGCGGACTGGCTCATCATTCCCCAGAGAAAGCTCTATCCGGTGTTGCTGCCATGCATGGTTGCAGTCTGTTTTGTGTTAGCGTGGGTGGACTCTTCCGTCTCCTACTACACAAACATATTCTTCTTCCCTCTGCTCGGCATCTGTCTGATTGCGTATTTTTTAATTGTAAAACTGGAAAAGTTGAAATTACTATACATGTTTTTATGTGCAACCGCTGCGTTATCCTTCGGCTGCATCATGAACGATTACATCATCGCGCGGATCGATCCGCATTCCAACATACACGACAACTCCGTGCCCGGTCTGATCATACAATATGCGGTCAGTCTCCTCATTATGTCTGTGTTACTCCGCATGCGGCACAAATACCGATGGCTGTTTGAGAATTTCAACACGACATTATTCTGGAGAATCGCATGGATGATTCCTGCAATCATCTCCTTTTGCAACATCTATATGATTCCGATTGATTATGCCAACATCCGCGTCGGGCGGATCTTCCAGATTGCAATGGTGATTGAAGGTGTGCTGTTCCTGTTCTTCATGCTGTTCCAGTCCCTGTTGTACATCATCGCCGTCACGACCTCCCGGAAGATTGAAGCAGATTCCACCGCCCTGATGTACCAGCTTCAGGCAGACCAGTACGAGAAAATGCAGGCGTATCTGGATGAGACACGCCGTATCCGGCATGATTTCAAGCATACGATTGCAGTATTGAACGAACTTTCCCAGACCGGCCAGTATGAGAAATTGCAGGAATATATCTCCAACTATTCTTCCGAGATATCGAATGTACAGGCACCTGCCACCTATTGTGACAACCCCGTGGTCAACGCAACGATTCATTATTACATCGATATCGCCAAAAGCTATGACATCCGGACGAAGCTGCAGGTTGTTATCCCAAAGGAGATAGCGATTTCGGATATTGACCTGTGCCTGATCTTCGGCAATCTTCTTGATAATGCAGTCACCGCATGCCGCCATGTCCGGGCCGATGCCCGTTTCATCCGCTTATCCGCGGATCTCGACACTCCGGGGCACCTGTATATCACAATGGTAAACAGCTTCGACGGCAATGTCTGCACACGGAACGGAAAATACATCTCCACCAAGGAGCGGAAAAGTGGTATCGGTCTTGCCTCGATTCAGGCAACGACGCAAAAATACCATGGTTCCTCGAATTTTTATACCGAACAACATGAATTTATCTCGAATATCATGTTAAAACTAAAGGAAAATGAAACGGAGTAATTCTATGAATATCACAGTTATCTTCACCGGCGGCACGATCGGTTCGTCCGTACAGCAGGAATTTGTCTCGACCGATGCACAGATGCCATATCGACTACTGGCAATGTATGAAGCCGAACAAAAAAAGAGAGGTGCTGCAATCCCAAACTTCCGGACACAAGCCCCTTATACAACACTCAGTGAATATATGGATGGTTCCCACTTAAACCGCCTGATTGCCTGTGTGCATAGCTTACTTACAACAGACGATCCGGATATTGACGGCATAATCATCACACACGGCACCGACACGCTTCCATTTACCGCTGCCGCACTTGGTATGTGCTTTGCCTATGCCAAAATTCCGATTCTCCTTGTATCCAGCAATTATATCTTAGATGACCCACGCGCAAACGGACTGACGAACTTCGCTGCTGCAGTCGATTATATATACGACTGGAAGCACGCACATTCCGGACAGGGAACAGCCATTGAAACACCGGCTTCTCCGGATACAACAACGGCTATGTATACCCCGGGCTTCCCGATTCTTCCAACCGCCGTCGGTATCTCCTACTGCAACACCGGAAGCACGCCGAAGATCTACAATGCGCTCGGCATCTACAATCATCGTCCGTTTGATGACAGTTTGTACGAACGTCCATATGACGCATATGCAGAGGCTATCGCGCCCGTCCTGCGGAAATGTTCTGTGATACGTCACGTTACGCCAGACAGCATTTGCACATCCGGCCCAACGATTGATTTGTTATCCGGCAATACCGATATACCGGATCCGGGACGTGATCCGATCCAGGAATCATACACCTGCTTCGATACAACCTGTCCGGTCTGCTTCTTCCAGTCCATGCCGGGCATGCAGTACCATCTGCCGGATGATGCACGCGCTGTATTAATCCACGCCTACCACTCCGGTACGATCAACACGAAGAATCCATCCCTGCTTGCACTCACCGAACAGGCCGCACAAAAAAAGATCCCTGTCTATCTGACCGGAATCTCCGCTTCATCGACCGATTACGACAGTAAGGCAGTGTATGAGTCACTTGGAATTCTCCCGCTTCCGGAATACAGCCCGCTTGTCGCGTATATGTATCTGTGGTACAAATACAGCCAGAGAAACTAAGCTGCTTTTGTTCTCACCGATATATGTATCCGTGCTTTAAATACATCTGGAGAGACTAAACTATTCTCACCGTCATTGTTACTGCAGATATCATCCACAGTATTAGATTTATTTACTGAAAAAAGTGTACGTCTTCATAACAACGTACACTTTTTATTATACAGATTCCGTTATCTTCCCTGCATGAA
>OIYT01000920.1_pt1 | contig 23808 bp, 24 predicted proteins | sample 1588201 | NCBI WGS metagenome assembly OIYT01 (sample SAMN03283260) | human gut metagenome | biome: human-associated habitat; material: feces | host: Homo sapiens | place: USA | collected 2013
GCACCGGCAAGGAGCAGCACATCACCATCACCTCCTCCTCCAACATGAGCAAGGAGGATATCGAGAAGGCCGTCAAGGAGGCCGAGCAGTATGCCGCCCAGGATAAGCGGCTGAAGGAAGAGGTCGAGGTCCGCAACCAGGCCGACCAGATGGTCTATCAGAGCGAGAAGACCCTCTCCGAGATGGGCGACAAGATCCCCGCCGACGACAAGAGCAAGGTCCAGAGCGGCATCGACAAGCTGAAGGAGACCCTGAAGGGCCAGGACACCGCCGCCATCAAGGCGGCCACCGAGGAGCTGACCCAGGCGTTCTATGCCGTCAGCGAGAAGCTGTACCAGCAGGCCAATCCCCAGGGCGCCCAGGGCGCCGCGCAGCCCGGCCCCGACGCCGGGACCCAGGGCGGCGGCCAGTACTACGACGCCGACTACAAGGTGGTCGATGACGACGACAAGAACAAGCAGTAACAAGGACGCGGACCGATGGGACGGGGAGCAATCCCCGCCCCATTCGGAGCGTTTGGCGCGAATTAAGAATTGGGAATGAGGGATTGGGAATTGCCGGATTCCGCCGCGGGCGGAATGATTGGAAGCCGTCCGGCGGGGCCGGACACAAAAATTCCCGATTTTCGACGCCTGATTCCTAATTGAGGTGTATATATGGCAGATAAACGTGACTATTACGAGGTCCTTGGCATCTCCAAGGGGGCCTCGGAGGACGAGATCAAAAAGGCATACAAAAAGATGGCCCGAAAGTACCATCCGGACCTGAATCCCGACAACAAAGAGGCGGAGGAGAAGTTCAAGGAGGTCAACGAGGCCTACGAGATCCTGTCCGACCCGGACAAGAAGGCCCGGTACGACCAATACGGCCACGCCGGCGTGGACCCCAACTTCGGCGCAGGCGGGGCGGGGTTTGACGGGAACTTCGACTTCGGCGACCTGGGCGATATCTTCGGCAGCTTTTTCGGTGGCGGCTTCGGCGGCGGGCGGCGGACCAATCCCAACGCGCCCCAGCGGGGCGAGAGCATCCGCATGTCCCTGGCCATCAGCTTTGAGGAGGCGGCCTTCGGCTGCGAGAAATCCGTGACCGTGGACCGCATGGAGCAGTGCGGCACCTGCCACGGGAACGGCTGCGCCCCCGGCACCACGCCGGAGATCTGCCCGGACTGCCACGGCGCCGGCCAGGTGCAGGTGCGGCGGCAGACGCCCATGGGCGTGTTTGCCACCTCCTCCCCCTGCACACGGTGCGGCGGCAAGGGCAAGATCATCCACCAGCCCTGCAAGGACTGCCGGGGCACCGGCGCCGTCCGCAAGCGCAAGACCATCCAGGCCAGCATCCCCGCCGGCATCGACAACGGGCAGACCATCTCCATCCGGGGCCAGGGCCACGCCGGCGTCAACGGCGGCCCGGCGGGCGACCTGCTGATCACCATCACCGTCCGCCCCCACGAGCTGTTCCGCCGGGAGGGCACCTCCGTCCTGTGCGAGGCGCCCATCACCTTCGCCCAGGCGGTGCTGGGGGCGGAGCTGGAGATCCCCACCATCGACGGCAAGGTGAAATACGACCTGCCGGAGGGCACCCAGAGCGGCACCACCTTCCGTCTGAAGGGCAAGGGCATCCCCGCCATCAACGGCCGGGGCCGGGGCGACCAGTACGTCACCGTCTACATTGAGACGCCCCGGAACCTGAACCGGGAGCAGAAGGAAGCGTTGAAAAAGTTCGCCGAGAGCGTGGGCGACAACAACTATGAGGAGCGGAAGAAGTTCTTCAAGAAGTTCAAAAAGTGAGGACTGCCCATGTATCTGGCTGATTATCACACCCATTCCCGCGTCTCGCCGGACGCCAAATTCTCCATGACCGCCATGGCGGAGGCCGCCGTGGCGGCGGGGCTTGACGAGCTGTGCTTCACGGACCACGTGGAGCCGGTGGCCTGGAGCGGCCGGGAGCCCATCGCCTTTTACGACTGGGCGGCTCTGGAGCGGGAGTTCCGGGAGGCCCGGGAGGCCATGGGAGACCGGATCAGGCTGCGGCTGGGCATTGAGCTGGGCGACGCGTGCCTGGACTTTGCCCACACCCGGGAGCTGATGGCGCGGGCGCCGGAGCTGGATTTTGTCATCGGCTCCATCCATGTGCTGTCGGAGCGATTCGACGGGACGGACCTGTATTTCTTCCACCCCAAGGACGAGACCGAGGCCCGGGCGGGCATCGTGGATTACCTGGAGCAGGTGCGGCGGATGGCGGCGTGGGGACAGTTCTCCGTTCTGGGCCATCTGACGCTGCCCCTGCGGTATCTCAACGAAAACCAGGGCTTCCACCTGAGCTTTGACGGCTATGAGCGGGAGGTGGAGGAGATTTTCCGCCTGCTGATTCAAAACGGCTGCGGCATCGAGGTGAACACCAACCGGGGCAACACGCCGCTGCCGGACGGCAAGTGGCTGCGGATGTACCGGGAGCTGGGCGGCGAGATCATCACCCTGGGCACCGACGCCCACTCGCCGGAGTTCGTGGGCCGCGCCATCCGGGAGCGCCAGCGGCTGCTGCGGGAGTGCGGGTTCACCCGGTTTTGCACCTTTGAGAAGAGAGCGCCCATCTGGCATGAACTGTAATTGATTTTTTCTGAAACAGCGTGTACAATAGGCTTGCAAATTCTATACAAACAGGGGGAGATTTTTATGAAAATCGCATTGGGCTGTGACCACGGCGGCTATGAGCTGAAGCAGCACGTCATCAAGGTCCTGGAGAAGCTGGGCCACGAGGTCGAGGACTTCGGCTGCTACTCTCTGGACAGCTGCGACTATCCCGACTTCGGCGCCGCCGCGGCCCGGGCCGTGGCGGAGGGCAAGTGCGACCGGGGCATCGTGATCTGCACCACCGGCATCGGCATCTCCATCGCCGCCAACAAGATCAGGGGCATCCGCTGCGCCCACTGCGCCGACTGCCTGGAGGCCGAGATGACCCGCCGCCACAACGACGCCAACATGATGGCCATCGGCGCCGGCTTCACCGGCAAAAACATGGCCGAGCGGATGGTGGAGGTGTTCCTCTCCACCGAGTTTGAGGGCGGCCGCCATGCCCGCCGCGTGGACAAGATGATGGCGCTGGAGGGCTGAGCGGACCCGGAGGCTTTTTGAAAAGGGGGTGACGGGATGGCAGGGCCAATGGGCTATCGCAACTACCGTGGACGCACGCCGAAGTGGAAGGCCGTGCTGGCCGTGGTGCTGGTGCTGGTGATTCTGGCGGCCGTCGCCGTCATCGTCCTGCAGCAGTACATCGTCTACGACGAGACGGGCACGCCACATCTGCCGTTGCCCTGGCAGGAACAGCAGGAGCCGGCCGGAGACCTGGGCGAGGTGGACATCACCATCCAGGAGCCGGAGCGCGCCCAGGCAATCCGTGGGTTCTGCGCGCCGGTCCCGCTGGGAAGAGAGGCCTGGAGCCACTCCCTGTATCAGGCCCAGGAGACGTTTGACTGCAACGCGGTGGCCGTCACGCTGAAGGACAGCCAGGGCAATGTCTATTTTGACAGCGCCGCCGCCCTGCCCGGCACCGTGGAGGTGCTGGAGGAAGAGACGGACGCGGCCCTGTCCGCGGTGCTGTCCCTGGCGGAACAGGGCGACCGTGATCTGTACACCATCGCCCGCCTGAGCTGCTTTCACGACCCCAGGGCCGCGAACAGCAACGTGGACGGCATGGGCCTGAAAAACACCGGCGGCTATATCTTCTACGACGGGAACAACAGCCAGTGGCTGGACCCCGGCAAGCCCGCCGCCCGGCGGTATCTGTGCGAACTGGCCCGGGAAGCGGCGGCGCTGGGCTTTGACGAGATCCTGCTGACCGATGTCGGCTATCCCACGGAGGGCAAGCTGGACAAGATCGACTACGGAGAGGTCACGAAGGAGCGGAATCTGACGGATTTTCTGGAAGAGATGCGGGCGGCATTGGAGCCGTATGGCGTGGCGCTGTCCGTCGAGGTGCCGGAGGCCGTTATCTCCGGGGGCGGAGACGAGGCCGCCGGACTGGCGCTGGCGGATATCGCGCCCCGGGTGGACCGCATTTACGCGGAGACCGCGCCGGAGCGGATCGAGGCGCTGGAGGCGGCGGTGTCCGCCGCCGATGGCTCCACGATGTTCGTCCCGGGGCTGGAGACGTATGACCCGTCGGTCACCGGAAGCTGTCTGCTGCTGAACTGAACACAGACCCGGCGCTCCATGGAGCGCCGGGCGTTTTTCGCGGGGAGGCGGAAAAATACACTCACCCGTGAATATTCATCTCAATATTCATTTTTGGGATGGGCATAAGCAACAAAAGCAGGGGCGTATACCCCGGATTCTGCTGTCAAATCGTAAAAACTCGAAGAAACCGCGCAAATATTTATTCACTTTTTTTGAAAAAGTATTGACATTATACGTAAGGCGTGGTAAGGTATCCTCAGTCCAGGGGAGGAAAACCTTTCCTCCTGATGACGGATGGATGAAACTCCCCGCCGCGCGGGGGAGAACTTAATTGGAAAAGGAAGATGTACTATGAAAAAGTTGTTTGCGCTGTTGCTGACGTTGGCAATGGTCCTGTCTCTGGCGGCTTGCGGCGGCTCTTCGGATACTCCCGCCAATGATGGCGACCAGACCTCTGACGCCGTGGAGGAGCCCCAGGACGAGCCCGCCGCTGTCACCACCGTGGAGGCCGGCAAGCTCCACATGTCCACCAACGCGGAGTTCCCTCCCTATGAGATGATCGCCGACGACGGCTCCTTCGAGGGCATCGACGTGGAGGTGGCCCAGGCCATCGCCGACAAGCTGGGCCTGGAGCTGGTGGTGGACGACATGGACTTTAACGCCGCCCTGCTGGCCGCCCAGAACGGCCAGAGCGACATCGTCATGGCCGGCGTCACCGTCACCGACGAGCGTTTGAAGGTCATGGACTTCTCCGACAGCTACGCCACCGGCATCCAGGTGGTCATCGTGAAGGAGGACTCCCCCATCACCACCGTTGACGACCTGGCCAACGCCGAGATGATCGGCTGCCAGGCGGCCACCACCGGCTACATCTACTGCTCCGACACCGTGGAGAACGGCGGCTACGGCGAGGACCATGTCACCGCCTATGACTCCGGCGCCACCGCCGTCATGGCCCTGGTCAACGGCCAGGTGGACGCCGTGGTCATCGACAACGAGCCCGCCAAGGCGTTCGTCGCCGCCAACGAGGGCCTGAAGATCCTGGACACCGAGTTTGCCGTGGAGGATTACGCCATCGGCGTGCAGAAGGGCAACACCCAGCTGCTGGACGCCATCAACGCCGCCATGGCGGAGCTGAAGGCCGACGGCACCTTCCAGGCCATCGTGGACAAGTATATCACCGCTGAGTAAAGCGCCTTCACGAGAGGGCGGCTCCCGGAAAACCGGGGGCCGTCTCTTTCGCGATATTTTGAGAGTTTGAGAAAGAGAGAGGAGGGGTCCTGTGGAATTCTGGGCTGAATTCGTTCAGAAATTCAACGTGGCCTTTGTGGAGGGGGCGCGCTGGAAGCTCTATTTGCGGGGGCTGCTGGCCACGCTGGAGCTGACGGTCATCGCGCTGGTGATCGGCATCATCCTGGGCGTGGTGGTCGCCGTGATCCGGACGTCCCATGACCAGCAGCGGCATGGCCGCCGCGGTCTGGGCCTGGGGCTTTTGAACGGGCTGTGCAAGGTGTATACCACCGTGATCCGCGGCACGCCCATGATGGTCCAGCTGCTGATCTGGGGCTTTGTCATCTTCAAGACCAGCCGCAACCACACCATGGTGGGCGCGCTGGGTCTTGGCATCAACTCCGGCGCCTATGTGGCGGAGATCGTCCGGGGCGGATTGATGAGCGTGGATATCGGCCAGTCCGAGGCGGGCCGCTCCCTGGGCCTTGGGTATCTGGACACCATGCGGTTCATCGTGATCCCCCAGGCGTTCAAAAACATCCTGCCCTCTCTGGGCAATGAGTTCATCACGCTGCTGAAGGACACCTCCCTGGTGTCGGCCATCGGCGGCGCCGAGCTGGTGTACTACGCCCAGGCCGTGGGCGGCAAGACCTACGAGTACATGTTCCCCCTGCTGGGCATCGCCGTGATGTATTTGATTCTCGTGATGGTTCTGACCTGGCTCCAGGGTAAGCTGGAAAGGAGGCTTCGCCAAAGTGATCGACGTTAAACACCTGTCCAAGTCCTTCGGCAGCAATCTGGTGCTGGACGATATCTCCGAGCATATCTACCCCGGCGAAAAGGTGGTCATCATCGGACCCTCCGGCTCCGGCAAGTCCACCTTCCTGCGCTGCCTGAACCTGCTGGAGGAGCCCACCGGCGGCACCATTACCTTTGAGGGGACGGACATCACCTCGCCCAAGACGGACATCGACAAAATGCGCTGCCGGATGGGCATGGTGTTCCAGCACTTCAACCTCTTTCCCAATATGACGATCCGCAAAAACATCACCCTGGCCCCCGTCCGCACCGGACTGATGAAGCAGGAGGAGGCCGACCAGGAGGCAGCCAGGCTGCTGCGCAGGGTCGGTCTGGAGGAGAAGGCGGACGCCTATCCGGCCCAGCTCTCCGGCGGCCAGAAGCAGCGCATCGCCATCGTCCGCGCTCTGGCCATGCGGCCCAAGGTCATGCTGTTTGACGAGCCCACCTCCGCCCTGGACCCCGAGATGGTGGGCGAGGTGCTGGACGTTATGAAGGAGCTGGCCCATGAGGGCATGACCATGGTGGTGGTCACCCACGAGATGGGCTTTGCCCGGGAGGTGGGCAGCCGGGTGCTGTTCATGGACGGCGGACACATTGTGGAGCAGAATGAACCCGGCGCGTTCTTCTCCGCCCCGCGGCACCCCAGATTGAAGGATTTTTTGAGCAAGGTCCTATGAGCAAAAGGCACGCACCTTTGGTGTGTGCCTTTTTTGGCGTCGGATTCCGGAAAGATACCAAACTACACAAATATTTTTTAAGGAACACAAAAATTTTGTTTGATTTTGCGAAAAGCTATGGTATGATAGAGAGGTGTCCTAAAACACCGCTAAGGAGGTTTTTCCATGGAGACTCCAACAACCAAGCAAGACCTGTTGTTCCAATTCCGCGGCGTTCCGCCCATCGGGACGTCAGTATCCCTGGCTCTGCAGCATCTTGTGGCGATGATCGTGGGCTGCGTCACGCCGCCCATCATGATCGCCGGACTGATCGGCCTCTCCCAGGAGGAGCAGGTGCTGCTGATTCAGGCGTCCCTGGTGATGTCCGCCGTGTCCACATTGCTGCAGCTGTTCCCCATCGGCGGTCGGTTCGGCTCCGGTCTGCCGGTGATCCTGGGCGTCAGCTTCGCCTATGTCCCCAGTATGCAGGCCATTGCCGCGGGCGGCGGCGGTATCGCCTCCATTGCCGGCGCCATGATCGTGGGCGGCGTCGTGGCGGTCATTGTCGGCATCTTTGTGAAGAAGATTCGCCTGCTGTTCCCTCCGGTCATCACCGGTACGGTGGTGTTCACCATCGGCCTGTCCCTGTACCCCACCGCCATCAACTACATGGCCGGCGGCACGGGAAACACCGCCGAGGCGGTGGCGGCCAAGGGGATGTCCGAGGCGCTGGTGTACGGCTCCTGGCAGAACTGGGTGATCGCGGCGTTTACCCTGATTGTGGTCATGGTCCTGAACAACCACGCCAGGGGCGTGTGCAAGCTGGCCGCCATCCTGCTGGGGATGCTGGCGGGCTATGCGGCGGCCCTGTGCTTCGGCATGGTCAGCTTTGCCGACGTGGGAGACGCGGCCTGGTTCTCCCTGCCCCGCTTTATGCACTTTGGCGTCAGCTTTGACGTGGCCAGCTGCGTGGCGCTGGGGCTGCTGTTTGCCATCAACTCCATCCAGGCCATCGGAGACTTCACCGCCACCACCGTGGGCGGCATGGACCGGGACCCCACGGACAGCGAGCTCCAGGGCGGCATCATCGCCTACGGCGTCAGCAACATCCTGGCGGCCCTGTTCGGCGGCTTGCCCACGGCTACATACTCCCAGAACGTGGGCATTGTCACCACCAACAAGGTGGTGAACCGCACGGTGTTCGCGCTGACGGGCGCGTTTTTGTTGCTGGCGGGCATTTCCCCCAAGTTCGCGGCGGTGCTGACCACCATCCCCCAGTGCGTGCTGGGCGGCGCCACCATCACCGTGTTCTCCACCATCGCCATGACGGGTATGAAGCTCATCGCCTCCCAGGACCTGACGGCCCGGAACACCACCATCGTGGGCCTGTCCGCCGCCCTGGGCGTGGGCATCTCCCAAGCCAGCGCCGCGCTGAGCCAGTTCCCCGACAGCGTCACCATGATCTTCGGCAAGTCCCCCGTGGTCATCGCAACGCTGATGGCGGTGCTGCTGAACCTGATTTTGCCCAAGGAGCGGGGCTGAGCCTGAAAAAACCGGAACCCCGGGCGGGACCGCTATGAAAGCGGTCCCGCCCGGCTTTTTTGCATGCGCAAGGGCAATAAACGCTTGACTTTTTTCGGCGGCAGGCTTATCATATAGGAACATTGTGAATGAATGATTCATTCATTCTAAACGTGAGAGGAGGGACTTATGAGCACGACCCGTATGCGCACGCTCCACAACGCCGCGGCCCGGCTCTTTCTGCGCCAGGGCTACGCGCAGACTCAGATCAGCCATATCGCCCGGGAGGCCGGTGTCGCCGTGGGGACGGTGTACCACGATTTCGCGGGAAAGGAGGCGCTGCTCCGCTTCGTGCTGGAGTGCGCCATGGACCCGGCCTATCTGGACCGGGGGCTCCGGCGGCCCGTCACCGCCGAGCAGTTCGCCGGCCAGGACCGCCGCATGATCCGCACACTGGAGGAGACGGCGGACGCCTTTGAGCAGCGGCTGGACCGGATCGCGTGGGGCTACACCTTTCAGGACCTGCTGTCCGACACCTTTGACCTGCTGGCCCGGTACGGCGTGGGCTGGCTCTTCATCGAGAAGAACCCGCTGACCTACCCTGTCCTGACCGACTGCTACCGCCGCTGCCGGGAGCGATTTTTTGCCGCCATGGAGAAGTACCTGAAAAAGCTCCAGGAAAACGGACAGCTCCGGGACCTGGAGGATCCGGAGCTGACGGCGGTATTGATTTTGGAGCAGCTGTCCTGGTGGGCGGTGGATGTCCGCTGGACGGCCTTTGAGACCCGGGACATCCCGACCGAGCGGGCCAAGGCGGTGTGCCTGGGCAGCCTGCTGGCCGCCTATGGGCGGGCCTGACCGCGCTCCAGCTCCGCCATGCTTCTGCGGAACTGGGCGGAGAACATGGCCGCCGTGGTACAGACCGCCAGAAAGTCCGCAACAGGCTCCGCCAGGAACACGGCGAAGGCCTTGTCCGCGAAAAAGTTGGGCAGGATATAGATCAGGGGGATCAGCAGGATGATCTTCCGCAGGACCGCCAGGAACAGAGAGGTCTTGGCGTTTCCCAGGGCGATGAAGGTCTGCTGGCAGGCGATCTGGATGCCGAAGATGCCGGTGGCGCCCAGATAAATGCGCAGCGCCCAGACGGCGTAGTCCACCAGCTCCGGGTTGTTGTTGAAGATCAGCACGAATACCCGGGGGAAGAGCTGTACCAGCGCCCACAGCACCAGGGAATAGGTCAGGCAGGCCCGGAGCAGGCACCGGAAGGCGTCCCGCACCCGCTGGGCGTTCCGGGCGCCGAAGTTGTAGCTGATGATGGGCTGGCCGCCCTGGGTCAGGCCCTGGAGGGGCATCATGGCCAGCTGCATGATACTGGTCAGCACCGTCATGGCGCCCACGGCGATGTCGCCGCCGTATTTCAGCAGCGAGGAGTTGAAGCATACCGCGATCAGGCTCTCCGTGGACTGCATGATGAACGGGGACAGGCCCAGGGCCAGACAGGGCAGGAACACCGCCGGCCGGGGCCGCAGATTCTCCCGCCGCAGGCGCCACTTGGTTCTGGGCCCGGTCAGGAACCGCAGCACCCACACGGCGGACACCGCCTGGGAGAGGATGGTGGCCAGAGCCGCCCCCCGGACGCCCAGCCCCAGGGCGAAAATGAAGATGGGGTCCAGCACCGTGTTCAGCCCCGCGCCGATGAGCACGGTCTTCATGCTGACGGTGGTGAAGCCCTGGGCGGTAATATAGGCGTTCATGCCCAGGGTCGTCTGGACGAACAGCGTGCCCAGGGTGTAGACGCGCATATACTCCATGGCGTAGCCGATGGTGTTCTCGCTGGCGCCGAAGGCCAGCAGCAGCGGCTCCGCGAACAGCTGGAAGACAATGGTCAGCGCCACGGAGACGATCAGCAGCAGCGTGAAGCTGTTGCCCATGATGCGCTCCGCCTCCTGGGAGTTGCCCCGACCCTCCTGAATGGATGCCCGGGGGCCGCCGCCCATGGCTATCAACGCCGCGAAAGCGGAGATCACCATGATGATGGGCAGGCACACGCCCACGCCGGTCAGCGCCAGGGAGCCCACGGTGTCCACCGGCCGCATGTGGCCGATGTACACCCGGTCCACCAGGTTGTACAGCATGTTGACGATCTGGGAGGTGATGGTGGGCAGCGCCAGGGAGAACAGCAGCCTGCCCACGCTGCCGCTGCCTAGGTCCACGTTTTTCGATGTCATACAGAAGCCTCCTCCGCCAGCAGGGCGGCGTTATTCAATACCGTTTCCAGCAGGCCGCAGAGCTGGGCCTCCTCCGCCGGGGACAGGCCGTCCAGCAGCCGCCTGACGCAGGCGGCCTGGATGTCCTGACACGCCCGGGCCAGGGGCGCGCCGCTCTCCGTGATGGCGAGATGGACGACGCGCCGGTCCACGCCGTCCGGCGTACGGCGGAGCAGGCCCTCCGCCGTCAGCAGCTCCACCGCCTGGGAGACCTGGGACTTGGACAGGCCCCGGAACTCCGTCACATCCCGGGCGGTGTCGTATTCCGGGTGATTGGCCAGAAACAGCAAGACATGGACCTCCCGCATGGAGAGGCCGGTGCGCTCCAGCAGGGACACAAACTGATGGGCGTAAAACTTTCCGAACTGGTGGGAAAAATGCAGCATTCGGGTGCAGTTGATGGGCATAGGCGGCCTCCGAAAATTTTCAAAAAAACGGTTTTAAAAAGAACTATCAAATCATACCGCGAAAAGAGCCCACTGTCAAGACGGGTCAAATAATTTTACATTGACAAACGTATATGTATGGAGTATCATAATGAATATAGTTTTGAAAACCAGATTATAAGGAGTATTATATGACTTGGAACATTGTGAGTGACAGCAGCTGCGACCTGCGCATGAGCAGCTTTACCAGCGACCGGGTGCGCTTTGAGACGGTGCCCCTGCGGCTCCAGGTGGGCGAGCGGGAGTTTCTGGACAACGACGAGCTGGAGGTGCCGGAGCTGTTGACGGCCATGGCCGGGGAGAAGAGCGCCTCCTCCACGGCCTGCCCCTCCCCGGCGGCGTTCGCCCGGGCCTTTGAAAAGGGCGATAAGACCGTCTGCTTCACCATCTCCGCCAACCTCTCCGGCACCTACAACGCCGCGGTGATGGGCCGGGAGATGGCCCTGGAGGAGCACCCGGAGAAGGAGATCTGCGTCATTGATTCCAAGGCCACCGCCGGGGCGATGGTGCTGCTGATCCGCAAGGCCAAGGAGCTGATGGAGGCGGACCTGGAGGGGAAGGATTTCGAGGGCATCTGCGCCCAGCTGCGGCTGTACCAGGCGGCGCTGCGGACCTGCTTCACGCTGGAGAACTTCGACAATCTGATCAAAAACGGCCGGATGCGGCCGCTGGTGGGCACGCTGCTCCACTCCCTGGGCATCCATGTCATCGCCGACGCCACCCCCCAGGGCACCATCCATGTGGCCGACAAGGCCCGGGGCGAGGCCAAGACCTATAAGGCCATCACGGCCCTGATGAAGGACAGCAAGGACTGCGCTGGCGCGGAGGTGGTCATCTCCCACTGCGAGAATCTGGCGGGCGCCCTGAAGCTGAAGGAGCAGATTCTGGCGGATCTGCCGGTGAAGCGGGTGGATATTCTCTCCTGCCGGGGCCTGACCAGCTTCTACGCCATGGAGAAGGGCCTGATCATCGGTTACTGAATGACGAAAAAGTGCCCGGAAGCATGCTTCCGGGCACTTTTTCGCGGTTCAGCGGACGGTGTTGCGCAGGGTGCCGATGCCCTCGATGGCGCACTCCACCACGTCGCCGGGTTTCAGGAATTTGGGCGGGTCAAAGCCCATTCCCACGCCGGCGGGCGTTCCGGTGGCGATGATGGTGCCCGGCAGCAGGGTCATGCCGGAGGACAGCTCCTCGATAATGGCGGCGATGCCGGTGATCAGCAGGTCCGTGGTGGAGTTCTGCCGCGGCTCGCCGTTGACCCGGGAGGAGATGGCCAGCGCCGGGGGAAAGGCGATCTCATCGGCGGTGGTGATGCAGGGGCCGATGGGGGTGAAGCCGTCTAGACTCTTGCCGAAGTACCACTGCTTGTGGGCGGTTTGCAGCAGTCGGGCGGACACGTCGTTGAGGACGGTGTAGCCGAAGATGTAGTCCGCCGCGTCGGCGGCTTTCACGTTCCGGGCGGTTTTGCCGATGACCACCGCCAGCTCCGCCTCGTAGTCCAGCCGCTCCACCAGGCCGGGGTGGCTCTCGATGAAGCCCTCCGGCCCCACGGCCTCCGTCACCCGCTTGGAGAAGTAGATGGGCACCGGACGCTCGCCGCCGAAAGCCCCGGCGTCGTAGCGGGAGGATTCGTCGGCGTGGGCCCTGTAGTTGATGCCCAGGCAGATGACGTCCTGCCGGGGCCGGGGGATGGGGGCCAGCAGCGCCACCGCGGACAGGGGCAGAGCCTCCCCGGCGGCGCGGGCGGCCTCGTCCAGCTGGGCCCGGGGCGATTCGATCAGCGCGTTCATGTCCGCGAAGGGCAGGGGGCGGACGCCGTCCGCGGCCAGCAGGCCCACGGTCTCCCGGCCGTCGTGGAGATAAGTCACCAGTTTCATACGCAGACTCCTTTTTTCATAGAATAGCGAAAAAGCGGCGGACAGGGACCTGTCCGCCGTCTGGTATTTTAAGAGAGCAGCAGCTTGTCGTCCGCCTCGTCGCTTCCGCTGACCTTGCTGAACAGCTCCAGCAGCTGGGGGACCGTCAGCTTCTTCTTCTCCTCGCCGGAGACGTCGATGACGATCCGGCCCTCGTACATCATGATGAGCCGGTTGCCGTGGGTAATGGCGTCCTTCATGTTGTGGGTGATCATCAGGGTGGTCAGATGGTCCTTGGAGACGATGCGGTCCGTGGCGTCCAGCACCTTGGCGGCGGTCTTGGGGTCCAGGGCGGCGGTGTGCTCGTCCAGCAGCAGCAGCTTGGGCTGGATCAGCGTGGCCATCAGCAGCGTCAGGGCCTGACGCTGTCCGCCGGACAGGAGCCCGACCTTGCTGGTCAGCCGGTCCTCCAGCCCCAGGTCCAGGATCTTCAGGCGCTCCACGTATTCCTCCCGTTCCGACTTGGTGATGCCGACGCGGAGGGTGCGGCTTCTGCCCCGGCGGGCGGCCAGGGCCAGGTTTTCCTCGATCTGCATGGTGGGCGCGGTGCCCATCATGGGGTCCTGAAACACGCGGCCGATGTACTTGGCCCGCTTGTGCTCCGGCATGTGGGTCAGGTCCACGCCGTCGATGGAGATGGCGCCCTGGTCCACCGGCCACACGCCGGCCACGGCGTTCAGCAGCGTGGATTTGCCGGCGCCGTTGCCGCCGATGACGGTGCAGAAGTCGCCGGGGTCCAGATGGAGGGAGAGCCCCTGCAGCGCCGCCTTTTCATTGACAGTGCCGGGGTTGAAGGTCTTGTAAATATTCCTGACGTCAAGCATTGCGGTCGCCTCCCATCCTGACTTCGGTCCGGGCGGTCCTGGGCCTGGTGTGGAAGTACTTGCCCTTCCAGTAGGGAACGGCCAGGAACAGCGCCACCACCAGGGCGGTCAGCAGCTTCAGATCGTCGGTGGACAGGCCCAGGCGCAGCACGATCTGGATGACGATGTAGTAGATCACCGCGCCGATCACGGAGGCCAGCAGCTTCAGGGCGAAGTTGCGGAACACCTTGTCGAAGATGACCTCGCCGATGATGACGGCGGCAAGGCCGATGACGATGGCGCCGCGGCCCATGTTGATGTCCGAGAAGCCCTGGTACTGGGCCAGAAGCGCGCCGGCCAGGGCCACCAGACCGTTGGACAGCACCAGGCCCAGCACCTTGGTGAAGTTGGTGTTGATGCCCTGGGCGCGGGCCATGTTCTGATTGGCGCCGGTGGCCCGCAGGGAGCTGCCCAGCTCTGTGCCAAAGAACCAGTACAGCACCGCGATGACCACCACGCAGAACACCGCCAGGGCGAGGATGGGGTTGTCCAGCCCCAGGCTGCGCACATAGCGGGAGGAGACCAGCAGGTCGAATTTATCCACGCTGATGGGAAGGTTGGATTTGCCGTTCCCGGTGCCCGTACCCATGATGCGCAGGTTCACGGAGTACAGCGCCAGTTGGGTCAGGATACCGGCCAGGATCGGCGGGATGCCGCAGACGGTGTGCAGCAGTCCGGTGACCAGGCCCGCCAGCATGCCCGCCGCCAGCGCGGCCAGCAGCGCGGCCCACACCGGGCAGCCGTTGAGCATCAGGATGACGCACACGGCGCCGCCGGTGCCCAGCGAGCCGTCCACGGTCAGGTCGGCCACGTCCAGGATGCGGTAGGTGATGTAGACACCCATAGCCATGATGCCCCAGGTCAGGCCCTGCGCCACAGCGCCCGGCATGGAGTTGATCAGGGCGGTGATAAATGCCATAGGAACTCCCCCCAAATTGGTTTGAAATATCGTGCGTTTCCCGCCCGTTCCGACTGGGCGGGACAAAAAAGCAAACTTATTATAGCAGCAAACAGCGGAAAAGGGAAGCCCCTTTCCCGCTGTTTGTTTCAGGATTCAGCCGATGAATCAGCCGATTGCGACATAGTCCTCGGGAATGGTCAGACCCAGGGTCTCCACGTTGGCGGCGTTGTACTTCTTGGTGACTTCGGGAGCGAACTCCACAGCCATGGTGGCGGGGTCCGCGCCGTTGGCCAGGATCTCATAGGCCATCTGGCCGGTGATGTAGCCGATGTCGTAGTAGCTGATGGACAGGGTGGCCACACCGCAGCCGGAGCAGATGCCCTCCTCGCCGGCGACGACGGGCACGCCGGCGGGCAGCACCACGTTGGCGATGGCCTCGGTGTTGGAAGCGGCGGTGTTATCGGTGGGGATGTAGATCACGTCGCTGTTGTCGCAGGCGGTCTGGGTGACGGAGGCGACGTCGTTGGTGTCGGTGAAAGCGAACCACTCCACGGTGTAGCCCATGTCGGTCAGGTAGCCGTCAACGACGGTGCACTGGTACACGGAGTTGGGCTCGGCGGAGCAGTACAGCAGGCCGACGGTCTTGGCGTCGGGGAACAGCTCCTGGATCATCGCGGCCTGCTGGTCCAGGGGAGCCAGGTCGGAGGTGCCGGAGACGTTGGTGCCCACGGTGCCGGTCCAGTCGTCAATGGCCAGCGCGGTGGCGTAGTCGGTGACGGAGGTGCCCAGCACGGGAATGGTGGCGGTGGCGGCGGCAGCGGCCTGGAGGGGCGCGGTGGCGTTGGCCATGATCAGGTCCACGTCGGAGGCCACAAAGCCGGTGACGATGGTGGAGCAGTTGGTGCTCTCGCCGGAGGCGTTCTGGAGGTCAAACTCCACCTGGCCGGGCAGCAGCTCGTTCAGAGCGTCCTGGAAGCCCTCGGTGGCGGCGTCCAGCGCGGGGTGCTGGACCAGCTGGCAGATGCCGATGTTATAGACCTCGCCGGCGGGCTCCTGGGTGTCGGCGGGCTCGGTGTCGTCGGTGTTGGCGGGCTCCGTGGTGGAACCGCCGCAGGCGGCCAGGCTCAGGACCATGACGCCTGCCAGAAGGAATGCAAGCAGCTTCTTTTTCATCTTGAAAATCTCCTTATGTTTGTGATTTGTGGGGATGCTATAAAAAGCGGCCCTGTCCGTGAGACAGGACCGCCTTTCATACGGAGGTCTGTTTCAACCGGACTTATGTTTTCGCGCACGCAAAACGGCCCGCAAAGCGGACCTTGCTAAAGTAATAGGAGCCCGGCGCGGGCCGCAGGGACAGTGTCACGGTATGGCGCATCACGGGAACTCCTTTCCACCGGCTGGTCTTTTGGTACTTTTACAACATACAGCTTTAAAGGAATAAAGTCAACCGTCATTTTTTACAAAATAAATGCCGTCCGCATCAGCAACAGCCACAGTTTTCCGGAGAAAACGCCGAAAACGGCTGTCCCGGGCGGCTTCGGGCATTTGGCAAAATGCGGCAGGCGGCGGCCGGGAGGAGAAAAGAGAGTGATTGACAAGAAAAAAAACGGGTGATATATTAAGAGGGTATTTTGGAAACGCTTTGGCGGCGGTTTGCGGCGTGAGCCGCAAAGCGACAATCGAACAGACGAGCGACACCGCGGATCGCAGCTGAAAGTCCCGAAAGAGACAAGGGACTTCTAGCCGCAAAAATGGTCCGGCGGTGCTTTTTCTTTTTCAAAAGGCGCCGTTTTGTCCGTTTTGCGCGTACACTAAGGGAAAATGTTGTGTGTAAAGGTAAGGTGAGCGGTATGTCAACGAAATTCGTGTTTGTCACCGGCGGCGTGGTCTCCGGCCTGGGCAAGGGCATCTGCGCGGCGTCCCTGGGGCGGCTTTTGAAGCAGCGGGGCGTCCGGGTGCGGAACCAGAAATTCGACCCCTATATCAATGTGGACCCAGGCACCATGAGTCCCTATCAGCACGGCGAGGTCTTCGTCACCGACGACGGCGCGGAGACGGATCTGGACCTGGGCCACTACGAGCGCTTCGTGGACGAGGACCTCAGCGGCAACAGCTCCGTGTCCTCCGGCAAGATCTACTGGTCCGTGCTGAACCGGGAGCGCCGGGGCGACTATCTGGGCGCCACGGTCCAGATCATCCCCCACATCACCAACGAGATCAAAAGCCGGGTCTACGCCATGGAGGGCGAGGACGTGGACGTGGTCATCACCGAGATCGGCGGCACTGTGGGCGACATCGAGTCCCAGCCCTTCCTGGAGGCCATCCGTCAGGTGGCGTCGGAGCGGCCCCACGGCGACGTGCTGTTCATCCATGTGCCGCTGATCGTGCAGATCCCAGGCTCCGGCGAGCTGAAATCCAAGCCCACCCAGCACTCCGTCAAGGAGCTGCTGAGCCTGGGCATCCAGCCGGACATCCTGGTCTGCCGCTGCGACACCCCCATCACCGAGGACATCCGCCATAAGATCGCCCTGTTCTGCAATGTGGAGCCGGATTGCGTCATCCAGAACGCCACCGCCGGGACGCTGTACGAGGTGCCGCTGCTGATGGCGAAGGAGGGTTTGGACGAGGTGGTCTGCCGCAAGCTGGGGCTGATCACCCACCAGCCGGACCTGCGGGAGTGGAGCGCCATGGTCAGGCGGGAGAAGAACGCCCACAAGCGGGTCCGCATCGCCCTGGTGGGCAAGTACACCCAGCTCCACGACGCGTATCTCTCCGTGGTGGAGTCCCTGAACCACGCGGGCACGGCCAACGACGCCATTGTGGACATCCAGTGGGTGGACTCCTGCGAGGTGACGGAGGAGAACGCGGCGGAAAAGCTGGCGGGCTGCACCGGCGTTCTGGTGCCCGGCGGCTTCGGCGACCGGGGCATCGAGGGAATGATCTGCGCCTGCCGCTACGCCCGGGAGCACGGCATCCCCTACTTCGGCATCTGCCTGGGGATGCAGATGGCGGTCATCGAGTTCGCCCGCCACGTGCTGATGTTTGACGACGCCACGTCCTCCGAGTTCTCCGAGACCACGAAGCACCCGGTCATCGACCTGATGCCGGACCAGGTGAACGTGACGGAAAAGGGCGGCACCATGCGCCTTGGCCGGTACCCCTGCGTGCTGACGGAGGGCACCCACAGCCGGGCGCTGTACGGCACGGCGGAGATCTCCGAGCGCCACCGCCACCGCTATGAGTTCAACAACGACTTCCGCGCCGCGATGCAGGAGGCGGGCATGGCCCTGGCGGGCCTGTCCCCGGACGGGCGGCTGGTGGAGATCGTGGAGCTGCCGGACCACCCCTGGTTCGTGGGCGCCCAGTTCCACCCGGAGTTCAAGAGCCGTCCCGACCGGCCGCACCCCCTGTTCTACGGCTTTGTAAAGGCGGCTGTGGAGACGATGGAAAAGAAATAACGTATATGTCGGGACGGCTCTTCCGCCATCTCCGGCGGTTGCCGCGCCAGCGGCGAGCCGGAGGGCATCCCCGGACATCCGCCAGGATGTCCGTCCCGACCGGCCGCACCCCCCTGTTCTATGGCTTTGTAAAGGCGGCTGTGGAGACGATGGAGGCTGCCGACTGACGGCTTTGCCGGAAAGGATGTATTTGTGAACCATTTTCAAAAAATTGCCGCTCATTTGGAGGAGCACGGCCTGGACGCCATGCTGCTGACCGGAGAGGCCAACCGCTTTTACGCCGCCGGCTTCCACTCCTCCGGCACCGACGGCGTGGCCCTGGTGACCCGGAAAAAGGCGTACTACTTCACCGATTCCCGCTACACCGAGGCGGCGGGGCGCTGCCTGGTGGGGGCGGAGCTGCGGGAGATCGGCCACGGCCGGGGCTACGCCGCCCTGATCGAGGAGGCCATCTCCGAGCAGCACATCCGCCGCATGGGCTTTGAGGACGCCTACATGACCGTCCGGGATCACGGGCAGTATCAAAAGGCCCTGTCCTGCGACCTGGTGCCCGCCACGGACCTGCTGTGGCGGCTGCGGATGGTGAAGGACGACGAGGAGATCGAGGCCCTGGTGGCCGCCCAGCGCATCGCGGAGCGGGCGCTGGAGGAGATTTTGGAGGAGATCCGCCCCGGCGTCACGGAGAAGGAGATCGCCGCCCGGCTCCAGTATCTGATGCTGCGCTACGGCGCGTCCGACATGTCCTTCGACCCCATCGTGGTCTCCGGCCCCAACGGCAGCCTGCCTCATGGCGTCCCCTCGGAAAAGCCCATCCGGCGGGGGGAGTTCGTCACCATGGATTTCGGCTGCGTCTGCCATGGCTACTGCTCCGACATGACCCGCACCGTGGCGGTGGGCTTTGCCACGGAGGAGATGCACAGAGTATACCAGACGGTCCTCGCGGCGCAGCTGGCGGGCATCCGCGCCGCCCGGGCCGGCGTCACGGGCCGGGAGGTGGACGGCGCCGCCCGGGCCGTCATCACCGCCGCCGGGTACGGCGACTGCTTTGGCCACAGCTTCGGCCACGGCGTGGGCGTGGAGATCCACGAAGCCCCCAACGCCTCCCCCATGAATGAAAAACCCCTGCCCGCCGGGGCGGTGATCTCCGCTGAGCCTGGCATCTATCTGCCGGGGCGGATGGGCGTCCGCATCGAGGACGTGATCCTTCTGACGGAGGAGGGCTGCCGGGATATCACCAGAGCGCCCAAGGAACTGCTGATTTTGTAAAAGCGGCGAAAAGAAGCGAAAATTTCCAGGAGAATCCGCGGAAGCAATCGTTTCCGCGGATTTTCTTAGCGGTGGGGGCCGTTGACAAAGCCGCGCCAGCCGGGCATAATTGTACTATCAGAACTGCGCGAAGGAGAGACAACCATGGACAATGTCTATATCACCGGGCACCGCAACCCGGACACGGACTCCATCGTATCCGCCATGGCGTACGCCGCGTTGAAAAACGCCCTGGGCCATCGGGAGTATCAGGCCGCCCGCCTGGGCCAGGTCAGCGACGAGACGCAGACCGTGCTGGACCGCTTTGGCTTTCAGCCGCCCCAGCTTATCAATAACGTGCGGACCCAGGTTCGGGACCTGGATTACGACACGCCGCCCACCCTGTCCGCCGGAGCCTCCATCAGCCGGGCGTGGCAGATGATGCAGGCGGACCGGATCTCCGTCCTGCCGGTGGCCAATGAGGACGGCACGCTGTACGGTATGCTCTCCGCCGGAGACGTGGCCAACCACGACATGATCTCCGTCCGGGACCCCATGGTGCGGGAGGTGCCGGTGTACAACCTGCTGTCCGTGCTGGAGGGCCGCATCCTGAACGAGGGCGGCGAGATGCGGGACGAGATCTCCGGCGAGGTGACCATCGCCCTGCCCGCCGGGCGGGAGAACCTGTTGTTTTCCGACCCCAACAGTATCGTGGTCTGCGGCGACCAGCCGGACATGATCCGCCGGGCTCTGGAGCTGGGCGTGAACTGCGTCATTGTCTGCCAGGCGGAGGTGCGGCAGGAGCTGCTGGAGATGGACACGGACACCTGCGTCATCTCCACGCCCTATGACGCCTACCGGGCAGTGCACCTGGTCTGCCATGCCCTGCCCATCGCCCGCATCTGCAAGGACAGGGATCTGGTCTGCTTCCACCTGGACGACTATATCGACGACGTGCAGAACACCGTGCTGGAGAGCCGCTTCCGGGCCTATCCCATCCTGGATGAGAACGAGCGCGTGGTGGGTATGCTGTCCCGGTACCACCTGCTGCGCCCCCGCCGGAAGCGGGTGATCCTGATGGACCACAACGAGCAGGCCCAGTCCGTGCCGGGGCTGGAGCAGGCGGAGATCCTGGAGATCGTGGACCACCACCGGCTGGCGGATATCGAGACCAAGAACCCCATCTACGTCCGCAACGAGCCGGTGGGCAGCACCACCACCATCGTGGCGGATATGTACCAGGAGAAGGGGTTGATGCCCACCGCCAAGATGGCGGGCCTGATGACCGCCGCCATCGTGTCCGACACGGTCATGTTCAAGTCCCCCACCTGCACCCAGCGGGACATCGACATGGCCACCCGCATGGCCCGCATCGCCAACGTGTCGCTGGAGGAGCTTGGCAAGGCCATTTTCTCCGCCACCTGCGGGGACGACAAGACCGTGGAGGCCATGCTGAAGACCGACTATAAGGAGTTCCACATCGCGGGCCACAACCTGGCGGTCAGCCAGATCACCTGCATGGACTCCGACCGCCTGATGGCCCGGAAGGAGGAGTTCCTGGACTGTATGCGGGAGAACCGCCGGAAGAGGGGGCTGGACACGGTGGTGCTGATGATCACCGACGTGCTGTTGGAGGGCACCCAGCTGCTGTATGTGGGCGACGAGGACACCATCCGCCAGGCGTTCAACATCAGAAGCGACGCGGAGAACGCCGCCTTCCTGCCCAAGATCATGAGCCGGAAGAAGCAGGTTATCCCGATGCTGTCGGCGCTGTGGGGCTGATGCCTCCTCCAAGGGGGACTTTGTCCCCCTTAGACGCTCCGCCGGGCCGTTGGCCCGGCTCCGCTGAACCCCCTCACGTCCGCACGGCGGACGTGTCGCTGCGGCGGGCAGAGGTGTTTTGCCGGAAGTGAATTCCGGCAAAACAGATTTTAATAAAAAAGGTCCCGGATGCACGGCATCCGGGACCTTTCTTTGTTGTGGGGCGCGCCGCCCCGCGTTCAGCCAAAGGCACGCTTGACCCGCTCCAGCTCCCCCTGGGTCTCCACCCAGTTTTCCACATACCCGCAGCCGCGGCAGACATAGCGCGCCACGGGGACCCGCTCCACCGTCGCCAGCTTCGTGATGCAGATGCTGTTGGCCAGATAGCGGTGGGCGTCGTCCGGCACCCGGACGATGTCCCGGGAGCCGCATTTGGGACAGACACAGGTGTTTTTCATGGCGTCAAACCCTCAATAGGACCGCTTCCGGTACAGCCCCATGGACAGGGGGATGGAGATGGCGGTCAGCACTACCGCCGCCGCGGGCAGGATGAACATAAAGAACGCGAAGGGACCGTGGATGCCGCCGGTGGTCTGATCGACGGAGACAGTGATCGTTCCCAGAGCTCCGGCGGTGCCGCACACCAGAAAAATCATCAGGAACATCACCAGACGGCCCCTTTCCACACCGAAGCGGAACATCAGCGGCAGGGTGATGCTGAGGACGCACAGGCTGGCGCAGAAGCCGATCAGATTGTCCATGGGAGAAAACGCGGCCAGGGGAGACCCCAGCGTGGTTTGAAGCAGCTGGATTAGCAGGGAGAACAGAGCCGCCGTGCCGCAGCACAGCCAGCCAAGCAGGTATTTGCTCAGCACGATGTCCCGGACGGAGTAGGGCATCGCGGCGGCCAGCTGGTCCCACTTGCTCCGCTCGTCATAGGCCATAGCGGTGTAGGGCAGCATGGCCGCCCAGACGACGATGAACACATTGCCGAACCCGCCGTTGAACACGGTGATGATCAGCATCACGAATATGAAAATACGCAGCTGCTTCCACAGAACGCAGCAGTCCTTCATGAGCAGGGCCTTCATGCTTCCTTCGCTCCTTTCACCAGAAACAGGATGATGTCCTCCACCGTGGGCCGCTCCAGCTGGAACCCGCCGGGGGCCAGGTCCCGGCGCACCAGCGCCCGGACGCCGCCATAGCCGCTGGGCTCCCGGGCCACGATGGCCTCCGGCGCCAGACAGTCCACCTGCTCGGCGGTGTCGGTCAGGATGCCGTAGGTCTCCAGCAGCTGGTCCTTCTCATCGCAGAACAGCAAGCGCCCCTGGTGGAGGAAAGCGATGTAGTCACACAGCTTCTCCAGATCGCTGAGGATGTGGGAGGAGATGAGGATGGAGTGGTCCTCCTCCCGGGTGAACTCGTAGAAGAGGTCCAGTACCTCGTCCCGGACGATGGGGTCCAGCCCGGCGGTGACCTCGTCCAGCACCAGCAGCCTGGGCCGGTGGCTCAGGGCCACGGCGATGGACAGCTTCATCCGCATGCCACGGGAGAAGTCCTTGAAGTCTTTTTTCTCCGGCAGGTCGAACCGGCGGAGATGGTCTTGATACAGCGCCGCGTCCCAGCGGCGGTAGGTGGCGGCCATGATTTTCCCCACCTGCATGGCGTTCAGGACCTCGGGGAAGTAGGCCTCATCCATCACCACGCCAATGTCCTCCTTCGCCGCCTGGAATTCCGGGGAGCCGACATCCGCGCCCAGCACCCGGGCAGTGCCGCTGTCGGGCCGCAGGGCGCCCATAAGGAGCCGGATTGTGGTGGATTTACCGGCGCCGTTTTCGCCCACCAGGCCGCAGATGGTGCCGCTGGGCACCTCCAGGCACAGGTCATCGATGGCGAAGCCGCCGAAGGATTTGTTGATATGGGACAGTTCAATGGCATTCATAGCGATTCCTCCTCTGACAGGATGCGCAGCATTTCGTGTAGTTCCTCCCGGGAGACGCCGCAGGTCCTGGCCAGCTCCACCGCCGAGGTCAGGTGGGCCTCCAGGTCCCGAAGCTGCTGCTCCCGGATGATGTCCAGATTTTTCTCCGCCACAAAGCAGCCCTTGCCGGCCACGGTGTAGAGAAAGCCGCCGGCCTCCAGCTCGTCATAGGCCCGCTTGGTGGTGATGACCGAGATTTTTAAATCCTTTGCCAGCGCCCGGATGGAGGGCAGGGCATCCCCCGGCGCCAGCTTGCCGGAGATGATCTGCGCCTTGATCTGGGCGCAGATCTGGTCATAAATGGGCTGGTTGGCGGTGTTTCGGATGATGAGCTCCATGGAAGTTCCCCCGTTCGTACTGTACATGAACAGTATATACAGTATACACAGATGTGTCAAGGGGCATTTGAAAAATTCTTTTTGCGGGGGATGACTAGGAAACAGCGGGAATTTGTGATACACTACAGGCGATATCAAAAACAGGAGGAAAGCCCGTGGAGACCGTCAGCGGCGTCAACAACTGGAAACTGGTCATCCGCCGGGAGAGGGCAGGCGTCAGGATTCTGTGGGCCGCCACCTGCGACCGGCGGG
>OIYT01000926.1_pt1 | contig 23726 bp, 20 predicted proteins | sample 1588201 | NCBI WGS metagenome assembly OIYT01 (sample SAMN03283260) | human gut metagenome | biome: human-associated habitat; material: feces | host: Homo sapiens | place: USA | collected 2013
ACGCCGGTGATCGTGCCGTCGTAGATGGGGCTGCGGTCGAGATTGGCGCGGATGATCTCGTGCGTTTTTTCGTTCGTATAGGTCAGATAGCACACCGCGCGGTTGGCAGGCGGCTCCTTCGTGGAGAAGGAAAACGGCTCCGGATCGTCGTCACCCGTTTGAATCTCCATTTTGGAAAAATCCACGCTGCGCGCGTTGATGCGCGGCGGCGTCCCCGTCTTGAAGCGGCGCATGGAAAGCCCCAGCGTGCGCAGACAGCCCGTCAGCTCCTGCGCGCTGCGCATCCCGTCCGGGCCGGACGCGATTCGGCACGACCCCGTAATGACGCTGCTGTCCAGATAGGTGCCCGCAGCGATGATGCAGGCGCGCACGCCGTAGACCGCGCCGAGCTGCGTCACGACGCCGCTCACGCCGCCGTTTTCGGTCAGAATTTCCGTGACGGTCGCCTGCTTGAGAAACACGTTCTCCTCCCGCTCCAGCAGGTGCTTCATATGCTCCTGATAGCGGCGCCTGTCCGCCTGCGCGCGCAGGGAGTGCACGGCGGGGCCTTTGCCGCGATTGAGCATCCGGTACTGGATGCAGCAGGCGTCTGCTGCCTTTCCCATTTCGCCGCCCAGCGCGTCAAGCTCACGTACAAGGTGTCCCTTTCCGGTGCCGCCGATGGCGGGATTGCAGGGCATATTGCCGACGGCGTCGAGGTTGATCGTAAAGATCAGCGTCCGCAGACCGAGTCGGGCGGCGGCAAGTCCGGCCTCAATGCCAGCGTGCCCCGCTCCGATGACGGCAACATCATAGTTTCCGGCGCAATAGCGCATGATAGATCAGATCCTTTTCTACAGTGGAGATTGCTTGATTTTGGCATAGCGGCGCGGATAGGCGGGCGGCGTGGGGCGCAGCTTGCGGATGACGACGACGCAGTGGGTCGCGTCCCCGACGGGGTAGCGCTCGATGCGCTCGACCTCACCGCCGAGCAGCGAGAGGGCGCGCTGCGCCTCCTCCTGCTCCTCCTGCGCTGCCGCGCCCTTCATGGCAAGGAAGACCCCGCCCGTTTTCAGAAGCGGCAGGCAAAGCTCTGCAAGGACGTTCAGCCGCGCGACCGCGCGCGAAACGACGATGTCGAAGGCCTCCCGATGTCCGAACTCCTCCGCGCGCGCGCTGACGCACTGCGCGGGAATGTGCATGGCGCGCAGCGTCTCATCGAGCCAGACGATGCGCTTTTGCAGGCTGTCGAGCAGCGTCAGCTCAATGGACGGCGCGCCGATCTTCAGCGGCACGCCGGGAAAGCCCGCGCCGCAGCCGACGTCGATGACGCGCTTGTTCTCAAAATCCGCATAACGCAGCAGCGCCAGACTGTCCGCGAAATGCAGCAGCGCGGCGGCCTCCGGATCGGTGATGGCGGTCAGGTTCATCACCTTGTTTTTTTCCAGCAGCGCGGTCAAAAAATCACGGCACTGCGCGGCCTGCTCCGGCCGCAGCTGCACGCCCAGACGCGCACAGGCGGAAAGAAGTGTCTCTGTCATAGTCTATTTTCCTACGCAAAATCGTTCAAAAATTCGGTTTGTAACATCCTCGCGGACGGTGTGTCCCGTGACCTCGCCGAGCGCCTGCATGGCCTGCTCCACATCCGTCAGCACCGCGTCGGCGGTGATGCCGTTGGCCAGGGCCTGACGACCCTGCGCAAGCGCCTTGTCCGCGCGCAAAAGCGCGTCAAACTGGCGCGGGTTGGTCAGAAGCGAGCCGTCGCAGTGCGCCTGCGTGCCGTACTTCTCTTCGAGGAAGGCGGTCAGCGCGGGCAAATTTTCTCCCGTCACGGCGGACACGGAGAAGACGTGCACGAAGGGGAGCGCCGCGCGGTCGACGCGGCAGGGAAGGTCGGACTTGTTTATGAGGGCGACCGCGCACGGCGCGCGCTTTGCCTGCGCGATGGCGCGCAGATCCTCTTGCGTCAGCGCCTGCGAGCCGTCGCAGACGAAGAGAACAAGCTCCGCTCCCTGCGCTGCGGCCTCTGCGCGGGCAACGCCCATCGCCTCCACGGCGTCTCCCGCCGCGCGGATGCCTGCCGTATCGGTCAGGCGCAGCAGCACATGACCGAGCTGCAACGTCTCCTCCACCGTGTCACGGGTCGTTCCGGCAATGTCCGTTACGATCACGCGGTCGTAGCCCGCCAGCGCGTTGAAAAGGGAGGATTTTCCCACGTTGGGACGGCCGAGCAGCACCGTGCGCACGCCGCGCTTGAGCTGCTGTCCGCGCGTGTAGGTGGAAAGCAGATGCTGCACGCCCTCCTGCGCTCTGCGCAGTACGGCGAGGAAGGTCTCGTTTTCCAAGGGGTCGATGTCTTCGTCCGGATAGTCCACAAGCGCGTGAAAGTGGCTGCACAGGTCGGTCAGGTCGCTGTAGATCGGCTCGATGCGGCGCAGAAGCGCGCCGCCGAGCTGACCGGCGGCATTGGCTGCGGCGTCGGCGCTTTCGGCGTCGATCAGGTCGATGACCGCCTCCGCGCGCGTCAGGTCGAGCTGTCCGTTGAGGAAGGCGCGCTTGGTAAATTCGCCGGGCAGCGCCTGCCGTGCACCGGCGGCAAACAGCGCCTCCAGCGCGGCTGCCAGCATGGCCGGCGAGCCGTGGCATTGCAGCTCTACCGTATCTTCGCCGGTGTAGCTGTGCGGCGCGCGGCAGTAGACGACCATCGCTTGGTCGATGACGCGGCCAAAGCGGTCGCGCAGCGTGCCGAGAAAGAGCTTCCGGTCGGGAAGCTCCTGCACGGCTTTTTTACAGTCGGGGGTGAAGACCCTTCCGGCGACGGCCGCGCAGCCGTCACCGGAGAGACGAACGATACCGATGGCACAGGGCGACTTCCCCGTGGCCACGGCGGCAATGACGTCCTGCATCGCTTAACTGAGCTGCGCGGCGAGGAACTCCGCCAGTTCCGCCATGCGTCCGGTGTCGAAGGGAGACTCCAGACCGGATTCCTCCAAAAGCGCGAGGATTGTATTGTTCGCAGAGAGCGAAAGCAGATCGTAATAGGTCTCAAGGCCGCTTCCGTCGCGCAGCTCCGCCTGCCAGACCTGAAGCGCCGCGTCGTTGGAGATGCAGTAGCTGATGACATAGTACGGCGCGACGAAGAAGTGCATGATGTCGATCCAGCCGGGGGCAAGGATGTCTTCCATGCCGTAAAGCCCCATGCCGAACGTCTCGTTGCACTCCAAGAACACCTGATTGAGCCGCTCCACCGTCAGCTCATCGTCCGACAGACGGTAGACACGGTTTTCAAACTCCGCGTAGCAGGCCTGCGACAGGAAGGTCAAAATGGCGTTTCCGGCCTTGGCGTGCGTGAGCTTGCGGCGCTCGCTGCTGCTCAGATCCGCCGTGCCGAGCGTCAGATATTCCAGACCCTGCGAGAAGATCTCCGCGCAGTCGATGGAGGTGGTCTGGCCGTAGTTGACATAGCCGTCGACAAAGTGGCCGAACTCGTGCGCCGCCGTCAGCAGGTCGTCGATGGTGTCGGTCGGAGAGACATAGACAAACGGCATATCGTACGCGTTGAGATAAGTCATGTAGGAGCCGGGCATCTTGCTCGGAGAGCTGGTGATGTCGTAGAGATCATACTGGCACATATAGTCGTAGGCGGACTTGACATAGCCGCCGAGCGTCTGTGCCACGCCGCTCAGCTTTTCCATGGTCAGCTCGGTGTCCATCGGCATACTGAAGCTGCTCGTCGCCGCCTCGTAGTACAGGGGGCCAAGCTCGCTTGCCACGTCGGCAATATAACCGTCGACCTGCGCGGGCGTGTAGTCCCGCTGGTAGGTGTAGGCGTAGGCAAAGTCGGCATAGGAGTCGTAGCCGAGCTTCTGCGCGATCTCGCGGCGGATACGGATGAGCTTTGCGAAGATCTCCGCCGCCTGCGGGTTGTATTTGTCATAATAGGCGCGGTAGACGCCCAGAAGGTCAGTGTAGGAGAGAGAGTCGTCGGCCATCAGATCGTCAAAGAGCTGCTCCGTGCCGTTCCATGTGACGGTGCGGTTGTTTTGCAGCGCCATATACTGGTTTTGCAGCTCGGACTCCTCCTGCATCAGCGCGACGACCTCGTCGTTGGAGTAGACCTTGAACTTGTCGTAGAACTCAAAGGCGCCCTCGCCGAAGTAAAGCGCTTCCAGCTCCGAGCGAATGGGGCTTTCGGACATGGCGATGCAGCACTTTTCCAGCGCCTGCTTGAGCAGCGGGTCCTGCTCCTCACACCAGCTGTTTTCCTCGTCATAATACGGGTCGTCCAGATCGAGCGTATAGTGGATATAGGCGATGGAGGCCATGGTGTCGCACCACAGATAGGACTCGTAGACGGGGCGGAACGCTTCGATCACTTCCACTGCGCTGCTGCCCGTTTCTACAAGCGTCTGCACCATGGCAAAGCCTTCGATCACGGCGGCAGTGTCCTGACGGGTGTAGGTCATGTTCGCAAAGTCGGTCTCCGCCGCAAGCGTGGGCTGCTCCGGCGCGGGTCGCTTCGTCTGCGGCTCATCGGGCGGCTGCGTGGAAGGCTCCGTCGGTTCGTCCGGTTCGACCGGCTTTGTCAGCTCGCTCGTCGGCTCGGCGGTCGGCTCCGTCCGGCGCTCGGTCGCGGCAAGGCCGTAGGGCGTGTTGCGGTCTTCCGGCGTGCCGAGCTGTCCGCACGCCTTGGCGCAGCCGGACAGCAGACCTGCCAGAAGAGAAACGATCAGAAGCAGGGAGATCCATTGCTTTTTCATGTGGGTTCCTTCCTTTCTCCGTTTGCGGCGTCCTCACCGCAGACGATCCCGTTTTTGACTTCTGCGGCGATCTGCGCCGCGATGGAAAGAAGCTGCGGGTGGTTCGTTTTTCCGCCCGCCGCGACGGAACAGGGGTGGGTAAAGCAGAGCGGCGCACCGTTGAGCGCGGTGACAAGGCAGCCTGCCTCCTGCGCGATCAGACTGCCGGCCGCGTAGTCCCACGGTTGCAGGCAGCATTCAAAGAACAGGTCGGCGCGACCCGCCGCCAGATAGCAAAGATCCAGCGCCGCCGAACCGCCGCGCCGGAAGTCCAGCGCGACCGGAAAGAGCGACTGGACAAAGCGGAGCGTTGCGGGCACGGTCTGGCGGTAGTAAATGGCACTGCCGAACAGAACAAGGCTGGAGGAGAGGGGAACGTCCGTCGCGCGCAGCCGGACGCCGTTGAGAAAAGCGCCCGCACCGCGCCGCGCGGTAAACAGCTCCTTGGCGTAAGGGTTGTAGACCACGCCGAGAAGCGGCCCCTCGCGGTCGAGCAGCGCCACGGAGACGCAACTGTGATGCAGGTCGCGCACGAAGTTCGTCGTGCCGTCGATCGGGTCGACGACGAACCAGCGCTCCTTTCCCGCGATGCTGTGCCGCTCCTCCTCTTCGCCGAAGAAACCGGCGTCCGGACAGAGCGCGAGCAGCTCCCGACGCAAAAACTCCTGCACCATCGGGTCGTATTTCGTAACGAGGTCGCGCGCGGAGGTCTTCTCCGTCACGCAGCCCGCGGGGTCGTCGGCGGTCAGAAACAGGATGCCCGCCTGACGGACGACAGCGCTGATGCGCTTTAACAGATCGGTCATAGTACTTGCAGAATACATCCTTTCAGATAGTGTGAATTTTCCTGTGTCAGTGACGCGGGATGGTCGCGCGACTGGATGAGGCGCTCCAACAGGCGCACCGTCCTGCCGCTGTCGGCGGCGGCGTCGCGCAGCATTTTTTCAAAGAGCGGCTGGGTCGCAAAGCGGCTGCATGAGAAGGTCAGAAGGAAGCCGCCGGATGCGCACAGCTGCATACACCGCAGGTTCAGCTCCTTGTAGCCGCGCAGCGCGCCCTCCAGCGCGTCCTTGCTCTTGGCAAAGGCGGGCGGGTCGCAGATGACGGTGCCGAAGCGGCGGCCTTCGTCGCAATAGGTGCGCACAAGATCAAACACGTTGGCACACACGGGGACGATGCGCTCCCCCACGCCGTTGCGCGCGGCATTTTCCCGCACGAGCTGCAAGGCGCTCTCGGAGACGTCGACCGCCTCCACGCGCGCCGCGCCGTAAAGCGCGGCATGGATGGAAAAGCCGCCGGTGTGGCAGCACAGATCCAGCACGGAGCGATCCTTGCAATAGGGACGCAGACGACCGCGATTTTCCTGCTGGTCGAGAAAGTGCCCCGTTTTTTGCCCGTTTACGAGATCGACTGCCATGCGCGCGTCGTGCTCCCGAATGATCAGCTCCTCCGGAACGGTTCCATAGAGGCAGCCTTTGCGCTCCTCCATGCCCTCCTTGCGCCGCACGGCGAGATCGTCGCGTTCATAGATGCAGGCGGGGTGGAATAGGTCGATGAGCGTACGGACGATCACGTCCCTGTGCCGTTCCATGCCCAAAGAGACGATCTGCACGGAGAGACAGTCGTGGAATTTGTCCACCGTCAGTCCGGGCAGAAAGTCCGCCTCTCCGAACACCACGCGGCAGGCGTCGCCGAAGCCCAGCGTCTGCCGCGTCTCCCACGCCGCGCGGATGCGCCGCGCGAAGAAGGCGTCGTCCACCACCTCTTTCTGACAAAGCGTCAAAATGCGCACCGCGATGCGCGAAGTCGGGTGAAAAAAACCCTTGGCGACAAAGCGATGGCGGCTGTCGAGCACCTCGACGACCTCGCCGGCCTCGCAGCGGTCGTCCGCCCATGCGATCTCGTTATCAAACACCCACGCGCCGCCGCCGAGAATATCCAGCTCCTCGCCGCGCCGCAGGCAGACCTGTCCCAACAAAATTGCGTCCTCCAACCGAAGTATGATACTTTATTATACCATACGATCGCGCAATTGCACAGTAGATTTTTTGATCTCTGGTGAAAATGTAGAAAATCACGGTTTTGCGCCGAAGGGCGGCGACCGATTTCCATAAAATGTCTGCGCAGAACTGTGCAAAAGCCTGTGTAATTGTTGATAGATCCTGTGATTTTTCTGTGTGTTGGGTTGTGCGGTAGCGGTATTATGTTTACCGAACCCCAAGACCTTGTGGTTTGCACAGTGCGCTGTGCATAAACGGCCGACTTGTGAAAATGCCGAAAAAAGGATGGGGGAAGGGAGAGAATTCTATGTTTCGTACTATCTTTTTGCACAAATTTTGTGCTATAATGTATGGTACTAACCTTTAGGAGTTTTTTCACCGATGCTCGAACTACTTTCCCCCGCCGGTTCCTTCGACGCGCTGCGCGCGGCGGTGTGCAACGGGGCCGACGCGGTCTATCTGGGTGCTGAGGCGTTCAACGCGCGCCGAGGCGCACGTAATTTCACATTGGAAGAGCTGCCGGAGGCGGTGCGGTACTGCCACGTGCGCGGCGTCAAGGTGCACCTGACGCTCAACACGCTCGTGACCGATCGGGAGATGCCTGCGGCAGCGCGGGTCATTCTTGCCGCTGCCCGCGCGGGCGTCGACGCGCTCATCGTGCAGGACCTCGGCCTTGTCGCGCTCTGCCGCAGTCTGGCACCCGAGATGGAGCTGCACGCCTCAACGCAGATGAGCATCCATTCGCTCGAGGGCGTCAAGCAGGCGGCGGAGATGGGGATCTCCCGTGTCGTGCTTGCCCGCGAGCTGCCGCGCGAGGACATTGCCTTTATCTGCCGCAACAGCCCTGTGCAGATCGAGGTGTTCGTGCACGGCGCGCTTTGTATGTGCTATTCCGGCCAGTGCTATCTCTCGGCCGCCATCGGGCGGCGCAGCGGCAATCGCGGACAGTGCGCCCAGCCCTGCCGCCAGCCCTACGGCTACGACCGCTTTGAGGAGCGCTACCCGCTGAGCCTGCGCGACAACTGCCTGATCTCCTATCTGGACGAGCTTGCGCGCATGGGCGTGGCCAGCATCAAGATCGAAGGACGTATGAAGCGGCCGGAATATGTCGCGGCGGTGACGGGCATTTACCGCGCCGCGCTGGACGGAAAGCCGGTGGGGGACGAGGAGCGCAGAGTCTTGCGCACCGTTTTCTCCCGTCAGGGCTTCACGCAGGGTTATTATCTGAACAAAACCGGCGCGGAGATGTTCGGTGTGCGCAAGCAGGAGGCCGAGGATCGAGCGCTGATGCAGGCGGCACGCGCCACCTATGAGGCAGCCGAACCGCAGCGGATCGACGTAGATTTCACCTTGGCGGTGCTGCGCGACAGGAATGTGGCGCTTGCCGCGCAGGACGCGGACGGAAACGTGTGCAAGGCGGAGGGAGAGCCGCCGCAGCGTGCGATGCACCGCGCGGTGACCCGCGAGGAGCTTGACGCGCGCCTGAGAAAAACAGGCGGCACGCCTTACCGCTGCCGCGAAACGCGCATTGCGCTCGACCCGAATCTGAGCGTCAGCGCGGCGCAACTGAACGAATTGCGCCGCCATGTTTTGGCGCAGCTCACCGCGCTGCGCGGGCGCTGCCGCACGCAGACGCTCCATGCCTACCAGCCCGAGCGGATCATCGCGGGCAGCAAGGCCGTGCCGGTGATGACGGTGAGCGTTTCGCGCGCCGATCAGATCACGGCGCGTCTGCTGGAGGCCAGGCCTGTCGTGCTCTATGTTCCGCTCTCCGAGATCATGGCGCAGCCGGAGGAGTTCCGTCAGCTTGCAAAGCTGCGCACCGTGGCTGCCGTGCTTCCGCGCGTCGTGCGCGACGACGAGACACCGGAGCTTCTGCGATCGCTCACGCGCCTGACGGAGCTTGGGATCGACCGCGTTTTGACGGGCAATCTCGGCCAGATCTCGCTTGCGCGTTCGCGCGGCCTGAAGATCGCGGGGGATTTCGGACTGAACCTGATGAATTCCGGCGCGATGGCAGCCGCCGCGCGGGCGGGACTTGCCAGCCTGACGGCGTCCTTTGAGATGACGCTGCCGCAGCTGCGCGACCTGTCTAAGCCGCTGCCGACGGAGCTGCTGGTCTACGGACGCCTGCCGCTGATGCTGACGGAGAACTGCCTCATTCGCGGCCGCACGGGCATCTGCTCCTGCCGCGACGGAAACGCGCGTCTGGTCGACCGCATCGGCGCGGAATTTCCCGTCATGCGCGACTGCGGCACCTGCCGCAGCGTGCTGCTCAACGGGAAGAAGCTCTGGCTGTTAGACAAGCAGGAAGAGCTGCGAAGCATGGGACTTTGGGCGCTGCGCCTGTCCTTTACTACAGAAAATACCGCAGAGATCGACGGAGTGCTTGCCGCCTATCGCAGCGGCGCGGCCTTTGAGCCGGGAAGCTGCACCCGTGGACTGTATCTGCGTGGCGTTGAATAGGAGAAAGAGAAATGGCTATTATTCTTGCATCAAAATCCCCCCGCCGGAAGGAGCTGCTCGAACGCATCGGGCTGCCCTTTACCGTGCGCACGGCAAGTCACGACGAAACGATGGATCTGTTTGCAAATCCGTCCGACGAGGTGGCGCGCGTCAGTCTGCTCAAGGCAAAGGCCGTGCAGCCGAAGTGCAAGCCGGACGACATCATCATCTCCGCCGACACCGTCGTTGTGTGCGATCGGCTGGTCATGGGCAAGCCGCGCTCCGAGGCGGACGCGTTTTCCATGCTGCGCCGCCTGTCGGGCAGAGACCATCAGGTCATGACCGGCCTGAGCGTGCTGTGCGGCAAGGTGACGGAAAGCGTGACCGTGACGACCAACATCCGCTTCCGCCATTTGGCCGACGACGAGATCCGCGCCTATATCAAGACCGGCGAGCCGATGGACAAGGCGGGCGCTTATGCCATTCAGGGGCTTGCCTCCATTTTCGTCATGGGTCTGGAGGGCGACTATTATAACGTTATGGGTCTGCCGGTCTGCACGCTTGCCTCCATCCTGCGCAAGTTGGGCGTGCGCCTGCTCGGCTGAGGAGTTTTACGTATGAAGAAGACCTTTTCGGGGCGCACGCGGCTCATCCTTGTGCTTGCGGTCGTGCTCGCGGTCGTCACCGCCATTGCCTCGGCGCTCTTCGGCACGACGCTGCCGGAGCGGGTGGTGCAGACGGTTCTGACGCCGATCCGCAGCGGCTTCAGCGCGCTGACACGGCAGGTCGAGCGCTACTACGACTATATTTTCCGCTACGAAACGCTGGAAAAGGAGAACGAGTATCTGCGCCAGCGCCTCAACTCCATCGAAAACGAGGTGCGCACGGCCGATACGTTAGAGCGCGAAAACGCCCGCCTACAGGAGCTGCTGGGACTGAAGAACGAGCACACGGACTACAGCTTCTGCCCGGCCTATATCGTCGCGTGGGACTCTTCGCAGTGGAAGAGCGCCTTTACCATCGGCAAGGGAACGCGCTCCGGACTGGAGGAGCGGATGGTAGCCGTGACGCAGACGGGGCAGGTCATCGGCCTGATCACCGAGGTCGGCCCGAACTGGGCGACGGTGACAACCATTCTCGACCCTGCCATTGAGATCAGTGCCAGCATTGCCTCCACCGGTTGCACCGGTGTGGTGCAGGGCAATTTTACCACGAGTACGCATGGCTCGCTGCGCATGAACTATCTGCCCACCGAGGCCATCGTGCGCAACAACGACCAGATCGTGACGACCGGCTCGACGGTCTATCCGAAAAACCTCATCATCGGCTACGTGACCGACGCGGGCTTTGACGAGACGGGCGTTGCCAAGTTTGCCGTGTTGCAGCCCGCAGCGGATTTTGACAATCTGGAGCAGGTCTTTATCATCACCGACTACACCAGCCAATAAAAAGGAGGGAGCCGCTTTGCTCAACAAACTCTATATCACGCCCAAACAGTGGCTCCACATCCTGCGCTGGACGGTCTACAGCCTTTTGCTGCTGTTTTGCATGATGGTGCAGACGGTCGTTCTGGGAAACCGCGTTTCTCTGCATCCGAACTTCGTCCCGCTGGTGCTGACCTGCGTCTGCCTGCGGGAGGGGCCGGAGCGCGGCGGTACGTTCGCGCTGCTCGGCTCGCTGTTCTGGTGCCTTTCCGGCGCGGACTATGGCAGCTTGAGCATCTTTGTCCTGACGCTTCTGCCGGTTCTCGGCAGCGCCCTGTGCAGGGCAGTGCTTGCAAACCGTTTTCTTCCCTGCCTGCTCATCTGCCTGATCACGCTCCTGACCGAGCAGATCACCATATTTTTCCTCAGATTCTTTTTCGAGGAGATCTCGCTTGCGCTGCTGTGGCAGAAGCTGCTGCCCGCCGCTGCGGTCTCCATGCTGTTCCAGCCCGTGATCTACCTGCTTGTCCGGCAGATCGCAAAGATCGGAGACGCCTATGAATGAACATAAGTTTTCCTTCCGCCTTTGGACGCTCGCGTTCGTAGTTGTTGTCATTATGGGCATTTTCGCGGTTCGTCTGCACACGCTGCAGGTCGTGGAGGCAACGCCGCGGGACGAGGCGCCAGGCACCTACTTCACCTACACGACCCGTGTCGTCGCTTCGCGCGGCGAGGTGCTTGACCGCAACGGCACGACCCTTATCGGAAACCGCGCGGCCTATAATATCACGCTGCATCACGACGTCATTTACAGCGCCGAAAACCCCAACGAGGAGATGCGGCGGCTGACCGAACTGATCGACAAGCTGGGCCTGACCATGGTCGATCATTTCCCCGTGACGACCGAGAAGCCCTATGAATATACGACCGATCGCTATTCCTCCGCGTGGAACGACTATTTCATGACCTATCTGGAAAAGAAGGGCTGGGACAGCGACATTTCTGCCGCGAAGCTCATTCGCCAGCTTCGGGAGCGCTACCATTTCCCCGATAGCTGGACGGAGGAGGAGGTGCGCCGCGTGATCTCCCTGCGCTACGAGCTGGATCTGCGCTATTATACCAACCTTCCGCTCTACGTCATGGTGGAGGATATCGACGCAGTCTCCCTTGCCGCGCTCAAGGAGCTGAACACCCCGGGGCTGAACACGGAGACGACCACCGTTCGAGAGTACCACACGGACTACGCGGCGCATATTCTCGGCCGCGTGGCATCCATGAGTCCGGAGGAGTGGGAAGTCTATCAGGAGCAGGGCTACTCGATGGACGCCAAGGTCGGCAAGGACGGCTTGGAAAAGGCGTTTGAAGAGCAGCTGCACGGCACCGACGGCCTGATGGAGACGACCATCGCCGCCGACGGCACCGTTTTGAGTCAAGAGTGGATCAGAGAACCGGTCGCGGGCAACAATGTCGAGCTTACCGTGGACATTGATCTGCAAAAGGTCGCGGAGGACGAGATGGAACGCGTTATCCTCGACCTGCGCGAAAACGGCGCAGGCACGGCCAAAAACGGCAAGGACGCCGAAGGCGGTGCGGTCGTGGTCATGTCGGTCAAGACCGGTGAAGTGCTTGCCTGCGCCAGCTACCCGACCTACAGCCTGCTGACCTTCTCCGAGGACTACAGCAAGATATTGGAGGAGCCGTATGCGCCGCTGAACAACCGCGCGCTCGATCTGCCCTATCCGCCCGGCTCCACCTTCAAGATGGTCACGACCATCGCCGCCGTCGACACCGGAACCATCACACCGGACTATACGGTTGAGGACAAGGGCGTGTATCGGGAGTTTCAGGACATTGACCCGTCCTTCGCGCCCCGCTGTATGCTCTACACGACAAGTAAGGGACAATATACGCACGGTGTGATCAATGTCATGCAGGCGCTCAGCGTCTCGTGCAACTACTATTTCTATGACATCGGTTGGAAGACGGGCATCGAGCCGATCGACGCGGTGGCCAAGGCCTTGGGTCTGGGCGAGGCGACCGGCGTGGAGCTTCCGGAGAAGGTCGGCCACCGTGCCAACCCGGAGACGAAAAAGAAACTGTATGACAGCGACTACAACGGCTGGTACGGCGCGGACACTGTCCTTGCTGCCATCGGACAGTCGGAAAACCGGTTCACACCGATGCAGTTGTGCTCCTACACCTGCGCGCTTGCAAACGACGGTACGCGCTATAAGGCGACGTTCTTAAAGCGTGTGCTCTCGTCGGACTATCAGGAGCTGATCTACAGCACGCAGCCCGAGGTTCTGAGCAAGCTCCAAATGTCCGAAACGGCGATCAACGCCTATAAGGACGGTATGCGCCTTGCCGTCACCTCTTGGGACGGCACGTGCCACGGGCTCTTCGGCGACTACCCCGTCGCCGTCTGCGCCAAGACCGGCACGGCGGAGCACGGCTCCGGCGGCTCGGACAACGCGGCCTATGTGCTCTTTGCGCCGATGGACGATCCGCAGATCGCCATTGCCATCTACGTGGAGAAGGGCGCGCAGGGCGGCAACCTCGGCAACATCGCAAAGCCCATCCTCAACGCCTATTTCTCCGACGCCGGTACGGTGGACACCGTGCCCGCCGAGAACAGAATGGGATAACAAAACACCGCCGGAAGAATCATTCTTCCGGCGGTGTCCAGACTGTCAAAAAAGTCCGTAACCGTCAAAATAGATTAACTTTTTAAGAGAATTGGCCGCAGGATTACAATATAAATAATCGAGAATTTTTGAACTTTCGCAAGTTGAAATTCTCTATATTTATAATAATTTTGACTTACTTCGCAACTCACGCCTTAGCGTATCTATATACGCCGACAGGCGTGAGTTGCTCGTCTTCCGAACCTTTTTGGCAGTCTCCCAGCGTGTCGAAAAGGTTTTTCGACACGCTGAACACCGCCGGAAGAATCATTCTTCCGGCGGTGTCATTTTTACGGTTTGAAAATGTAGCCTTCCGGCGCGTCCAGAAGCGCAAGCTCCGTGCCGAAGCAGGTGTTGAGCACGGTGCGAAGCACGTTGATGCCGGACATCCCCTCAATCTCGGGCAACTGCGCGCCGCAGCGAACGGCGCAGAGCATATTCTGCATCGCGGCCGTTTCCTGCTGCCAGTCGTAGCTGCTATCCTTACGGTACTTCGTAAAATGGTAGGCAATGCGGCTGCCGTGGTCGGACTGGAGGATAATGATCGCGTTGGGGTCGACCGCAATGATCCGGTCGACAGCCGTCTCGATCCTGTCGTTGACGTATTGCAGGTAGTCCAAATAGTAGCTTTCATTGCGCCAGTCGTGCCAATACGGCTCCTTGACAGGCGTTCCGTCCTTAGAAAACAGGATCGGGCTGTGCGGCGCGCAGAGGTAGGCGAAGGTGAAGGTGGGGCGGTCGTCTGCCAGATGATCCGTCAGGTGCTCCATCTCGTTGAAACAACGCTGCGTCGCGTGCATTCCGCTCTCGTTCGACCTGCCCTGCACCCAGTGCAGCAGGCGCTCGCCGAAGCCAAAGCTGTTGAGAATGCTGAAGCGCACGACGTAGTCGGAGGTCGAGGTGTCGTCTGAGGTGGCAAGCAGATTCACCGCGTCGTCCTGCGTTTTAACAAAGCCGCGGTGCGACAGCAGGTTGACCTGATAGCCGTTTTGCTCGAAGATGCGGAAAAGCTCCGGATCGGTCAGGTAGGCGGTCTTGTCAAAGGCCGGTTGCGTGTCGACGACCTTGTATTCCAAGTTCAGCAGGTTCGGAACGATGGTGTCGGTAAAGACCGAGTCGGTGTTGCGCCCCGCGCGGTTGACGGTAAAGCCGGACGCTTTTAGATAATCGGCGAACTGCGCGTTGTCAAAATCGTAGTAGTACTTCAGGTTTTCAAAGCCCGCGTATTCGTCAAACAGGAAGAAGTAGACGTTCGGGCGCTCCTGCGACGCGAAGGTGAGCGACTGAAGCTCCTGCGAGGGCGCTTCCTTGCCCGTGTAGCGCACGCGCTTGAGGATGTCTCCGGCAGAGAGCGCGAGCGAAACGAGCGTCAGCGCCGTGAAGACCAGCACGGTAATCTTGCAAAACGGGCGGGCATCGAGCGTCTTCTTCCTGCGCAGCACGACAAGGAGCCACGCCGACAGCGCGAGGATCAAAAGCAGCAGATAGATCGGCTGATAGCCGGCCCATGTGCGGCGGATGACCTGCGTAGGGGAGTAGATGTGGAGCATCAGAAGCGTGAAGATCGCGCTAAAGACGCCGGTTTTCGGCAGATCGCGCAAAATGAGCCAAACAAGGAAGAAAATCAGCAGCGCCATGCAGACCGCGAGGAAAAAGCCCGGCAAAATGTCGCGCAGAGGCGCCTCCAGCACGTTTTTCGCGTAGAGGAAGACGCAGCGGAACACGACGACCGAAAGCGTCGCCAGCAGCGGCAGGATCAGAGCTTTACACTTTTTCATTTGTTTCCTGACGCTTCTTTGCAGCGGCCTTTCTTCTCTTTTTGTGGTACCAGCGCTTGATCTTTGTCCAGTAGAGCGTTACGGTGGCACCGGCCGCGATGGCGACGCCGGCAAGGATGTAGACAATGTACGTGACGGCCGAGGCGTCAAGGTAGGCGAAGGCCTGGATGCTCAGAAGCAGGGCGATGCACAGGCCAAAGTAGGCGTAGCGGAAGAGGGTCGCAAGTAGTTTTTTCATGGGTTACTCCTTTTGTTTTTTTAGCAGGTGCAGAGGCAGATCGCGCAGTGCATCCACGAGCTTACGGTTGTCCGTTTCGTCGCGCACGGAAAGGCGCAAATAGCTCTCTCCGCCAAAGCCGTCTTTGGTGGAAAGGTCTTTGACCAGCAGATCGTGCGCCGAGAGCAGGTGCTCCGCCAGCAGGCGGCTGTCAACGCCTTGCAGGCGCACCATCATGTAGTTGGCCTGACTGGGGTAGACGTGCATGAAATCCAGCGTGTCCAATGCGTCCTTGAGCGCGGCACGCTGACGGGCGACGGCGTCGCAGGCAGCGGCGTAGTCCTTCTGATAGAGCGTGATGATCTGCAAAAAGTATTCGCCGAAGGAATTGATGTTCCAGATCGCCATCGCGTCCTTGAGCTGCCGCAGCAGCGCCGCGTCGCCGCAGGCGCAGACGCCCAGCCGGACGCCGGGAACGCCGTAGGATTTGCTGATGCTCTTGACCACGACGAGGTTGGGATAGCGCTCCAGCAGCGCATCCTGCAACAGCGTGTAGCGCACGGGCGCGTCTGCAAAGTCAACAAAGCTCTCGTCAACGATCAGAAGCGTGCCGTGCTGCTTGCAGTGCTCCAGCAGGGTAAGCAGCTCCGCCTGCGCAAGGAAGCTGCCGGTGGGGTTGTCCGGATTGACAACAGCGAGAATATCGTGCGTCTCGGCGGCCGCGCACAGCGTCGGCAGGTCGAGCTGATAGTCCGTCTGCGCGGTGGGCAGGCGCGTGATGCGGCAGTTTCCGAAGCAGCGGACATATTCGTTAAAGGAAGGGGTCGGGAGCGCAAGCGTCCCGTGCAGCACCCGTCCAAGCGCGGCGATCAGCTCCGCCGCGCCGTTGCCGACCAGAATGTGCCGCTCGTCGAGCGAGAACATCCGTCCGGCGTTGATCTGCTGGACGTACATTCCGGAGGGATATTCGCGCAGGAGGCAGGAAAAGGCATAGTGCATTTTCTCTTCCATCTCCCGCGGCGGGAAGTAGGGGTTGACCAGATAGCAGAAATCCGTCAGCGCGGGGAAACGCCAGAAGCCGCCGAAATGACGGCAGTAGCGGTCGAGTCGCTCCTCCGGCGGAGCGAACATGGTGTCGGCAATGTCGAGATCCTGCGCGTCGTCGATCTCGTACCAGCGCAGCTTCCCCAGCCGGTAGGCAAACAGCTCCGCGTGCGACAGGTGCGCGATGGCCTTGAGCGCAGACTCATAGTATTCGTTCTTGCCGTAGGCCTTGATGTAGGCGTTAAGGAAGGGAATGTACTTTTCGCGCGAGAAGGCGCGCGAGAACTTATAGACATTGACGGTCTTGAAGTACTCCTCCACGTGGGCAAAGGAAAACTCCGCCCGATCAATAAATTCGAGGATGTGTCCGTCCGGACTCAGCCGCGTGACCGTCCCGTCCATCCACTGCTCGTATTTAGCGACGGCCACCACGTTTTCTTCCGGACAGGCAATCATCTCGCGCAGCAGCGCCGGCTCGAAAATGAGGTCGGATTCTAAAAGCAGCGTGTCGTCCTGCGCAAGGACGTCGCGCGCAAGGTAGAGCGAGTAGATATTGTTCGTGTCGGCGTAGTCCGCGTTTTCGATGAACGTCAGCTCCATGTCGCGCAGCTTGTCGCGGGCAAAGGCGATGAGCGGCTGCGCGGCATATCCGACGACGATGGTCAGACGGGTGACGCCTGCCTGCCTCAGCGCGTCGGCTGCGTGCTCCAGCAGCGTCTTTCCGCCCACGCGCACCATGCACTTGGTCTGGCCGCTGGTGTATTTTCCCAAACGCTTGCCCATTCCGGCGGCAAGCAGAATAGCCTGCATAGCGCTCCCTCCTTAGTCCAGATCCTCTTCCTCCCGCTGCTTTTTCAGCACCGCGAGACGGGAGAGAATGTAATCTGCGGCGACGTCGCTGCTGGTGCCCAGATGGTAGACATACGTTGCGACGAAGGCGGCGATCTTGTCGTGATAATCCGCGCCGAGCAGCTCCTGCGCGGTGCGCGCGACATCCGCCATTTGGTCGGGCTGTAGGCTCCGACCGATCTCCTCGCGCAGAAGGATGTTCAGCGGCACCGTGTCGATCTTCTGATACTCCGGATTCATGACCTTCATGGGGGTGTTGATGAACAGAACGGGCTTGCAGGTGGTGTAGGCGTATTCGTAGGCGATGCCGGACCAGTCCGTGACCAGAAGATCGGCCTCGAACACGGTGCTGTTGGAGGAAAAGTCCGTCTGGATCTCCACGTCGGCATCGGCGGCATAGCGCACCTTCAGCTCTTCCATCTTTCTCGGGTCGTGGCGCACCTGCTGCGGATGCGGCCGCAGGATGACGCGGCTTCCGGTTGCGCGCAGGCCGTCGATCAGCTCCGTCACGCAGGAGTCTACAATGTTGCCTTCCTGCCAAGAGGGCGCGACTAAAATGACCTTCCTGTCGCTTGCTTTTTTCGGCGCGGCCGCGTAGTCCGCGCGCATCTGGTCGAGCAGGCCGTAGCCCCATTCGATCAGGCGCTTTTTCGGCAGGCCGTAGGCCGCCTCCGTTTTTTCGATCTCTTCCTTTTGGTGCGGGCCGACGCACAGAACGCTGTCAAAATGATCCATGCTGCCCTTGCGCATCGTCATGTTCAGGCTGTCCATGCCGTGCGGCACATAGAGGTATTCGATGTTCTTGCGCAGATAACTGCGGCGGATGTGCATATTGTCCAGATCCGGCATGGTCATGACGACCATGTCCGCGTCCATCTTCATCATCAGAGGGATCAGGCGCAGTTCACCGATGTAGTAGGGGACAAGGTGCGGATCCTTGTGCGAGAACACTGCGTCCTTCGGGTCGCTCGTGACGTAGTGGATGACCAGCTGCGGGTCTTTGCGCTCCAGCGCCTGAATGATGCCGTCGTAGTATTTATAGAAGCCGCTGCCCTCGGAGTAGAACACGATCTGCTTCGGTTCGATGTCCGCGTTCTTGACAAAGCGCTTGTAGTCACGCTTTTCCTGCTCGCGGAAGGGCGCAAGCTCTTGCTTCTTTGCCTCGCGCGCCGCGTTCTGCCGCGCCAAAAGCTCCTTCGTCTCCTCCAGAGCCTCATAGTCGATGTACTTCTTCGGGTTGTACCACCAGTTCATCAGATAGAGGTTGCCGATGGCAAACAGATTGCCTGCGATCCAGTAGACGCCCGCGCCTGCCGGAACGAGGAAGGTGAAGTAGGTGGAAAGCGCGATGGTAAACAGGGAGACGCCCCACTTGGCAAGGAAGCTCTGCTCGATCTGAAGCACGTTTGCCTTGTTCTGCGCAAGGCACAGCAGATAGGTCGTCAGGCAGCTCAGCACGGGCAGGAGCATCAGGGGATTTATGTATTTGCTTCCGGCGGCGGTGTAGGCCCAGAGAGTCGGCACGCGGCGCAGCTCCAGTCCGAGGAAGGTCATGTCCACGCTTCGGACGCGCCGGATCACTTCGTCGATGCCTGCGATGCCGTTGAGCAGCTCCATATCCGTGCCGCACTGGATCTTTTCCATGATGAAGCACTGATAGCCGCTTTGATTCACGTTCATCCCGAACCGGCGTGCGATCTCCGCGATGGTCGCGCCGTCGATGTGCAGCAGGTGCTGCATGGGATTATAGATCACGCACACAAGACCCAGCACGAGCGGCAGCTGCACGAGCAGCGGGATGATGCTGAGCATGGGGGAGTAGTGCTCGCGTTTGTAGAGCGCCATCTGCTCCTCGGCGATCTTGTCGCGGTCGCCCGCAAAACGCAGGCGGATGCGGTTGACCTCCGGCTGGAGGCGGATCATCCGAATGCTGTTTTTCTGCACGATGATGCTCAGCGGCAGCAGAATGATCTTGCTGATCAGGGTGAAAAGAAGGATGGACAGTCCGTAGTTGCCCAAAACGCGGTAGCAAAGCCACATGACGCAGCCCAACGGGACGCCCAGAATTTTATTGATGAAAGTCACAAACAAGCTCCTTTCAGAAAAGCACTGACAAACCATTATACCGTCAAAACGACCAAATAGCAAGGCCTTTGTAAAACTTCCCTTCTTTTTTCGACAATTTCCGGCGTTTGGAACCAAACCGCCGCCTTGCGCATATACCATAGGGGAAAAAGGAGGAGTGCTGTTTGGAAACCACTTGCTTTTTAGGCGCCTGTTCTACGGAGGGATTTGTTTCCCATTTTGACACGCTGTATCGGGAGACGGAGGAGCTGACCGTCCTGAAGGGCGGCTGCGGCTGCGGAAAGTCGACGTTCCTGCGCGCCGTTGCCGACGCCGCGCGGAAGCACGGCATGGATACGGAGTTGGTGCTCTGCTCTTCCGACCCGTCCTCGCTCGACGGCGTGCTTTTTGACGGGCGCGCCTACGTTGACGGGACGGCGCCGCACATATTTGAGCCGCAGATCTGCGGCGGGCGAATGAACTACCTGAATTTCGGCGCTTTTTATGACCGCGCCGCCATGCGCGCGGCGGAGGAACCGCTCTATCGGCTGCGGCGGGAGAATGCCGCCTGCTACACGCGCGTGACCGACGCTCTTGCCGCTGCGCGCGGCCTGCTCGCAAGTCCCGCGCGGGAGGCGTGCGCTCTGGAGCAGTCGCTCGGCGCGATCGCCGAATGCCTCGCGCTCTCGGCCTTTCAGTCACCGGAGACGGAGGGGGGCGAGCGCAGGCGGTTTCTCTGCGCGCTGACGCCGCGCGGTGCCTGCTTCGGCGACGTTGCGCACGCCTACCGCCGCGTCATCGTCCTGCGCGACGCCTACGTTCTCGCGCCGGTGCTTTTGCGGACGCTTGTGCAGCGGGCGGCAGAACACCGCCAGAGCGTCGTGCTCGGCTACGGCCCCATGCAGCCGACGGGAAGCCCCGCGCACCTGCTGCTGCCCGATGCGGGCGTTGCCGTTCTGAGCGAGAGCGAGGAGCTTGCCTACGACGGCCCCTGCTGCTGCCGGATCGACCTGGTTTCCTCCGTCCCCATGCGCCTGCGCGATGCGCTGCGCTTTCAGGTCGAGACCGTGGCGCTCCTGCTGCGGCGCTGTGTGGAGGAGATCGCGCGCGCCAAGGCCATCCACGACGAGATGGAGGCGCTGTGCCGTCCGTTTATAGATTTTGACGCCGTAACGGCGCAGACCGAACGGGAGCTTTTACGCATTTTTACGAATTAGGCATTGTTTTTTGCCCCTTGCGGTGCTATGATAACGCAAAAAACGACGGCTTTCCCGCCGCAAAAAATAAGGAGGGGCTTTTGGAATGAAGCTACTGATCATTGTTCTGAACAAAGTGGAATGCCTTGACAAGCTGCTCGACCGCCTCGGCCGGCACAATGTCCCCGGCGCGACGATCCTTGACAGCAAGGGCATGGCACAGGAGCTGGAGGGGCACGACGAGCTGCGCTTTATGGCGTCGCTGCGCCTGCTGATGAATCCCGCGCACAAGGAGAACAAGACGATTTTCATGGTGCTGCCGGATGAGAAGGTTGCGGAGGTTTCGCGCATCGTGCGCGAGGCGACCGGCGGACTGGATCATCCGGACAGCGGTATTTTGTTCACCGTGCCGGTGGATTACGTGGAAGGACTGAAACAATGACACTCAATACGCTGCTCGATCTTGCCATCATGGTCTTCGCAGGAATGTTCTGCGGCCGCATGGCAAAGCATCTTCGCCTGCCCAACGTTACGGGCTACCTTGTTGCGGGGCTGCTGATCGGTCCGAGCGTGTTCGGACTGCTCACGTCCTCCTTCCTCGATACCATTTCCGTCATCTCCGACGTGGCGCTGGGCTTTATCGCCTTCTCCATCGGCAACGAGTTCAAAATGTCCTACTTTAAGCGTGTGGGCGTCGCGCCGATCGTGATCGCCTGCCTCGAGTCGCTCTTTGCCGTGCTGGTCGTCGTGCTGGGGCTTATCGTTTCGGGTCAGAGCGTGCCGTTTAGTCTGGTGCTGGGCGCGATCGCCGCCGCGACCGCACCGGCCGCGACGATCATGGTCATCCGGCAGTACCGCGCCAAGGGGCCTGTGACGGAGACGCTGCTCTCGGTCGTCGCCATTGACGATGCGACGGCGCTGATCCTGTTTTCTCTTTCTGTTGCCCTCGCGCAGGCGCTCGGCAACGGCAGCGCTTCGCTGACGGACTCCCTGCTCTCCCCGCTCAAGGAGATCGGCGGCGCGCTGGTGGCGGGCGCGGCGCTGGGCTTTGTCTACCTGATCCCGCTGCGCTTCTTTAAGAAAGCGGGCAACCGCCTTTCCCTGACGGTCGGCTTCCTCTTTGCCGGTCTCGGCCTTGCGGAGCTGCTCGGCCTGTCGGATCTGCTTTTGTGCATGGCGATGGGCGCGGTGATCGCAAACTTTTCTCCGGATGTGGACAAGATCATGGATCTGTGCGACAATATCACGCCGCCGATCTTTATGCTGTTCTTTGTCGCCTCCGGTGCGGCGCTTCAGCTCTCGGTGCTTCCCACCGTTGGGCTGATCGGCGTGATCTACATCGTCCTGCGCGTCGCCGGCAAGATGATCGGCTCTTGGCTGGGCGCGGTGCTGTGCAAGTGCGACGCAAAGGTCAAAAGCTACCTTGGTCCCTGCCTGCTGCCGCAGGCGGGCGTCGCCATCGGCCTGTCGCTGGCCGCCTGCGAGGTCGTCCCGCACTATGCCGCGCGCATCCGCGCCGTCGTCCTTTGCGGCACGCTTATCTATGAGCTGATCGGCCCCGCCGTGACAAAATTCTCCCTGAAAAAGGCGGGCGAGATCCAATAAGCGGCAAATTCTGGTTGAAATTGCCCCCGTGGTAGGGTATACTGGAGGGAGAAAGGACGGTGAAGGCGATTATGGGCGAGGTGATCTCCATTCTCTCCGGCAAAGGGGGAACGGGAAAGACGACTCTCTGCGCGGCGGTCGCCGCCTGTCTTGCCGCAGACGGCAAGCGCGTGCTGTGCATCGACGCGGACATCGGCCTGCGCAATCTGGATATTGCGCTCGGCATGGCGGAGCTTCCCGTGGTCGCTTTTACCGACGTGATCCATGGCCATTACCGCCTCTCCGACGCGACGCAGCACCCCCGCCTGCCGCAGCTCTTTCTTCTGACCGCTCCCGTGCGGGAGAACGATGAGCTGATCGACGCGGTGGGCTTCGGAAGGCTCCTGACGCAGGCGCGCGAAGAATTTGACTTCTGCCTGATCGACGCACCGGCGGGCGTGGGCAGCGGGTTCCGCCTTGCCGCGCGCTATGCCGACCGCTGCATCATCGTCTCCACGCCCGATCCGGCATCCATGCGCGACGCGGGCTGCGCGGCCGACCTGCTCAGTCTGGACGGCAAGGAAGACCTCATGCTGGTGGTCAACCGCGTATCGCCGCGGATGTTCCGCCGCATGACGCTGACCGTGGACGACATTATGGACAGCGTGGGGCTGCCGCTGCTCGGGATGCTTCCGGAGGACCCAAAGGTTGTGCTCTCGGCCGCGCAGGGAACTGCGCTGATCTTTTCCGGCGGCGGAGGCGCGGCGGAGGCCTGCTTCCGCATTTCCAGGCGACTGCGCGGCGAGCATATGCCGCTGATGAAACTGTGAGGTGACACGAATGAACATTACGCTATTGGCACATGACAAAAGGAAGGAACTGATGGTTCAGTTCTGCACGGCTTACAAAAGCGTGCTTTCCAAGCACTCGCTCTCTGCCACCGCTACGACGGGGCGCTTGGTCGCGGAGGCGACCGGCCTGCCCGTGACGCTCTTCCTTGCCCACAATCAGGGCGGTCATCAGCAGGTCGATGCCCGTATTGCCTACAATGAGATCGATATGGTTCTGATGTTTACCGATCCGAATAACCTTGACCCGTGGGAGGATCAGCAGATCGTCCAGACCATCCACCTGTGCGACACGCACAATGTCCCCGTGGCGACGAACCTTGCCGCGGCCGAGATGCTGGTGATGGGTCTGCAGCGCGGCGACCTCGACTGGCGCGAGATGCTGCGCAAGAAACGCTCCGTGAGGTAGCGCCATGGAAGCACTGGAGATCATCGAACGCATCCGCACGGCGGAGAAAAAGACGCCGGTGCAGGTCGTCCTACAGGAAAAAGAGCCTTGCGCGTTTGCCGGCGTCGAGGTGTTCCGCGGCGGCAGCGGGCTGTGCATCCTCTTTGGCGACTGGAAGGTGCTTGCGCCGCAGCTTGCCGCGCAGAAGGAGCGCATCGCTGCCTATCATGTGGAAAATGGCTGCGCCAACTCCGCGCTGGCGCTTTTGGATCTGAAGGAGCTGCACGCGCGCATCGAGCCGGGCGCGATCATTCGCGAGGGCGTCACCATCGGCGACAACGCGGTGATCATGATGGGCGCGATCCTTAACATCGGCGCGCGGGTCGGAGAAGGCACCATGATCGACATGGGAGCCGTCCTCGGCGGG
>OIYT01000941.1_pt1 | contig 23511 bp, 19 predicted proteins | sample 1588201 | NCBI WGS metagenome assembly OIYT01 (sample SAMN03283260) | human gut metagenome | biome: human-associated habitat; material: feces | host: Homo sapiens | place: USA | collected 2013
GCATCGGGGGCGAACTTCAGCCTGACCTTGAACAGGGTGTTCCCGATGCGCTGGGTGGTGTAAAAGTCGTTGCGGGATTCCAAATGTTACTCTCTTTCTGGAATTCATGACGCAGTGTCCGTGCACGCATGTGGTTCATCTCCGTTGCATTCCTCATTTCATTCTTTTTCATGGTTTTGTTGGTCGTCAGGTACTGTCTTGTGTCGGGAATGATGGTGGGTTACTGATTGGGTGCTCTTGGCATGGTGCTCTCCTTTCCGGCAATACAAAACAGCCACGCCAGAAGCGTGACTGCAATGCTGCGATTGATATTGTCAGGGTGATGGAAGGGCGGAACGTCAGCATTGACTGACGATGTTTACCCCTCCATAGTATATGGGCACGAGAATGCTTATTTTTTTCCAATGCTTGAAAATTTTTAGGATTTCTTTTTCTACAGGCCATTGCACATAAATGTGTCCATATAGTTTGTCCCTTCAACAATAGGACAAATAACCAGCAAAAACGGAACTGTTTTTCTGATGTGGTGGAAATAAATGCTAAAAAGCATCGCCCGAAGGTATTCCAGGCGATGCAGATGTTATGCAGTTTCAGCGGGTGGCGTGGGCGGCTTGGCAGAGAACGTCATGTACTCCGTCTGCATATCCCGGATCTTCTCCCGCAGACCATACAGCGCCGTGCCAATGGTATCGTAGGCAATGGCCGCATGTTTGTCCGTCTGATCCAGCGTCAGGCTGCAGATCGACTCTGCGTCGTCCTCGTACAGCGTGATCGCACCTTCCGCCAGCAGGCGCATATCAGCAAAGGCGTTGCTGCTATTCCAGACAAGCATTTGCAGGTCATGAATGGTGTCCTTGTTCATGCGTAGACCACCTCTGCAAGGACAATCTCCTCCGCACAGGCGTGGATGTTGTTCATTGAGCGAACCCAGCCCATCTGGTCACGGTGCTTCAGTTCTTCGTTCACGCCCTGGCGCTCTGCCATCTGGCGGATCAGAAGCTCCATGCGCTCATTGGCGGCGGTGTCGATCTCATGCAGGTGCCGGAACAGCGTACCGTTCAGCGCGAGGATGTTGTACAGGATTTCCCGGTGTTCCTTCAGGTAACGGTGGTGCATCCGTCCATATTTGCCGATGGTGTAATGCTCCTCCGGCACGGAAATGTTGGGCAGGTAGTAGTCGCCCACGCGGCGGTATGTTCCGCCCATTTCTTCAAACGTGGATTTCAAAACAGCAGCTCCTTTCTCTTATCGAAAGTATACGGAAACGATATTTCTGCTCCTTTCCTATAACTGCTGTTCCTTTTACCACAAACGAGCCGCAGCTATATGTATTAGGCGGTGAAACCACCCTTTACATCTTAAATCATGATTGGTGATGAAATTGGATTCGCCCTGCAATTCATCGTCACGGGACAGCCTTTCGTATAGAGCCGTGATCATCGGCTCGGTATTGGTAGTCAATGTGTTTTACCTCCTGGGGATAGATTCGCTTTTTATCCCTTCACTGATAGGACAAAAACGCCTCGATTTCGGAACTGTTTTTGGAAAAAGTTTTGAAAACCCGAAAGTTTTTCTTTGCTTTCACATATAGGAGAAATTCGGGCATTTTATTCAACATTTTTGAAGAGGAAATTTTGAAAACCTCCAAGTTTTTTTCAGCCTTCATAGTATAGGGCATGAGAAGGCCCGAATGTTTCCATCATTTGAAACTTTTTTCAAATTTTCTTCGCCATCGTTTGTCCATATGATTATACGAAGGAAAAATGAGAAAAGCCCCAAATGTGCGCATTTTGCAATTTTACATAGTGGATGGCATCCAGAATTGCAAAATCGCAACAGCAGCGAAACGAGTTTCTACCTATTATGTTGTAAAAGCCAGGAGCATCTTCCAGCGCCATTGGAAAGGTCATGCCGCAGATTGCCCCTGGTGTCCCGGAGCATCAGGCGTAGATCAGTTCATCCAGGATGGTTTCCTCGACACGATGCTTGATGCTGTTCATTCGGGCTACCCATCCCAGCTGATCGACGGCTTTGAGCTGCTCGGTCACGCCCTCCTGCTCCTTCATCAGCGGGATCATATGATCCAGGCGTTCATTGGCAGTGCGGTCGATCTCGTGCAGATGCTCCATCAGCTTACCGGTCAGCAGCAGGCGGTTGAACAGGAGTGGGCGATGCTCCTTGAGGTAATTCATGCGCATCATGCCGTACTTGCCCAGGGGCTGTTGTTCTTCCTCGGTCAATCCCAGGTCAGGCAGCAGGTAGTCTCCGCAGCGATGGTAGGTCAGCTTCATGGCTATGTCTCCTTTCGCAATCAAAAACAGTAGTTAGGATGGTCAGTGAACAAAGCGTTAGTTTGTTCCTTTACATTCTAACTACTGGTAGTGGTACACATCCTGGCCAAGCGCATCCGACATGGCACGGTTACGCTCGTCGGCGTGCATGACGGCTGACAGGATGTACTGCTCGCCTCCGATGATTTCTGCTGCGGCCTTGTAAGCATCCGCATAGAATTGCTTTGCAAATTCATAGCCGCCGTGGTTGAAGAAGTACGCGGAGTTGACGTCCAGCACCATTTCACAGAAGTGGGTGGCGTCGGCTTTTAGGCCGCGAGTGGAGATCGTTCCTGCCTGCTCCATCTGATCGAACATCTCGCTGTAGCTGGCAGTCGGCTGCTTGAAGTGGACGTTGAATGGGGTTCGTTCGGGGACGATGTCTTCGTTGGAATAGGTTTCGTTTTGTCGTTCGTTGTGACCCTGGGCGTTCCTGATGTCGTTGCTGCAGAGGTCTCGATTTCTTGCTACGGTGTAGTTCTTTCCGTCGTTACGGGGCATGGGACTCCTTTCCGTGGGTATGGGGGGGGGACGGGACAACCGGGGGCTCACGGCACTTCTGCGGAAGTGTAATAACCCACTAAGACACTTTCAAGCATAGCTTGCAAAGTGCCGTGGGCTCTCCGAGGGGGAACGGGGGATGCGGCCTCTGCGGAGGCCTCAGGCTGGCCGTGAAGGCTGTCGTTTCGCCCTCACGACCAGCCGATCATCGCATTTCATTGGTTTGCGATGATCAATGCAGCAAATGCAATAAATGCATTATATTACTGCATCCGGGTTGACGAAGATCCGCGTATCAGGCGGTCGGCCAACGGTGAAATGCTCTGGCTCTTCCATTCGGATGTAGCCATGATCCGCCAGCAGCTCCAGCGTGGGCAGCAGCTCCTCTGTCTTTTTGAAGAACTTGCCCCGACACATCTGGAACAGCTCCGAGCGTTTGATCTGGGTAATCTCCTTCTTGCGGAGCTTCGCCAGGACAAATCGAGCCTTCTGGATGCTGAGGTCGGTACCCATCATGGAGTAGGCGTACAGCGAATGCTGCAGGAAGTACTGGCCGATGCAGATCGCCCGGGTAATGGTTGCCTCGGTGATGATCGGACTGCCCTCGGGCTGCATCTCAGCCGCGTGGATCAGACCGGCAATGCGCAGCACCGCTCCGATGTACTTGCTGGCCCAGTCGGAGATCGCCTGTCCTTCCCCCACGAGGAATCTTTCGTGGTGCTGGAAGTATTCAGCGATCTGCTCCGTGGCATCGGGAGCCAGCGTCAGGGTGCGGGGTTCTTCCGGTCGATCAAGTGCCATCAGCCGGTAGATCATGCTGCGATAGTCGGCTTCGATCTCAGGAGGAATGGGCCTGCTGGTGAAGGATCTGCTGCCGATCCGGGACGGCGGCGACGCGTACAGAAATCGTGCGATCAGGCCGCGCCCGCTCATGGTGGCGTTGGTCATGATCTCTTCCAGCACACAGGGCTGAATGCTCAGGATCGCTGACAGCGCTGGGTGGGCGATGCTTTCTGCCTCGCGGCATTTGCGATCCACATAGATCGTGTCGCCGCAGTGGCCTTTCAGCCAGATGTCGATATTGACCTTGTTGCTGTAGCGGCCATTCATCATGTCGAAGACGCCGCCCTCTGTGGAGATGACGGAGATCACACCGCCGTTCTCAGCCATGAGGCTGGTCAGAGCTTCGCTGCTGCAGTCATCTGCGAAGAAGCGCGCAGGCTTTAGTTCCGGCAGCGCCTCCAGTTGGTCACTCAGTACGTTTAATTGGGCTTCGTCCTCCCATTTGCCGGACTGCTCCAGCTTCTTCTGCTGAGCATTGATCTGCCGCTGCAAGGACTCACGCTCGCGTCGGTTGGCTTTGATGTCGGCGCTGCGGCTGCGGTTGTATTCGTCCGCGTAGTCGCGCAACGCACGGGTCATGTCGTTCATGACGCTGGACTTGCGCTCGCCCGGAGGCGCGATCACCACCGTGTACAAGCTCAACGGCTCATAGTATCCGAGGCTGCCCTCAACGCGGTATTTGCTTTGCAGGCACACCGCGAGCGTTCCCAGCCCGATGACGGCTGCCATGTCGGGGGAAGTCTGACTGTGTTCTGAAACAGCGCTCACATAGGAGCGCAACGGCTCCGGCAGGCACTCCACGGGGAACGGTGGCAGCTCGCTGCTCTGAGGTGTCAGCGGCTTTACCGGAAGGAACTTCGGCTCCTCCGGCTGAGTTGCGGGCGCGGGTGCAGGCTGTGCTTGCCGCTGCCCTTTGGGCGTATACACCTCGGTGCAATTCCGTATAGCGGTCTGGATTGTGATCTGCCCATAGGTAGAGCTGGCCTGCTTGCGATCCCACTTGTCGCGCATCAGCCCGGATTGCCGGAACATGGCGTCCATCATTCCGGCGTCGCGTCCTGTCCAGAATGCCAGGTGACTGCACAGGGCCTGATCTGCCTCAGAGTGGGAAGGATAGCCGGTGGTGTCACCTGACCATAGGCGGCGGATGGCTTCTCCTCTGCGGCTGCTGAATGCCTTTTCCAGCAACTGGTCGGTGGTTAAAGGAGGATTTACTGCATTTATTGCATTTCCTGCAGTGGTTTGTGTTCTTACCATGAAACGCTCCAGCACCTGCTGAAGCTCATCGCTGCGGTCACCAAACCCGTATGCTGTGCAGGGCTGGCCTGTAATAGTCACATACTTGTTGGTCGCACCGGCCACGTACACCTCAATGCCCGCTTGCCGGTTCATGATGTAATGTCGGTTGGCGTCATAGCGGAAGCCCTCAGCTCGGAACAGGATGTGTACGCCTGTCCCGCTGGGGCTGAGTTCCGTGTAGCTGTGCATCATGGCGATGATCTCGACGGCAGTCTGGCTGTAATTGCCGTCCGCGTCGATGCAGTGATCCAGATCGATCGCGCAGATACCGTTGAAGATGCCCAGCCCCATGCCGTCATACCGGTGACTGGCACAGGATGCCGTCAGGTAATCGGCAAAGGATTGGGGATCGTTGCTCTTGGCTCGTTCTCCTGTCCGGGGATTGTAGGGAACCTTGGTCTGTTTTCCATTGCGTTCTTCATAGCGCCAGCAGCAGAACAAGCCGTGATCCGTAATCTCACGGGGAATAGGCTTGTTGTTCATTTTGTTTCCTTTCTGGTTGTAAAATGGGCGGCTGCTGTGCTATAATACCTTTGTCTGGGATAGTACATACAGCAGCCGCTGTTGGACTGTCAATGTGAGTCTTCATCTGCCAGGATGAAGGCTCTTTTGTGTTGTGCGAAGTATTCAGTTGTCAGGTCAATCTGTGCCATTTCTGTGGTATTCCGCCCTCATGCCACCCAGGATGGTGTTCATGAAGTGCAGCTCCTCCAGAAACTCCGGTGTCACATCGGTGCAGCGACCGACTCGCTGAAGCTCCTCATGAACGGCGGTCAGCTGTTCCTTCAGAGCCTTGTACACGCGAGGATTGCCCTGCACCACCACATCCCTGCACAGCAGCCGGTCGGTGATGTAGTCCTGCTTGGTTCTGCCGCTGAGTCGGGCGAAGGTGTCGATCAGGGCATTCTCCTCGGGGGTGACACGGAACGCCACTGTCTTGCTGCGCCAGCGGTTGTGCCGGTCAAGGTTCTTTGCGGACATTACGCACCCTCCTTGCCTGTCCATTCATCGTCCAGACGGTCTGCCATTTCACCCTGCTTATCGGGGAAAAGGTGGGCGTACCGGTAGGTGATGTCGATGCTCTCGTGGCCTACGCGGTCGGCGATGGCAACGGCGGAGAAGCCCATGTTGATCAGCAAGCTTACATGGCTGTGTCTGAGGTCGTGAATTCGTATCTTTTTCACGCCTGCGCGCTTGGCCCCCTGCTCCATCTGGTGGTGCAGAGCGCTGTCGCTCATGGTGAAGATACGATCCCTGGGGCCGATGTGATAGAAGGATCGGATGTAGTCCTGCATCTCGTCCACAAGGGCTTTGTTCATCCGGATGGTACGGATGCTCTTGGGGGTCTTGGGCTCTGTGACTACGTCCTTGCCGTTCAGCCGCTGGTAGGATTTGTTGATGCGAAGCGTCTGCTTCTCAAAGTCGAAGTCTTCCGGGGTCAGTGCCAGCATCTCGCCCAGGCGGACACCGCACCAGTACAGCACCTCGAAGGCGTAGTACATGGAAGGCTTGTCCATCATCTCGGCGGCAAACTTCAGATACTCCTCCTTCGTCCAGAAGAGCATCTCCTGATGGCTCTCATGGCCCATGTTGCCGGCGACGGATGCGGGATTGCTTTGCAGCCGGTAATAACGTACCGCGTGGTTGAAGATGCTGGAGATCTCTGCATGGATGGTCTTGAGGTAGCCCGGGGCATAGGGCTTGCCATCCGCCTTGCGTTGCTTCATCATCGTGTTCTGCCAGGCAATAATGTCCCTGGGTTCGATCTCGCTGATCACGCGATCCTTGAAATAGGGAAGGATCTTCGATTCGATGATGTTCCGCTTGGCGATCCAGGTGTGCTCGCGGATGCGATCCTGCTTGTCCGCATAATAGATCTCCACGAAAGCCCCGAAGGTCATGTTCAGGTCGGCGCTCTTCTGGAGCAGGAACTTCCGCTCCCACTCCAGTGCGTCCCGCTTGCGCTCGAAGCCGCGCTTCAGCTTTTTGCGCTTGGTTCCTGTGTAGTCGGTGTAGTAGAAGGATACATAATAGGTTCCCTGCTTCTCGTCCTTGTAGGCGGGCATCTTACTCCTCCTTCCGTTCCGCTATACCGTACATCTGTTCCAGATAGAACTTGCGGCTCACGCGTCCGCGGACGGTGGTGTAGCCCATCTGCTCCAGCCGTTCGTTCCACCCCTTGATCATTTTGTACGCCATGGCCTTGGAGACGCCGAGTTCGTCGGCCAGCTCCTGTGCGTTGATAAAGATGTTGTTGGTCATTTGAATTCTCCTCCTGCAGACGGTTCTAAATATTTATGTTTAGTCTGCGAAATGCATTATACACTAAACATTTTTGTTTTGCAATAGGTTTTCAAAAATTTTTCTAACTTTTTTTGATTAGTTTCTATTGCGGCGCGTCATGTACTGTGCTATACTGTATGATGCATGAGCAAATGACACAGGAGGGCCACGAACATGGCAGTGGGTGACAGAATCAAGCGTGTGCGGAATTTCCGCAAGATGACGATGAAAGAGCTTGGCATGGCGGTGGGTTTTGATGAGAACACTGCTGATGTGCGTATCGCCCAGTACGAAAATAACTCCCGCAAGCCTAAGGACGAGCTGCTCAAGAAAATCGCTGCCGCGCTGGATGTGAACTGGCGCAGTCTTTACGATCCTGTTGACTATGCTGCCGAGGACATCATGTTCAGCCTCTTCGAGCTGGAGGAGCAGCGGATCGGCCTGCGTCTGCTGGATGTGGTGGATGACACGGATCCTGATTTCCCTGAGAAGCGGGTGGGCATTACTTTCAACTATCCGCTGCTGGATCGTTTTCTGACTGAGTGGCTTCAGCGCCGCCGGGAGTTGCAGGCAGGTGAGATCACCAGCGAGGAGTACACCGAGTGGAAGCTGAACTGGCCTCGCACCAGCGACGACTGTGGTCGCGTACAGGCTGACCGGGAATGGCGCAAAAAAGAATGAAGACATGAAAACAGCCCTCCGAAACTTGCCGTTTCGGAGGGCATTCTCATGTCTTCCTACTATGTGAATAATAACCTCAAATAGTATCAAACCAGTATCAGCAATGATTCCGAAGTCCGGAATGCCTTGATATTACTGGGTTTGCGCCACTTCCTGGGTTACTCCCGATTATTGCTGTCATATCGGCAATACCGATTCAGGCTAAATCAAGGCTGTTTACAATCATATGGTACAACCAACTGCTGAGACCAATCACCTTATCTGCGTCGCCATTGGTACAATCAACCTCCGTAATCATTTCACCAAGCGGGACATTGGCATAGTATCATACGCCTATAATCCTCTATAAGACATACTGCCCTTTTTGTTACGATATCTTCAGTATTCGGGCAAAGGTTTCAATAGATAATTTCGGCATTTTCAACTGGCCTCCTGCAAGATCTTCCATTTTTAAACTTTTTGTGTGAAATCAATCGATAGTCGTTTTGTACTATTACTGCATGGGTGGTGTGGAAGATACAACGCCCTATGATGTATTCCTGGATTTTGAACAGAAGCAGGCGAATAACAAGCATTTCTCTATCGGACTTAACCGATCGGTCAATAATGTTTTTGTGTGTGCGAGCGATAATATTCATCAGGATAAAGTGTCTCGCTTCTTCTTTTATAACGCATTTGTTGATGGTTTGTTTCAGTAATTCGTGTTCACCAGTATACTGTACACGGCACCAAGGTCGATATGTATGTACATCAATGTTATAAAACTTATGTGGGTAAAGCCTGCAAAACCGTAAACGGAAGCCGCAGCCTTGAAAAAGACCGCGGCTTTTGATATGGGGTATCCAGGCAAAAGTAACTTTTCTTTTGATTGTGTTGAAAAAGCCCTTGACAAAAGAGCTTCCATGGACCCATGAGGTTGAAGATTCAGAAATCTGGTGGGCGAATGAACGCGGCGAGGGCTTGTTTTCACCTGGTTTCTATGCACAGGGTTACGATCAGGATGAACGGGTTGCATACTCAAACGATGTGGATTACTATATGACTGTTTCGGAGCTGTCATATAATTGAGTGACTTGCCGATCATCATGAAGGTCGCTTAGTTTTCTTACCATTTCATGTGGGAAACGGTTTTTGCCACGCCTATGCGTCAAACCATGGAATCGAATATCGCCCTGGTCTACATTTTTACGAAAAGCACTCGATTTTCCCCTTGGAACAATGTGTTCCGATGGTAGATTGGGTGCTTTTCTGATGGACTCACATTTGATAAACAATGTGAAAAAAGTCCTTGACAAATGTGCTTCCACAACCACATCATATTCTGCGCTACAAGCCTGGACGGCCGGCAGAAATACAGGGATGTAAAGAGATCCGCCAAGGAGCTGGTGCAGATCAGCGATGCGCTGTGTGAGGAAAACGGATTATCAGTTATCTGCAATCCACAGGATAAAGCTGTCCCATATGACAAGTGGGCGGTCAATTGGAAAAAGAGCAGTCACCGGGATGACCTTCGAATCATGATCAATGCCGCTCTCCGGCACCGGCCAGACGGATTCGATGCGCTTCTACAGATGCTGGAAGATGCCGGATGCCGCATCAGGCGCGGAGCCCATATCAGCCTCAAGCCGCCGGATGGACAACGCTATATCCGGTTGAAGAGCCTCGGCCCGGAATACGATGAGGATACATTGCGACAAGCGCTGGCGGGTGATCATGTGCACATTCCGAAAACTCCCTGCGCTGATTATTCCAAAAGTCAGATCAAGCGGCTGATCGACATTGAAGACAAGCTGCGCGCCGGAAAGGGCAAGGGCTATCTGGTGTGGGCTGAGCGTAACAACATCGACGCAATATCCCAAACGGTCATCTTCCTGAAAGAGCATCACCTCGGGTCACCGGAAGAACTGGAACAGCAGATTGATGATCTGCAGTCTGCCCATGATGAAAAGAAAGCCTCCATCAGGCAGGCACAGAATCGTATGAAAGAAATCAATCGTCAACGTCAAGCCATCCGTGATTACCGCAGGACGAAAGAGATATACACTCAGTTTAAAGAATCCGGCTGGTCAGCAAAATTCTATCAGGAGCATCGCGCAGAAATCGAAGCACACAAAAAAGCACAAGCTGTCTACGAGCTTCACGACGGCAAACTGCCGACGCTGAAGGAGCTGACAGCGGAATACGTTGCGCTGAAGGAGCAGCTGGATGCATACAAGCCAGATCTGGCAGAGCTCAAATCGAAGCTGACAGACCTGAAGCACATCCGGTATAACTACAAAATACTTATCCGGGACATTCCGCAAACAGATCAATATCACCGCAAAGGAGATCGTATAGAACGATAACAACGCCTCCGTGCCGGAACTGGTTTTCACCGTTTGCCGGCATGGAGGCTTCTTTCATTTTTATGCCGTGGTGCTGCACTAGGTCGGGCGCAACAAGAAACCACAACCACAGATCGCAAGATCTGGTAAAATGGGCTTGGGGGCGGAGCCTCCCAACAAGCAAAGTGCAAAAGGTGCTACCTTTGCCCTGCTTGCAACCATGATAAACATGTATTTGAGATTGCTATCAGCCTTGTTTTGCTCCTTTTCTGCACAAGAAAAGCCAGAGACAGAGACATGGATGAAGATTGATCCTTGAAGCACATACCGAATCGATATCCCACAAGTAAAGAATCTTCAGCTTCCAGCATCACAGTACGTACCAGAAATTGCTAATGTAAAAATACAAGCAGGTCATTCATCGATGCTCAGCACACCCGCCATATAGCCCAGAAAACCATCGTATGCAAGCGTCCATCGATACAGTTCATCCCGTATGGGCTGCACATTCCAGTCTTTTATTCGATATTGAGGGATTTGAACGGTATCCATCTGCACCTGTTCACGACTGATCTCGTGAATACGGATGCCCTCATCCGGCGCTGCGTGAACAAGCGCCGATACAGAATGATTGTCAATCACCCGGAATGTATCCTCAACTTTGACAAAGGACAGGCTGTCTTCATCCTTGAGCAGATTCGTCTGGTGCTCACCATAACGGGCCAATTCCAATCGAATGGAGTCGGTAACCGAAGTAGGAAGAATCGGACGGTCTTTTTCAAGGAACTCTTTGGTTAACACTGTAGCCGCATGTTTGATGATGGGGTGCTCCTTCAGCAGCGCATCGTCTGCGTAGTTGAGGCCGAAGGACCACATGAGCGCATTCTTTGTTTTTCCGTTCCGGTTGACTCGCCCCGATGCCTGAAGCAGCGATGACAACGATGCCGTTTCACGAAAGCCAACAGAAAACGAAAAGTCAACGCCGGCCTCCACGCACGATGTCGCGACAAGCGTCCAGTCACAGTTGGATGAATCCCGAAGCCGCTGCCGAACGCGTGCCAGCGTCCTCGCGCGATCTCTGGCGGTCAGTGCTGTGGACAGATGCTCCACCCGATTACGCCCATACAGCTGCATGATCGTCTTTGCGATCACCGTTGCGCTTTGAACCGTGTTGACGATGAGAAGCCGCGGTCCCGGAAAGGAATTGACCCATTGTGCAAGCGCTTCACTTGTCATGAGTGCGGGATTCCAGAGATACCGGATGCGGTTCTGCTCATACTGCGCCAGCGCGGAACGAAGCGCGTTGTCAACCAGATATGGCACTCGCCGGGTTCCGGCTGCCTCAATCTGCTGAATCGTCCAGAATCTGTTGAGAGAACCCGACGCAAGAACCCAATGGCAATTCCACTCGTCAGCGAAGCAGTTGATCCATTTCCATGCAACCGGCAGAAGATGCGAAGGCAATGCGGCGTGTGCTTCATCAACAAAAATAGCACTTCCCGGCAATTCATGCAGCCGCCTGAGGGCAGATGGCCGGTTTGAGGCCAGCGTCTCAAAAAACGCTACCGCTGTTGTGACAATAACAGGGGCCTTCCACAGCGTAGAAAGGTGACGGACACTTTCTGATTCAAAATCCACCCGATGGTGAACCTCCGCAACGATTTTGTTCGGCTCTTCACCCGGAAGAACCAAACATCTGCGATAGGTTTCCACCGACTGCGAAATGATGCTTGTAAAAGGAAGCACCACAAAAATCCTGCGAAGGTGATGCTTTTTCGCCTGACTGAGCATGTATGCCATCACGGCAGTGGTCTTTCCGGACCCCACCGGACTGTCACAGGCAACGACATGGTCATTGATCTTGCTGTCTCTGCAGCATTGATACATCTGTGCCCGTAAACGGGAACGCTCATCCTCTGCCCGAAGACTGCTGACGTAGGCATTCAGCACCTGCAGTCTCTCTGCCGGACGCAGTTCATCCTGCCGCCCATCCATGGGTTCCTGCCCGTAATGTCTCGCCGTATCTCCGTGGTCGGCATCTGCCAGACAGGAAAGCGCCAGGCGCATGAATACCGAGCGGCACCCGGCTGCCGGCTGTTCGTCTGCGGTCTTCTCCCCAAAGAGATCCAGATGGATGGCTTTCAGCTCCGGCAGCTTGCTGTCTGTCGCTGATGCGATATCGGTATCACGGAAAGCCTCGCTGCCGTGACAGCATTCTTTCGGAAAATCCGGAAGACCCCGGTGATGCGACATGACACAGACTGCAGAGTACATTTTGTTCTCATGAAGCAAAAGCGCCGTGCCGGCATCTGTGTGGTTGATGGGCAGATGCGGCTGATTTCCGGCATGCAGGGCAGCTTGATTTTCTTCCTCAAGCTTGCCCAGATCATGCAGCGATGCCGCGTTGGTGACAGCGCTGACCAATGCCATGCCGTCTTCCTGCTTTGCCGCAAATGCAGCCGCTTCCTTCGCATATCGAACAGCGTCATCATGGACATTCTGTACATGATTCAGATAGGTTTGCGCAGGAAAACCATCGTGTGCGCTGTGCGCGAGATATTCTTTATCCATCAGACGTTGGCAAGATCCTGAACACCGGCAAGACGCTGCTTCAGCTCTTCGGGAAGGTCGGCAACATCCTGATAGTCCTTCCAGCTCGAGGAGGGTTCCTCGGCATTTCCGATCCGCTTTGGCGTCAATGCGTCGATCAGCAGATAGTCCGGGCAGCTTCCCAGCTTGTTCTTGTGCTCCATGTACCATGCGTGGCGCAGGCGCACGTCGGGGCGGATATTGGATCGAGTCAAGTCAAGCATGTAGGGGATGGCGCGCTTGAGCAATTCAATGTCCGCCGCTGTACATCCGCTCTTGGCGGCGTAATTGGGATTCACATAAAAGGGCATGCAGTAAACACCGTGCTCCACGACCCGATAGGCCAGGGGAGCCATGCCGCTTTTCTTGCCTTCCTCAACGCCCGCCTTGTTGGTATTGGTATGGCGGACAATGCTGATCGGCGAGATGGACAGGCCCATGCCGAATTGAACCGCGCCGGTCTTGATATACTCCTTGTTGCCGCCATCCTCCAAAAAGGTGTTGCCAAAAATGCGGGCATCCCAATACTTTCTGACAAATGTGCTGTCCATAAAATTGGGGTTGTCATTCATTTCTTTTGTAATTGCTGCCCTGTCGCGCCCACGGGATTCCAAGATGCAATAGAGATCCGCCTGACGGATGTACGCTTCGGGCAAGCTCTGGAAAAACACGCCGTCATGATCCTCGATCAAATCACGGATTTTCCGCTTGACAGATACGGGCGAAATCTCACCCAGTCCATTCGGGCGCTGGCGAGGATCGTTTTCACGGTCAGGATCCCCATTCGGATTGGAATTGACAACCTCGAGAATCAAAAGCCCGGTTGCACGATTGAAATCCACACTCATCTTGCTCTACTCTCCTTTGCTCTGATTATTCGGCATTGCTTTCATCCTGCTTCTCCTGCTTGGGGAAGGAAGCGATGTATCCGATAAACAGCTGTGCCTTCTGGGCATCACTCCAACGCATGGGAACAGAATACTCTGTCGCAAGCTTGTTGGCGATTTGCTCAAATACCTTCAGGTACCATCCTGCCAGACCGCTGGAATCTTCATTCTTCGTGCGGTACTGCTTTGCCCATGACAGGTAAGGCGCCATTCTCACGGAAAGCTGGGACAGCGTTCTACCCGGCGTTTCGCTCGCGGCAACAAACAGGGCAGAGCCCACAAGCTGCGGCGGAATCTGATTGTTACGCACCACCTTGCAGTACAGCGCATGCAGCTCATCGGAGGCCTTGAGCAGTTGTCCCATCAGGTAGGGTGTAGCTTCCATATAATCATCCTTTCTATTTCCGCTGAAGAACAGAAGCATGGACAGAACGGGCAGGATCTGTTCCAGCTGAGCAACGCGGCTGCACTTTCTTCCACTGTGCAGCAAAGGACCTGCATGGATGAATAGCGGCATACCATGCTGAACGAGAATGTGCAGCTCATGCAGAAGCAGCCGATGCTGTGCCTGATGAAGGAACAGCCCGATCCCCTCATAGGGATGCATGGCGGATACTGTCGATGATTCTCCATTCTGTCGCCAAACCTGATTGACAATAGCGGCAACATCAACAGGAAACGGTGTTGAAGGTTTCATGGCAGCAAAACCCGGAAGATCATTGCAGGCCATCTCCCAGTTTTCAGCGGCATGCATCAACGCGTCTGCCGAGGCAGACTGAGAGTAAAGAATCTTTGTGCGTCCATTATCGATCTTTTTGAGCACAAATACCTGAACGCCTTCGGGTCTATTCTTTGGCGGAATCCCGTTGAATGCAGCCAAAAGGCTTCTGGAGATTTCTTTGAAGGTTTTCGATCGATCAGGATGACCAAAAAACTGCACATAAGGAAGCGGAGCCTCCGGTAGTGAGCTGGGATATGCGAATACTGCTTCGCCTTTGCCTGTATTCAGCCAAGTGACGCCTTTGTTCCCGGCATCCCCGCCAAGCCAATTCAAGGCAGCCTGAAACTGGACACGGTGCTGTGCGGATAACGGGTAGGAATCGCGTTTGTCATCAAAGTTATGATATCTGTTCTGGCAGGGCTGCCCGTCGAACATCGTATACAATGCCGGCTCAAACCCCGCGGCAAGCTTAACCTTTGGCATTGGAGAATTGGTCGGCACATAGATTTGTCCGAATGAATCTATCAATCCATCCTCGGTTGTATTGCTCGTCACGATTCTCTCCGCCTGAAGAAATGCTGTATTCAGATATGTAGTAAACTCCCTGCTTGCTGCATACATGCCATAGGTATCATATGCGTCTGTGTCAAAGAATACGGAGATGTTCCGCTTGTCATCTTTGCACGGCTTACTGGCATCACCCAGCTGGAAAAGAATCAGCAAGGCCAGCCCAACGTCCTGCTTCTTTTCCAGCTTTGCAAATACCGCTTTTGTCAATGATTCGTGCAGTACCTGCGCATTGGCAAACGGCGCACATTCTGCCGCCAGAGTATTCAGCAGGTTTTCTTTTGGATTGCCGGCAGTTTCGAGCAGACCGGCCATTTTCCTTGGGGTTGCAGAAAAGCAATTCTTGATACGGCTGTTCTGATGCGGTTCCCACGCATTCTCTTTGCATAAGGCATGAAGCTGCAAGGCATCGATGCTTTCCGGTTTCTCGATGCATTGCGCAACCAACTTTTTCTCTGATTCATCCGTTACGCGGTACAGGCTGATGAGATTGAGCCCGGGAAACGAGGCCTGATTTGATCCGAATTTTCGCAGCTGCATTGCAAGTGCCCGATCGATAGCCTCAAAATCAACCACCTGCCCACCCTTTACCCAGATTCGGATACAGGGAGCCTTCGCGCTCACATTGGGCAGCGGAATGTAATTTCTATAGGATTTCAATGGAACGATTCCCGCCTGTTCCAGTGCTTTGGACAGGGATGACAATTCATTGATCAAAATGAACACCTCTCTTGGGCGGGAACACCAGCGTCCCGGCATGAATCGTCACGTCGTTGTCAAAGCGGTATGAAACCTTCGATTTGTGCCCATCGGGAAATACCTGCCGCAGCGTGGAAGGAATGTGAATATCCTCCATATCGGTACATACCTTTGTCCCGTCCCGGAAGGGGCCAAAGTAGCTGGCCGTAAACTCTCTCAAGCCCAACGAGGGAATAGCAAAGCACTGCCCCCGTTGCAAGCGCCGGTTGAAAATCTCCTGGTATGCATGACCGGGCGACGTTGTCCGTCTGTCCCATTCCAGAGTTTTTTCAGAAAGCGTATCCTTCCTGTGATTGGGCACAACCACCGCGTAGAGCCGATAGCATACATCAATCAGAACGGTCGAATACATCTGATATGCATTTCCAAGGTCAATGCTCTTTTTCTGGCGCAACGGTCCCTTGTAGTTTGTTGCGTATGAATGAAACTGAACAGGAGCGCATATTTCAACCCTGGTTGGAATGATCTCCACATCCGGCCCGAAAAGGATGGATTCAAAGATGCCCTTGCAGGCCGAATACGTCGGTGCCGGATAGCTGACAGGACTGTCACCGCTGTCCGGTCTGGTCCACATCGCCGTTGATCCTGCGATTTCCATCTGTATGGGATACGAATGATGAACCATGCTTTCAACTCCATTCCTGTGAGCAAGATAGCAGATGAGCTGCGGCGTTGAGAGATACAATCCGATAACCCTATGAATATTATACCATAATTCCGGCTGTATGGTAAAGGTTTTTGGATTTGAATATCCTTCTATGATGTATTACGAAGAAAAACACCGGCATAATCGCCAGCGCTTCATGGATCACTTCTCATGTGCATTACGGAAAATGGTACGCATGTAGTCGCTCTTTCCATAGACCACTCTGCTGACCAGCATCCGATCGGTCTCCACCTTGTAGAATACCATATAGGACTTGAACGTCACGAATTTCGTTGTGGTTTCTTCACTGACAGAAGATTCAAAAACCTCCGCCCAGACGCGTTCGAGGTCACGAACGGCAATCGGGGAGTATTCAATCCTTATTTGCGTTTGCTGTGGAAGTGTGCCCGGACATCATCCTCGGACACCCAGCCTTCTTCCTCTCCCGAACGGATGCCCGTATTGAGCTCGCACATCAGGCGGAGCATCGCCTTTGCCTTCTCGAATTCTTCATCGTCCGCAATATCGCGGATCGTAAAGCGGCCACGCCCATTGACTGTCAGATACACCGGTGAACCAGCGGAAACCTGTTCAAGAACGGTGTTGTAATTGCGCAAATCGGACACAGGGCTAATGATTGCCATGAGCAGACCACTCCTTTCGATTCCATTATAGCATGAGCAGAAATCTCGTTCAATACTTTACGAATAATTTTACGAACATTAGAGCATATCAAAACAGAATGAGCAATCCTAACTGTATCGTGTTCGAGTCGGTGGTTAGGGTTAACTGGCTTTTCCCTACTCTTGGTCACATTCAAATGCAAGAGAAGCATATCTGATTCAATGGCAAAACCATGATAAACTTCAAATTGCTTTGCTCCCCGAAGTGTCTTTTCTCTTGCATCAGCACCCGTTCTGCGCTATACTATACTTGTGGAATCTCTCAAACCGCTACAGCAAAGCAGTCTTCCCTGTTATCACCCTGATAACAGAATGATAACCGGAGTCTGTACAGGCAGTGGAATAGGAATGCCACAGAGAATCAGAGCCATCACTTGGAATCGGACACACATAAATTATACAGAATGTGTTAAGTCTGAGAGTGTGGGAATAATCCCCCTCACTGCCTAAATAGAATCAATACAGCGTGGCTGCTGGTTTTCAGGAAAGAAGGTCAGCAGCCGCGTTTTCATCCTCTGCTTCTGCTGCAAAAAAACTTTCCGCACCCTCTTGACAAAACCGTTGGAATAGGGTATAATAATCAATGTCGCCGATAAAAGCGATGGAATGACGCGGGGTAGAGCAGCTTGGTAGCTCGTCGGGCTCATAACCCGGAGGTCGTAGGTTCAAGTCCTACCCCCGCAACCATTTGGCTCAATAGCTCAGCTGGCCAGAGCATTCGGTTCATACCCGAAGTGTCATAGGTTCGAATCCTATTTGAGCCACGAACGCCGCAGAGAAATCTGCGGTATTTTTTGTTTTGGGCGGAATAACAGGACATTGCAAAAGGCGCAAGCAGATGGCGCAGGTGAATCTGGAAATAGTATCAGAAATTAGACAAAAAATCCCCTTGCCAAAAAGGAAACCTCCTCGGCAAGGGAATTTGAAAATCGACGGAGGATTAGTCCTCGTCGTCCTCTTCTTCCGGCAGTTCGGCATTGTGGTACACGTTCTGCACGTCGTCGTTGTCCTCCAGCATCTCCAGCAGCTTCTGAATCTTCTGGATCGTTTCTTCGTCAGGCAGCGCAACCGTGTTCTGCGGAATCTTGTCCACTTCAGCGGTCAGGAAGGTGACACCCTGCTTCTCCAGCGCTTCGCGGACGGTGGAGAAGTCGTTCGGCGCGGTGTAGATTTCGTAGGCGTCGTCATCCACCTTCATGTCTTCCGCACCAGCGTCCAGCGCCATCATCATCATTTCTTCTTCGTCCGAACCGGGGGTGCGCTCCACCACCAGAACGCCCTTCTCGTCGAACATGAAGCTGACGGAGCCGGTCGTGCCGAGGTTGCCGCCGTTCTTGGCAAAGCAGTGGCGCACGTCGGAAGCGGTACGGTTGCGGTTGTCGGTGATGGTATCAACGATGACCGCAACGCCGCCGGGCGCATAGCCTTCATAGGTGATCTGCTCGTAGGTCACGTTGGACAGTTCACCGCTCGCCTTCTTGATGGAGCGCTGAATATTGTCATTCGGCATATTGTTGGCTTTCGCCTTGGCAATGATGTCGCGCAGCTTGCCGTTGGATTCGGGGTTTGCGCCGCCATCGCGCACAGCAATCGCGATTTCACGACCAATCTTGGTGAAAACAGCGCCGCGGGCAGCATCCGCCTTGCCCTTCTTCGCCTGAATATTATGCCACTTGGAATGCCCAGACATCAGAAAATCCCTCCTGAAAAAGTCAGGGAAGCGCCGCAAACCGGCATTTCCCGCGAAATAGTAGCTTGAAAACGCTTTATTATAGCATTTTGGTGCTTGTCACGTCAAGGGTGAGAGCCGTAATTTCGCGATTTTTTCGGGAAAAAACAGGGCAGAAGCGCGTTCTTCTGCCCCGATATCGTATGTTTATTGCACTTCGTACGTCCCGACCTGCTCGGATGTGCCGAAGCCCAGCACTTCGCTTGTCGGGCGGGAGTTGGTCTTGCCGCCGTCGTAAGCGCCAATCTGGTTGAGCTGCTTGCCCATGAAGACCATCACTGCCGTCTGCCCGCCGTCCATGTTGAAGGCGACCTGACAGCCCTTAGCGCGCATCATCTTCGCCAGATAGCTGATGGTAACGCCTGCGGAGCGCTTCAGGCGCCCTTCGCACATGATGGCGACGTAGTGACCGGGTTCGACCATGCCGATGGCGCAGCGCGGATTCTTGTTCTCGTTGTTGGCGTAGGCGCGCTCGGACACTTTGCCGTCCAGCAGCAGATACGGGCCGAAGGAGTATACCGTCTGTACCCCCTCGTCGATGAACTCCTGCGCCGTCTTTTCCCAGCTGTGGTAGACTTTAAGGCTGCCGTCAGGCATGAACGCCAGCATGTCCAGATTCGGGAACATGGAGTTCGTTACCTGCTTTTCGGTGTACGGGTCGTCATAGAGAATGCGCCCATCGCGGATGACAATGCCCGTGTGGCGGTTGTTGTTCACGGCGACGCGGTAAGTGTAGTAGTCCGTGTTCATCGCAAAAACGACGTTGTGCTTCTTTGCGGTTTCGGTCGCGTCCACACGCACTTTGCCCATCTTCTCCGGGTCGTTTTGCACCGTGCGGAGCATTTCGCCCGCGTCCAAATCGCCGTACAGATCCGCCTCAAACCACGTCAGCGGCTGGGTTGCGTCGTATTTGCGCTGGATGATGACTTTGCTGGTCTGGCTGATGTAAATCCACAGTCCCTCGTCCTCGGAAGAGTAGAGGTATTCGCCTTCATCGAGGAAACCCTTGGCGTTGAGGGCGGGCATGTGCGCCATGTATGCGGGCACTTCGGTGAGCGCGGGCGTTGCCTCTACGTTGTTTGCCGCCGCATCGTAAGAACCGGGCGCGTCGTAGATGTTTTCGAGGAAGTCGTCTTTGCGGACATCCTCGCCTACGGTCGTGAACGCCAGACCGAACACGCGGTTGTCGTACTTCGTGCCCGTTTCGGTGACGCTCATGCCGGAGGATGCCTGCGTCTTGTGCAGGGTATAGGCTTCTTCCGCCAGCTCGATGCCGGTCGCGCCATTCATGCTCTTGAGCGGAACCGTCCAGTCAAACGTAATCTGATTTTCGGGGTACAGGTGCAGGTACAGCTTTTTGACCTGCCAAGTGCCGTATGCAATGGTGGACGCGGTGAACTCATCCTCGTTTGCTGCCAACGCAATGCAGTTCTGGGCGGCGTCAGCAATCATCATGTGCTGCTTGTGGCCATACTCGCCATTGGTGTCCTGCGTTACAACGACTTCCGGTTTGTACTGCCGATACAGCCCCACAATCCATTCGTTGACTTTGCCTTTGCCGCCCGCAGTTTTATAGGCTGCTTTGAGATTTTTGGCATAGCTGTCCTTGAAATTGCCAATGACCGGATACGTCCGCACGCCCATGTGCCACAGACCGTTGAGCAGCTCGGAGGAGCGGGTGGTGTTGGAGCGGCTGAAGTACGCCACAACCACCTTGCGCTGCTGCTCGACAGCGTAGGTGGGAATCGCGCCGCCGAAGAAAATCAGCTCATCATCCGGGTGCGTGGAGAGGAAGAGGATATCCGCCTTCTCCTCCGTCGGCTGCCATACCTGCACCCAGTCAGGCAAATCGCCCTCAGAAAGCACAAACAGGTCGTTGATGCGCAGGGCGGTTTTCTTCTCGCTTGTCACCGCCAAGCGGACATGCTGCGCGGGCTGCGGCAGCGCAACATACGCGTGGAGGAAGCGCGTGTCGCCCGGCACGGCGGTGAACCAGTCCTTGCCGTCGTCGCTGGTCTGGATTTCCCACGATTCAGGCATGTTGCCGAAGCAGACATAAAGCCCGGCAATTGGCTTGCCCTCCGGCGCGGTAATTGCGATCCATGGGGTTTTGATTTTGTTGCTCTCCCAGTAAGAAGTATACTTCTTGTCCGTCATCAGCGTGTATTTCCGCCCGGAACTGCACACCTTGAACTTGCAGTCCTCTGTGATATCATTCGCTTCCGCGGCGAAGGCAACGCTCAGGCTCAGCGCGAGCAGCGTCAGCAGCGCTATCAGCCATTTCTTCATAATCAATGCCATTCCTTTCTATGATACTCCAACCTGAAGAATAGCATAAAAAGAAGGCGATTGTCAACGAAAACCGGCAGAAGAATGGAAAATTTACAACTTCCGTCCGCATTCGCTGTTGACGGAAGGCAGGGAGCATGGTACAATGCAGCGTAGGAAGGGGGGAGAAGCATGCAACAGCCGCGCATCTTTTTTGCCGTGGCGCTGCACGAAAAGTACGCGCTGCCGACAGATGCGCTGTATACGCCAATTCAGGCGGGCGCGGCGATTCATCCGCCGCTGGGGCTGATGCGCGACGACACGGGCGAAAATATCAGCGCGAAGAACGGCAGCTACTGCGAACTGACGGTGCTGTACTGGATGGCGCACAATGTTGATGCGGACTGGTACGGCTTGTGCCATTATCGGCGCTACTTCTCCCTCCGCAGGACAGGCTGCCCGCAAAAGCGCATTCTGACGCGCGCGCAGCTGCTGCCCCTGCTTGATACGGCGGATATTTTTTTGCCGAAAAAGCGGCACTACTGGCTGGAAACGAATTTCACGCAGTATGCCCATGCGCACCACGAGGAGGATTTGCGGAAGACGCGGGCGGCGCTTGCGCGGCTGCATCCGGGGCAGGAGCGCGTGTTTGACCGCGTGATGGCGCGCCGATCCGGGCATCGGTTCAACCTGATGCTGATGCGCCGGGACGCGCTGCAAAGCTATGCATCGTGGCTGTTTCCCCTGCTGGACGCGGCGGAAATTGACACGACGGGCTACAGTGCACGGGATAAGCGGGTGCATGGTTTTCTGGCGGAGCGGCTGCTGGACGTGTGGCTGGCACAGCAGGATTACCGCGTGAAAGAACTGCCGGTGGCGCATCTGGAACGGCAGCACTGGGGAAGGAAGATTGCAGCGTTCCTGCTGCGGAAAATGGGCATCAAAAACGACCGAACGGCGCGGTGAAGCGGGTTCGGTCGTTTTGCTGAAAAAATATATTTTCGTAGCATTCTTGACAAACGATTAACGCAATGATATAATAATATTATCATAAGCATGCAAACTGTATGCGGAAGGAAGGATTGGTTATGAAAAGAAGAGCACTTTCAACGCTGATGGCGCTGTCCCTGTTCTGCGCGGGTGGGGCAGCAATGGCAGACGGCGCGTATACGCCCGGAACTTACACGGTTTCTGCGGACGGCAACAACGGCGCAATTACCCTGCGTGTTGAAATGACGGCGGATGCGATTGCGGATATCAAAGTCGTGTCACAGAGCGAAACGGCAGGCTTGGGTGATGTTGCCATCGACAAGATGATTGAGGCTATCCTTGTGGCGGGCAATACCGACGTTGATACGGTCAGTCAGGCGACCGTATCCAGCGAAGCAGTGATTGCGGCAGTGAATGCGGCGCTATCTCGCGCGGAAAAGGGTGAAGTGGACACCGTGGCATCTCCCGTGGCAGAAGCGGTGACGGAAGAAACGTTTGCCGACCAGTGCAAGGCGGCGGGCATCGACTTCACCTACGAAGACCCGAATGCGTCAATTTACGATTTCCAGACGACGGATGCGGCTGTGGACGTTATTACGCACGCGTCCGGCAAGGCGAAGTATGTGGATGAAACGGACGGCCCGTGCATCCGTACCCCGCTGGATCTGGCGGCGCGCTCGGCAGTGAAGGTCAAGGTCTACTATTGGATTGCGGATGAAAATGGCGTTTCGACGCTGGAGGAAGCCGCGAAGCTCGAAAATGCGCAGTATGTCAGCGTACCGTTCCCGAATGACGGTGGCAAGTACGCCATCAAGCTGCAAAGCAATGGCTTGGGCACGAATACGGTTGTGACCATTGACGAGAACAACGAGCCGACGGTTGCTATTTTCGGCTTGAAGTACACGGTGGATGAGAACGGCACAGATGTTTACACGTCCTGCGCGGTGATGGCGGAAACGGCGACGTACCGCAACCTGATTGCGGGCAGCCCCATTGTCATCTCCTACTATGAATACAATCCCTTTACGGAGAAGAAAATCGGCATTGGCGCACGCAATGCGGGCGCGCGCGTGCAGTGCGAACTGGATCAGCAGCGCAGTATGCTGACGACGATTCCTGCCGAGGGCGAAACGGCGCAGAAAATCAGCGTTGCGGACTATCTTGCGATGGACGAAGACGCACGGAATGCGATTCAGATTAAGTATATCACGATGGTTGCAAAGGTAGTTGCCTTGTACTCCATCGGTTGATACCCAAATAGCAAAGGGCTGCCATGCACAATCTGCACGGCAGCCCTTTTTACAATGGCACTTTTCCAAAGCCCAACACGCGGGCATTGCCTGAGAGTAGTACCAGTTCAATCGCGCGAAAGGGAGTCCAGAGGGTCGAAGACCCTTTGGCAGGGTCAAGG
>OIYT01000945.1_pt1 | contig 23451 bp, 16 predicted proteins | sample 1588201 | NCBI WGS metagenome assembly OIYT01 (sample SAMN03283260) | human gut metagenome | biome: human-associated habitat; material: feces | host: Homo sapiens | place: USA | collected 2013
CAGGTCGAAGGTGGGTGAGAAAAGCGACAGCTTTTCGAGGGCGGAGCGAACAAGATCGCTCCGCCCTGTGTCCCGCTTGCTGTGCTGTTATTTTGAAAACATTCCGGTGGAATGTTTTCAACACATTTTCCCGCTTTTCAAATCAACCATAAACCAAAAGGGACACAGCCACCTGTGTCCCTTTTTTCTTTGCTATTGTTGTGTGAAATCGTCGGACACGGCACGCCGTGCCCCTACAAACGTGTGCAGAATCTCTCGCCGGCTGTTTACTTTGCCAGTGCCTGCTCTGCGGCTGCCAGCTTTGCGCTGCAAACGAACACTTCCATTGCCTTTTGCAGCTCTTCCTCGGTGGGGAATGTGGGGGAGATCCGGATGTTCTCATCCTCCGGATCGACACCGTAGGGGAAGGATGCGCCGGCACCGGTGAGGACTACGCCTGCCTCCTTGCACAGCTGGACAATGCGCTTTGCGCAGCCCTTCTGGTTGAAGGAGATGAAGTAGCCGCCCTGGGGGTTCGACCAGCTGGCGATGCCCAGATCTGCCAGTTCCCGCTCCAGTGTGTTTTCAACGATCTGGAACTTCGGGGCGATCAGAGCCTTGTGCTTCTTCATGTGCGCTACCAGATTCTCGAACTTGCCGCCAAAGAAACGCAGGTGGCGGAGCTGGTTGAGCTTATCGTAGCCGATGGTGGAGAAGCCCAGCGCATTCTTCAGGTACTTCAGGTTGTTCTCGCTGGCTGCGATCATGGCAACGCCGGAACCCGGATGGGTGATCTTCGAGGTGGAGGCGAACATATAGCAGATATCCTCGTTTCCAACCTTTCTTGCCTCTTCCAGCAGGTTTGCCTGTACCGGCGGATTGTCTACCAGATGGTGTACACAGTATGCGTTATCCCAGAAGATGCGGAAATCCTTTGCCTTGGGCTTCAGGGCTGCGAAGCGCTTTACCACTTCGTCGCTGTATACCACGCCGCCCGGATTGGAGTACATGGGCACGCACCAGATCGCCTTGATGGTGTCATCCTCTGCCACCAGCTTTTCAACGATGTCCATATCCGGCCCGTCTTCCTTCATGGGAACATTTACCAGCTCCATGCCGAGGAACTGGCTGACTGCAAAGTGGCGGTCATAGCCCGGAACCGGACAGAGCACCTTTACCTTGTCGTACTTGCCCCACGGCTTGCTGCCCATCACACCGTTGGTCATGGCGAGGGACATTGCCCAGTACATGATATTCAGGCTGGAGTTGCCGCAGACGATCACGTCCTCCGGCTTTACGCCCAGCATAGGTGCAAAGAATGCCTTTGCCTCCGGCAGTCCGTCCAGACAGCCATAGTTGCGGCAGTCCAGACCGTTTTCTGCCCGATAGTCCTCTTCCGACAGGCAGGTGAGGATGCCGTTGGTCAGATCCAGCTGCTTCGGCGCCGGCTTGCCGCGGGACATATCCAGCTTCAGACCCTCTGCCTGAAATGCAGCATATTCCTTCTGGCACTGCGCCTGAAATGCTTCCAGTGCTTCCCGATTCATCTCTGATACTCTCATTGCTCTCACACTCGGCTCTTTGGAGCCTACTCCTTTGCATAAATTGATTGGGACGGCGAAACGGCGTCCGGAAATCATGCGTGCTGTACGGCACGCAGCCTTATCAATATTATAACACATCTTTCCCTGGAGTGCAAGTGTTCTTGCAGAAAAAACAAAATTTAATATTTCCGGCATTTGTCAGGGGTTTTTCCGGCAGATTCTCCGAAAAAGGGGCGGCCGGACTTCTGTAATCTAAGTTATGAGAGGAGTTTGCGGTCTGTGCTGTGTCCGCCGTGAAACTGCGCCCCCGGAACGCTTCCCCCTGCCGCCGCATAGAATGTGGCAAGAGCGCATACAGCGCAGAAGCGGAGGGACAGCGATGAGATCCAAATATGTGATATGGTTTGCCGGCGGCGACCGGCGGCAGCAGTATGCGGCGGCACGGCTGGCGCAGCGGCTGGAGGCGGAGGTGCACGTGCTGGGCGTTTTGCCGGAGCACCGGCAGGTTTCCGGCGTGCTCTGGTGTCCGGAGGGCGTTCCCGCAGTGCCCTGCGATCTGCTGGTGCTGCCCATTCCGGCGAGTGCGGACGGTGAGACTGTTGCCGCACCGCTGGGGCCGTCTCCCATTCCTCTGGCGCAGCTGGCGGCCGGCACGAAGTCCGGCGCACTGGTGCTGGGCGGGAAGTGCAGTCCGGCGGTGCGGACGTGGTTCGGGGCGCAGCAGGTGGAGGACTACCTCGGCCGTGAGGAGCTGTGCCTTGCCAACGCCGTTCCCACGGCGGAGGGCGCCATCCAGACCGCCATGGAACACATGCCCACGACGCTGCACGGCGGCAGTGCGCTGGTGGTGGGGTACGGCAGAATCGGCATGGCGCTGGCACCCCGGCTGCGTGCGCTCGGGATGGAGGTCACGGTGTGCGCCCGCCGCTGCGAGAGCCGTGCGCTGGCGGAAATGCACGGCTGCCGTGCCGTGCCGCCGGAAGAACTGGGAGCGGCAGCAGCGCAGTGCAATCTGGTGTATAACACCGTTCCGGCGCTGCTGCTGGAGGAGCCGGTGCTGCGCCGGATGCCGCCGGAGAGCCTGATCGTCGATCTGGCATCCCGTCCGGGCGGCACGGATTTTGCGGCGGCACAGCGGCTGGGGATTCCGGCACTGCTGGCGCTGGCGCTTCCGGCAAAGGTCGCACCGGCGACGGCGGGCGAGATCATTGCGGACACCATCTGCAACATTCTCAAGGAGAGGGGATTCGCCCATGAACGATCTGACAGGTAAGCGAATCGGGTTTGTGGTCACCGGTTCGTTCTGTACCTTTTCCGCCGCTTTCGCACAGGCAAAACGCCTGCGGGAGTCCGGCGCAGTGCTGACACCGATCTTCTCGGAGCACGCCGCCGGCATAGATACACGCTTCGGCACGGCGGCGGTGCGTGTGGCAGAGCTGGAGGAGATCTGCGGCAAGAAGGCGCTCCGCACCATTGCGGAGGTGGAACCGCTGGGCCCGAAGTCCATGCTGGATGTGCTGGCGGTGGCACCCTGTACGGCAAATACGGCGGCAAAGCTGGCGCACAGCATTACGGATACCACGGCGACCATGGCGGTGAAATCCATGCTGCGCCGGCAAAAGCCTGTGGTGCTGGCGCTCGCCACCAACGATGCCCTGCGTGGCTCGGCGAAAAATATCGGGCTGCTGATGAATACCAAGCACTATTATTTCGTGCCCCTGCGGCAGGATGCGCCGGCGGAGAAGCCCGCCTCCCTGGTGGCGGATTTCGAACAGCTGCCGGAAACCGTGTCTCTTGCGCTGGACGGAAAACAAATTCAGCCTGTGTTTTTCTCGTAGACACAAACCGTTAATAACTTTATGGTATACTAAAAAGCAGGTGGAAATCGACAGCTCGGTTTCCACCTGTTTGTGACTGGACGAAATATGCGGATGAAACGGGGAGAATGCATCGATGGCATGGATCATTTTGAAGCAGGCGGCGATCATGCTGCTGCTGAATCTGGTGGGCATCATCGCCTACCGCACGAAAATCGTGGACAAGAACGGCGGCCGCCAGTTCTCTAACTTTGTGCTGGAGATCGTCACGCCGGTGCTGGTGGTGAACGCCTATTCCGAGGTGGAGTACGAGTTCCGGCTGGTGGTGAATATGCTGTGGACGTTCCTCATTGCGGCAATCTCCTACGTGGTGGCGATCACGGCGGCGTACCTGCTGATTCGCCGGAAAGCCGGCAGGGAGACGGAGATCGAGCGCTTCTCCGTCATCTACAGCAACTGCGGCTTCATGGGCATCCCTCTGGCGAGCGCCCTGCTGGGCAACGAGGGCGTGTTCTACGCCACGGCGTTCCTCACCATCTTTTTCTGCTTTGCGTGGACGCACGGCATCATGCTCCTCACCGGACAGCACGACCGCCGTGCCCTCCTGAAAAAGTTCTGCTCTCCCACTATGATCGGCATTGCCATCGGACTGGTGCTGTTTTTCTGCCGCATCCAGCTGCCGGGAATCCTGCAAACCACCTTCGACTACGTGGCGGGGCTGAATACGCCCATGGCAATGGTCGCCTCCGGCATCAGCGTGGCGCAGGCCAACCTGCTACAGGCGGTGCGCACCCCACGGGTGTACTACGTGAGCGCCGTGAAGCTGCTGGGCATTCCTCTGCTGCTGACGCTGCTGTTCCTGCCCCTGTCCTTTATCCCCATGGAGGTGCGGACGGTGGTGCTGGTGCTCATGGCAGCGCCCTCTGCGGCGATGTGCACGCTCCAGTGCCAGAAGCACAGCATGAACGACGTGTACGCCTCCGGCATCTTTGCCATGACAACGATTTTGTCCATGGCGGCAATGCCGGCGGTGGTGAAGCTGTTTACCACGCTGCTGGAATTGGTGTCGGCGTGACCTGCCGGAATGTGTATATGGTGTAAATTTTATCGGATTTGGCACTTTTTCAGTTGCAATTCGTAAAAATTTGTGATAAAATGAATAAATAAGAGAACCTCCGGATTGGTACGTGAGAGAAACCGGAGGCAAGAATCCGATTGTTCCGGAAACGGGATGGTCGGATATGTTTTGAAAAGAAAAGGAAGAACGTCATGAACGATTGTGGCATTAGTAAACTGGATCTCAAGCGGAGAAACCGCATGCAGATCCTGCGTGTGGTGCGGGAGCAGGGGCCGATCTCCCGTGTGGATATCTCCACGGTACTGCAAATCACCCGTGCGGCGGTTACCATCATCACCAACGAGATGATCTCCCAGCACATTCTGGAGGAGATCGGCGAGGAGCCGGTAGAACCCGGTGCGGCAGTCAAGAAGGGCCGCCGGAAGATTCTGCTGGACATCAATGCAACGTATCGCTTTGCATTGGGCGTGTACGTGGATGAAAAGGAGATCTCCGTCGGACTGACCACATTGAATCTGGAGACCATGGACAAGAAGGTCATCCTCCACGGCGGCAATCTGACGGCGGAATATGCGGCAGGCATCATTGCCTCCACGGCGAAGACCATGCTGCAAAACAGCTGCCTCACCTCGAAGAACCTCATCGGCATCGGCATCGGCGTGATGCCCGCTGTGTGGCAGCAGCTGGGCGGCGAGACCAACGAGGACGGCGTGCTGCAATTCCCCCTGTTCCAGCGCCTTCTGACAGACCGCTGCAACACCACCATCTATCTGGGCAGCGCCGTGACGCAGTTCGCCATGGCAGGGGTGCAGTACCAGGTACGGAACCGCATCATCAGCAGCCGCCAGCTCTTCCTGCACTGGGGGGACGACCACTTCTACGCCATCCCCATGCAGGGCGCAGAACCGCTCCATGACATTTGCAGCAGCCGGTACTACGTGGAGAATATGATCGTCGTGCCGGACGGCAGAGAAGCAGAGGGCTATCCCCGTGGCAGTGTGCGTGCGGAGCTGTCCCTCCGTGCCATCCAGAAGGACGTTTCCGCCGTATTCTCCGAGGCGCAGACACCGGCGCTGTACCAGCTCACAGACGGCGACCTGACGCAGGTCACGCTGGCCTCCCTGCTGACGGCATCGGAGGAGGACGTGGCGCTGATTCCGGTGACGGAGCAGATCATGGCGAAGTTCAGCCTGCTGCTGAATAACCTCCGCTGCGCCTATTTCAGCGACAGCGTGTGTCTCCATGGCTTTGGCTTCACCCAGCGGAATCTGGAACAGGTGCAGACGTACCTGCGGGAGTACACCGAGGATACTTTCGCCAATACCGTGTCCCTCAGCCCCATTCAGGAGCGCTACCGCTTCCTGTGCGGCTGTATCTACGCCGTGCAGGAGGGCTTCTTCCGGCGAGGCGGACTGAGCTGAGAATCTGAATTGCTGTGTACCCGTTTCCGGCATCGCCGGAGACGGGTTTTTTTGTGGGAACAGGCTCAAAAAGCATCGAAACGCAACGAGGGCACCCCCTCTGGCGGATGCCTTTGGGAGTGCCCTCTTGCGTGACGCAGAAACTGCGCAAAATTCAGTTGCGAAACAGATTACTCTGTGTTAGCTCTTACTTTCTCTTCTTGGAAACCAGAGCTACGCCGCCGATAACAGCTACAGCTACAGCAACGCCAGCGATCGGCAGTGCGTCACCAGTCTTCGGAGAAGAAGTGGAAGCAGCAGCAGCCTTCTTGGTGGTTGTAGTTGCCGGAGTAGCAGCCTTAGTGGTCTCAGCAGCCTTGGTGGTCTCAGCAGCCTTAGTGGTAACAACCGGAGCCTCGGTGGTCGGAGCCTCAGTGGTCGGCTCTTCGGTGGTCGGCTCGCCCTTAACTACGATAGCGCCGGAAACCGGAGTGGTCAGACCGCCGTCGCCGTTTACGTTCTCGAACTGTGCCTTTGTGCCGTCACGGCCAGTAGCAGCTGCAGTGATGGTGTAAACGTCGCCAGGCTGAATGTCAGCATCCTTAACATCGAAGGTCAGGTATGCAACAGTTGCGCCCTTCTTTGCAGCATCATATGCCAGAACGTTACCGTCACGGTCAGCAGCGGTGCTCAGGAACGGCAGCCATGCGAAGTCATATGCCTCAGAGAAAGCAAACTTCAGAGCCAGAGTAGACTGGGTGCCTTCGATAGAAGTGCAGTCCAGTTCGTCAGTATTCCACTCAGCGCCCAGGGACAGCTTTACGAAGTTGTTGTCAACGCTTACCGGAACCTGGATCTGTCCAGCCTTAGCCTGTTCAACAGTTACTTCAACAGTGCCGATGGTTGCAGTGCCGCCAGCTGCGCTTGTCGGAACAGCCAGAACAGCAGCAGATGTAGCTACGATAGCAGCAGCAGAGAGAGCTGCCATTGTTCTTTTCAATGTAGTCTTCATTTTTCTATTTCCTTTCAAAAATAAATCTATGTTATGCACCCGGCGCAATATGCACCTTACGCCGGACACAGTAACAACGCACGAATTTGGGAATGGGGATTTGCTTACTTGCCGATCACGTCAGACCATGCAACGTCCTTACCAGCAGCTCTGTAAGATACATACTGCAGGATGTTGAATGCGTCATCCATGGAGATCTCAGCATCGTCAGTCTTCTTACCAGCCTTGGACTCGGTATCAACGTCGCTTACATAGAATGCCAGCTTCTCCAGCAGTTCGTCAGAACCGTCAGTGAAGGTTACAGTCTTGCCGGCTGCGCTGGAAGAATAGTACTGCAGGGTATCGAATGCATCGTCCATGTCAACGTCGCCGTCCAGCTGTGTGTCACCCTTCATTGCAACTGCAACAGTGGGCTTGTCTTCCAGAGCGGTCTTGTCAGCATCGCCAACGTAGTAGATGTCAACTGTGCCCTTGTAGTACGGAGCAGTGTAAACGTCTGCCGGAGTCTGCAGGAAGCCGAAGTAGCTTGCGTCCAGATCCTTGGTGGTGCCATCCTTCAGGGTAGCAACAGCAGATACGATCAGCTCAGAAGCATTGAAGGAAGTTTCCTCGCTGTTGTATACGCCCTCGCCAACCTCAACGGAGATGCTCTCGATGTCCTTCATCGGGATGATGTCGGTAGAAGTAGTGGTTGTGGTCTCGCCAGTGCCGGAAGTGGTGGTAGTTTCACCGCTGCCGGAAGTGGTGGTAGTCTCACCGCTGCCGGAAGTGGTTGTGGTCTCACCGCTGCCGGAGGTGGTAGTAGTTTCGCCAGTGCCGGAGGTGGTGGTAGTAGTTTCACCGCTGCCGGAAGTAGTTGTGGTAGTGGTGGTATTGGTATCCGATGTTGTGGTAGTGGTGGTTTCCTTGTCCTTCAGCTCGTATGTTACCGTACGGGTTACATCGAAGGAAACGGTACCGGTTGTTGCGAAAGTAACTTCAACTTCCTTGACGGTGTCGAAAGATACGAGTTCCTTATCCGGATTCTGCTTTGCAACGTAAGCCTTGACAGCGTCCTGCTCAGCGTCCGGAATCTCGAATGTCAGGTCATATGCGCCATTGGTTGCGCTAGCCTTGAAGTTTGTGCCCTCGTTCAGAACAGCGGCAATGTCAGCAGCAGAGATGCTCAGCTTTACGTTTGCATCGCTCTGGGTCAGAACGTCGTTTACTGCGCTGATGCCCTTGTCGAAGTAGCTGCCGTATGCAGCAACCAGACCGTCAACGGTCTTCGGCTTGCTTGCAGCAGACTCGAAGCCATTCTTTGCAGCGAAATCAACGATTGCAGCAACCACTGCATCGGCATTTGCATAAGAAGTTTCCTCGAAGGACTTTGCTGCGATTGCCTTGGTCAGCTCGGTGTAGCTGCTGTAGTTTGCAGCAGCCTCGCCCAGGATCTTGCTGAACTGTGCAACATCAGAAGCCGGAACAGCAGCCTTTACCTGTGCAGTCAGATCAGCAACAACAGCGCTCAGGTATTCGTCAAATGCCGAAACGGTGTAAGCGGTGTTGTTCTTGTCGTTGGTGATAGAACCGGTTACAGTAGCTTCCTTGCTGTTTTCCAGATCGGTGGAAACCGTGAAGCTGTAGTGTGTCTTCAGGATGGAAGCGTCTACGGTGTAGTCAACGCCCAGCTCGTTCAGCTTGTCCTGAATCTGCGGAACCATGTAAGCGCTCAGATCAGCGTCACCGGAAACGGTGAAAACGCCGTCCTTGACGGTCAGGGTCGGGTTTGCAGAAGCGGAAACGATATCCTTTACCAGGCTGGTGTACTTGCCGGTGCCGGACAGGCCTTCCACGATGCTCTTTGCGTCAACGCTGTACTCACCGTTTACATCCTTCACATAGCCGGCCATGCGGGTGTTCCAGTCGGAAACCTGCTTGCCGTCCTTGATCTCGGACTCCGGATTTACGTACAGCAGCTTGTCTGCGGTGATCTGCGCTGCATCCGGCTTTACTGCTGCGGAGCTGGAGATTGCCAGTACCTGGCCCATAGCCACCGGTACTGCAATGGCTGCAGCGAGAACTCTGTTAAATTTCTTCATTCTCTTTTTACCTCTCTCTGTAAGAATTTTGTTTGTATTGCCGTCCGTCAATCTGGGCAGATACGATACATGGCGGATACGGCGCACCCCGTTCACATTGCTGATATGAAACTCTGCGGCAGGCGCCGCAGCCGGTGTGTACCGCCGTTCAGCGGCAAGAAATGAATATTTACAAGTACCCGCAAAAGGTCTTATAAATAATTTACAAGTGTATTTTAACATATTATTTCGCCCGTGTCAAGCCCATCCGACTAACTTTTTTAAAATTCTTTGGGGAATATCACGCCCGTTTTTGTAGCTTTTTCACAATTTTCAGCGAGTCCGGCGGGACAGCAGCAGGCTTTTCCGTCGATTTTGGCAGCCTGCGGAACGGCTGGGAAAAGTTTTCAACAGGTTTTCAACAGCTCTGTTTGTGCGTTTCTACCAGTGCCGCAGACTTTTGGGGAAACCATGCACCCCCGCAGGAGAGCCCTGCGGGGGTGCGCTTTTGGGACGAATCGCCTCAGCCGACCAGACCGGAGCGTTCGATGCCCTCGGTGAAGTACTTCTGCAAGAAGACGTACATGATCAGGATGGGCAGAATGGAGATCAGGCAGCCTGCCTCCATCCACACGATCTGTTCTCTGGGGCTGACATCTGCGTTATTGAACAGCTGCTGGGACAGCAGGGTGCTCAGGTTTTTCAGCATCAGCGCAATGGTCTGGTTCTTGGTGAAGAAGGTGGAGCTGACATAGTAGTCGTTCCAGTACCACACCACCGAGAACAGAAAGACCGTCAGGAACGAGGAGGATGCGTTGGGGATCATGACCTGTACGAAGGTGCGGAGCGGGCCGCAGCCGTCCAGATAGGCGGCGTCCTCCAGCTCCTTGGGGAGTCCCTTGAAGAACTGGCGGAAGATGAAGATCATGAGTCCGGCACGGATGCCGTTGCCCATGGCTGCCGGCAGGTACATGCAGAGCTTGGAGTTGATGAGGTTGACCTCCAGCCCGAACAGACCGAAGTGCCGGAACAGCATGTACTGGGGAATGGCGATGATCTGGGACGGCACGAGGATCATCATGACCACGATGCCGAAGAGCAGACCCTTGCCCTTGAACTTAAAGCGGGCGAAGCCGTAGCCTGCCAGTGCGCAGGAGGCGACCTGTACCAGCGAACAGCCGATGTTCAGCAGGAGGGTCGTCCCCAGCGTTTTCCAGATGTCCATGACACCGGCGGTCTCCTTGATAACCTCCAGCGTCAGGTGGCGGGGGATCCACATGACCGTGGGGTCGCTCATATCGGCGGAATCCCGGAATGCGCAGCTGATCATATAGATCAGGGGATAGAGGATGACAAAGCACAGACCGAACAGAATGAAGAATCGGAAGAACGGCCAGACCGCTTCGAAAACCCGCTTGCGGCGCATGTAGGCGATCTCGGATTTGTTCATGCTCCGCATGCGGATCCTGCGTGCCTCACGTTTGCTCATGCCGTTTCCCACTTCGGTGTCATCCTTGGGGGAAGAAACGGGTGTTGCACCCTTGACATTTTCCATGTTTGCCACCTCCTTATTCGACTTCGTAATACACGAACTTGTTGATGATTGCGGTAATGATGCCCACGGCAGCGAGGACGATGGCGAAATATACCCACGCCATCGCCGATGCCGGACCGTACTGCCAGTCGGACTGGAGATCCAGAATCCGTCCCATGACCACGTTGTTCGGGTCGGTGAAGGAGTCGATGATGGTGAAGATAAAGCACGCCAGAATCATGGGGCTGACATAGGGCAGGGTGATCTTCCAGAAGTATTCCCATGCCGTTGCACCCTCCATCTGCGCCGCCTCCTTGGCGGACACCGGAATATTCTGGAGGGCGGCGAGGAAGATCAGGATCTGGATGCCGGAGTTCCAGACGATGCCGAAGATGTTGTCCGACACCGTTTCAATGGTGGTCTGGACGCCGTCCGAGATGCCGTAGATGCCGAGGAATTCCATCAGCTCGCCCAGCAGGTCGGTGGAGAACATGGTGGAGAACTGGCTGGCATCGCTGTTGCCGGTGCTCTGGAGGTTGCCGTTGATGATGTTATACACCGGACCTGTGGCAATGATGACCGGCAGGAAGAATACCGCACGGGAGAACGTGCGCCCCCTGAACTTCTGGTTCAGGATGACGGCAACGAACAGGGAAAACACCAGAATGAGCGGTGTCTTCCAGGCGGTGTCCTCCAGCACCTTTACCAGATACTGGCGGTAGTTCGGGTCTACATTAAAGGCATAGTTATAGTTGTCCAGCCCCACCCATTTGCCAACCATGCCGCCGGTGTCCGGTGCGATCTCCTGAAAGGAATAGATCAGTGACTCCACCACGGGAATCAGAAAAAAGATCAGTGCGCCCACGAACCACAGTGCAATGAAGCCGTAGCCGTACATGCTCTTTCGTTTTTCATACGCCATTTTCATGATTACTTCCAACTCCCTTCCTCGACATACTCGGAAAGCGCATAGGGTTTGCCGTCTACGGTGACGGTCTGCGCTGCAAGATCGACCTCGGTCACGGTGCCGTTTTCATAGGTCGTGGTGATGACATCGCCCTCCCGCACGTAGCCGGTGATCTGCTGGTCACCCAGTCCGGCGGTCACTGTCTTGGCGAACGCATAGGACTGGGCGGCGTTGTCCTTCCAGTCGTCTGCGCTGGCGTAGTACAGTCCGTCCAGCACGGTGTCCTTCAGCTCGCTGGTCTCCTCGCCGATCATGTCATAGTGCAGGCTGCTGCCCGTTGCAATGGAGAGCAGCACGGTTTCCTCCGGTGTGGCGGAGGCGTTGACGGCGGTGGAGGCGTAGGGCCTCAGCCCGTGCATGACCATCTGATAGAACGGGATGTCCTCGTCAAACACATCGTAGCCGCTGGACTGGAGGGGCACATCGGTCAGCTCCTGCACATAGGGGAGCGCATAGGCGTTTGCCGTATCCGCCAGCATGGCGATGTCTGCATCGGTGATCTGCTGGTAGGACTGGGTCAGGATCTCCTGCGCCTTGTCCCGACAGATCTCCTTCTTGCCGTAGTCGCCGTAGAGGGCAGAGGTCATGCTGCCCAGCGAAACTGCGGAGAGGTTTTTCTTGGTGAAGTTTCCGGTGAGCTTCTCATAGATCTCGGAGAACGCCGCCGGAGAGAGCAGCGAGAGAGGCTTCTCCGCACTGCTCTGGTTGCCGTACGCCAGATTGTACTGGTAGATACGGGCGTAGGAGCCGGAGATGCGGACGGTGGTGTCCGTGAATGTGTAGTAGCCGCTGCCGGAGGCAAAGGTCTGGTTGTCCACTGCCGGATAGATGGTGATGCCATTCTTGCCGGCGTAGTCCATGAGGTCTTCCCAGTCGCCCTTGCCGCCCAGACAGCCGGCGGGCTTTGCCTTGAGATCCACCTTGCCGGTGATGCCGGCATTCGTCCAGTTGTAGTACTGTACCCGGATGTCCTCCGGCGAAACGCCGTCTGCGGTCAGATCAGTGAGGATGTCCTCCGCCTGCGCAAAGGTAGTGAGGGGATTTTTCAGTGTCACGGGGATGCCCAGAACGGACTTCTCCTTTTCTGTTCCGCCGTAGAGGTTCAGGTACAGACCGGCATCGGCGGATGTCACGGTGGAGGTCACGCCCTGCTCCTCGGTGAGGTAATTCCGGTAGGCGTTTGCCACGTCGCTGTAGTCCGGCGTATCCTCCGTTTCCAGGGGGTAGTACCGCAGCGCCACGGCATCGGTCTTGATGTCGCCGTCCTCAAAGACGGTGAGGGCGGTGGAGTTGTCCCCCGACATATAATAGGAGTCGGAGTCCCGCAGGGTGAAGTCGAATCCGCAGACGTTATAGCTGCTCTTGGACTGTCCGCTGACGCTGGCGGTGAGCCTGGCGTTGGAGTCGCCCTCGGTGCACACCACCATCATGGCGCTGTCGCTGTTGACAATGCCGTACATGGGCAGGTACACCTGCTCCGTCACAGCGGGCTGCTGGAGGGGCACGGCGGTCAGGTCGGTGCCGTAGACATAGCCGGTATAGCTCTTGGCGCTGGTCTTGCCGTTGTTATAGCGGATCAGCGCACCGCTGCCGTCGGGAATGACGAAGTAGCCGTCCTCCTGATCGGAGGCTGCGCCGAAGTTGCTCATAAGGGAGAGGGAGGTGACCAGCTTGCCGGTCTGGGAGGTGTCCTCCTCCTCGATCTCGTCTGTTTCAATGCGTGCTTCCAGGTAGTCGTCCTCCAGCGTGTAGGTCACGGGAATGGTGATGCCTGCCTTGTGGAAGCTATAGGTGATCTTCACGCCGTCGCTGGTGTCCTTGACCTTGACCTTGCCGTCGCCGGTGGAGCGGAGCGTGGTGGTGCTTCTCGCATCCGGTTCGCCGTAGACCATGCGCAGGGAGGAGGAGAGGTCGTTCACGATGGTGTTGGTGGCACGCTTGTCGTGTCCCACGTTCTCCGGTGTGGACCACCACATCTTTTCCGCTGTCTTGTCGTACAGTCCGATGACCGCACGGTCATCGTCCACGTACAGCGCCAGCCGGTCGTTCTCGGTGACGAACCGTGCCGAGGAGATCACGGCATCGTAGGTATCGGAGAGCACCACCTGCCAGCCGTCTTCGTTGGTGTAGGTGACCTCGCCGTCCTTTGCCTTGCCGTCGGAGGTGTAGCTGCGCTCCACCTCGTCGTAGTCCTTGCCGTACAGCTCCAGCGTCTTGTGATCTCTGGACTGGAACAGCAGTTCGCTGTCCAGCAGGGAGACGATCTGGCGCACCTGAATGACCTTCTGGTAATCGGTGTCCATGTACACCAGCCAGCGTCCCTCCGGACTGAGGAAGATCACGAAGTCGCTGGTGTCGTCCTCCTCTTCCAGGGTGCAGACCACCTCGCCGGTCTTGTCGTCGATGCCGGCAAGCTCGATGTCGTCCAGCAGATCCACCACGTCCTCGTCGGAGATGGTGTCCTCATAGTCCTCCGGACGGCTGTAGAAGGTGATGCCGTCGCAGGAATTCTTTTTCTCCATGTACTGGGTGACCTGCGCTGCTGTAATCGTAATTTCCTCCTGCGCCTCGGAACGGGTCGCCTCCTCGGCGGTTTCCTCCCCGTCAGCCGGTTCGCCGTCTGCAACAGGCATTTCCTCCGAGGTGTCGGAGATGAGGTCGATGTCCTCCTCGCCCTCCGCAGATGCCGGAAGCGCCGTTGCCGTCAGGCAGAGGCTCAGGGCGCACACGCCGGCGATCCATTTTTTCCAATTGTTCATTTGTCTTTCCACCGTCCTTTCTAGACTCTCACACGATAGGTGATTTCCGTGTAGACGGAAGAAACGAATACGTATACCTGCTGGAACAGTGCCACCAGCAGAACCACCAGAATCAGAATAATGAGCATTGCCACCACAGTGAGGATCAGCGCCAGAATGGTCTTGCCGATGGAGTACTGGTGCACCGCCTTGATGGCGTTGAACATCAGGGCGACCGACCAGACGGTACTGATGACCGTGACGCAGGTGATGAAGATCACCTCGTCCTGAATCAGCACGTGGGACAGGATCGTCCGGACGTAAAGCCCTACCACGTAGGGGATCAGGGAATAGGCACTATAGATGTAGATGTTCTTTATGGTACCCTCGCCTTCCAGCAGGGTGCAGATCGACCAGTTGCCGATGACCCAGACCAGAAACAGCACAATGGTCTGGACGATATACGGGACGATGCTGAACATCTTGGTATTGGTGACGGCGAACTGGTAGCCCACCAGATTGTCGTGCACGATCTCCGCCACGAACCAGAGCAGGACCACAATGCTGGCATACAGGACAGAACCGCCTTTTTTCCAGCGCAGGTCTTCGAAGCCCTCAAAGGGGTGGAACACACTGTGCTTGACCCATTGCTTTTGTGTGAGATCCATCATAGCAGCATCACTCCTCCTCTCCCTCGTGCAGCATTTCCACGAGATTCTTGGGTTGGTTTTTCTTTTTCTTGACGCTCCGGATGTGGAGGAATACCCACAGACCGATGAGCACCACAACCACGAGGATGACCCAGCCGAAGTTGCGGTTCAGCCACTCGGAGCGGTAGCCCTCGAACGCCTTGTCGTACAGGTTGCGGGACTGTGCCAGCTTCGCATATTTCATAGCGCCCTCATAGTCCCCCTCATTATAGAGGGCGGACGAGATGCCCACGTATGCCATCTGGGAGTTGCCGTCCCGCTTCAGCACCTCCCGCCACGGCTGGAGCGCCTCGGCATAGTAGCCGGCGTTATAGAGTCCCACTGCCTCGTGGACAATCCCGCCGAACTCCGTTTCCGAGAAGATTGTGACGGTGTTCTTCATGGAGTCCGCCACGTAAATGTTCGTCCCCATGGTCTCCAGTGCGGACACCTTCATGGAGAAGCCGCCCAGCTGGTCGGAGGTGGAGCCGAGGATGAACAGCAGGTTGCCGTCCTCGTCGTACTGGAACACACGGCCGGTTTCCAGATCCAGACAGTTGATGCGTCCCTCGCCGTCAATGTCGATGTCCACCATCTTGGTGCTGTAGTCCTGATTGGTGTTGGAGTCGTAGACCGAATCCAGATCGCCGAAGGTCGCCTCCAGCGCAGAGAACAGGTTATAGCCGGCGGGGTTGACTTTCTTGACCCGATCCGCCTCGGAGGAGGAGGACTGGGTGACGGTGTAGATGAAGCCCTCATCGTCCACGTCAAAGTTGGTGATGCCCGCCGCCACGTTACGGGAGGAGTTGGCACGCATCTCGTCCGTGGCGATCATGTTCCAGAAGTAGTTCGCCACGACCTCTGCGGTGGCGTCCACGGAGTTGGCGCCGAAGTAGCCCTGGAACTCGCCCTCGCTGTTGAACATGGCTGCACCGTTGGTGATGTTGTTCAGCACCATGTAGATGTTGCCCGCCTTGTCCACCAGCACTTTCTGGGGTTTGAAGGTCTCGTTTTCATATAATGTGGAGTCCGGCCGTTTCAGTTCCATCTGCACGTTGCCGTCCTCGTCGCACACCAGCAGGCGGGAGTTTCCGGTGTCTGCGATGTAGATCAGACCCGTGTCCTCCGACACATACACGCCCTCGGGTGCTTTCAGTGTGGTTTCGCTGCCGTCCTCCAGCGTGAAGCGCTCCAGAATCCGGTTCACCTTGGTAAAGGTGCGGTCCGCCACAACAATGCGGTTGTTGCCGCTGTCTACCACATAGAACTGGTCGTTCCAGTCACGGAAGAGATCCGAGGGGGTATTGAATGCCCCGCAGCCCAGATCCAGACCGCTGACGGAACGCTGTGCCTCATAGCCTGCCTGCGACGGCGTTGCCTCGCCCCAGCAGTCGTAGTTATACACATGGTAGTGCTCCGCCGCAGAGACCGCAGGCGCACCCGCTGCGGTTGCCAGCATCAGACCGGAGAGCAGCGCAGCTGCCAGATATTTTGCCTTGTTCTGCAAGAATCCTCACCCTTTCTTAGTCCTTGATTCCGGAATGTGCCATTGTTTCGATGACCTGCCGCTGTGCCAGCATGAAGATGACGATAGGGGGCACCAGCATAAAGACAGCTGCCGCCATGGCGACGCCGGCACGGGCAAGGCCTGCCGAGGCTGCCTGCTGCACGACGGTGGGCAGGGTCTTCAGGGATTCCTGGAACACCAGCGTGCCGCCCTGAATGTTCCATGCCGCCTGGAACGAGAAGATGATGACGGTCATCAGCGCCGGCTTCTGGTTGGGCATGACGATCTGCCAGCAGATGCGGAAGATGCCTGCGCCGTCCACCTTTGCCGCTTCGATCATGGCATCCGGCACCTGCGTCATGGACTGGCGCATCAGGAACAGGTTCATGGGGGCGGCGATGGACGGGAAGATCAGCGCCATATAGGTATCAATCATGCCCAGCTTTGCCAGCACCATGTACTGCATGATATAGATGACGTTGCTCTGGTACAGCAGGGATACCACGATGATGGCGTTGATCGCCTTGGCGCCGGGGAAGCGGATCTTCGCCAGACAGAACGCTGCCATGGAGGAGAAGATGACCTGTCCCAGCGTTACCACCACGGTAACAAAGACGCTGTTAAAGACATAGCGGGAGAACGGAACCCACAGATCGGAGCACAGGCGGAACATCGCACTGTAGTTGGAAAGTGTGGGGTCGATGACGTAGAGCTTCGGCGGGAACACGAACAGCTCCTGCACCGGCTTCAGGGACATGACCACTGCCAGATACAGGGGCAGCGCCATGAACACCGCCAGAACCAGCAGGAAGATGAAAATTCCCACCGTTCCGCCGATCTTATGACCGGCACGCTTGGAGGACACCTTCAGGTGGGTGCCGTAGACTTTTTCTTTTTTTGCCATTGTTTCCGCACCCTCCTTTAGTCCATGTATTTGTTGAGCAGTCTGCCGATGAGTTTATTGAGCAGGTACATGACAATAAACAGAATCATACAGATGGCAGATGCATAGCCCATTTCGTAGCGGATCCAGCCGTAGTCGTAGGCGTGGTTCATAATGGTGTGCGCCTTGTAGTCCGTGCTGGGGAAGCCCACCAGATTCTGGGACACGGTGCCGGCGGTGAAGGAGCTGACGATCTGCATGACTGCCGCAAACATCAGCTGCGGCCCCATGGAGGGGATGGTGATGTAGATCAGTTCCTGCCAGCGGCTCTTGATGCCCTCGATGGCGCCCGCCTCGTACTGGGAACGGTCGATGTTCTGGAAGCCGGCACGGAGCGCCAGGAAGCCGGCACCCAGGCTGATCCACATCTGCACAACGATGGTCACGCCCAGCACATAGTCCCCGTCGGTCAGCCACTGGATGGGGGAGCTGATGATGCCCAGATCCAGCAGGAACGAGTTGATGTAGCCGTAGGAGTCGCCGCTGAAGATCAGCTTCCACACCGTGTAGACATTCGCCATGGACGGTGCGTAGAAGATCAGGGTGAAGACCGTGCGGAGCTTGGGATGCAGCTCATTGATGAGCCACGCCAGCAGGAAGCACAGGATATAGCTGACGGGGCCGGTGAACAGGGCGAACACCAGCGTCACACGGATGGACTGGATGAAGATCTTGTCCGACAAGAACAGCGTGGTGTAATTGGAAAGCCCCACGAACTTGGGCATCTGCACCATGTTGAAATCCGTAAAGCCCATAGGCAGGGACATCACGACGGGGACAATGGTAAATACGAGGAAAAACAGCATGAACGGTGCGATCATCAGATAGCTCGCTTTGTTCTGCTTCACCGCCAGCCACGTGAGCCGCCGGTTTTCCTGTCGGGTTCTTTTGCCAATTTCGGCAGTATCCAAGGGAACTCCCTCCTTCTTTAGGAATCTAGTCCGAGGTTCTTCCGCTTTCTTGCGATCTCCTCGTTGATATCTCGGTTATAGGTCATGAGCGTATCCCGTGGGTTCTCGTTGTTGTTGACCACTTCACGGAAGGCGTTCATGATGTTTCGGGTGACGGAGTAGGATGCCGGAATGATGGGGATCTCCTCCAGCTCGTCCATGGAGGTCAGGATGGTGTCCGCCTCCTCCGACGACCACGCCAGCTGGGTGAGCACCTCGGTGCTGGCGGTGGCGTAGCGTCCCATCTGTCCCAGCAGACCCTCGATCTGGGTGCCGTACTCCACCTGCACTTCGGGGGAGCAGAACCACTTGAGGAACGTCCACGCATTTTCCAGACCGTTCTGTTTCTCGCTCACCTTATTAAAGATGACGGCGCCGGTGTTGTTGGAGTTGACGGCGTGGGAAACGCTGCCGTCCTCCAGCTCCGTGCCGGGGATGGCTGCGAAGCCCCACAGCCCGCTGATCTCCGGCGCTGCCACAGACAACTGGTTGAAGAAGGTGCAGTAGTCGGATACCACGATGGGATATTCGCCCGTCCGGAACCGGCTGAAAGCGTCATACTGCTGGTCGAAGTCGTACTTGGTATAGAAGTCCGTCCACATCTCGAAGGAGTCAATGGCGGCGTTGGTATTAAAGGTAGTTTCGGTCTGTGCATCATTATAATAGTTCTGTCCACGCTGGAGCAGGAGGGACGCAAAGGTCAGACCGGATTCCGTTGCGGCGGAGATGGTCGCCTGATTGGCATCCGCAGCCACTGCCGGCAGCACCAGACCGGCGGACATATAGTTCCGCTGGAGCGCCGGCAGCATGTCGATGAGATCGTTCCATGTCTCCGGCGCACTGGTGAAGCCCAGCTCGCTGAGCACGTCCTTGCGGTAGAACATCATCGCCCAGCTGCGGGTGAGGGGCAGACCGTAGGTGCCGCCCTCGTACTGGTAGGGCACCATGGCGTTGCGCTGGTACTGCTGCGTGATCTCCTCATAGCCATCCATGGCGGACACGTCTGCCAGCAGTCCACGGGCTGCCAGATTGACGGGAAATTCGCCGCCGAGGAACAGGGCAACGTCCGGTCCCTTGTCCGCCAGCGTCGCCTCGACAACGCCGCCGACAACCAGATTGACGGAGACGGGGATGTCATACTGCTGCTGGAACTCCGACTCCACCAGATCCTTGACGGCCTGCGCCTGATCCCGTCCCAGCGATACCCATACTTCAATGGCATCGTCGCCGGTGGTGGCGGACAGGGAGCTGTAGTCCTCATCCCAGGAGGCGGTGAAGCGCTGGAAGCTATAGGAGAGGGACTTCCAGAAGCCCGCCTTGACGGAGGGGAAATCCTCGTCCGGCGATGCCAGTTCCAGATAGTCCACTTCCAGCGGCTGGTCACGGTAGTCCCGCATCCACGAGGACAGGGACGTGATGTAGTCCTTGATCTGGGAGAGATAGTTGGGAATCTTCAGCGGTTCGTCTGCGCACTTATCCAGAATAATGCGCATCTGTTCCAGAGAGGAAGCCTCGGTGCCCTTGGAGTTTGCCAGGGATTCGATGTGTCCCTGAATCTCTTTCAGTTCGCCGGAGATGCGCTGGAATTCGCCCACCAGTTCCGGAATCTTCTCGTGGACATAGTAGTCGGTGTACTTGTCCGGCTCCGGACCGGTGATCATGACGATCTTCCGGTAATAGGTGTTCAGATCCAGCACGATGGCATCCAACTGGCGCATGGAGTCGCCGATCTCGCCGGGAATCGCCTCCATGGTGATGGTGTGATCCTCGCCGGCGGTGAGGTAGACATACACTGCCTCGCCGTCCGCATTTTCCACGGTAGTCATCTGGAAATCCGTGTCATAGTAGAACTTCACCTGATCGAATTCCTCGCTGGGAACGCTGCCGTCAATGGAGATGCGGCGGTTGGAGTAGAAGCCTCGCATCTCCTCCTGCCGTGCCTTGATGCCCAGCTTATACCAGCCGTCGCCGGGGAGGGTGTTTGCCGCAACCTTCCATGTGATGGTCTGGAGCGCCTTGTCCCAGTTGCCGCTGCCGATGGTGTTATACAGCATGTGCTTGGGGTCGGAGGGGGAGATGGCGCTGGTGGAATTGTCGTAGGTGGGATAGAGGACGGAGTCCGACTTATAGACGGCATCCTCGCCCTCGATGCGCACCACGCCGAACGGGGTGGCATCTTTCGAAACTGCCGCATCCACGCCGGCAGCGTAGGTATCGTAATCGCTCACTTCCTCCGGCTGGGCAAAGCGCAGGGTGTCCAGCGCAAAGTACGCCTTGGAGGAGGAGAGGGTGATCTCATGGGTGCCCTTTTCCAGATAGAACTGGAGGGGTTCATTGAACAGTCCGTCGGAATCGCCGATCCAGCCGGTGCGCCACATCTCGGTCTGCACCTGTGAGGGGCGCACCTGATTGCCGGCGCTGTCGGTCTTGATGTCCTCCTTGTTCCGGTAGACCTTGTTCAGGGTCATACGGGAGGCGGTGTCATAGGGGACTTCGCCGTCCACCGCCAGAGAAAGGGAGATCTCCGAGGTGTTGGAGGCGATGGGGCAGTAGGTCGCCTCGATGGAATAGAGTCCGGTTTCCGGAACCTCCACGGTGTAGGTAAACGCACCCTCTGCGCTGTCCCAGATCAGGACGTTGTCCCGCACGCTGTTGTCCTCCGTGCCGGTATACGAGCCGACCTCGAAGGTATCGCAGTCCGCCTGCGTATAGTCCGCTCCGTTCAGGACAAACTCCGCATCGGGATGCGCCGCATCTGCATAGGTGTCGTAATAATCGCTGTACGTGTCCTGCTCCTCGTAGTACAGACTTCCGCCGGTGTCTGCGGATTCCTCAGCCGCAGGGGCAGCGGCGGTGTCGGATTCTGTGCCGGATGCCGGTTCTGCGGCGGCAGGCAGCGGCAGAATGGTGCCGGACAGGAGCCCCGCCAGCAAGATCGCACCGATTTTCTTGTGCCATTTCACATTTGCCAAAGTTCTTCCACCCTTCTTTCTGCTCCGGCACGTGCCGGAAGCATGGTATTTCGTCGTTCTTCTGTGCGCCGGAGTTTTCCACAGGGACATATTGCAAATTATACAGAAAACAAGCGCAGCAGTTCTCGTTTATTATAGCAATTTCCGGTGTATTTGTCAAGTTTGTGAAAACCGGGCCCGCTTTTGCGAAAATCTTGTGAAAACCGATGAAACTGGCGAAATTGCGTTGTTTTTTTGCGGACTGGAAATGCATCTGCGTTTTTTCCAAAAAAAAGCACAAAATGTTTTCAAGTCTGCACGCAAAAAAGCACGGATTGACAGTGTGAAAATTGCCAATCCGTGCTCGGATTTCATATTGTGTTCTGAGAGCTCGTGTTCATAGGCGTCTATCTACGTCTTTTCGGCAAATTTTGTTGCATACTGCGTTAAAAATTCTTGCCATACGAAAGTATGCCTGCAAATTTTTGCCTTGTCTGCAAAAAATTTGCTCGAAAATCCGCATATATTTCCTACGAACACAAGCTCTGAAATGCGGGAATCCGGTGATTAGTACGCCTTGCCCCAGTATACCATGCACTTTGCGGGCTTTCCGCAGCAGATGCAGGTATCTGCCAGATGTTCCTGCTGCTTCGGGATGCAGCGGGAGCCGACACCGGTCAGTTCCTTGATCTTGTCCTCGCACGCCTCATCGCCGCACCACATTGCCTTGACGAAGCCGTCGCCCTTTTCCTCCAGCGTTTTGGTGATCTCGTCCAACGTCCGGCAGGCGTAGGTGTGCTTCTCCCGGTTTTCCAGCGCCTTTTCGTACATCTTATCGTGTACTTCCTGGAGCAGCTGCTGAATGGTATCTGCCAGCGTATCGCCCAGGGCAGCAGTGCGCTTTTCGCCGCCCACACGGGGTGCCAGCACGCACTGGCCGTTTTCGATATCTCTCGGGCCGATCTCCAGACGAACCGGAACGCCCTTCATCTCGTACTGGGCGAACTTCCAGCCCGGCGAATTGTCGCTGTCGTCCAGCTGGACACGGAGTCCGGCAGCCTTCAGCTGGTCTGCCACTTCCTGTGCCTTTTCCAGCACGCCAGCCTTGTGCATTGCCACCGGAACGACTACCACCTGAACCGGTGCCACTGCCGGCGGCAGTACCAGACCGTTGTCGTCGCCGTGGGTCATGATGATGGCGCCGATGAGGCGGGTGGTCATGCCCCAGCTGGTCTGGTGCGGCGTGCGGCGCTGGTTGTCCCTGTCGGTGTACTCAATGCCGAATGCCTTGGCGAAGCCGTCGCCGAAGTAGTGGGAGGTGCCTGCCTGAAGCGCCTTGCCGTCGTGCATCAGTGCCTCGATGCAGTAGGTGGAGACAGCGCCGGCGAACTTATCGCTCTCGGTCTTCTGTCCCTTGACCACCGGAATTGCCAGAGCGTCCTTGCAGAAGTCTGCGTAGACATCCAGCATGCGCTCGGTCTCCTCGATTGCCTCCTCGGCAGTGGCGTGGATGGTGTGACCCTCCTGCCACAGGAATTCCCGGGAGCGCAGGAACGGACGGGTGGTCTTTTCCCAGCGCACCACGCTGACCCACTGGTTATACAGCTTCGGCAGGTCACGGTAGCTGTGGACGATATCGGCGTAGTGCTCGCAGAACAGAGTCTCCGAGGTGGGGCGGACGCACAGGCGCTCCTCCAGCTTTTCGCTGCCGCCGTGGGTCACCCACGCAACCTCCGGCGCAAAGCCCTCGACGTGATCCTTTTCCTTTTGCAGCAGACTTTCCGGAATGAACATGGGCATATTCACGTTCACGTGGCCGGTCGCCTTGAACATGCCGTCCAGAATGCGCTGGATGTTTTCCCAGATGGCGTAGCCATAGGGACGGATGACCATGCATCCCTTGACGCTGGTATAGGAAACCAGCTCTGCCTTTTTACAAATGTCGGTGTACCACTTGGCGAAATCCACGTCCATTGCGGTGATTTCTTCCACCATTTTCTGATTGTTTTTTGCCATGAAGAGCCTCCTCCAATGGGACGGCACGCAGCCGCCCATGATACAAAACCTGTCTTCGCAAGAAATATATATAGATACGCTTGTGAAGACGGGTTCTCATAGTTTGATGTTTCCAGTATATCACATTTCCGGGGAAATGGCAAGGGGATGGCGAGTGAAAAACACGGAAATCAATTTTCAAAAATACGCTGATTTAAATTATGCAAAATTATGAAGTTTGACACAGAGCGATGACATGACTCAGACCATCAACAGCAAGAGCGGTA
>OIYT01000951.1_pt1 | contig 23404 bp, 21 predicted proteins | sample 1588201 | NCBI WGS metagenome assembly OIYT01 (sample SAMN03283260) | human gut metagenome | biome: human-associated habitat; material: feces | host: Homo sapiens | place: USA | collected 2013
CGTCGATGGCGTCCAGGAACTCCGCCGGGGTCTTGGCGGCGCGGAGCTTCTCCACATCGCCGGAAATGTCCTTGTTCCGCAGGATGCAGTCCGCCATCAGCTCCGCCAGCTTGTCGAAGTCCTCCTTGCCGAAGCCGAAGCGGGTCATCTCGCCGACGCCCATGCGCAGCGCGCCGGAGGCGGTGAAGCCCTCCTCCTCGGGGGTGGCCTGGTAGTTGACGATGATGTTGTTCTCCTCCAGCCGCTCGGCCACCTCGGGGCCGGTGCCGTAGCCCACGGACACGATGACCTGATGGGTCTCCGTATAGCCGATGGCGGGGTCGCCGGCCACGTTCAGGCCCTGGGCTTTCAGGCTTCTGGCGAAGGACTTGGCGTTTTCAATGACATTCCGCTGGTACTCGTCCTTGAAGGTGTTCATCTCGTAGGCGGCCATCAGCAATCCCAGCTGCGTGCCCAGGTGGTGGTTGGAGACGCTGCCCGGGAAGGCGCGGGACTCGATGGTCTCCCACAGGCCGTACTTCAGCTCCTCCTTCTTATAGTTCACGCCAACCACGCCGCGCTGGGGGCCGAAGAAGGTCTTGTGGGTGGAGCCGGTGACGATCTCCGCGCCCTCCTCGAAGGGCTTCTGGAAGTAGTCGCCCACCAGGCCCAGGACATGGGCCATGTCGTACATAATGGTGGTGGGGATGTTCTGCTCATCCACGAACTGGCGGATGGCGGCCACGGGCTCCTTGTGGAGCACCATGCTCTTGCCGAAGATGATCAGCTCCGGGCGGTACTTCTCGATGAGCTTTTTGGTCTCCTCCACGTCGATCTTGTAGATGTTGTCCTTGCAGACCGGGAAGTTCACCACGGCGGAGCGCTCGGTGACGGGGTCCACGGTGATGTAGTCGTGGAGGGCGCCCATGGGCTGGGCGGACAGGTGGCCGCCCTTGATGATGTGGTTGTTCATGACGTAGCCCAGGCGCTGGGGGGTGTGCTTACGGTCCAGGCGGTTCTTCCAGTCCATCAGGGCGGAGAACACCGCCGTGTTGGACATCTGGCCGCTGGTCACGCGGGTCTCCACCTCGCTGCAGCCCAGATACTGCTTCATCTGCTCCACCAGCAGCCGCTCCACCTCGTCGATGAACTTGGTGCCCTGGTAGTAGAACACGTCCTGATCGTAGAAGGACTTGATCTTCTTGTGCTCCGCGTAGCGGAAGGCGGGGTCCGAGGCACACAGCAGCTGGACGGCACGGCTGGCGCTGTTCTCGGAGGGAATCAGGTTGATGCAGCGCTTCTGGCGCCATGCGTGGTTCTCCGTGGCCTTGCGGATCAGCTCCACGGCCCTGGCGGCGCGGTTGCCGTCCTCCGCCGCGTCTTCCGCCTCCTCGGCCTTATAGATGATGGGCCGGGCGAAGGGCGGCGCGTCCACCCGCATGTGGTAGGGTGGGATCACGGCTTTCAGACGCCGGCCGCGGATGTCCACCTCCACAACGTCGTCCTCCAGCACGTCGCTGGCGATGTAGCACAGGCCGATGGCCCGCTTGGCGGTGTTGTCCAGGATCTTGGTGGCCAGACCCTCGCCCTCGCTGCGGTAGTAGGGCACCATGGTGCCGCTGGTGACCCAGCCGATCTGCTCGCCGCCCCGGTAGATGGGCATCCCCGCCCGCATGACGCCCCGGTCCAGCAGAGTGATGGGCCGGATGCGCCTGGGCAGCACGGCGATGTCGCTGTAATCCCGGTTCATGATCTTCTTATAGGCGGCGGACTGCCTCTCCAGCGGCTTGCGGCCGATGAAATCGCCCTTCTGCTCCGAGAAGCTGACGGCAAACCGGGCCAGGGGCACGGAGAAGATGGGCATCTTCTCCCCCGCCGGGTCCACGCCCATCTCATGGCCGTACAGCGGGAAGCCCGCCTCCAGACGGAGGGTGTCCCGTGCGCCCAAACCGGCGGGCTTGGCGCCCAGCTCGATCAGGCGGTTCCACAGCCACGCGGCTTCGCCGCTCTCCACGTACACCTCGTAGCCCAGGGGCTCGCCGGTGTAGCCGGTCTTGGCGACCCGGACGGTACGGCCCTCCATGTCCACGGTGTTCAGGGCGTTCTTGGTGGGCTCGGTGACGGCCGCGCCACCGGTCAGAGTGGTCAAAATCTCCTTGCTCTTAGGGCCCTGCACGGCGATGGAGGCCCAGTCCGCGGTGATGTTGGTGATGGTGCAGTCGTAAGCGCCGATGTAACGGTTCAGGTGCTCCAGGTCCTTGTCGGTGTTGGCGGCGTTCACCACCAGAAGGAACCGCTCCTCCTCATAGCGGTAGAGGTAGGCGTCGTCCACGGCGCCGCCGTCCTCGTCGGGGATGATGCAGTACTGCGCCTGGTTCAGATCCAGGGCCATAACGTTGCTGGACAGAACGTGCTGTAGGAACGCCACCCGCTCCGGGCCCTCCACCAGCAGACGGCCCATGTGGGACACGTCGAACAGGCTGCAGGCATGGCGGGTGTACAGGTGCTCGGCAATAATGCCGCTGGGGTACTGGATGGGCATCTCCCATCCGCCGAAGTCCACCATCTCGGCGCCGGCCGCCACGTGGACATCGTAGAGTTGGGTGCGTTTCAGGTCGCTCATAGCTAAAAATCCTCCTGTTTCATGTTTTTTCGATGAATGGGGATAAAAGCGCGAAAGGCACAAAGTCCCGTGGGACTTTGTGCCTCCGTTTCGATACCTGAGAGTTTCCCCGGCAAAGCCGGGTTGCACCTTCGGTGTGCGGCAGCGCCGCACTCTTCGGAGTCTCGTCGTGAACCAGTCCCTTTGCCTGAGAGTTTTCGCATTCCCCTTCGGCGCTGTATCCTGCTTTTACAGTCTCTCCTGGTTCAGTCATCCGATCCTGGTATTTAGGCGCGGCTGGCAGCTCGCCGCCCGCCGGCCATTTTAAATTTCCGCCTGTTGCGTCAGGCCGTCAGCTCTCCTGAGAGGGCGCCGTCCCCTTTTCAAGGATGGACTGCACCGCATAGATCACGATCTGCATGGTGGTCCCGGTCTTTGGGTCGATCAGGATCGTGACCGTCTCCCCCTCCCGCCGGACCACCGTGCCGATGATCCCGCCGATGGTGGAGATCTGGTCGCCCGCCGCCACGGAATCGTGCATTTCGCGGGTCTGTTTGTTCTTGCGCTTTCCGGGCAGGATCGTGATCACGTACAACAGCACGACCACACCCACGAAATAGATCAGCAGCACCTGCCACAACTGCATCTTGCGCTCTCTCCTCTCAATGCCGTAACAAAAGCCGGATTTTATCCGTTCAGGAACTTCTCCACAATGGAGACGAAGACCGCGGGGCCCTCCCACAGCACGCTCTCGTCCACGTTGAAGCGGGAGTTGTGGTGGGCGATATCCGTGTGGAGCTTCTCATTGGCGGAGCTGAGGAACATGAACACGCCGGGGACCTTCGCCAGATAATAGGCAAAATCCTCGCCGCCCATGTTGGGATAGGGGACCTGGGTGATGACCTTGTCCTCCCCCAGCACCTCCTTGGCGGCATCGGCGGCAAAGGCGGCCATCTCCGCGTCGTTCACCACGGGAGGCGCGCCCCAGTCCATTTCGCACGCGGCGCTGCCACCGAAAGCGGAAGCGGTGGCCTGGGAGATCTCCCCGATCCGGCGGGCGACCTTCTGGCGGACGTCCTCGTCCAGGGTGCGGATCGTGCCCTCGATGGTGACCTCGCCGGGGATGATGTTGTACTGGCTGCCGCCGTGGATGCTGCCGATTGTCACGACCACGGGGACGCAGGCGTTGAACTCCCGGGCGTTGATGGCCTGCAGCGCCAGCACGATGTGGGCGGCGATGTTCACCGGGTCAACGCCCTTCTCCGGCGTGGAGCCGTGGCAGCCGTTGCCCTGGACCCGGACGATAAACCGGTCAAAGGAGGCCATGCTGCTGCCCGGCGTGATGATGAAAGTGCCCGTGGGAATGGTCTTGTCGATGATCGTGCCGATGTGTGTGCCGAACACCGCGTCCACGCCGTCAACGGCGCCGTTTTCCACCATAACCGGCGCGCCCTTGGCAATCTCCTCCGCCGTCTGGAACAGCAGGCGGACAGTGCCCCGCAGCTCCTGCTGGTGGGCCTTCAGGACCTTGGCGGCACCCAGCAGCATGGAGGTGTGGGCGTCATGGCCGCAGGCATGCATGCAGCCGGGGTGTCTGGAGGCGTACTCCACGCCGGTCTCCTCCGTGATGGGCAGCGCGTCCATGTCGGCCCGCAGGGCCACTGTCTTCCCGGGCTGGCCGCCCTTGATGGTGGCGATGATGCTGCTGTCCTTGTCGGACAGGACATAGGGGACGCCGTACTCGTCCAGCTTGGCGGTGACGAACGCGGCCGTCTGAGGCAGGTCCAGTCCAAGCTCGGGGATCTGATGCAGCTCACGGCGCATCGCCACAAGCTCTTCCTGCAGGTCTTTACAATCTTTCCACATCATAAGATACGATTCCTCCTGATTTTGCGCTTGACACTGTCACACAGGCAGACAAGCAGTCAATTCTTGGACTTCTTCTCCGTGTTGTAGAACACGCGGGCAATACCGACGGTGCCGAACACGGAGCAGACGATGATCAGCCACGCGGGGATGGGGATGAACAGCTTGCAGATCAGCGGGATGCCCAGGCCAAAGACGGCTACCTTGGGCTTTTTGAGGGCGAAGTTGCCAAACGTGGCGCCGAAGATGGCGGCGGAGGCGTAGGTCTTGAGGCCCGTATTGATAAAGGTGGGCAGCACGGCCACAACGGCGGCGCCCACGACGGCGGCGGAGGTGGTGGCGATCAGGTTGGTGATGATGGAGCCGCAGATGGCCATGGTGGAGACGACCTCCGCCTGGATGGTGCCGGCCTCGCTCTTGGTGACGTCCAGCGCCAGGGCGGCGCAGGGCACGCGCATGTTGCCGATGTTGCCGGACAGGAAGCTCAGATAGGTGCCGGACATGCCCAGGGACGCATAATAGGAGACGGGCTCCACGATGTAAAAGGCGCCGAAAGACAGGGCCGTCAGGCCCCAGGCGGACAGGACCAGGGAGATGTCCGGCCAGCAGTCATAGGTCATGCACAGATAGATCACCGGGATGAACGCGGTCAGAGCCGCCAGCAGGTTGGTGGGGCTGCCGATCATAATGCTGTTCTTTTTCCAGGTGGACATGTAGTTGTTATCCATACGCTCCTCCTCCCTTACGCCGCGACGAAGTCATAGATGATGGCGCAGGCGATGCCGATGACCATGGCGATGCCCAGGGAATACTCCGCCAGCTTGGGGTGCTTGGGGACGATGAACCGGCCCAGGGCCATCATGCTCAGCGCCCCGGTAAGCACCGCGACGGTGGGACCCATGGCGAGGGACGGGCCGGCGACCACCATCTGGTTGGCGTTCAGGTAGCCGAAGATACCGATGGAACAGGCGGCGGACATCACACCCAGCCAAGTCATATCGCCGCCGCTCATCTTATCCCGCAGCTTCTCCAGCGCGGGGGTGGCAACGCCGGTGACGACCAGCCAGCCGGCGCCATTCAGCGCCATCGCGAACCAGGAGACAGCGAGCACGGTCAGCGTATACCCCTCGCCGCCCAGCGTCACGCCGGCGGCGGTGGCGCCCATCGTGGCGGCGGACAGCTCCGTAGCCGCGGCGCCGATGATAGAGAGGCGCAGCCAGGCCATGGGGCCGCCGATTGCGGACATCAGGCCCACCATGACGATAAACACGCCGCAGGCGGGGCCGATCGCGGAGATCAGGCCGATCTTAAAGGCCTGCCGGGGAAGCTGGGGGTCCAGATTGCACGCCTTTGTCGCCTTCTTCGCCTGACGGACATACAGAATGGCCTGTACCGCAGAGACGATGACGGTAAAACTGCAAAGGACCCAGAAAATAGGAAGATTGGATATTGCCAAATAGTCCATACGCTTTCTCCTTCTCTCATTGTTTTTGTTTCGCGTTCATTTGTCTCTAGTGCTGGCACCATTATAATCCAAACCGGGAAAAATAACAATAGAAAATTTCATACCCCCCAAAAATAAGCAGGTCAACCGGCTCAAACAATCCCCCTGACCCCGCCCGTCCCGTGTCCGGCGCCAGAAAAGGCAAAAAGGGCAAGGGCGCGAGATATCCTCTCTCAGGCGCCCTTGCCTTAATGATTGTATTAATTTTACTACGGAGCATACGCAACGTCAATGGTCGAATCCGACAAGAGTTTTTTGTATTTCTCGGCAAAGTTCTCCGGCATCTCACCCGGCGGCCTCCCAGGCCCGGTGCAGCGTTTCCCAGGACGGCATCCCGGCACGCAGGGCCTCCCAGGCGGGCATTGGAAACCTGGGGCGCCGCCGCAGCTCCGCGAAAGCGCCGTCCAGCGCCGCCATCTCTGACACCGCGTGGCGGCAGTGGTCCGACGCGGCCAGACGCCCCAGCGTCGTCTTCTCCATGACCCACAGCATGGCGCCCATGGCCGTCCGCCGAAGGCCGGGGACAAACCAGCGGTCGTCCCCCTCCGGCAGGATGGCCAGCATCTGCTGGTACTGCATGACGGCGAAGACGGCGTCGTAGCGCACGCCGGAATCCAGTGTATCCGTGATCTCCGGCCGGTCCACGGTGTCGCTCCGCTGGAGATAGTGGCGGATCGCCAGACCCCGCTCCTCCAGGTCCCGCTTTCGCTGTCCCCGGGCCAATAGGGTCACATCGTTCCCCGCCCCGCACAGCACATGGGCCAGATAGCTTCCGATGACCCCCGCGCCATACACCAGCACCTTCATGTCTCCGGTGCCTCCCTTCCCCGGGCCGTCTCAAACGCGTGCTCCGGCAGGGCCGCCGCCAGCACGCAGGCCGCGTCCAGCAGCTCGTCCTCCGTCAGCGCCAGCTCCATCCTGGGGATCAGCCCCTGGAGCCGCTCCACCTTTCTTTTAAAGTCCCTGGCCAGCAAAAAGCCCGTGTCCGTCAGATACACTTTTCCATACCGCTCCCGCACCAGCAGCCCCCGGTCCATCAGGACCCCCAGCATCCTCGTCACGGAGGGCTTGGACACCGCCAGAGCCTTGGCGATCTCCACGGCGCCCACGTCCGGCGTTGTCCGGCCCAGGTCGTAGATCGCCAGCAGATAGCGCAGGTGGGTCTCCGTCAATTCCATGGTCTTTCCCCCTCACTTGAAACTCAAAAGGAGACGCGGACAGCTTTTCTTTGCCCGCGTCTCCTTCCACTTGGTGCTCCTGTTTATTTGTGATGGCAGCCGCCGCAGCTGCTGCAATCGCCGTTGCAGTGTCCGCCCGCTTTGTGGGACTTCCACAACGACCGGGCGGCCAGGGCCACTACGACGACCAGGACCGCGATGACAATTGCGTTTCCAATGATACTGGGCATCGCTGTGCCCTCCTTTCAAAAATTACTTCTTCGCGGCGGCAGCGGCCACGGAAGTCAGATGATGCGTGTCGTTGTCAGGCTGATAGCCCTTGCGGAACAGCAGATAGATGATGCCGGCCAGCAGGACGACAGCCACCACGGTCCAGATGCTGAAGGGAGCGACGCCGCCGATCAGGCCGCCGATCTGATAGACGATCAGCGCGCACACATAGGCAAAACCGCACATGTAGCCGATGGCGCCCAGGGTCCACTTCCAGTTGTTCATCTCGCGCTTGATGGCGCCCATGGCGGCGAAGCAGGGAGCGCACAGCAGGTTGAAGACCATGAAGCTGTAAGCGGAGAAAGCGTTGTAGTCGCCGGCGATCATCGTCCAGATGTCGGCGCTGTCCTCCAACAGGTCAGCGTCACCGGCATAGTGGTACAGCACGCCGAAGGTGTTGACGACCTCTTCCTTGGCGATCAGGCCGGTGATGGTGGCGACAGCGGACTTCCAGCCGTCGTTGATCCAGCCCAGAGGGATGAAGAGCCAGGCAATGGCGTTGCCGATGACGGCCAGCAGAGAGTCGTTGTTGTCCTCGACAGCCTGCCACACGCCGTCCACGAAGCCGTAGCCCTGGAGGAACCACAGGATGATGGAGGAGAGCAGGATGATGGTGCCGGCGCGCTTGATGAAGGACCAGCCGCGCTCCCAGGTGGCACGCAGAACGTTGCCGGCGGAGGGCAGGTGATAGGTGGGCAGCTCCATAACGAAGGGAGCGGGCTCACCGGCGAAAGCCTTGAACTTCTTCAGCATGATGCCGGAGATGACCACAGCAGCGATGCCGATGAAGTAAGCGGAGGTCGCCACCCAGGCGGAGTTGCCGAACAGAGCGCCGGCGAACAGGCCGATGATGGGCATCTTGGCGCCGCAGGGGATGAAGCCGGTGGTCATGATGGTCATTTTCCGGTCACGGTCCTGCTCGATGGTACGGGAGGCCATGATGCCGGGCACGCCGCAGCCGGTGGCCACCAGCATGGGGATGAAGCTCTTGCCGGACAGGCCGAAGCGGCGGAAGATGCGGTCCATGATGAAGGCGATACGGGCCATGTAGCCCACGTCTTCCAGAATGGCCAGCAGGAAGAACAGCACCAGCATCTGAGGCACAAAGCCCAGCACGGCGCCGACGCCGGCCACGATGCCGTCCTGGATCAGGCCGTACAGCCAGCCGCCCTCAGCGACGCCCAGCGCGCCCAGGATGGTGTCAAACAGGCCGGGGACCCACTCGCCGAAGAGCACGTCGTTGGCCCAGTCAGTACCCATGGTGCCGATGGAGATGGCCCAGCCGCCCATGGCGATGGCATAGATCAGGAACATGACCACCGCGAAGATGGGCAGAGCCAGGACGCGGTTCGTCACGATCTGGTCGATCTTATCAGAGGCGGACAGGCTGCCCTTGGCGGCCTTCTTCTTAACGGCCTTGGTGACAACGCCGTTGATGTACGCGTAGCGCTGGTTGGTGATGATGCTCTCGGCGTCGTCGTCCAGCTCCTTCTCGCAGTCCACGATGTGGGCCTCCAGATGCTCGGCCAGCACCTTGTCCAGCTTCAGGTCTTCCAGGACCTTCTCGTCGCGCTCGAAGATCTTGATGGCGTACCAGCGGAGATACTGGTCGTCCACCTTGCCCTGAACGGACTCCTCGATGTGGGCGATGGCGTGCTCCACGCTGCCGGTGAACACGTGGGGCAGCTCGCCGGCCTTGTGGGACTGGGCCAGCGCCACGGCCTTCTCCGCCGCGGCCACGCCGCCCTCGCCCTTCAGGGCGCTCATCTCCACGACCTCGCAGCCCAGGGCGGCGCCCAGCTTGGCAAGGTCGATCTTGTCGCCGTTCTTGCGGACCAGGTCGATCATGTTGACCGCCACCACAACGGGCAGGCCCAGCTCGATCAGCTGGGTGGTCAGATACAGGTTGCGCTCGATGTTGGTGCCGTCCACGATGTTCAAGATGGCGTCGGGCTTCTCGCCCACCAGATAGTTCCGGGCCACCACTTCCTCCAGCGTGTAGGGGGACAGGGAGTAGATGCCGGGCAGGTCCTGGATGATGACATCCTTATGGCCCTTCAGCTTGCCCTCCTTCTTCTCCACGGTGACGCCGGGCCAGTTGCCCACATACTGGCTGGAGCCGGTCAGGCTGTTGAACAGGGTGGTTTTACCGCAGTTCGGGTTGCCCGCCAGCGCGATTTTGATTTCCATTATTCTCTCCTTCCAGAAATGTTAGTTTTGGCTAACTTTTCGCTTTTTTATCAGGCGGCTCCCGCCGCCCCATGGTTTACGATTTACTGCACCTCGATCATTTCCGCGTCGGCCTTGCGCACGCTCAGCTCATAGCCGCGCACGTTCAGCTCCATCGGATCGCCCAAAGGCGCGACTTTACGGACGTAGATCTCCACGCCCTTGGTAATGCCCATATCCATGATGCGGCGCTTCACCGGGCCCTCCCCGTGGAGCTTCGCAACGGTAACGGTCTCGCCCACCTTTGCGTCCTTCAGAGTTTTCATGCCATTTCTCCTCCTTTAAATCATGATCCGGTTCGCCATGGTTTTGTCCAGCGCTATCCGGCTCTCCTTCACCTGCAGGATCAGGTTTCCCGCGATCTCGCTGACGACCGTCACATCGCTGCCCACCACGAAGCCCAACTCGGCCAGGTGCTGGCGGATCTCGTCCTTGCCAGTGATCTTGCGGATCGTCACGGTCTCGCCCGCCTTTGCCATCGTCAACGGTATCATATGTATCCCTCCGCAGAGAATTAGTTTGAGCTAACCAACTGCCCAAAAAAGAGTGGTTAGATAGCCCTAACCGCCGATATTCAGAGTTTAACTCCTCTAACTGCGTTTGTCAAGCCCTGGCAGAGAATTTTCCTCGGTTCGCCTGTCGGTTTGTACCAACCGAATGGCAAACGATCCCTCAAGGACAAATTTTTTATGGATTTTCACAAGGGCTTTCCATCGGTGCCCTGTAAAAAGGCAGAGGAACGGGATCTCCCGTTCCTCCGCGGACCCCAGGCGAAAAAAAGAGGTCCCTCCATCCGTGCAGGTCCGGCCAGTCACGCTCAGCGCGCCCCTTCAAACGCCTCGATCTCCGCCAGGAACGCCTTGCCGTAACGCCCCGCCTTGGCGCCGCCCACACCGCTGACGGCGCGGAGCTCCTCCATGGTCCGGGGACGGGCCAGCGCCATCTCCCGCAGGGTCTTGTCGGTAAACACCACATAGGCGGGCACGCCCTGCATCCGGGCGATTTTGGCCCGAAGCGCCCGCAGGTTCTGGAACAGCTCCGCCGCCGGACCATCCAGCTCCGCGGAAGCGGACCCGCGGCTGACGGCGGGCCGCTCCTCCCTCACCGTCTTCATGATCAGGGACGGGCCGTTCCGCGCGATGTCCTCCGCCCGCTCCCCCAGCCGCACCACCGGGTACTGGCCGGGGCTCAGGGTCAAAACGCCCTCGTCCAGCAGGAAGCGGATGCGCTCCCGGACCTCCTTCTGGGTCAGGCCGCTCAGGGCGCCGTAGCTCCGCTCCCGGTCCAAGTGATATTTGCGCACCTTTTCCGTCTCCGCGCCGCACAGGGTCTCCGCCACCAGCCCGACGCCGAAGGCCTGGTTCAGCTCTTCCACGCAGGCCACGATGGCCCGGGCCTCCCGGCCCACGTCCACCTCCTCGAAGTTGTGGAGACAGTTGTAGCAGGTGCCGCAGTAGTCCGGGGCGAACTCCCCGAAGTACTGCAAAATATACTGCCGCAGGCAGCGCCGTGTCCGGCAGTAGCCCGTCATCCGCCGCAGGCGCTGGAGATCCCGCTCCCGCAGCGTCTCCGCCGTGCGGGCGTCCAGCCCCTCCCGGAGCTCGCTGTGGGTGATGAGGAACTCGCCTGTCCGCACGTCCTGGCCGCTGTACAGCAGGACGCAGCTGGCGGGCAGGCCATCCCGTCCGGCACGGCCCGCCTCCTGATAGTAGCTCTCAATGTCCTTGGGCATGTTGTAGTGGATGACGTACCGCACGTCGGACTTGTCAATGCCCATGCCGAAAGCGTTGGTGGCCACCATCACCTGGGCCCGGTCATACAGGAAATCCTCCTGGTTTTGCCGCCGCTCCTCCGCCTCCAGTCCGGCGTGATAGCGGGTGGCTGGAACGCCCCGCTCCCGGAGAAAGCCACACACCTCCTCCACGTTCTTCCGGGTGGCGCAGTAGACGATGCCGCACTTGCCGGGGCGGCCCTTCACCAGCTCCAGCAGGGCCGCCTTTTTGCTGTCTGGCTGCTGGACCTCGAAATACAGGTTCTCCCGGTCAAAGCCGGTGGTGACGCGCAGCGGGTCCTCCAGCTTCAGCAGCGATTCGATATCCTCCTTCACGTCCGGCGTGGCGGTGGCGGTGAAAGCCCCGATCGGCGGCCGCTTGGGCAGGGAGGCCACAAAGGCCGGGATGTTTAAGTAGGAGGGCCGGAAGTCCTGCCCCCATTGGGAGATGCAGTGTGCCTCGTCCACCGCCACCAGAGAGATGTCCGCGCGCTCCGCGAAGGAGCGGAAGCCCTCGGTCTCCAGCCGCTCCGGGGCCACATAGATAATTTTGTACCGCCCCGCCTTCGCCCTGTCCAGGGCCAGCAGGTACTGTTTGAAGGTCAAACTGCTGTTGAGGAACGCCGCCGGGACGCCCATCTGCACCAGCTGCGTCACCTGGTCCCGCATCAGCGACACCAGCGGCGAGATCACCAGCGTGATGCCCGGCAGCAGCAGCGCCGGGATCTGGTAGCAAATGGACTTCCCCGCCCCGGTGGGCATGATGGCCAGGGCGTCCCGGCCCGCGAGCAGCGTGTCGATAATGTCCTCCTGCCCGCCCCGGAAGGCGTCGTAGCCGAAGTAGGTTTTTAAGGCTTCCTCTTTTGTCATGGGGCGATGTTCCTTTCTCTTGCAAAGCGCTGGCCCCATCATAGCACAGTTTTGGCTGAAAGTCCCCTGTTTTATTTCCTCTCCATTTCAAAGCCGGACCGGCTCCGGGTTGTAGATCATGCAAATGATCTGGGTACTGACCAGTTCCGTTATGACATCCCGACTGTCAAGATACTGTAACCACAATGGTTGAAAAGGGAAAATCCTTTTCAGTTTTCGGCCCGTCTGGTGGAAACGGACGCGCCGCGTGTGGAGAAGGACGGCAAGCGCTCTCTTGTAAATCAGGAAGGACCCGGCCCGCGGCCAGGTCCCTCTCCTTATCCCAGATAGCTCAGCAGCCGCCCGGTCTCCAGCGCCGCCAGGGTGCGCACGCCGTCGAAGTCCACATAGGGATTGTAGACCGCCTCCAGCTTGTCGTGGTTGGCCTTGGCGTCTTTCAGCGCGCTGACGCCCTCCTCCCGGAGAAGCGTCACCATCCGGCTCTGGAACCGCAGACGGGCCTTTCCCGCCACCTCCGTCATGGCGTCCAGCCGGATGCGGCGGAAGGGCTTCCGGCCGTAGTCCATCCCGGGCCGGGAGGTGACAAATGCCAACCCCAGCCCCGGCACCAGCAGGTGCTCCATGCGCCCCGGCTCCTCCGGGGACGGGCAGACGACGGTATCCCAGCCGTTTGCTGCCGCCGCGTCATGGAGCCGGGCCAGGGCGGGTCCCGCCAGCTCCCAGCTGTCCGCGAACTCATAGACTTTGGGGCACAGGGCGTCCACGCTGTCAAACCGCCAGACATAGCCCTTGTGGGTGATGCTGCCCAAAAAGCGCCGGATGGTCCTCCCCCGCTGTCCGCCCTTCTGGCGCAGCTCCCGGGCGATGATGCCGTCCACCCGCCGTTGAGCCCGCGCCCCGTCAAAGCTCCCGCGCACCGCCGCCACCGCGTCCAACTCCACCTGCCGGGCGGCTTTCAGGCTGTGGTAGGCCCGCACATAGGCGTCCTTGTACGCGTGGGTGTGAGCCTTCACCTCCTCGGCGGCGGCCTTGGCGGCGGTCAGGTCATAAAACCGCCCCAGGTCCACATACCGGTCCACCGCCGCCGGGTATTTTGGCTCAAGGACGTGGGGGCTGGTGCCGTCCGCCACGGCGCATTTCAGCTCCGGAAGCACCACGCCGTCCAGGGAGTCCGGGTCGCCGGAGCACCACAGGTACTCCACCGCCGTGCCCGCTTCCTCCATCGCCTTGCCCAGCGCCCGCATAAAGGTGTTCTTCCCCACGCCGGGGCCGCCCTTCAACACCATCAGGTCGTATGTATCCTCGATGTCCACCATCTCCGGGAACAGATTTTGAAAACCGTCGCCGCTGTTGGCGCCGACAAAAAAGTTCGTTACCTGTGCCATCACTGTCTCCTCCAAATCCGATTTCATTTTCAGGCTATGCCAAAACGCCTTGGCCTGACAGTGTTTTTTCAGGAAATTTCAGCCAAAGCAAAATTCATAGTGAAATCCCTGGCGCTTTTTGGTATAATAAGAAAAATGTCGATTCGAACGGGGAGCTATTCATGGACGAGCAATACACACCGATCATCAGCGAAGAGGAACGGGCCGCCCGTCGGGCACGGCGCGCCGCGGCCCGTAAGCGGAAGCAGCAGGCCCTGCGCCGCAGGCGGATGCTGCAAACGCTTCCGGCAGTGGTGTTTCTACTGGTGCTGGCGGGCTTTCTTCTGTTCCGGGACGGCAATGAAAAAACCGAACAGGAACCCCCGGACGACGCCTCCGCCCTTTCCGCCGCGGCGCCGGAGATCGTCCCGGAGGAGCCGGAGGCGCCCTATGCCGCCGTGGAGACCGCCGCCACCGTCCGCCTGGGAGACGCCGTCAACAGTGGCTACGCCGTCCTCATCGACCTCCAGTCCGATACCATTCTGGCGGAAAAGGAGGCCCGCACCGTCATCAGCCCCGCGTCCATGACGAAGATCATGACCCTGCTGGTGGCGGCGGAACACGTGACCGATCTGGATGACACCTTCACCATGACCATTGATATTACAGATTACTGCTACGTCAACGACTGCAGCGTGGTTGGCCTGATGGTGGGCGAGACCGTCTCCGTCCGGGAGCTGCTGTACGGCACCATCCTCCCCTCCGGTGCCGACGCCGCCATGGGTCTGGCCGTATACACGGCCGGCTCCCACGAGGCCTTCGTGGAGCTGATGAACCAAAAGGCGGAGGAGCTGGGGCTTTCGGAGACCACCCACTTCACAAACTGCGTGGGTCTTTATGATGAGGCCCACGCCTGCACGGCCTACGACATGGCGATGATCCTGAAAGCCGCCATGGACAACGACCTGTGCCGAGAGATTATGAATGCCCGCACCTACGAGACCGTCCCCACAGCAGACCACCCGGACGGGCAGATCCTCTCCAACTGGTTCCTGCGGCGCATCGAGGACAAGGACACCGGCGATGTGGAGGTCGTCGGCGCCAAGACGGGCTATGTGGTGCAGTCCGGCTCCTGCGCCGCCAGCTGCGGCGAGGACCCTGACGGCAACCGCTACATCTGCGTCACCGGCGACGCCACCAGCAACTGGCAGGCCATCTACGACCACGCGGCGCTGTATCTGGAATACTGCAATTAAAAAGAAGGCCGTTCCCGGATGGGAACGGCCTTCCTCTATGGCGCTGTTGCAGGCGGCGATCCTCTGCCGGACGGCCTCCGGGCCCCTGCCCGGCGGATACTCCGCGAAGACGCGGCCCCGGTGGGGCGGGTATCTGGTCTTGCAGGTCCCGCTCTCCGCCCGCTTACAGAAACACCTCGTTCTCCTTCGGCTCCTGGAAATTCGCCTCCAGCATCGCCACATGGGAGAGAAACGCCGGGTCGTCGAAATACTTGGCCCCCTTGGTGCACTTGCGGACGCACCGCTGACACTTGATGCAGGTGCCGGGGACGCTCGCCACATTCCGCGGGTCAATGGCCCCCATGGGGCACAGCCGGGCACAGGCGCCGCAGTTGGTGCATTTGGCGAGATAGGTCTTGGGCTTGGCCTTCAGGAACTTGGCGGGCGCTCCGTCGGTCCCCTTGGGGATGTAGTAGGGCGCGTCCGGGTCGCCGGGGACCCGCACCGGCTCCGGAATATCTGACAAGGTTTTTACCTTGTCACCAATTTTTTTAGAAAATGTCTTTGCCTCAAACAGGTCGCTCCAGCCGGGACGGCCGTAGGCCAGCTCATCCGTGAAGGCGTGGCGGCCCACGAACGCCCCCGCCGCAATTGTATGGAAGCCGTTCCCCTCCAGCAACGCGCACAGCTCCGCCAGGGAGTTCTCATAGCCCCGGTTGCCGAACAGCACCACAGGCACCGCCAAGGCGCCGTTCCCCCGCAGCCTTTCCCGGAAATCCGGCATGATCCTGTTGGGCATCCGCCCCGCGTAGGTGGGCGTCCCCACGACCACCAGGTCTTTTTCTGTAAAGGAATATTCCTTTTCACGTTCTTCAGGCCGTGTAAAGCACACGCGCTCCAGCGGCAGGCCCAATCCGGCAACCAGCTCCGATCCGATGGTGTCCACCACCTTGTCCGTGGTGCCGGTGGCGCTGTAGCACAGCGTCCAAACCCTGTTGATCTCCATGACCGTTCCCCCTTTTGCGGCAACAGGCGCCCGGGTCTCCCCGGCGCCTGTTGGTCTGTCACAGTGTGAAATCCTCTGCTTTCAGCTTTTCCGTCTCCAGCACCGCCGGACGGGGCGGCACCCGTTTCAGCGGGTCGTACCTGAACGCCCGGCAGTGGTGCTCCACAGGAACGACGCCCCGCTTGACGCAGGCCACCTCCCGTTCGTTGATCTGCTGTCCCCGCTGGCAGTAGACACACCGCGGGTCCATTTTCCGAAACATCATCTGATCTTCCTCTTCTCCTGCGCAACACAGAATTCCTAATTCCTAACTCCTCATTATAAGCAGTACAGCCTGACGGCCTCGTCCTCCACGGTGGCTTTCACCTGGGTGACGGGGTTTTCGTAGCTGTCGATGATTCTGGTGGCCATCGGGTCCTCCAGCTCCTTCTGGATGGTCCGCCGCAGGTTCCGGGCACCATAGGTCCGGGAGTAGGACTTTTTCGTCAGGAAAGCCACCAGCGCGTCGTCATAGGTCAGGAAGATCCCCTTCTCCTTCAGGGACGCCGCCAGTTCCTCCAGCATGATGCGGGCGATGCCCTGGAAGTTCTCCTCGGACAGGCGGTTGAAGGTGATGACCGCGTCCACGCGGTTGATGAACTCCGGCCGCAGGAACTGCTGCAGGGCCTTCATGGCCCGGTCCGCGTCCTGCTCCTGCTGGGTGCGGCCAAAGCCCACGGTGCCCTCCTTGGTGGCGCTGCCGGCGTTGGAGGTCATGACGATGATGGTGTTCTCGAAATTGACCTTGCGGCCGTGGGCGTCGGTGATCTCGCCGTCATCCAGAATCTGCAGCAGCACGTTCAGCACGTCGGGGTGGGCCTTTTCGATCTCGTCGAACAGCACCACGGCGTAGGGCTTGCGGCGAATCTTCTCCGTCAGCTGGCCCGCCTCGTCATAGCCCACGTAGCCGGGAGGAGAGCCCACAATGCGGGACACGGAGTGCTTCTCCATAAATTCGGACATGTCCAGCCGAATCAGGGCGTCCGGGGTGTTGAACAGATCGGTTGCCAGCTGCTTCACCAGCTCCGTCTTGCCCACGCCGGTGGGGCCGACAAAGATGAAGCTGACGGGCTTGTGCTTGGGGCTGATGCCCACCCGGTTCCGGCGCACGGCGGCGCTGACGGCGGCGATGGCCTCGTCCTGGCCGATGATGTGCTCCTTCAGCCGGTTTTCCAGCTGGCTCAGCCGCTGGAACTCCTGTTCCCGAATCTTGGAGGCGGGAATCTTCGTCCACAGCTCGATGACGTGGGCCAGATTCTCCATGGTCAACTGGGGGTCGCCCTTCTCGATCAGGGCGTTCAGCTCCGTGGTCAGCTGCAGCTCCCGGCTCTTCAGGAAGGCCATGCGCTCGTAATCCGGCTCGGCGCCGTCGGCGGAGGCCTTCTCCTCCAGCATGGTCCGCTCCTTCTCGTAGTCGTCCAGCTCCCGCTGGATCTGCATCCGCCGGGAGATGTCCGGGTCCTTCAGATTCACGTCGGAGCAGGATTCGTCAATGAGGTCGATGGCCTTGTCCGGCAGGAAGCGGTCAGTGATGTACCGCTCGCTCAGCAGCACCGCCTGACGGAGGATGCCGTCGGAGATCTTCACGCCGTGGAACTTCTCGTAGTTGGGGGCCAGACCCTTCAAAATCTTAACGGAGTCCTCGATGGAGGGCTCGTTCACCGTCACCGGCTGGAAGCGGCGCTCCAGGGCGGTGTCCTTTTCGATGGACTTGCGGTACTCGTTGAACGTGGTGGCGCCGATGACCTGGATCTCGCCCCGGCTCAGGGCGGGCTTCAGGATGTTGGCGGCGTTCATACTGCCCTCGGCGTCGCCGGCGCCCACGATGTTGTGGACCTCGTCGATCATCAGGATGATGTTGCCCAGGCGCTTTACCTCGTCGATGAGGCCCTTCATGCGGCTCTCGAACTGGCCCCGGAACTGGGTGCCGGCCACCAGGGCCGTCAGGTCCAGCAGGTGGACCTCCTTCTCCCGCAGCTTGAAGGGCACGTCGCCGTCGGCGATGCGCTGGGCCAGCCCCTCGGCGATGGCGGTCTTGCCCACGCCCGGCTCGCCGATCAGGCAGGGGTTGTTCTTCTGGCGGCGGTTCAGGATCTGGACCACCCGCTCGATCTCCTCCTTCCGGCCAATGACCGGGTCCAGCTTGCCGTCCTTGGCCCGCTGGGTCAGGGAGATGCAGTAGTTCTCCAGATATTTCCGCTTGCCGTTCTTCGGGTCCTTGCGGTCCTTGTCCCGGCGGTCCCGGGCGCCGCCCTCCTCGGAGGCGGACTCCCCCTTGGCCGCGTCGCCGCCGGAGAACAGGCGGTTCAGGAACGGAAAGGTGGCGGTCTTGCCCTCTTCCTCCTCGTCGTCTCCGTCCCCGCCGGGCAGGTCCTCGATATTCTCCACGCCGTTCATGGCCTGCATCATCTCGCTGCTGAGGGTCTCCAGATCCTCGTCGGAGATGCCCATGCGCTTCATCATGTCGTCCACCTGGGGCAGGCCCAGGTCCTTGGCGCACTTCAGGCACAGGCCCTCGTTGACGGTCTTGTCGCCCTCCAGCTTGGAGATGAACACCACGGCGACGTTCTTTTTACATCTTGAACAAAGTGTAGGCTGCATCGTATAACCTCCAGAGTTATTGCAGAAACGACAGCACGCTCAGGGGCGTATGCGTCGTGAATATGCTTAAAATATGTGCCTCGGTCCAGGGCTCCGTCTCAAAGGAGACCCCCAGTCGTCTGGCCGCCCAGACCGCCAGGAACAGCAGCAGCGCCCCCTGCAGAAGGCCCAGCAGTCCGCCGCCCAGGGCGTTGGCGCCGCGCAGGCCCGGCAGCTTCATCAGCAGGTCCATGGCCCGTGCCAGAATGTTCAGCAGTATCAGCAGGGCCAGAAAGGAAAGAATGTACAGCACGCCGTAGATCATGGACTGCGCCACGCTCTCCACCACCGCCGTGGCGACGGACACGCCGGTGTCCCGCACCGTCTCCCGGGCGCTCTCCGCCAGGGAGTCCCGCACGTCCGCGTCCAACCCCAGCAGGGCCAGCAGGTCCTCGATCTGGAAGTCGCCCTCCACATCCGCCTCCGGCATTTGGACACCGTCCTCCCGGGCGGTCATGGCCTCGTCCACCCGCGCGGCGATGCGCTCACTGATGATGGGCGCCGCCAGTCTGGCCGCCGGGCCGGAGAACGTGGCCGCGATCATCCCGGCCCCCACCAGGGCAGCCACCACGATGAGCAGCCCCGCCAGAGCCCGCAGCAGGCCCCGCTTCGCGCCACAGGCGGCGGCGCCTACCAAAAGGATGACCACAATTGCATCTATTATAGCAGGTGTTGTCAAAGTTTCCTACCTTTCCGCGTGTAAACGTTTTGTGAATTCCCCTGAAATTTTTGCCCTCCAATGGGCAAAAGGCGGCGCGCCCGCCGGCATTGAGTGAGGCCCGAAAAACGCGCGCCCCTGATCAGCAGGCAGGCACTCAGGGCAGGAACAGCCCGGCGGATTCCGAGGACAGCAGCAGCACGGAGCCGTCCGTCCGCATCAGGACCTCCTTGGCGTAATCGGTGCCGTTCAGGGAGGCGTAGACCTGCAGGTCCTGGTTATAGACCACCAGCCGGTTCGTATACAGCACCGCCAGATACCGTCCGGCGGCGGAGACGCTCAGGACCTCCTCGTTGACATCCAGAGACCCCAGCTCCGTCCCCTCCGGGTCCACCGTCACCAGACGGCCCACACTGCCGGACTGATAGCGGTTCAGCAGCAGCACGGCAAAGCCGTCGCCGGAGAGGTCGTAGTCCCGCAGATAGGCCCCGCCGTAGGCATAGCTGGCCGTGACCTCTCCATTGGCGCCGGCAAAGGTCAGGCAGGTATCAGACACAGTGGCCACCTTTCCCCCCTGCTGGCCGATGGCGGCCACCAGTCCGTCGGTCACGTCGTAATTCGCCACGGGCTCTGTCTGCGTCACGTCGTACAGCACCACATTGCTGACGAACACGCTGTTCTCCTGGCCCAGCGTCACAGCCGCCAGGGTGGCGCAGTCGTCCGTCACATAGGCGTCCGTCACAAACCGCCGGGAGGAGTTGAAGGTGAACACCAGCTCCATGTCCCGGTCGTACACGCTGACGCAGCCCTTGTAGCCCCGCTTTTCCGCCGTTACCGCCAGCCAGCCCTCCTGGTTCAGCGTGGCGGCAATGAAGGGCTCGTCCTCGTCGGCGGTCAGGTGCATGACCTGGCCGCTCTCGTCCACCACATACAGCGCAAGACCGCCCACGTCGTAGGCCACGGCCCGGCCGCCGCCCCGGCTCAGCGCCGGAGCGGCCATGCTGACATTCACGGACCAGACCTCGCCGCCGTCCGGGTCCAAAACCCGGAGGCTGGTCTCGGACAGCACCGCCAGCTTCTCCCCCAGCACGGCGAAGCGGTTGTTGGAGGAGGCGTCGTAGTCGTAGACCGCCTCGCCGCCCACCTTTTCCACGCTGCCGTAGTTGAGATAGCGGCGCAGCACGTCAAAGCCGGTGCCATCCCGGTAGGCGGCCAGCACCACCACCGCCAGCACGATCACCAGCGTCAGGAAAAACACCCAGAAGCCCCGCGGTTTGCGGCGCTTCTTCGGCTTCTCCTCGCCGTCGTCGTCATTCCAGATGTCTCTCGTCGTGTCAGCCATTCAGTCGCTCATCCTCATACCATAGTCTCGTCAGATACAGCCCGCCGGGCGGCACTGTCGGCCCCGCGGCGGTGCGGTCGCCGCTCTCCAGAATGGCGGGGATGTCCTCCGGGCGGAATTTGCCCTCCGCCGCGTAGAGGACGGTGCCGGTGATGGCCCGTACCATGTTATACAAAAAGCCGTTGGCGCAGACCTTCAACTCCAGCAGGTCGCCGCTGCGGGTCACGTCGCACCAGTAGACGGTGCGGACGGTGGACTTCGTCTCCGTCCCCACGCTGCGCACCGCCCGGAAGTCGTGGGTGCCCACGAACTGGCGGGCCGCCTGGTTGAGAAACGCCTCGTCCAGGTGCTTGGGATAGAAATACGCCCGGTTGACATAAAACGGGTTTTTGAACCGGGAGTTGTAGATGCGGTACGTGTACTCCTTCTTGATGCAGGAGCCGATGGCGTTGAAGTCCTCCGGCACCTCAAAGGCCTCCTTCACCGCGATATCCTCCGGTGTGTGGGTGTTGACGGCAAAGGGCAGGCGGTCGATGGGGATGCGGGACTCCGTGCGGAAGTTGGCGATGTAGTGCTCCGCGTGGACGCCGGCGTCAGTGCGGCCGCAGCCGGTCAGGTGCACCGGGGCGCCGGTGATCTTCGCCAGGGCGTTTTGCAGCGTCTCACAGACGGAGACGGCGTTTTTCTGCACCTGCCAGCCGTGGTAGGCGGTGCCGTTGTACATCAGTTTTAAGGCGATGTTGCGCATGGTGTGTAAAACTCCTTATTCAGGCCAGACGACGATGGGGCGACCAGACAGCGGCATTTCCTCCGTATGGTCCCACCGCATGGCGCGCTTTTCAAAAATCGGGAACTCATACCGCAGGCCGAACGCGTCCGTACAGGCGTAGCACAGCCGCATACAGTCCCCCTGAGCGCAGTCCAGGCCGACACTGTCCAAAACCTCCCCATCCGCTTCCACGCGGATGTTGTCCGGCATCTGCCGCCCGGTGAATACCAGCGTCCCGTTCCGGTAGACCCGGAATTCGCCGTCCGACGCCTGTACCTCGTTTCCCGCCGGGTCCATCAGGTCAGCGCTCCAGTCGCACTGGTAAAACTTCTCCTCCTGGCTGTTGTAGTGCCAGGACGTGCCGCCATAGCGGAACTGCACCGGCAGCAGTTCCGCCACGGAATCGCTGCTGAACAGCACCGTGTCGTCCTCCAGCCGCAGCTCCAGTCCCATCTCCAGGTCCAGAGGGAATGTCGTTGTCATTCCATAGGTCCCGTCCTCATTCCGGCTGAGACAGTCCAGCTTCCAGGCCATGCGGTATGGCTCGCCCACCTGGCAGAAGCCGATCCCCGTGTTATACTCCTCCGCATCCGGAAGCTCCGCGATGATATCCACAGTCAGCATCCGGTCTTTCACATTCACCGACGCGTTGGCAAACCGGACGGAGGGCGCCGGCTTGTTCTGAGCGGCCTGTGCCGCCTCCAGAGCGGCTTCCGTCCCGTCCAGGCGCTCCGTCAGCGCGTCCAGGGCCTGATGGCTGTCCGTCAAATCCTCCCGCAGGCCGCCGATCACCGCTCCCTGCACCACAACAACGATCAACAGCGCGGCGCTCAGCGCCAGGGACAGCATCTGCATCCAGTTCTTTTTCACGACAAAGCCTCCTGTCTCCGCGCCGTCAGAGGGGCGCAAGCGCCCACTGCCCGGTCATCTCCAAAGCTTCCTGATTCTTAGATTCCAAACCGCCCCAGCACGATGACGCCGGCGGTGACGACGCATCCCGCGCCCAGCGCCACCCAGTCCCGGCGCTGGTATTGCAGCACGTGGAGCTTCGTCCGGCCCTCGCCGCCGTGGTAGCAGCGGCACTCCATGGCCGTGGCCAGCTCGTCCGCCCGGCGGAAGGCGCTGATGAACAGCGGCACCAGGATGGGGATCAGGGCCTTGGCCTTCTGGATGATGTTGCCGCTCTCAAAGTCCGCGCCCCGGGCCTTCTGGGCGGACATGATCTTGTCCGTCTCCTCAATCAGGGTCGGGATGAACCGCAGGGCGATGGACATCATCATGGCCAGCTCATGGACCGGCACACGGAAGCGCTTCAGGCCGTTCAGCAGCCGCTCCAGACCGTCGGTCAGGCTGATGGGGCTGGTGGTGTAGGTCATCAGGAAGGTGCCCATGATCAGCAGCATGATGCGCACCACCATGAACACGGCGTTGCGGATGCCCGCGTCGGAGATCCGCAGGATGCCCCACTCCAAAACATAGCGGTCGCCGGGGGTGAAAAACAGGTTCAGTACGCCGGTGAAGATAATGATGAACAGCACCGGCTTCAACCCCCGTACCAGGGCCTTCAGGCCCACCTTGGAGACGCGCACGCACACCGCCAGACACAGGGCCATGATGCCGTAGGTCACAAGGCCCTTGGCGCAGAACAGGGCAATGATATACAAGACCACCAGCAAAATCTTCGTCCGGGGGTCCAGCTTGTGGGCCAGGGTGGTGCCGGGGAAATACTGGCCCAGGGTGATGTCTTTCAGCATGCCGCACCGCCTTTCCGCAGCGCCACCAGCTGCCGCTCCAGCTCCTCCACCGTGTAGACGGCGGGGTCGATGTCCACGCCCCTGGCTTTCAGCGCCATGGCAACGCGGGTCACCTGGGGCACGTCCAGTCCGGCGGTGATCAGCTCGTCCGCCCGGGCGAACACCTCCGCCGGGGCGCCGCTCATCAGAATGTGGGCGCCCTTCAGCACCAGGATGCGGTCCACGTTCTGGGCGATCTCGTCCATGCTGTGGCTGACCAGAATCACGGTGGTGTGGCGGTTGCGGTGGAAGTCCCGGATGTTGGCCATCAGGTTCTCCCGTCCCGCCG
>OIYT01000952.1_pt1 | contig 23320 bp, 22 predicted proteins | sample 1588201 | NCBI WGS metagenome assembly OIYT01 (sample SAMN03283260) | human gut metagenome | biome: human-associated habitat; material: feces | host: Homo sapiens | place: USA | collected 2013
AGCACATACAATGGAACGTAATACATTTTTGTGACATACTTTGTCCTCCCTATGTAATATATAGAATAATGATTGAAAATCCGGGCGAAATGCCCTTTTAAGATGAGCTAAAGCTCTGAGATAATCACTGCCTGAAAGGCGGCGATGAATATGGTTATGATAGCAGAGGAAAATCTTGACGTCAACTATTCTGTTTGCGCCACAACTTCCATCGGTATTTTGCCCATGCCCTGCCTCATATACTGAAATAGCAGAACATGCAGGAAAGGAATATATATGCTGAATTATATCTGGGCATTTATGATCATCATTGGCATTATTTACGGATCGCTGACAGGCCATATGGCAGAACTCAGTAATGCGGCACTTGACAGCGCAAAAGAAGCCGTAACACTCTGCATTACAATGCTTGGTGTCATGGCACTCTGGGTCGGTCTCATGCAAATCGCCCAAAAAGCGGGCATTATCGCATCCATGACGAAAAAGCTCCGCCCGTTTCTTTTGTTTCTGTTTCCGCGCCTGCGCTATGAAGATATTGCTCTCGAATACATTTCCACCAATGTGGTCGCCAACATTTTAGGGCTGGGCTGGGCATGTACCCCCGCGGGACTGAAAGCCATGGAGGAGCTTGGCAAAATACAGCGAAAAAACAAAGCCTGCAAGGATCCGACTGCTGCCAGCAATGAAATGTGCAACTTCCTGATCCTGAATATTTCTTCCCTGCAGCTCATTCCGGTTAATATCATCGTCTACCGCAGCCAATATGGCAGCGTAACACCGACTTCTATTATCATGCCCGCCATACTTGCCACGACCTGCTCCACGCTTGCGGGCATTTTGTTTATCAAATTTGCCGACAAAAGTCCTTCTTAAATGTAACCTGATATGCCAATCATGCGGTACATAGCAGTCTTTTCAGTAAAAATCTGTTGTCTGCTTTTCATGCATAAATATATAAAACGGAAAGGATCTGAGCCATGAACATTCTTACGAATCTCTCCAATATCATCATCCCACTTCTCATTTTCTATATCGTAGCATATGGGATCAGTGCACATGTCAATGTCTATGATGAATTTTTAGAAGGTGCCAGGTCTGGCATGCAGACTGTTATCTCGATCGCACCCACGATGATCGGACTGATGATCGCAGTTGGAGTCCTGCGGGCTTCCGGCTTTCTGGATTTTGTGGGAAGTCTGTGCAGCCGGCTGTTTTCCGGTGCTGATATTCCTGCCCCGATCATGCCCCTTTTGCTCATCAAAATGTTTTCCTCTTCCGCCGCAACCGGGCTTGTCCTTGATATCTTCAAGGAATATGGACCGGACAGCCGGACCGGACTTCTGACCTCCCTCATCATGAGTTCGACCGAAACCATCTTTTACACCATGTCCGTTTATTTTATGGCTGCAAAAATAAAGAAAACCCGCTACACACTGCCCGGTGCACTTGTTGCATCCCTGGCGGGCGTGATAGCGAGTTTCCTGATCGTTCGTTTTTTATAAGCTGATTGCGGTATATCTCTTCACATAGAATACTTAAGCTTCTACACCTTTTGATTTCATATACTCTACAATATCACCTACTGTAGTGATCTTCTCTAAATCTTCAGAAGGGATTTCAACACCGTATTCTTCTTCAAATGCCATAACAAGTTCAAATAAATCTAAGGAATCTGCTCCTAAGTCATCCTTGAAAGAAGAATCTTCCGTAATTTCCACTCCATCCAGATTTAACTGCTCTTTGATAATTTCTACAACTCTTTCTAACATATTTCGTTCTCCTTTAAAATTCGTAAAATAAGTATTCCATTATTCTATTGGCGCTCTTTGCTACATGATTATAATATGCACGGATTGCATTGTAAATAGAATTCCCTATTTTTTTACATTTATTAAATAATTGTAAACCTCTCGTTTGCTGATCCCCCGGTCTTTTGCAACCGCCTTCATCGCTTCCTTGTGATCCATTCCCTGCTCCTCATACAATGCCATATGTTCTTCCATGGACATTTCTTCATAAACAGCCCGCTGATCTGCTAAAACCGCTTCCCGGCTCTTTCCTTCAATCACAAGCACATATTCACCGCGCGGCTCATTTGCTTCATAATAGGAAAGTGCCTCTGCAAGTGTCGTTGGCATGACTGTCTCAAATTTCTTTGTCAACTCCCGGCAGATCGTAATGCGTCTGTCACCAAGTGTATCAAACAAAAGCTGCAATGTTTTGATCAGATGATGCGGCGCTTCGTATAAAATGATCGTTCTTTTCTCAGTTTTCAGATCTTCCAGAATAAGCTGTCTTTCTTTTTTATCTGCCGGCAAAAAAGCTTCAAAACAAAATCTCCTCGTTGGCAGCCCTGACAGAGTAAGCGCCGTGATGCAGGCAGCAGGTCCGGGCAGGGAAGTAACGGTAATGCCTGCTTCCTGACACATCTTTACTAAAACTTCTCCCGGATCGGAGATCGCGGGCGTTCCAGCATCCGTGATCAGAGCAATATCAGCCCCCTCTTTCATTTTTTCTATTAAAGCATATGCCTTTTCTACCTTATTATACTCATGATAGCTTGTCATCGGCGTATGAATTTCGAAATGATTCAAAAGCCTGATGCTGTTTCTCGTATCCTCACAAGCGATCAGATCGACCTGTGATAAAGTCTCCCGGATACGGGGCGACATATCTCCCAGATTTCCGATCGGCGTCGCACATAAATATAAAGTTCCCTGTGCCATGTTTTTCCTCTCTATTTTCTTTCAGCTTTATAATTTCTGCTTTTCGCTGCTTTCCTGTCCGTCATGATTTCTTTTATCATACACTTCCGGCTTATAAATATCATAAATCTCATCTGTATACTCGCCTACTGCTTTGTATACGATCAGCGGTTTTTCCACCGTCACACGGGAATTTGCGCCTTTTTTTGCCTCGATCAGCACCATATTGGGCTCTTTGTCCACATATGGATATACAAAACGCATCCGTTTCGGCTCTAACTGATATTTTGTCATTGCTGTGATGATCTCTGCCAGTCGGAAAGGTCTGTGTACCATATAAAAATAACCGCCCGGTACTAATACTGTCGACGCTGCCCTGACCACATCCTCCAGATCACAGAGCACCTCATGCCTTGCGATCGTTTTGGGCATGGATGGATTCTGCAGCCCATGTCCGCCGATCATGTACGGCGGATTTGAAGTCACAACGTCAAAAGAAGCAGCGCCAAACAGGCTTCCTGCTTCTTTGATATCACCCGTTACAATGGAAATTTTATCTTCCAGATCGTTGTAGCGCACACTGCGCCTTGCCATATCCGCACTTTTTTCCTGAATCTCCAGTCCCGTCAGATGGGAAGCCTCTGTTTTTGCTTCCAGCAGGATCGGAATGATTCCCGTTCCGGTTCCGAGATCCAAAACACGCTGCCCCTTTTTGACTTTGGCATATCCTGACAGCAGTACTGCATCCATGCCAAAGCAAAAACCATCCGGATTTTGGATTATTTTGTAATTTTTTCTACCCAGATCATCAAGCCTTTCCTTTTCTAAAAGCTCAATCTTCATCAAGTTTTGATTTTCCTTCCTTTTTCTCCAGGTTTTCCAGTTCCTTTAATGCCTTATCTTCCGCACTCTGCTTTTTATCACCGCGCTCTTCCTTGTCACGTCTGCCTCGTCTGCGGAATTTCAACTGTTCTACTTTATATTCCCGGATCTCTTTTTCTTCTCCGTCATCTACCAGAACCTTAACAAGCTGGCGCAGTACATTCACACTATGTACCTCACCCTTCAGGCTATCATCCGTTGTGACACGGTCACCGACATTCGGAAGTCTTCTGTTCAGCTCTTCGTATGTCTCTTCTTCATTTTTCAGACAGCACATCAGTCTGCCACAGACACCGGATATCTTTGTCGGATTCAGGGAAAGATTCTGTTCCTTTGCCATCTTGATGGAAACCGGTGCAAATTCATCCAGAAATGTATGACAGCAGAGCGGACGACCGCAAATACCGATCCCACCTACGATCTTTGTCTCATCTCTGACACCGATCTGACGAAGCTCGATCCTTGTCTTAAAGACTGCTGCCAGATCCTTTACAAGCTCACGGAAGTCCACACGTCCGTCTGCAGTAAAATAAAATAACACTTTATTATTGTCAAATGTGTATTCTGCATCGATCAGCTTCATATCCAGCTTATGCTTTTTGATCTTTTCCAGACAGACAGCCATTGCACTTTTTTCTTTTTCGCGGTTGGAAGCTTCCTGCTTGTCATCCTTCGGGGTTGCGATACGGATCACCGGTTTGAGCGGTGCTGTGATCTCATCATCCGCGATTTCCTTAATGCCAAGTACCACTGTTCCGTATTCTACGCCACGGGCAGTTTCCACAATAACATGCTCCCCTTTTTTGATATCAAGCTTCTGGGGATCAAAGTAATAAATCTTTCCTGCACTGCGGAATCTGACTCCTACAACTTTTATCATGCTTAATTCTCCTTTATTGTCAGTAAAAGCAATTCCATCGTCAGATCAAAATTAACGTTGGCACGTAATCTTGATTTTGCCTTTTCCAATGCATCTAAAATGATCTCAATGCCTTCATATGCACTCTGGTTTGCTATTTTTTTAATATACTGCAATTCATCCTTAAAAATCAACTGATTTGCGTCATTTGTCGCTTTAAAGAGCAGTACATCACGATACCAGACAGATAAAATGTCCAGATAATCATTGATATCTATTTTATAGTCATTGATCTTTTTGATCGCTGACATAATATCCGTAATTTCCATATCGTGGATATATTTGAGCAGACTGACAGCCTCTGTTTTGATATTATCAAATTCCTCACTTGCAGCAAGCGCTTTGGCTTTGCCGAGATTGCCTCTTGCAAAGGCGGTACAGACATCTGCCTTATAATCCGGTACATGGATCTCTTCCATCAGATATTTTTTGATGATCTCATCCTTTACAGGCTTCATATTTAATACCACGCATCTGCTCAGTATCGTAGACAGCATAGAATCAATATTGGAAGTCAGCAGGATGATCACTGCGTAAACAGGCGGCTCTTCAAGCGTTTTTAACAGTGCATTCTGTGCCTGCACGGTCATTTTTTCCGCCTCACTGATAATATAGATCTTCCAGTCACTGCTGTATGGCTTAATGATGATATCGTCATTGACTCCTGTACGGATATCCTCTACACCGATCGTTGCGGGCTTTTCATGTGTGACCCTGATGATATCCGGATGATTACCGGAAAGTGCCTGCTTGCAGGAATGACATTCATTACATGGCTTTTCCTGCCCGGTACTTTCGCACTGCAGCGCCATGGCAAACACATTGGCAATAAATTCCTTACCGCTGCTGCGCTCCCCATTGATAATATAGGCATGAGAAATCTTGCCTGATGCGATCGCATTCTCTAAATGATCCACGATCTGCTCTTGTCCGTAAATATCTTTAAAGTTAGGCATATCCTTACCCCTTTTCGTTTCGCACATTATGATATTTGTTTTCACTTAAGATAATTCTCTCTTGCAATTGCCAGATGATGTATGCTTCTATGGAAATCCATCGTTTCTATGTAAAAATATCCAGTAATAATCCCCGGATCTCACCGATCTTATTCAGTATCGCAATATGATCTTTTTCATCCTTTACAAGCTCTCTTGCAAGTTCATCCAGCGTATCATCCACCTGTTTGATGATCCCATAAACACGGTGTCTACCCCGCCTGTCCAGAAAATTTTCTCTGGAAAACTTATGGCTTCTTGTGACTACTTCATTTAAAAAGGATTTCACAAGCGAACGATACCTGCGCATATCTTTGATATCCATCTTTTTGGAAATGCGGTCACCCTGTCTGGTGATCTCCTCCATCATGGCGGTAAGACGGACCTGCAGATCCTGCTCTTCAATATGGCTGGCCAGTGTGAACTTAAAGCTGCCGTCGGTCTGCTGCGTCTGGCTGACTGCATCAGTCTGCGTTACGGGCATCGTCTGATTTACTTTAATGTCCATCTGTCCACCCCCTTATGTGTTATAACAATTTTAAATGAACTGTATTATATGATGTCGGGGGCAAAAGCCCCGAATTTGATGCCTACGAATTGTTCTGTGCGTAGCGCGTAGCAATTCTACCCAATATAAGCAGGCTCACATAGGTTTAGACCTTTTGACCCTGGCATCATTATATCTTAGTATACCATGAAATGCACCTGCAAGATAGATATTTCTATGTACAATCCTATTCTGGATCAGATTCTTTTTCTCATTTCATGGAGAATGTATTCTTTAAGCTCTGCAATGCAGACATCCAGCTCATCATTCAGAAATTCCTTTTCAATGCCGGCTTCTTTTTTCTTTTCCGGTGAGAAATCCGCCGCATCCGCCAGATAACGCCTGCACATTTCATCATATTTTGGCTGATCCTGTGCCATTTCCCGATCAAGTGCACGGCGCAGTCTGATCCCATCGTCCAACTCTATCATAAGCGGGATCACTTTTTCTTCTCCGTAAAATGCTTTTGTTTTGCAGAAGGATTCAATTGTTCCGATAATCAGATAATTTTCCCTGTCTAAATCGATATGTGCATCTACTGTACAGTATTTCCAAATACCAAAGCAGGTATCATAGGCGCGAAGCTCTATGATCCTGCCCTCTTTTTCCAGATTTGCAAGCTGCTCTTCTGTTATGAAATGATACTCGATACCTTCCTGTTCTCCCTGCCTGATCGGCCTTGTCGTGTACAGTACGATGTTTTTCAGATGCAGATCTTCATCTGCCATTAACTGTTTGTATATTGTATCTTTGCCTGAGGAGCTTTTGCCCATCAGATAAAATATTTTGCCCATGTCCGTTCCTATACTTCAATCACTCTGATCATATTGGTTCTGCCGGAAATACCGAGCGGAACGCCTGCTGTCAGAACAACGACATCACCCTTCTTGATGTATCCTGCTTTTTCCGCTGCTCTGGTTGCTTCCTCAAACAGCGCATCTGCCTTATCTTCTTTTTCAATAAGGAGCGGTGCTACGCCCCAGGAAAGAGACAACTGTCTGCAGACTCTCGGATTTACGCTGCATCCGATGATCGGACAGCCCGGTTTGTATCTGGAGATCATACCGGCTGTAAAGCCTGACATTGTTACTGTGATGATCGCGCTGGCATTCAGATCCATCGCTGTTGTACAGCATGCATGTGAAATAGCAGTTGTAATATCCGTATCATCTTCATCTTCAACCTTTTTCAGCCTGCTCTTATAATCGATATCCTGCTCTGTACGTTCAGCAATTCTTGCCATCGTCTTTACTGCTTCGATCGGATATGCGCCTGCTGCACTTTCTCCGGAAAGCATGATCGCCGTGGTTCCATCGTAAATGGCATTAGCAACGTCGGCTGTTTCTGCTCTTGTCGGTCTTGGATTTGTGATCATGGATTCAAGCATCTGTGTTGCGGTAATAACGTGTTTACCCTGAGCAACTGCCTTTTTGATCATCTGCTTCTGCAAAACAGGTACTTCCTCCAGCGGGATTTCAACACCCATATCACCTCTGGCAACCATGATACCATCGGAAACCTCGAGGATCTCGTCCAGATTCTGGATACCCTGCATATTTTCAATCTTTGCGATTACTTTTGCCTTGCTGTTATTTTCGTCTAAGATCTTTCTGACCTCTAAAATATCCTCTTTTGTTCTGACAAAGGAAGCTGCCAGGAAATCATAACCCATTTCCGCACAGAATTTGATATCTGCATAATCCACTTCTGAAATATATGGCATGGAAAGAACAGCACCCGGTACATTGATTCCCTTATGGTTGGATACTTTACCGCCATTGACAACACGGCACTGGATCTCTGTATCAGTGATCTTTTCTACACGCATTTCAATCTTTCCGTCATCGATCAGGATCATGCTGCCTGTGCTGACATCGTTTTTCAGCCCTTTATAGCTGATCGCAGCCTTTTCGCTTGTACCCATGATCTCTTCTGTCGTCAGTGTAAATATCTGACCGGGCTCAAGCATAGCTTTTCCGCCTTCAAAATCACGTAATCTGATTTCCGGTCCCTTTGTATCTAATAAGGTTGCAACAGGAAGTCCCAGCTCATTGCTGACCTTCAATACTCTTGCAAACTTTGCTTTCTGTTCTTCATGTGTTCCATGGGAAAAATTAAATCTCGCCACATTCATTCCGGCAAGCATCAATTCCTTTAACTTGTCCTCTCCCTCACTGGCCGGTCCGATTGTACAGATTATTTTCGTTTTTCTCATTTATATTTTTCCACCTTTCGCTTTTTCCTGTATTATCTCATTTTTAATAAGGGATTGCAATGCGTATTTACCCCACTGCATGTAAATAAACGGCAAAGATACGGTAAAGCTTTTCTATTCAACAACGATACAGATCCTCTGCAATGTCTTGTCCTGCATCCCCTGCAGATTGAGTCCCACTTTCTGATAATGCCTTACCTTCTCGTTCAACTTCTGTGTGATCACTTCCCCCGGAACCAGAAGAGGCGCGCCCGGCGGATATACGATTACAAATTCCGCACTGATCCGTCCTATGGCATCCCTCCAGTCCACAGCCTTCTGCTTATGATCCATCGCCTCACGGATCGTGTATGCAGTCTGCATACTGTCAGCTCTGTGTTCTGCTTCCTCTTCCTCGTCATTCAGCATACTGTTCTGTCCTGCTGATCGTGTTATCGTACTTTTCCCACTTTTGGCCACTGACAATTTGCTGTCAATTTCCCGTAATGCTGCCTTCAGCCGGTCAAAGCCTTCCTGCGTGTCCATCACAGAAGTCATCGCGATCACATACTGCTCTGCTGTCATTTCCGTTTCAATATGATATTTCTCCAAAAGCTCTGCTGACAGCATCTTACCCGTATAGATGCTGCCATCTCTCATGCAACCTGCCACACAGATATTGATCTTCGACGGATCCATATAGGCATGATAGGTGTTCCACGCCCATACAGCATCCAGTATCGTAATATGTTTTAACTGTTCCCTGATTTCATAAAAATCCTGTAACTTCTCATCAAAGGCCGAAAATAAACTATCTTTCTCTTCGCCGATCAGATGCAGACACTTACTCATGGAGGCCATCATGACATAGGATGGGCTGCTTGTCTCGTAAATATCCAGATAGTACTGCACACGCTGCAAATCTACTCTGTCTCCGCATATATGCAGAAGTGCAGTCTGTGTCATCGCAGGTAGTGTCTTATGCAGACTCTGCACAATAAGATCCGCTCCTTGTCTGACCGCTGACTGCGGAAACTCTGTTGAAAATCCAAGATGTGCACCGTGTGCTTCGTCCACGATCAATACTGCATGGTGTGCATGTACTATTTCTGCGATCGCCGGGATATCGGAAAGCACCCCTTCGTAAGTGGGAGATGTCAGTATGACTGCTTTGGCAGCCTGCTTTTGCTCTGCCCGCTGCAACGCATGTTCAATCTCTTTTGTAAGTACCGGACCGACTGGATAGCCCTCCTTACATCTTTGAGGTTCTATATATTCTATTTGCAAGTTCTGGAGATATGCTGCATGATAAACTGATTTATGACAATTTCTTGCCATAACGATCGTGTCGCCCCAGCGACAGACTGCACTGACAGCGGTCAGAATACCGCAGGTGCTTCCGTTTACAATATAATACGTATGATCCGCTCCATATAATCCGGCGGCAAATTCCTGTTCTTCCTTCAAAATTCCTTCCGACTCATGCAGGTCATCAAAGCTGCTAATCTCCGTTATATCTATTTTTAAAGTATCGCCAAACTGCTGATCCTGCAATTGCCTTTTATGGCCCGGCATATGGAAAGGATAAATATCCGATTTCGCCAATTCACCCAGTTTTTCACATAAAGTCTGTTTCATCATTCTATCCGTTTATCCGATTTCTGTATCATTCCATAATTCTGACTGCATATCCGTTTTCTGTGCCTGAATTTTATATATCGACTGATCCTGACACGCCGTGTATACAAAGTCCCGTCAAATTTATTTTTTCGTTTTCTTCCCATGCAGATGCAATGTTTCCATCAGGGAACAATATTTATCCGCTGCTGTCACGATCCATGCTTCCCTGCACATCGGTGGGATGACTGTCAGCGGCCACATGTGTTTCTTAATGATATCCTGTTCCCTTGGGGTCAGTCTGAAATCCTTTTTGGCGTTTTTCAAAGCTGTGCCCGGATGGGTAAAACCATGCAATTCATAAAATTTATAAAATCTGCTTGGCTTGATCTTATTTTTGTGCCAGTCATACAGAAAATAATCATGCAGAAGTGCACCTCTGACAATTGCCTTATCGTTTGTGTGAAACGGCAGCATATGGCTGATCCTCAGAGCAGTCAGTGCTACACTGATACTGTGCTTTCTGACAGATACATCCCCATGCTGGACAAATTTAGCTGTTTTTTTAAAATTAGGCTTTTGAAAAATATCACTGCCATAATATTTTGTCCTGTTCATCAGCCCATGCTGCAGCTTTTTTAAATCCGTTTTTCTTTTTCCGCGTTGTTTTTTCCATTTATTTATATAATCAAATCCCATATTATCTGCGTCCTTTTGTCATAACTTATCATACATATTTCAAATTCACTTTTGACACTCATATCATTTTATAGTTATCTCACAATTCCTCACATATATACAGACATTATAAATCCTATCCTATTCTCATATATACAGGCATTACAGATCTGATCCTATTCTCATATATACAGGCATTATAGATCTGATCCTATTCTCATATATACAGGCATTACAGATCTAATCCTATTTTCATATATACGATGTCGGGATTAAGAGCTCCGACTTTGGTGTCTGCGAATTGTATCATGCTACGCACTCCAACAATACTTCTGTCAACCGGCTCTTTCTACATCAGTATACCATACGCTCCTATAAACAAAAAGCACATGCAAAGAATATTTCCTGTTCACCAAATATCCTATGCATGTACCTTCACTTATGTTTCTATACTATTGAATCATTTTTAACAGATCCGGATAATATCCAACTGTTTTTTCTGTTCTGTTTCCGATTTTAACACTGCCATTGTCATCGATCGTAACCGGATATTCATATGCCTTTGCGTTCTCATAATCCTTGTCCTTGATCAATACAAATACAAGCTGATCTTCATTTCCCTTTGATACATTATAGGTATAAGAATACTTTTGAATATATGTATCACTGAAAATATTATTTTCAAATCTGGACGCGGATTCTGAAAGTGCGCCATTCGTTATGAAATATTTCCATTCATATCCCTGACTCTGATCTGCTTTCAATACAGCTTTTACCGTTTTTCCATCTGCATCCACTGATACCTGTATGGTCGTTTCTGCCTTTACAAAAGAACAACCTGTCAGTAAACACAAAGTCGCCATGATTAATACAATTGATACAACTTTTTTCATCCTTTTCATTATGATTCCCCTTTCTTTTTCTATTTTATTTCGTTACTTTATTTTCATTTCCCTATTTTTACCTAAATAAAATAGCTATATTTTCCCTCTTTTTCCCAAAAAGTATGACGATACTTACTTATCCCCTATAATTTTCAGTTTATATTTTTCTATTATAATACATTTATTTTATATAGAGTAGTCTTTTTATATTTTTTATTGTTTGATATGAGTATTAAAAGCAGATTTGCCACGTATTGATATATTCGAATTTCTGCACTGCTGCGTAATTTTTGCAATCCTCATTATAGATTATTAAATAATATCAGCGTCAAAAAGCAAAACCGGATTATACCTGCGTTACATAATTTATAAAACAAAAAAGCTTACCTCTTTTTAGAAATAAGCTTCCACTGAGCCACCGGGGACTCGAACCCCGGACAACTTGATTAAAAGTCAAGTGCTCTACCACCTGAGCTAATGGCCCATATTAAATTATTGTTGACCTTAACTGGGCTAGTTGGATTCGAACCAACGTATGCAGCAGTCAAAGTGCTGTGCCTTACCGCTTGGCGATAGCCCAATGGATTAAAAAGGGTGGATAAAGGGATTCGAACCCTTGACCTCCAGAGCCACAATCTGGCGCGCTAACCAACTGCGCTATACCCACCATAATGTAAACGCCCATTGTATCAGCGTACTCGCAAAGCGAATGTGCCCGAAGGGATTCGAACCCCCGACCCACGGCTTAGAAGGCCGTTGCTCTATCCAGCTGAGCTACGGACACACATCATATTCACATAAAAGCGAATATTAAGCGGGTGATGGGAATCGAACCCACGTATCTAGCTTGGAAGGCTAGTGTTCTACCATTGAACTACACCCGCAAAGTCGGGGTGACAGGATTCGAACCTGCGACCTCTTGATCCCAAATCAAGCGCTCTAGCCAAGCTGAGCCACACCCCGGTATTCTGTTGTGCTTGTCGTCTCTGTCAGACGCAAGTGTTATTATAGAGTATAACCCCTATAATGTCAACACTTTTTTTAAAATTTTTTTAAAAAGTTTTTTAAAAAGTTTTAAAAAGCCTGATGAATATTCTTGCGCGGTAACACCGCGCGTCCGGAAGTCGGGAAACCGGCTGTCCGGACATGCGGGAACCACTTATGCTTATGCGAGTTTACTCGCGTAGTGCTTTGTCCAAACCATAGACTTCTCTCATTGAGATGTCATGTGCTTCATCAATACTTGTGATATTGATCCGATAGCTGTCATTCTAAAGGATTTATGATAAAGGTTTCCACCACCGGAATGGCGGTTTCCTCAAAAACGGAATTGTGGTTTCCAAAGTCCGGACAGAGGGGACATGGACGCCGGATTATTCACCTGAAAACCCGCTTTTACTTGCTTTACGACTGTTTTCTTGCTTTACAACTGTCAAAGATGGGATTTTATCATATATACTTTTGTTTTGAAAGTATAATATGGATTCTTACAAAACCTTTTTTCAACCAGTTCACAATTTATGAATTAGCGTATGATTTTTTCTTCTTTTTTATAAAAATAACTAATCCAGTTATTGCGGCAATTACGCCTACACCACATATAATTCTAAACCATAGACAATATAATATTCCTACCTGAATAGACGATATTTCTTGAACAGTATGTGTATTTCCAGCTTCATCTACTAATACAAAGCTTAAATCATGCCATCCTTTGTCTAAAGTGTATGTTAAGATTTTATTTTCTTCTGAGTATGTAAAATCAGTCTGAGTTATAGCTTTACCATTATCATACACAATACATTTAGAAGGATCTAGAGATTCACTTATATTGGTTAATACTATTTCTTTTTTGCTTGTAATGTATGATTTCCAATTCTTTAAACCCTTTGGCAAATCACAAGTAGGTTCTACTGCATCAATTCTAATCCAGCCTAATGTTACATGTGATGTTTCGTTATTTACCGTATTTTCAGCCCATAGATATAAGTCTTTGTTTGTACCTTCAGCATAATTCTCCGCAAAATATTCCTTCTTCTCCTCGTTTTGTGGTTCATTTTCTTCATTACTTGAGTTTTCCTGCTTAGGTATCTCTTATCTCTGTACCTACATTCGCTGCTTCACCGGCATATACAGGCAAGTATATAGCACAAGAGCTGATAGCGAGTGTCATTGCAGTAAAACCAGCTATTAATTGTTTATGTAGTTTCATAATTTATAGTACATTTCTCAGTTATTAAATTGTTAAACAATGCTGATATTGTATTCCATCTGATAATATTTATTGAAGTTTATTATTGTATTCCATGGATTCTTTTTTATCATTCCATTGCTAAATTGTATGTTTCCTTTGAGTTCCTTCTCATATTGTAAAATCTTTCCTCTGAGTTTATTAGAAATATCATTCTTATCTATAATAAATGTATTCTTTTTTAGTTCTTCTTGAAAAATGCATGCATCAAAATATAATACAGCGATATACACATCACTTGCTCCACCACACAAAAGTTGATTATATGCATTATCAAATATTAAATCAATTCCATTGATAGCTTGTTTTTGCTTATAAAAGAAATTAACCAACACCGAATTTATATCTGTAGGGAATACATCTGATGTAAATTCAGAAACCAATATTTCATATTTACCTTCACCTTTTAATATTTTTATCACTTCATTTTTTCTTATTGCTTCTTGCATTAATTCATAGTAGTTCATATTTTCTCCTAATTTGTACTAATTTTTGTTACTATAGTTTCATTTAAAGGGATTGTATCTGTGATAGCTTCTGGAACACCACCAGATGTCTTTCCTCCATGTATCCATATCCATAGATTATTCGCTCCAGTCTCATTACCACTAGGCATTCTAATGTTTAAATTATCTGTTTCTAACATATCTATTCTTACAAGTCTGTTTATTGTAAAATAAAAACATAGGGGCTAACCTTAATGTAAAACTGAAAAAGTTATGCAGACAGGCAGACTTGCCGAAAATACACTTGCATTCATTACGACACACGCACGCTTCATTGCTTATCAATAGCAATATCACGGCAAAGGTTATTTCCGACAGATTAGGACACAACACCGCAAAAACAACACTTGACACTTACAGTCATGTATTTGCTGAAAATGAAGTCAAGGCAATGCAAGCCATTGACATGGTATTGTTCCACACTACCGAAAACGATACAGAAAAAGACGTACCACACTGCACGCCTTTAAGAATTGCAAAATAGTTGTCGCTTATCTTTTAGTATCGTTTAGCATTGATTTGTCAATTTAAGCGACAAATAAGCGACAACGAATTATTATTTTTTCCAAAAACTCTATAAAACCACAATATATAGCATAAAATCGAATGATATTAGCCCATATTTAGATAGTATGGCTGTTTATATATATTCCTTTTCATAATATAAAATACCATTATTATATGAAAATACCGGTTCTTTTGCAGCCTTTAGACAACTCAATACTTCATCAGCTGTCTCCAATTGTAAATACAATTCAGCTGCCTCTAAATATATTTCTATTACTTCCTCTTGAGATGGCTTCTCCTTTTTCAGATAATATTTTAGATATTCCAATCCCTTAAGAAAATGATTTTTATCACCATCTTTTTCATACATCCCTAATTCAAAGCTTACCATATCACTGCATAACTCATATGGGAAGTCCATAAGGTTTTTTCTAGCATATATTAATTCTTTGAACGCCTCTTCATATCTGTTAGCTTGTCTTAATAATATATATGCTATTTGATAACCAGAGTAATCTGATGGTGCTATTAGTTTCATTTGATTTGCTACATTAAGACCATTTACTACATCATCTTTAATACCATATATAGTAGCTTTACGCTTCATAATATCCATATCTGCTGGTATCAGTATTTCTGATTTTTTTAAGTTAATAAGTGCATCATCTAACCTTCCCAACTGTTGATTCATAATTCCTAGTATATGATACATCTGTGCTGCTACATCTTCATTTACACCAAATTCATCTGCTTTAGCAAAGCTTACCATAGTATCTGCAATTTTATTAATAGTTGCCTGTGCATATCCCAGATTAAAATATCTATTACCATTATTAGGTTCACACTTTACAGCCTTCTGGTAGTACTCAATCGCATCTTCATATCTTTCAAGAGACATACATACATTAGCAGCACATTGATATGCATCTGCACAATTAGGATCAATAGATATTGCTTCTTAAGCTTGATTGTAAGCTTCATAATACTTTCCATTCATAAAGGCTACTTGCGAATTAGCAATAATTTCATCTATTTGTTGTTTTTCCTGTATCAATATTAAGCCTCCATTGTACTACTTATTTTTTTTCCAATTTCAGATCTCCAATCCATATATACATATGCTATACCATCTTTTGCCTCAACCTCGTCATATTTATATTCCGAATCAAACTTACCATTATTGACATCATATATTAATTTGAATTCATGTGGGCATTTCATTTCGTATGTTTGACATATTTTTATAATATTTTTTAAATCATCCGTTGCGCATTTTAAATATTGAGATACTAAATAATCTTCTATTAGTTCATTTGTTCTTATAATTTTTTCTCCTTTTGAAAAAAAAGTATTGCAAAACAATTGATTTGAATTCTGATACATATATATATATATTTTATCAATTTCTTTTAAATTATCCTCCAACATTTCTAATACTAAAGATACTGCACCACTCTGTGCTTCCATAAATGCTTCTTCAAATCCTTTTATCATAATAATTCCTTTCTGTTATTGATTAAATATATGTGAAAAAAATTCTCCATCTATTTTATATGATACTTGAAACGATGACGGCCTATTTGACTCACCATACTCTAATTTAATATCAACATCTGTGACTTTTTTCCCTTCATTTAAGGCTTTTGACCAAGATCTTTCCATTGAGTTATAATTTTCTGTCTTCCTTACAGCTCTGTTTAATATACTGTCCTGTGATACAAGATTATCTAAATCAGGAGAGCCACCAAATCTATCTGCAATTAAATGTCCTGCATCATCTCCAGCAAGTTTATTCGGTGTATTAGGATTATGTTTTAATCTACCGTCATGTGTTTTTAATTTTAGCTCATCTGCATGTACACTGCATATATTTCCATTTTCATCTGTTTTATACACATAATCATGCTCACCTGTTTTATACTCCTGATTAGGCTTTAAAGTTCCGTCTTCATTCATATATGGTGGACAATTTTTGTTATGAACCCATAGACAAGATTTACCAACAAAATATGTATGAAAATCTTCAATATTTAAATTAAATACATCTTTAGGTTCATCTAAATCCATTGTCTCTATGTTACTTATAAATACAGGGTTACCATATACATCTAACAAAATATCTTCAGCTAATAAATTAGATGCTTCAACAAAGCCTCTATTTTTACATAAAAAGGATGATTTTCTGTTGTTTCTATCACCTCTTTACCTACTGTTATGTATATCAATTTATTAACATGTCTTTTATATATATCTATTATCTTTTTACTTTGCACTTCATATGATAATACATCTGCAGATATAACCACATCTTGTGACTTTAATTTTTCAATTGCGACCATTCCAGCACTAGTAAGTACTAATGTTCCAGCAACAAAACAAGCCATTGTTGCCGATGCAGCTCCAGTAAATACAGCTAAAGCTGTAACACCAGTTTGAAAAGCATTGTAAATCTTGTTTTGGTGCAACTTTGAATTTAATGCACTTATTGGATTATCTGGATCTATCATTCTAAGTCCCATAGACATTGTATCAAATCCACCAAGCGAAGCTGATATTACGCCAGAAACTTTTGTTCAGATTTGTCAACTGACCTTATTTTAATTCATTTTATCTGTTTTTGCAAACCCCAGATATGATTTTTTAATGCTGCAATCTTTTTAATCTGTGGATATGGTATTGAGTAAACCGGTATATCAGCCATGTTTCCAAGTTTCTGCTTGTTTCGGTTCTCCATTACAATCATTTCTCCGGCAGAATAAATAACTTCTTCCGTGCCTGCCACCATTGCTGACTTTTCTATTTACAAATACTTTAACTGAAACTCAGGATTACCGGATTCGTCGATTTCTGCAACAATATAGCTAGGATTATGTCCCGGCTGTCTCGGATACGTCAGACTGCCCGGATTAAGCATGGTAATTCTGCCCATTTTACGGATTTCGGGAATATGGGTATGTCCGTACATAACAATATCGCAATCGTTAAATTCGGCATGCTCCCTTAAATCTTCATTTTTGCCGTCAGGGTACACATTATAATAATGTCCGTGGGTAATAAAAGCCCTGTGGCTGCCTACCATAACGACGCTCTCGGAAGGCAGGTCAGAGCCCCAGTCATTGTTGCCTCTGACCGCAAAGCATGGCAGTCCCGTCACATGCTCAATATAATCTTCTTTGCCGCAGATATCTCCCAGATGTATTATTTTACAAACCGGCTTTTCCTTTTCAATAGCTCTGAATAAATTATCTTCTTTGCCGTGAGTATCACTTACAATAAGTACTTTCATATCAGAGATCTTTCCTTTAGTATTTTTTTCATTTCCATTAATGCCTTTCCTCTGTGGCTGATGGAATTTTTAAGTTCAGGTGACATTTCTCCCGTAGTCATGCCGTATTCCGGCACATATACGATAGGGTCATATCCAAAACCGTTTTCTCCCTTAGGTTCATCCGCTATTATGCCTTCGATTGTGCCTCTGGTTGTAATCACTTCACCGTCAGGCAATGCTGCCGCAATTACACACACAAATCTTGCGCTTCTCTTATCGCCCTCAAGTCCTTTGAGATTATCGATAATAGCTCTGTTTTTTACCTCATAGGACGTATCTTTTCCCATAAATCTTGCAGAATATATTCCCGGCTGTTTGTCCATGGCATCCACTTCAAGCCCTGAATCATCGGCGAGAACCATCTGTCCTGTCATTTCCATAATCGTCTTTGCTTTAATGATTGCATTTTCTTCAAAAGTCTTTCCGTTTTCAACAATATCAACATCGATTCCTGCTTCTTTCAGCGAAACAATATCTTCGTTAATATCTCCTAATATTTCTTTGATTTCTTTAATTTTTCCTTGATTAGTTGTTGCAAATATCATCTTAATCACTCCATATCGTCTGTATAAAATTTTAAACAAATATTACAATTCTGCGTCTCTTCAACTCTTTCCCAGCTTCGTCCATTCGCACTTATGTAACCCTCTCCATCGTCAATCACAACATCCGTTGTTACATCCGTCTTACATTCCACCGCCACAGGATGAACAGAATTAGGAGTCTTAATGTATACAACTACTGCATATTTGATGTCTTTTTTCATAATTAAATCATCATTTAATTTAATAGTGTAATATCCTGCATTTTTTAAAAGGCCTTTTGCTGCAAGCCTTTTGGTATTGAAAGATTCCGTTCCTTGAAAATTCTCAATAAAATACACTTCATATTCGGTATCTTCACCTATTGCATAAAAACCAACGCTCTTTAAAATTTCATCTTTATTTGTAGTATATACATTGGCAAAATATGCACTATCCTGATTATATCCTATTTTGCCTGTCCACCCAAGTTCGTCGCTCTGGTATATATTATCATAATTATTTCTGTCTTCAACTACCGTATAGACAATATTTCTTATTCCAATGTTGCTGTCAAAATATGATACGTAAAAATATCCGTTCTCGCCGAATTTGTCACCCCAGCTGTTCACACAGATAAAGGCTCCATCCTGTTCCGGTTTGGTGGCAAAATTATCTGCAGGGTACGAATCATCCCAGCCAACTATAACAATATCATGGTTAGGTTTTTCCATTCCGATATAGCAGTATGCGCTGCTCTCCGGATTATAATACTGTGATTTTTTACCTCCTGCATCGTTAACGGACATATATAGTGAACTTTGAACTCCTCCGTATAAAAACACAGCCTCCTTAATTGCATTGTAATCCTTGCTTCCGATTATCTGCATTTCCTGGACATGTACTGCGGCTTTAAGATTGTCCGGAGAATATCCGTCTCCGTAAGGGTCTTCCACTTCAAGAACCGGTCCTTTCCATGCTGCAAGGTATGCCATGGACATTGTATATTCACCACCATCCATCTGTCCCAGATTATAACCATTATGAAAGCTCATATGATCTGCTGAAAATTCAAACCTGTGTTCCGGTAAAAGAGTAGATGACAATGCCGTAAGACTGGCAAATGCCCAGCATGTACCAAAATCTTCCTGATTGCGTACTGTGGTTACCTTCCCGTCTTTTCTGTAATCATAACAATACGGGTATATCTTTTCACCGCTTTTTTTATTGCTTATCTCAATACAGTTCTGTTCATAATTCCATTTGTAATCATAGTTAAATTTTTCACAAATAAACCTGAGCGGAACATATATATCATTGTCTACCATAGCAACTGAGACAGCCATCTTTTCATCCGTGCCGTTAACGCTTACGGTATCGCTGCCTGCCGTAAAAATAAGCCTGTTGGCACTCTTTTCAAGTACAAGCATGGTATTATAATATCTGTTGGATGCACAGGATATCGTATCTTTAAGGATATTGTAATTAACCATTATATTACGTTTATCATCCATATATATTTTTTCCTGTGTAACATTAACCGGACTTCCGTCTACAGACATTTTGATGCCTGTCATATTAACATAATTGGCAATTACGTAATTCCAGTCAGACGATTTCTCAATGACAGTCTGGCCTTTAACAATCTTTGCATGTCTTGACGTTATTACAAATCTGGCAACAAAAATCAAAGCAATGGCAAAGATAATATACAAGTAAAACTTTTTTCTAGGTCTCACGTTCAGTCTCCCATGGTTTTATTTCTTTTAGGTGGTTTTGGTCCCAAAAACTGATAATAAAATGTTTTTATCATTCCATTATATATTTTTCTGTTCTTATCTGCCTTACGTCCGATATATTTTTCCGCATCTTCGTATGACGTAATCATATATGCTGACCATGTATCAAGCAAAGCAAACTGTCTTCCCAGGTCCGAATATATAGCAGGAAGTGTGGCAGCCTCTTCAAGTCTTTCGCCATAAGGCGGATTGGTAATGATAAATCCGTATTTGCCATGATGTGACAGCTCGCTCACAGGTCTTACCTGAAAATGAACCAGTTTCTCAACACCTGCCCTGACAGCATTCTCCTTAGCTGTTCTGACCACCTCAGGGTCAATATCATATCCCTGTATATCCGTATCTATATTGGTATTTATCTCGTCTTCAGCATCACTTACCGCATCATACCATAATTTTTTTTCAATAAAATTTGTCCATTTTTCTGCGGTAAACTCCCTGTTCATACCGGGTGCAATATTGGCTGCAATCATTGCGGCTTCAATAACAAAAGTTCCGCTTCCGCAAAACGGATCTACAAGTATTCTGTCTTTTCTCCAAGGTGTCATCAATATAAGAGCCGCTGCAAGAGTCTCTGATATAGGTGCTTTTCCGGCCTTAATCCTGTAACCTCTCTTATGAAGTGAATCTCCCGTTGTATCAAGACAAACTGTTACTTCATCTTTATTGATAAATACTCTTACAGGGTAATCTGCTCCGCTTTCATCAAACCATTCCTTGTCATATGTCTGTTTAAGTTTCTCCACCATAGCTTTTTTCACTATTGACTGTATATCTGAAGGGCTGTAAAGCGTACTGTTCACCGTACTCGCTTTTGTTACCCAGAACCTGCCGTCCTCCGGAATAAATTCATCCCATGGACACGCTTTTACATTTTCAAACAGCTCATCATATGTAAATGCCTTAAATCTTCCTACGCATATCAGAACTCTTTCTGCTGTTCTTAAAAAAATATTAGTACGGCATACTGCATCCGCATCTCCAAGGATTGTAACACGTCCATCTTCGACCTGTTCTATATCATATCCTAAATCATTAATTTCTCTCTTTAAAACTGCCTCAAGTCCAAAATGGCATGGCAGAATAATTGGGAATGTTCTCATCGTATATATCCTATCTTATTTTCTAAACTGTATTAACTATATTCTTTTTATCCTTATAATGTCAATGGTTTATTCCGATTCAATATAATTTCCGTCATATGCATTAATGCCTCCAAGTAATGCCCTGGTTATATGTCCTCTGTCAAAAAGCTCTTTAGCCGCAAGTATTCCTGTCCCCCCGCCATTACAGTAAAGTACATAGATAAAATCCTTAGGCATTTTGTCATACATCGCTTCAAGCTTTTCTATTGGAATATTAACGGCATCCGTAATGTGCATCTCATTAAACTCTGTTTTATCTCTTACATCAATTATCATAGCATGTTTGTTTCCCACATACTTATCCATTTCTTTGGAATTAATCAGTTCAAATCTAAGCATATTCCTCTACCTCACCCATATATTATAGTGTATTCATGCGGTTTTTATTGTTACATGTAAGTATTAAAAAATTTTTTAAAAAAAATTCAAAAAAGGTATTGCATTTTTCGACAGAATAGTATATTATAACACTTGTAAGGAGCAACGGAAGCTTCTTACAACCCCTTATTAATTATTTATACTCCCCTCATGAAAATAGTGAGTGACCTTTTAGGTCACTCGCTATTTTCGTTATAGGACTTTTTTCTCTACAAATAACATATAAAAAAACGAATGGGCATTGTTTCCCATTCGTTTTAATTTTTATATTCTTAAATTGTCATAATCCAACTCTGTCTTTTTCTTTTCTTCTTCAGCCTTTTTCATTTTTCTTAAACCTTTCCCTATAAATGCCATCATAACAAGGCTGAACAAAAAAGGAATATAATAAGTAGAAAGTCTGTAAAGTACCATACTTGATCCTGCTACTACTTTTCCGAATACAGCCGCAAAAAGCACCGAAAAAACTACTTCAAGAGAGCCTACGCCTCCTGATGTAGGAAGTACCCCCATCAAAAGCTGCATAAGAGACGTTACGGTAAGGCCCTGTGCAAAACTTACACCGCCTAAATCTCCTCCCAGTGCATAGATTGCAAGCGTCGGGATTACATACCAGCAGCTCATCTTTAAAGCATCAATCAACGTCAAAGAAATCCACGCTGCCGGCTTTTTGATAATCTTTACTGTTGCTTCCCTTAAAAGAACAATCTGTGTCTTGATTTTTTCATTAACTTCTTTAAAACGTGTCTTTCCAAGTGTCGCGTCAAGTATTTTGCATACAAGTCTATGAAACCATTCTGCAGAACACAAAAGTATCATAAATACAATTATGGCAATACTTAGTCCCACACCCATATACATATATCTGAATGAACTTGAAAAATTTGTTACTACGAAATTATTGTTAAGAATAAGCATAATTACAGCATATACAACAATAACTGTCTTGTGAAAAATATATGGCATCATAGTTATGCTACAGGCTGTTCCGGTATCGACACCATTCTTATGGAGATACAAAATCTGAGCAGGTTTAATACCTGCACCAAATGATGTAACGTTAAAAAAGATACTCATATATGCAATCGGTATAAACTTGGAAAATTTAATTTTAATACCCTGTCTGACTGTAATACCATAATATACAACCGCATCAATCAGATAATAACAATTTCCCAACAATACCATTCCGGCAAATATATACATATTCGTTTTAGACAAACTGTCCACAATGTCTTCATAGGAATCCCTGAACATCCTATACAAAATAAAAAACATCAGCAGTACAACTGCAATACAAAATATTACTTTTATGGTTTTTTTCTTATTATTCATACGATTTCCTTTTTTATATAAATGCAATATCAAATAAAAAAACCTGTCATGTCGACAGGTTATAAAACGCGCCAGAGAGGATTCGAACCCCCGACACCTTGGTCCGTAGCCAAGTGCTCTATCCAGCTG
>OIYT01000956.1_pt1 | contig 23304 bp, 18 predicted proteins | sample 1588201 | NCBI WGS metagenome assembly OIYT01 (sample SAMN03283260) | human gut metagenome | biome: human-associated habitat; material: feces | host: Homo sapiens | place: USA | collected 2013
ATTCCCCTTGGGCAGGGGGTAAGGGGGACAGCGTCCCCCTATAAAAGTAAATGCTGCTGCTTTTATTTTATCCGGCTTGACAATCCCTGTTTTATAATGTATAATAATACCATGACAAACTGAAGGGAGCTGTATATACAATGCGTTCAAAGGGAACGAAGACTATCGCCGAGAATCGGAAGGCACGTCATGATTATTTTGTTCTTGAAACTTATGAAGCCGGAATTGAACTGGTCGGAACAGAAGTAAAATCCATTCGTCAGGGAAGCGTCAATCTGAAGGATTCATGGTGTTCTATTGATAAGGGCGAACTCTGGGTAAAGGGAATGCATATCTCACCGTATGAAAAGGGAAACATTTTTAATCGTGATCCCATGAGAGTAAGAAAGCTCCTTATGCACCGCCGAGAGATCAATAAGCTTTTCGGCATCGTCAAACAGGATGGTTTGTCGCTTATACCGCTGAGCCTTTATTTTAAGGATTCAAAGGTCAAAATGCAGCTCGGACTCTGCAAAGGAAAAAAACTTTATGATAAACGTGATGCCGCTGCAAAGAAAGATGCAAAACGTGAGATCGAAAGAAATATGAAAGTAAGATAGTAAAAGTGCAGCTATAACAAGCTGCGCTTTTTATTTGTTGCCGTCGATATTGTCATTGTAGTATATGTCCCGGTATTTTGCCGGAGTCAGTCCGGTATTTTTGCGGAAGACCGTCGTAAATGCGCTTTGGGTGCAGAATCCTAATGAAAGGGATATTTCAAGAATTGAAAAATCAGAATATTTAAGCATATTCTTTGCCGTAGTTATTTTTGCCTGAGTAATATATCCCTTTACCGTATATCCTGTTTCTTTCAGAAAAAGCCTTGAAAAATAGCTTGGATTCAATTTTTCTCTATTGGCGAGTTCCTTGAGAGTTATCAGTTCATGAAGATGGTTGTAGATATAGTCTATAGATCGTCTTACGTGAATGGATATGGCATTTGCCTTTCTGAGATCTCTCATGCGTGCGGCAAAATCAAGCTGCATTTCTTCCAGCAGATCAATCACTTCAACCGTGCTCTTGCAGCAGTCAGCCTTACGGATGTAAATGTCAGTCAGAGTATATGCCACATCCTGTTCCATGCCTGCCTCGACGCAGAATCGGGCAATAAGTGCTCCGGCTACTACAAGATGATAAATGGTATTTCTGACGGGATCATCGGAAAGAACGCCTTTTCCCTCCTCAAAATTACCTTTTATTTTCTCGAAATTCTCCCTGACTTTTTCCACATCGCCGCTGCGTATAGTCGCATATCGTTCGTATTCCGTGTGGATATCCGTGCGGATAAAATTGCTTTCTTTATGGATAAACAGTCTGTAATTAAGATCACGATTGGTATTCATAATTCTGACCTCCGGCAATAAAATCTTTAGTAGATAATACCATACTTTTGCAAAAAAAGCAATACTTTTGATATAAAAAAACTCTCTTCGTGATTATAATATAGTAAATTAATCAGGGAGGAATACCTTATGTCAAGAACTTCTGATATGACCGAGGGAAAAGTTTCAAAGCTTATACTTGCGTTCTTTTTTCCTATGCTTGTCACAAATATGCTCCAGCAGCTTTATTCGATAGCAGATACGGCAATCGTCGGGAAAGGTCTTGGCGATGATGCTCTTGCCGCCGTTGGTAATATGTCCTCACTGACATTTCTGATAATCGGATTTTCACTTGGACTTTCAAACGGTTTTTCCGTTCTTATCGCCCAGAGTTTCGGCGCAAAAGATTACGCTAAAATGCGGCGAACCACTGCCGCTTCGATCAAGCTTGCGGCTATAATAACAATTGTGCTTACTGCTTTCAGTGTACTGTTTCTGAGATCAGTGCTGAAACTTTTGCAGACAGACAGCACTATCATGAAAGACAGTCTGATATATGGCTACATAATTTTCGGAGGGCTGGCGGCTGCGATCGCATATAATATGTGTTCCGGAATACTGCGTGCGCTCGGCGACAGCCGCACACCGCTGACTGCTATAATTATTTCCACTGTTATCAATATTTTTCTTGATGCTTTCTTTATATTTGTTTTGAAAACAGGCGTTGAGGGAGCAGCTTTCGCAACGGTTTTTGCACAGGTAATATCGGCAGCCGTCTGCTATTCAAAGCTTCGCAAACTGGATATTCTCCGTCTCAGCCGTGAGGATTTCTCGCCGGATGTACGTCTCAGTGCAGATCTTCTGAAAAACGGCATTCCCATGGCTCTTATGAATTCAATTACAGCTGTTGGATGTATGGTTATCCAGTATTTTGTCAATGGTCTTGGAGTTGCCTATACATCGGCATATTCTGCTTGCAGTAAATTTATCAATATGTTTATGCAGCCTGCCTGCACCGCAGGATTTACCATGTCATCGTTTACAAGCCAGAATTACGGAGCACAGAAATACAGCCGTATAAAAGAAGCTCTTCGTGTATGCCTGACTATTTCATTCATAGCATATCTGATATTTGGTTCTATTATGGTGTTCTTCCCAAGACAGATTTCAGCTCTGATGCTCAACGGAAGTGAGCAGATAGGTCTTGCTGCTCAATATCTGCCTATCAGCGGTGTTATGCTGATATTTGTAGATTTCCTCTTTGTTTTCAGAAGCGGAGTGCAGGGGATGAGTTATCCGCTTATCCCGATGTGTTCGGGAATACTTGAAATGGTGCTGAGAATAGGAGTTATTATTATATTTGTTCCTACGACAGGATTTACGGCGACAGCATGGGCAGAAGCGGCTGCATGGCTCGGAGCAGTTCTGCTCAACGGTGTGGCATTTTTAGTAATTCTTCGCAGTAAGACTGGAAGAGAAAAGGTTTTCCGGGCTGGAAAAAAGCTCAGAAGTGCATAAAAAAGCCGCACAGAGATGTGCGGTTTTTTATATCCGGTTGAAAACGTGATTATTTCAGATAATCTGATATTTCTTTCAGATATGCTGTTATTTCATCCAATGAATCCAATGAATCGGGGAATACTTTCCAGCCTTCGCCTTTCATTTTTACAAGAACACATTTAGCATAATATTTACTTCCGCCTGCCTTGAATTGTATCTTGTATTCATAGCCTTTCTGGATTTTGACTTCTTCGTCTATACCTGCGACTTTAAATAGAAAATTGTAAAATTCTTCAATATTCCTGCAATCCTTTGATTTGATTTTCTTGCCGGTTTTTACATTGAGAAAGGAAGCATTTCCCTTTTTTACAATTTCATCGGAAATCTGCTGTATAGAACTCTCACAGAGCGTATGCATATCGTCGTTTCCTTCGGTGAGCTTTTCCGGAAAAGCCAGTTCAATTGCATCGTCAAGATTCTCTCCGTTTACAATTGCCTTTCCGAATTTTCTTGCCTGCATATATGACGGCGCAAGTGTTGCGATAGCAATGCCAAATATAGTAACAAGTACAAGTACAGTGATTATTACAGGCAATGGTGATTTCTTTTTTGGCGGTACTGCCGGCGGCAGCGTTTCGGGAATCTGACCGTACTGCCCATATTGTCCTTGTTGACCGTACTGTCCGGTAGTCTGTTCAGATGCGCCGGAAGTGTTGTTGTCTCTGATATCGTCCATAAAAACCTCCTTAATATTCGCAAAAATCTGCAAATTATATAATAATATATATTTTATCACATAATTGTCACAATGTCAACAAAAAATCCGGAGTTTTTACACTCCGGATAAATTTGTTATTAATCAGAAATCAAAATCATCTAAATCGTAATCGTCAAGGTCGCTTAAATCAAGATTACTGAGACCGCCAAGCAATGCAATAGCACTGCTCATACCTTCTCTGTCAATAACTTTCCAGCCGTCTCCTTTTACTTTAACAACCCAAATTTTAAATGTTTCTGTTGACTTATCACCGTCAGCATTTACTTTAACCTTAACTTTATACTCATAACCTTTTTTTATTTCAATATCATCATCAACATCGTAGTCCTCAGCCTGATCCTTGAAAATAGCTTTTGCCTGTTTGCGCTCTTTTGTATTAAGTTTGCCGACTTTTTTTACTGATTTAACCTTGATTTTAACATCATTGTCTTTCATTGCTTCGATTCCATCTTTATAAGCATCTTTATCTTCGTCAAAATCATCATCGCTTTTGTATTCTTTGTATGCATCGTCAAGCATTGTTACTTTTGCTACAGACTTAAAACCGTTCTTCTTGAAAACATTTTTAGCATACTTATTGGCTGCACCCTTTGCGCCTGTATGACCGCCAAGGAAAACAATAATAAGAATGAGAACGATAACACCAACAATTGCACCGATAATAGCGCCGCTGTTCTTTTTTACGTGTGCCATAGCGTCGTTGAAGCCACCGTCGAGAGGATTTCCGGGCTGATTGTCAGGCTGTACAGGTGCCTGCTGCTGAGCTCCGGGACAAGCAGGGTTCGGACATGAACCACCGTCGGGATACTGTGTTCCACAATGTTTGCAAAATGCCATAGTAAATGACCTCCATATTTTTATTATATGGCAACCTCTAAAAACCTTTTTTCAAAAATCAGGAATGCTTCAATATGCACCTGTCTGACGGTTGTTTAACCAAACAGGTTTTTAGAGATTGCCATATGTTGATATTATCACAAAACTTTCACAATGTCAATATGCATCTGACATATTTTTCGGTTTTCAGGGAAAATTCGGCAGTTTGCATAAAATGGGAATTTTATTTATCGTCAATTAGCTGACAGCGTAAAATAATCCATGAATAATTTTATAACAACCGGAAATAATAAACGGTGTTCAAATAATATTAAGAAAAAAGGTGATCTTGCAATGTGCAGTGATGATACAAAGATTTATGTTCCCGCAGAACCTGTTCCGGTGAGCATACCGGAAAACGAAACTGAGGATGTCAGGATCTTTTCCGGCAGATTGTCCCCAGAAGGCTGAAAAACAGGAAAAAGAATACGTTTACAATTACAATGCTTGCTCCGGGAGCTGTATTAAACAGCAGCGACATGAACATTCCTATAAGAAAGCTGACAACAGAAACAGTTCCCGCCGTAAGCACGACACCACGGAAACTGCGGCATATACACATCGCCGTCAGTGTGGGAATAACTATAAGACTGGAAATAAGCAGAGAGCCCATCATCATCATGCCCAGAACCACGGTCACGGCGGTCAGTACAGCGAAAATCATGTTGTATATCCCTGCGTTTACGCCTGTAGCACGTGCAAAGTTCTCGTCGAAAGTTACCGAAAATATTCTGTTGTACAGGAATATAAACGCCGCTATCACTATAACGGAAAGAACCACGCTGAGTATTACATCGCTTTTGCTCATGGCAAGAATACTGCCGAACATATAATGGCTGACATCGTTTGTTATGCCTGCTTTCGAGGAAACAAGAATACCTATTGACAGCGCCGTTGTAGAAAACAATGCAATTGCAGAATCGCCGCTGATCTTGCTGTTTTCGCTGAGACGAAGCAGTATAAACGCTGCGATTATTACTACCGGAAGCGCAATTTTCAATGGCGCAAGATTCATTACGGCAGCTACCGAAAGAGCACCGTAGCCTATGTGGGACAGTCCGTCCCCGATCATTGAATACCTTTTCAGGACAAGGGTGACGCCCAGCAGCGATGAACATATTGTCACTGCCAGTCCTCCTATAAGAGCCGGAAGAAGTATTGCTCTGAAAAATTCCGGTGTAAACATTATTCTGATATTTTCCGTCATGGTTCAATCTCCTAAAAATCTGCTGCTTATGTGGGAATTTGCGTATTCTTCCGGAGTGCCGAAAAAGCTGTGATCCCGGCTGCACAGACAGAGGATCCTGTTGGCGCACTCCAGTGATCTCACTACATCGTGAGATACCATTATAATCGTCATGCCGTCGTTTTTATTAAGATCGCCGATAAGCTGATACATTTCCGATGTGGCAGTGGGGTCAAGTCCTGTAACAGGCTCGTCCAGAAGCAAAAGCTTTTTTGCGGCGCACATTGCTCTTGCAAGGAACATCCGCTGCTGCTGACCTCCTGAAAGCTCACGGCAGCTTCTGTCTGCAAGATCTGCAACTCCGAGACGTTTCATGGCATTACGTGCCGCTTCTTTTTCCTTTGAGGAATAAAACGGACGCAGTCCTCTTCTGCCGAGGCAGCCGGAAATCACTACTTCACCGACTGTCGCAGGGAATCCTGCCGCCAGATTTGTATGCTGCGGAAGATAGCCTATATCTGATGTTTTAAGTCCGTCACCCAGAATTATTTTGCCGCTGTCCGGAGCTTTTATTCCGAGCAGACATTTCACAAGCGTGCTTTTGCCCGAACCGTTTTCGCCGAGTATGCAAAGGTAGTCTCCCTCGTTGAGGGAAAAGCTCAGTCCGCTTAGGACATCCGAACCGTCGTAACTGGCGTTTAAGTTGCTGCATTCAAGTATTTTTTTCACGAAAGAGCCTCCTTCAGATTTTCCAGATTTTCATACATAAGATCAATATAAGTCACTCCGTTGTTGAAATCATCTTTGGAAACATTGTGACAAGAATTAAGCGGCAGCATTTTTGCTCCGGTTGCGTCGCAGAGTTTTTCTGCAAGTTTTTTGGTTGAAAATTCAAGATAAAATATCGTATCGGCGTTATGCTCCAGAATTTCGTCGATAAGAAAAGCCATAGTATACACTGACGGTTCGGATTCGGAGCTGCATCCGCTGAATGCCGCAAAATATTCAAGATCATATTCATGTGCAAGATAGCGGAAAGGAAATCTGTCCCCGACAATGATTACATTTTCATCGGCATTTTCAGTTATTTTTTGGAAATCGCTGTCAAGCTGTTCCAGCTGCCGGATGTATTCCTCACTGTTGCTGTGGTAGAATTCAGAATTATCGCTGTATTTTTCACAAAAAGCGTCCTCGATAGCCTGAACGCATCGTATGGCATTTTCAGGAGAAGTCCAGATATGACCGTCGGCGTGATTTTCATTTACTTCGCCGTCGTGTTCATGCTCGTCTTCGTGGTCATGATCGTGGTGGTGGTGATCGTGACCGTCGGGAGAAGCTCCGGCGACTGCTTCTTCCTCAAGAAGTTCCGCATAGTCGAAGAGGCGGATGACAGTCATTGAATCGTTGTCAATAGCTTCAAGAATGCTGTCCACCCAGACTTCGTCCTCGCCGCCTATGCAGATAAAAACGTCGCAGTTCTGTATCTCAGCAATATCCCGTGGAGTCGGTTCATAGGAATGAGCTTCGGCTCCTGTGCTCAGAAGCATGGTTATATCGGCTGTATCTCCGGTTACTGCCCGTGCAAAGTCATAGGGAGGAAAGCAGGTGGTTACGACAGAAATTTTACCGTTGCTTTTTGTTTTTTCAGAGGTGCAGCCTGAAAGAAGACCTGTCATCAGAGCAGCGGTCATCACAAGAAAACATATTATACGTTTCATTTGGCATCACCCCGGCAGTCGGCGCATACGCCGTAGAATACTGTCATTGACGTATCGACGGAAAATCCGTGATGTTCCAGAATATGGCTGCTTATATCTGCAAGATGAGCGCAGTCTGTATGGATAAGTCTGCCGCAGATCTTGCATTTCAGGTGAAAATGCTGATGACAGCCGCCTGCACTGTCAACGTACTGATAACACGCACCTGTTTTTCCGTCAATTGTGTATCGGCGGACAAGACCCTGTTCTACCAGCCTGTCGAGCTGACGATATATAGTTGCTGTGCCTACCGGAGTACCCTCTGATGCCAGATATGCGCTTATTCCGCTGACGTTTGCGTGTTTGTCCTTATTTGAAATGAGATAGGACAGCAGTTTTTCTTTTTGTCTTGTATTATATCCCGAATCTTTTTTCATATTCTTCTCCAAATTTGAAATTGATTTTCATTTTCATATTATATCACAGTATTTATGAATTGTCAAGTGATGAGTTATAACAAAAACAGTCAGGCATTTTGCCTGACTGCTCGTGATAATTTTATTCTTTTGCTTCGCTCAGGATTTCATTGAATCTTTTATAAAGCTCTTCCGCCTTGTCGGATGCACTTGCCTTTCCGTAATAAACTGCATTGCAGCCGTCACGGAATTCGTCAATAAGATCGTCGTTCTCAAAATACGGACTGATTATTGACAGCATATCGGTATATTCCTGCATTTTTACAAAGGCGTTATACTGCATTCCGTTCAGCATATCGTTGCTTTCAAGAAAACCTTGTGCAGAGTCGCTCAGGGGAATGCCCTTTTCAATTCCCTGAAGTTCCGCCATTTCAGGAGAGTTCAGCAGAAAATCAAGAAGTATGGCGGATTCCTCCGGATAGCTTGTATTTTTGCTTATTGCATACATTGTAGCCGGCTTTGCATACCATCCGCTGCCGGAAACCGTATCTTCCGTGTGAGGATAATCGGCTGTGATTATCTCAAATCCATTTTCGACAGCGCCGTCGCAGTATGCTGAAGCATCACTTAGCCAAGCCATAGTTCCGGCATATTTTCCGGAAGCAACTTCAAGACGGTCGTAATACTCTACTTGCGGAATAACTTTTTCATCCACAAGCCTTTTATAGAAGTTAAGCATGAGTTCTATATCGTCCGGAGTAAATGATAACTCGCCATTCATTGTCATAAATTGTTTTCCCGTGATCTGTTCCGCATATCCGGTAATAAAGAACCATGAAGATTTTGATGTCATAGACATAGGATAGCATTCACCGTTCATGACCTTTGCCGCATTAAAAAGATCTTCCCATGTTTCCGGCACTGACAGTCCATATTTGGTGTAGAGAGTTTTATTTATGTACATTGTCTGGGTGTTCAGAGCAATAGGCACGGCGTTGATCTTTTCGTTCTGCTGTCCGTAGGAAAGTTCGTCAATGCTGAAATTTGTAAGATCTACATAGTCATCCAGACTTTTGAGATCGTAATAACCGCTGCCGTCTGGAGAATGTTCCTGAAGCCATGAATAATTGATCTGCATAACATCTGCTTCGGTGCCGGAGACCATTTTTATATCGTATCTTGACTTGTATCCCGACCATTCAGAATAGCTGCAATTGACCTTTATATCGGGATGAAGTTCTTCAAATTTGTCAATGGCCTCAAGAGTGTATTCATTGCGTACGTCGTTTCCCCACCAGGAGAGTGAGATCTCCGTCTGCTCTTTTTTATTGTAGGTGATGTGGTGATTGCCGCAGCCCGTGACAAGAGTAAGGGTTACAGCAGGTATCAATAATAGTTTCCGTTTCATTTCAGCTCCTCCGAATAAATGGTGTATGTATCTTTTCCGGAACGCTTGGAGTTGTAAAGAGCCGAATCTGCGCATTTATAGAGAGTGCTGAAATCGCTTCCGTGTTCCGGTGAAAAGGATGCGCCTATACTTACTGAGATCTTATAGTCGTGGTTGTCGCCCATATATTTGTTTCTGAATGCTCCGCATAGTTCTTCGCATTTCTTTTTTATGAGTTTATGGCAGTAGTCGTCACTGATAAGTGACATTCTCATTCCAACGCAGAATTCATCGCCGCCAAGACGTCCGATGAAATCGCCGCTGCGGAATACGGCTCTGAGAACATCGCCGACGTCTGCAAGTACTTTGTCGCCGTTATCGTGACCGAGGGTGTCATTTACGTTTTTGAAATTGTCTATATCAAGGATTATCAGTGCAAGTCCGCTTCCTTCGTATGGTGAAGCAAGGGCATTTTCGATAGTTTCTTCAAATGATCGTTTATTCATAGTTCCCGTAAGCTGATCTATATGAGCTTTGGTATCCAGTACAGCCAGCATATTGTTTACGGGATTGGAGATCTTCTGGGACAGGAAAATGCTTAACAGTATGGCAAGGATCATGGCTGATATTCCTACTATGATTATGAAGATCTGGATCTCGTTTTTTTCTTTCATGATTATCCCGGTAGGTACAGAACAGAGCATTTGCCAGTTGTCGCCGCAGTCGCTCATTGTAACGAGGTACTTGTCATCCATTACTGTTGAGGCGCTTATATCCTCAATTCTGGAGCGAATGGAATCGGGGAGTGTTCCGCCGATTTCTTCGATATCGGATGAGTAGATTATACCGAAATTGTCGTCAATGAGACGGATAGTTACATCGTTTGTGCTTTGTGAATGTTCCAGAACATTTTTTAATTCTGTGGCGTATAAAGAAATGACCAGAAGAGCATTTTCATTTATTTTTTTGGTGTAGTAAATGCGTTTGTAGTTGCCGTTGTATCCGGTTTGCCAGCCATCGTTAGTTCTCGGCCGATTGATAAAGGATGATAGGTCGGTATAAAGATTTTCACCAAAGAGTTCCTTTGTACCGTTGGAGATTTTGCCGACTATATGATTATTTCTGTAGACGATGCCGAAATCCACAAAATTTTCCATAATGCACAGGTCAAAAAGCTTGTCTGAAATTATCTTTTCTGTTTGCAGAGACTCGTAGCTGTTGCTGTTTTCGATTATCGGGTCATACATATATACTTCTTCGGCAGCGAATACGAGAGTTCCCATAGTTTCCATACGCTTCAGATAACTGTCAACGTTCATCTGCATTTGCACGTTAAGCGAAGAAGTCATGCTGCTTACTTTTGTTTTTAATGCTCTTCCGGTTTTACTTACGGTGAGAGCTGTTATGAGAACGGTAATAAGCATGATTATTGCGGCATAACCCAAGATCATGGAGCGCTTCAGCCAGCTTATTCTTTTTATTTCTTTGTCATGTTTTGCCGGCATTATGTTCACCTCCCGAGGATCAAAAAGTGCTTCTGTTTTTATCTATATAATTATACTATATTATTCAATAAAAATCAATGCTTTTTAGACTTGATTTACAAGATGTTAACAAAAAATACCGCACAGAGCAATAGATCCTGCTTTGTGCGGTATTTTATCAGCTGATAGTTTTTATAAAGATTACTTGATCCATTTTTTCAGTGCTTTAAGGAGCTGATCGAGATCAAGAGGCTTTGCGATATGTTCGTTCATACCAGCGTTTTTAGCGGCAGTTACATCCTCTGCGAATGCGTTTGCCGTCATTGCAATGATTGGTACAGATTTCACATAATTACCCGGAAGCGTCCGAATAGCTCTTGCTGCTTCATATCCGTTCATTATAGGCATTTGAATGTCCATGAAAATTATGTTGAAATAGTTTTCTTCTGCATTGCTCATGATATCGACAGCTTCCTTGCCGTCCTTTGCGTATTCTACTGAAAGACCGGTCATTTCAAGAATTTCTCCGGCTATTTCAGCATTCAGGAAATTATCTTCAACCAGAAGTGCACGTTTGCCGCTGAAATTCTCATTGGAGAAGATTTCAAGACCGGAAGTGCTTTTTTCATTTTCATTTTCGCCTGTGAGTTCATGGAACAGGTGTATCATTCTTGACTTGAATAGCGGCTTTGAAATGAAAGCATCTGCACCGGCAGCTCTGGCTTCAAGTTCAATATCAGACCAGTCGTAGGCGGAAATAATGATTATAGGTACATTTCTGCCGACCAGCCGCCGTATTTCTCTTGTAGTTTCTATTCCGTCCATTCCGGGCATTTTCCAGTCGAGGATAACTGCAAAGAAATCGCTGCCGTTTTCATGATGTTCTACAGTTTTGTTTACGGCATCCTGTCCATTGAGCACCCATTCTCCTTTCATGCCGATTTCTTCAAGAACTTCGCAGGTATATATACAGGAATTTTCGTCATCATCTGCAACAAGAACAGGAAGGTCAATGAATTTTTCAAAAGATGTTTTTTCGTCTTCTGATTTGAGCTTGAGGAAGATATTAACGGTGATTCTTGTTCCTACGTCAGGTTTGCTTTCTACATTTATAGTACCGTTCATCATCTGAATGATGTTTCTTGTAATCGGCATTCCAAGACCAGTTCCTTGTATTTTCTCAACACGTGCGTCATCCCGGTTGCGTGTAAACGGTTCAAAAATATGCTTAAGATATTCCTGACTCATGCCAATTCCGTTATCTTCAAAGATAAATTCATAGCATCCGACTTTTTGCTTGTTGGTAGATTTTTCAGTAATATACAGATTTATCTTTCCGCCTGCCGGGGTATACTTGATAGCGTTGCTCATAAGGTTCATGAATACCTGCTGTATGCGCTGGCTATCTCCGATAACGTGCTCGTGTTCTATACTTATAACAGAAACGTTCAGTTCGTGTTTTTTAGCGGAGACTTCCGGTTTCGACATTGTAAGAAGATTATCGATAAGCTCCGGGAGACTGAATTCATCGTCCTGAAGTTCCATTTTGCCTGATTCGATTTTCGACATATCAAGCACTTCGTTGATTATTCCCAGAAGATGCTTTGAAGATACCGTTATCTTGGACAGACAGTCAACCAGACGATCTCTGTCGTCGATGTGAGTACCGGCAATGGCGGTCAGACCGATAATTGCGTTCATAGGCGTGCGTATGTCATGGCTCATATTTGCAAGGAAATCAGTTTTTGCGGAATTAGCAATATTGGCTGATTCATAGGCAGCTTTCAGAGCTTCCTGCTGTGCAAGTTCCGCCTGCTTCTGTTCTTCTATGACGGTTCCGGCTATAACGGCAGTAACAGCGCTGCCGTTTGCGTCACGTTCGGATACGACAACGGTAATGCTGCACCAGCCATATCTTTTTCTACGGAATTCAATGGTACAGTAGTTTTTGTTTTTGAGACGCCGGTTGATACTGCCTATATCAAAGAATTCTTCCAGCCTTTTTTTGTCTTCGCTTTCAACAAAGTTATTTACGTATATTTCCGATAATTGCTGATATGTACCTCTTTTATTAATTTTCAGTGCCATATCGTCGTACTGTTTGAAAGCAATATATTCAAGATCTTTGAGGGAGAAAAGATAAAGTTCGGAATATATTTTTCCGAGAGATTCAATTATTGCCTGATACTCTCTTTTTTCCTGACGGCTTGATGTAACATCATAAATTGCAAAGCTTACATGGATATGGCTGTAGATCTTGAAAAGCAGTGTCAGTACACGATAATATTTGCCGGATGACGGAACGTGATATTCGACTTCAAAGATTGTCTTGCCATTTTCATAAGCTGTAATCATCTTTTCACGGGATTTTAAGGTATCCAGAAAAGTACATCCGGAAATTATTCTGTCTTTATGGAACCATTTATTCATCAGATTCTCGTATCTTGCCGGAACGTTTATACCAATTTTTTTGGTAATATTAGTGTTGTCAGCAAAGAAAACATGATTATACAGCCATCCGTCGGTAAGATCAATAGTGAAAATAGCTTCGCTGCTGTATGCAAGAGCGTTGCGGTACTGGCGGCGTTCTTCTTCAAGTCTTTTTTCCATAAGTTCCTGTTGGGTTATATCCGTTATGGAGCTGAGAATAAGCTGTTTTCCATCAAAAAGATTGAGGAGTTTTGTGGTTGTTTTGAATGTAAGGCGTCCGTTTGGTGAGAGTGAATGGAATATGTATTCAACCTGGTCACCGGGTTCTCTCAGACTTTTTACAGCGTCACGTATTTCCGGTATATCAACAGGATCTATTCTTGACATTATATCAAGACTGTTTTCTTTTGATTCTGTCTCGGTATCTGTATTGGTTCCAATAGAACTGAACAGTTTTTTCGCCTCATGGTTCAATATCAGTACTTCACGTTCCGGCAGGGTATATGCAAGAATTCCGCTGCCCAGCGACTCAGCCATTTTTGACTGTATCGACAATGCTGTATTGAGCTGACGGTTTCTGTCCTCAAGTTCGGTGATATCCTGCATTATGGCGTAGTAGAACTGCTTTTCTTTTGTTTCGTCAACAATAAGCTTTCCTTGTTCGATTACCCATTTTATGCTTCCGTCCTTGTGAATAACACGATATTTTACGTTGTATGTACCGTTTTCAGCAACTTGTCTTTTTACTTCGGCAAGAATTGTTTTTTTGTCATCTGCATGGATATTGTTTGTTATGTCCTGTGCAAACTTATCCATAAATTCGTCTACAGTATAACCCTGAAGTTCAGCTGCCCCCTCGCTGATGTAGGCATAGCTGAGACCTGAGCCGTCATCGGCATTAATAATTTTAAGTCCTCCGGAAATACCGCTGAGAATGGTATTTATCCGTATATTTATTTCGGAATTGACAGAGGCAAGCCTTTCATTTGCTTCCTGTAGAGCTTTTTTCTGTATGCGTTCTTTTTTTCTGATATTGGTAATATCAGATGCTATTACTGATGCATAGATATGACCTGTTTCGTCGTCCAGATAAGTCAGGCACATTATTCTTATATGAGTATCAGAATGCGGAGAATAGTATTCCGTTATGGAATTGGTAATGCCGTTTTTAAAGTTGTCCAGAAGACCTTGACAAGTAAAATTCTTTCTCATGGATTCGTCTGCAAATTCCGGCTTGAAAGCGTCTGTATACTTTCTGAGGAGCTCATCAAAGCTGACCGGAACGGTACAGTCGAGTTCACGTACTATATTTACTCCGTGAGCCGTTACAAATTCGTGATGTATGATTCCTTCGGTGACATCAAAGAAAAAGTTGAATTCACTGTTGCCGACCAGAGCATCTCTGTAAGTCTTTTTCTCCATGGCAAGGGAGTTTGTCAGATGCTTCTGGGTTGTTACGTCTAAAAGCGAACAGAGGATATATTTTTGTCCGTTGGCAAACTGCAGAAGCTTGATGGTTGATTCGATGAATATTATTTTACCGTTGACTCTGGCTTTGTATGCCGACTGAATTGCATCTCCTATCGCATGAGGTATGTTTTTCCTACTGAGAATGCGCTCACGATCTTCGGGAATAATTTTTTTTCTGAGGAAAGTTACCAATGAATCCAGTGCATTCTCGCTGCTGCTGCATCCAATAATATTTTTTGCGGCATCGTTGACAGCGAGGAGTTTGTGATCGGGAAGAGTATAGGCGATAACTCCGCAGTTTATAGAGTCGATTATCTCTTTCTGCATATCACGGCTGTCTTTCATATTGGCATGACTTATGAGAACTTTTTCATGTTCGCTGCGATTATACATTGCGATGCCGATAAATGAACCGAGAAGATAGAGCGAATCGGCAATAAGCCTTGTTATGTCTTCCGGAGCGTTATCAACTCCGATGAATCCGGACAGAACACCATTAATGGTGATAGGAGCTTCGATAACACTTTTTATGTTCTGCCTTGAAAGAATATCATACATAAACGGGTCATATGATTTTATTTTTTCTATATCAGAAATAATAACGCAATCTCCTGCACTAAGCGGCGATATCCATGTTATATCTTCTTTCTGGATATTTTGAAGAGTGTCTTTTTCCGGACGAACTCCGGGAGCACACCATTCGACAGTATTTGAATAAAGTCCGTCGGATTCTTCAAATATATATGCTCTTTCGGCATTCATATACCTGCCTACACAAATGAGAACTTCTTCTATGGCTGCATTAAGATCGGCTGCGGAATTTAGTATTGCGATCTGCTTATGTATCATTTTTGAAGCTTCAAGTTCTTTTAAAAGCATAGATTCATCCTGATTTGAATTATCATTTTCATTATGGTTCATGAAAAACGTCTCCTCAATTATAATTTGTCTTGACATTATTAATTGTATTATAACATCATTATGCAGAAAATGCAATAGTAAATTTTGAAATGGTCAGGGCAGCAGCATTTATTTTTTTGCTGTTGCCGTGCTTATAACATATCGCAATATTGACACAAATATCAATATGTGGTATAATATAAATATATTTTCCAAAACAGGAGCTGAATAATTTGAAAAATACTTTTGGTTCAACCGTTTCGGTCACCATTTTCGGCGAGAGTCATGGCGGCATGATCGGCGCCGTTCTTGACGGATTTGCTCCCGGTGTTACGGTAGATGAAGAATTTATTGCCGCACAGATGTCACTGAGGAAAGCTTCGGGATCTATTTCCACTGCACGTCACGAAGCGGATAAAGTGAGGATAGTGAGCGGCGTTTTCAACGGAAGAACCACGGGAACTCCTATCACATTCATTATTGAAAATCAGGATACAAGAAGCCGTGATTACGGTGAGCTTGCTTATAAGGCACGTCCCGGACACGCTGATTATACGGCTTTTATGAAGTATCACGGCTATCAGGATTTCCGTGGCGGCGGTCATTTTTCCGGAAGGATAACTGCCGGTCTTGTAGCTGCCGGAGCAGTTGCGATAAGTGCTCTCAAGGCGAAGAATATCAGGATCGGGACACACATACTGTCATGTGCCGGAGTTTATGACCGCAGTTTTTCCGGAGATCCGGAAAAGGATATAGAAAAGCTGGGAACATCTGCTTTTGCTGTTCTTGACGAGAGTGTTAAAGACAAGATGATCGCCGGAATAGAAGCGGCAAAGAGCAGCGGCGACAGCGTCGGCGGACGTCTTGAAACTGCCGTTACAGGACTCCCGGCAGGAGTGGGCGAGCCTTGGTTCGATACACTGGAAAGTGTGCTTGCGCATATTATTTTCAGTATCCCGGCGGTCAAGGGCGTTGAATTTGGTGACGGATTCGGTCTTGCAGATATGACCGGCAGTCAGGCAAACGATCCTTTCCGTTCCGAGAACGGAACTGTATGCACCGAGACAAACCACTGCGGCGGTATTCTTGGTGGCATCTCAAACGGAATGCCTGTAATTATCAGAACGGCGGTCAAGCCTACACCGTCGATCTACAAGGAACAGCAAACCGTAGATCTAAATACATCGGAGAATACCACTCTTGTTATCAACGGACGCCACGACCCTGCGATAATTCACAGGGCAAGAGTCGTTATCGACAGCGCTGTGGCACTTTGTCTGTGCGATCAGCTGGCTTTGCGGTTCGGTACTGACTGGCTGAAATAAGAACCTGTCCACATAGAAAGTTACGCACGTCTTTTCGGCGAATTTCGCCGATGTCTGCGTTGAAAAAGCTTACCATACGTCAGTATGCTTTCGCTTTTTCGTCTTGCCCTCGGCAAAATTACGCTCGAAAATCTGCACATAATTTCTATGTGGACAGGTTCTAAATTTGAAAGGAAGATTTAATATGGCAATGAATATTATCAGACAGCTGCCGCATCCCTCAGAAATAAAGGCAGCACATCCTCTTACATCCGAACTGCTTGAGGTTAAAGCAAGACGTGATGAAGAAATTAAGAAGATTTTCAGGGGGGAATCAGATAAATTTCTTATTATCATAGGACCTTGTTCTGCTGACAGTGAGGACAGCGTTCTGGACTATATAACACGTCTCCGTGAAGTTCAGGAAAAAATAAAGGATAAGATACTCATTATTCCCCGTATCTATACCGGAAAGCCACGTACCACCGGAGACGGATACAAGGGAATGCTTCATCAGCCGAATCCTACAGCGATGCCCGATCTTAAAAGCGGCATTGTTGCTGTAAGAAATCTTCATATGCGTGCTCTTGCAGAAACAGGATTCAGCGCTGCGGACGAAATGCTTTATCCGGAAAACTACAGCTATCTTGACGATCTCCTTGCGTATATCGCTGTCGGAGCACGTTCTGTTGAGAATCAGCAGCACCGTCTTGTTTCCAGCGGAGTTAATATCCCTGTAGGTATGAAGAACCCTACAGGCGGCGATATATCCGTAATGATGAATTCCATTACTGCTGCTCAGCACGCCCATGCTTTTATTTACAGGGCAAGTGAGGCAAGGAGCGACGGAAATCCTTACGCTCACGCTATTCTGAGAGGATATGTCAACGACAGGGGACAGTCATTTCCGAATTATCATTATGAAGATCTTTACCGTCTTGCTCAGGTCTATGCAGAGAAAGATCTGAAAAATCCTGCGCTTATTGTTGATACCAATCATTCTAATTCCGGCAAGAAGTATCTGGAGCAGATACGTATTTCCAAGGAAGTTCTCCACAGTATGCGCCATAGTCAGGAAATAAATAAACTGGTAAAGGGTCTTATGATAGAGAGTTATATTGAAGACGGAAGCCAGAAAATAGGCGAGAACATCTACGGCAAGTCTATTACCGATCCCTGCCTTGGCTGGGAAAAATCAGAAAGACTGCTCTATGATATAGCTGAATTGCTTTAAGGCAACACCGTGCGCAGCATGTGAGAACGTGAACAGCGGTCAAGCTGGCTACAGCTTGTTGTGCAAAGTTTATCATTTTTTCTATTGACTTATAACTTATTTTGGTATATAATATATGTGTAGATCTGTATTGATTCTGCAATTTATTACAGTCAGGAGTTAACGGCATGAAAAATATTTTATTTGCAGCTTCAGAAAGCGTACCCTTTATCAAAACAGGCGGACTTGCCGATGTAGTGGGAGCTCTGCCCCAGTATATCGATTCCGGCAAATATGACGTAAGGGTGATTATGCCTTTTTATACGTGTATTCCGGAAAAATTCAGAAATGCTTTTAAATATGTTACTCATTTTTATATGGATTTCGGTATGCATGAGGGAAATCAGCACGTCGGCATCATGGAATATGAATACAACGGAGTAAAGTTCTATTTTGTGGATAACGAGTATTACTTTAAGTGCGACACACCTTATTCGTCTGATCTTAAATGGGATATTGAGCGTTTTACCTTTTTCTGCAAGGCAGTGCTTGCCATCCTGCCTGTTATCGGATTCCGTCCTGATATTATTCACTGTCACGACTGGCAGGCTTCACTTATTCCTGTATTTCTTCATACTTCTTTTGCAACAAATCCTTTTTACAGTTCGACTAAAACGATCATGACCATACACAACTTGAAATTTCAGGGCGTATGGGATGTCAAAACGTTCAAGTATCATACCGCTCTGCCGGATTATATGTTTACTCCGGACAAGCTGGAGTTCCATAAGGATGCGAATATGCTCAAGGGTGGTCTGGTCTATGCCGACTATATTACAACGGTATCCGAAACATATGCGGAGGAGATCAAGTATCCTTTCTATGGCGAGCAGCTTGACGGACTTCTTCGTGCCCGTTCCGCTTCGCTTAGAGGAATTGTAAACGGTATTGATTATAAAGTATTTGATCCGTCCAACGACAAGCAGATTTTTGCAGAGTACAATTCAAATAACTTCATTAAGCAAAAGGCTGTCAATAAGGAAAAGCTTCAGGCTGAGCTTGGACTTCCCGTTGATAAGAATAAGTATATGATAGCTATTATTTCACGCCTTACCGATCAGAAGGGACTTGATCTGGTGAACTATGCCATTGAGCGTATCTGCGATGAATTTACGCAGTTTGTTGTGATAGGCACAGGCGACCCGAGATATGAGAATATGTTTAAACATTATCAGTGGAAGTATCCGGAGAGAGTATCTGCAAATATCCTTTATTCCGATGCTCTTGCACATAAGCTCTATGCCGCAGCTGATGCCATGCTTATGCCGTCACTCTTTGAGCCGTGCGGACTTACTCAGCTTATCTCTTTGAGATATGGTACAGTTCCGATTGTCAGAGAAACCGGAGGTCTTAAAGATACCGTTCAGCCCTATAATGAATTCGACGGAACAGGCACGGGATTCTCCTTTGCAAACTATAACGGCGATGAAATGCTGGGCGTTATCAACTACTCTAAGCATATTTATTATAATCACCGGGATCAGTGGGACAAAATGGTCAAGAGAGGCATGGAAGCAGACTTTTCATGGAACAGTTCGGCACGTCAGTACGAAGGTATGTACGACTGGATGATAAACTGGTGATCTATGGCTGATAAAGAATTAAGAGGCGCCGTCTTTGACATGGACGGCGTTCTTGTTGATACGGAAAAGCTTTACGTTCGTTTCTGGCGGCAGTCGGCGGCGGATTTCGGCTATAATATGACTGAGGAGCACGTTTTCGGAATACGCAGTATGGCAAGAAAACTTGCTAATGTCAGATTGAAAAGTATTTTCGGCGAAGATTTTCCTTGCGTTCAGGTGCGTGAACATCGTACCGAACTTATGGATGCATATATCGAAGAATATGGAATAGATACAAAAAAAGGTCTCTTTACCATGTTGGATTATCTGCGGGACAGGGGAATAAAAGCAGCAGTTGCTACAGCTACTCCCACTGAAAGGGCAAAGAAAATGCTTGAAAGGATAGGCGCACTGACTTACTTTGATACAGTGGTCGGGGGAGATATGATATTTAACGGCAAGCCTGCACCGGATATCTACCTTGCTGCGGCTGCGAAACTTGGACTTCCTCCGGAAAACTGCGCTGCCTTTGAGGATTCGCCGAACGGTATAAGATCGGCGCATTCTGCCGGATGCCATGTGGTTATGATACCTGATCTGACTCCGCCGGATGAAGATATACTGCCATTGCTCAGTGCCGTATATGATTCGCTGGACGAAGCCGTAAGCTTCTTTGAAAATCGGGGGTGATGAAATGCCAAGTGTTTCGACAGTTTTTGAGATACCGAAGTTCTACTACTTTGACAGCGGAAATAATTATTCCGGCAGCAAGGGAGATTTTGCCTATAAGATCATCACCGGAGAAAAACTTGAAGCCATGACATGGCATGGACGGCTTTGTTCCATGAAAGCTAAGATAGAGCACAGGCAGGAATTTGAACGTTCCGAGACAGGATTTGCCAATATGATAAAGTGGATAGAAGAACGTTACAGTGAAAGCAAATAAAAGGCTTCCGCACCAGAAATGATGCGGAAGCTTTTTTAGTATCGTTTATATTACCATTCTCCGAATTCCGGATTATCGGGGGGAGTATCTGTTACCATCGGAGGAGTTGTTGCCGGAGGATCAGTAACTGGAGGATCAGTAACCGGAGGATCGGTAACGGGGGGCTCGGTAACCGGAGGAGTTGTTGTAATTGGAGCTGTAGTAGCAACTGTTGTTTGTGTAGTTACCGGTTCTGTAGTCTGAGAGTAAGCGGTAGTTTGTGCTTCGCCGCCTTCTTCGGGCACGTAGTAGACCGTAAGTTTCTTGCCTTCCTTGTTGCTGAAGAACGAACCGACTGTTATTGTTTTTCCCTCAACCTGAAGCTCGATTATTGAATTCGGTTTTCCGTAGGAGTTCTTTGAAGCGATAAACTGATAGTTGAAGTCGGATATACCGGCTTTTTCAAGACGATTTTTGTATTCGGAAACAGTGCAGTCTGCATAATCCGGGATAATTGCGGATTCTTTGCCCTTGCTGACTTTAACTGTCACGACTGTTCCCTTTGATATCATTGTTCCCGGTTCGATATCCTGTTCAAATATCATATCCGTATCATACTCGTCATTATATTCGTATTCGGGATCAAGTACAAAGCTGTCCTGATATTTTTCCTTTGTCAGTTCAAAGAAACGTCTTTCAAGATCGGGCATTTCAATGTCGTCCGGAAGAGTTGTTGCAGTAGGATCTGTAGTTCCCGACACAACGTTGTCCGTGACGGTGCTGTTGTTGTTGAGAGTGTCGGAAGAATTGTCTCCTCCGCCTATGCCAAGGATGTTGAAGATGACAACAATGATTATAAGCAGGATAGCAAGCAGAAGAATAGCAATTATGATCGGAATTTTTATCCTGTCTACAGTGTTGACCTTTTCATATCTGTAGCCGTCGTTTTCATCGTTTCTTGGCGGAACGTAATTCCTGACCGGCTGCGGAGGCGGAACAGGTGATACAGGTTTCTGAACCGGACGCTGCCGGATATTATACTCCGGCTGAACTTCATTTGCCGCATAATTCGCTGGCTGCTCTTCGGGCATCCGTGCAGGAACAGGAATCGTTCCCGTGTGTCTTACAGGTGCAGGATGTTCAAAGAGCCTTGTTACGAGTTCGGTTATCGTCTGGATACGGTCACGCCCGTTGAGGTTCATGCCGTCCATAATAACACGTGAAACGTGCTGTGGAATCTGCGGATTGAGCAGATGCGGTTCATGCAGATCGTCATGTTTGGTGCGGTCAACGGAATCATCGGGCATACATCCGGTGAGTGCACGGTATATCAGGGCGCATACACTGTAGACATCAGTCCATGATCCCTGACGGCTGCTGCTGCTTGCAGAATACTGTTCGGGGGCGGCGTAGCCCTTAAAAAGTTCGTATTCAAGACCTGCATCTGCTGTTCTTACAGCGGAAATACAGAAGCTTGAAAGTCTGAGTTCACCCTTAGTGGTAATATATACCGTATCAGGGCTGATGGCACGGTGAATGATACCTGCGTTATGAAGTCTGCCGATAGTTGTGAACAGCGGCGGAAAGAGTTTTGATACTTGTTCCCAGCTCAGTTCGCCGGCATTTTCTTTCAGAAAATCAAGCATTTTTACGCCGTCGATGTGTTCAAAGACGGTATATGTGGTATTGTTTTCCGCAAACATATCAAGAACAGGGTTTATATTCGAGTCGTTTCTCAGTCTTGCAAGAGATTTGTTAAGCTCGGTATACTCTGCCATGAAAGCCTTATATTTGGCAAGATCGTTATAGTTTACGCTGATAGTTGCCTTGCCTTTTACACGTGTACAGAGATTTATCGGCATATATTCTCTTAAAAGGATCTTACATCCGGTCGAAACATCATAGCCGGCATATGTTGCGCCTTCTCCATTGTATTCAAGAAGGATACCCACAAGGTATCGGTCGTGAAGAAGTGTTCCCGGCGTTATGTATGCAGAATTAGCCGGTGTAGTTTCGTCATATCCGCAGTGAGGGCATATATGGAGACCATCATCATATTTTTCCATACACTTATAGCAGAATTTGCGTTCTCCCAAAGCAGCTCCTCCTTAATAAATGAAATTAATGCAAAAAATCGCATCATATTTATTTTATCAGCATTCTGAAAAAAAGTCAACCCTTTCGGTGTCTTATTACGGAATCGTCTGAATTTTGTATTTTTTTTGTAATAATTTTATTACATTAATCAATGTATTTGTAATAATTCATCTGTCACCATGCATCGTTATAATAGAAATTGCAAAAGCCTTCTATTTCATCTGTCAGAACGTTGTAGATAATGATTTTTTTATTATCATTATACTGAGATGTGGTGGTCATATATATTCTGCTGTTATAGGCTGCAAATTCTTCGCTTTTAATAAATTCTGAGTCCATGCATTCGGAAACGAATTTCATGGATGCTGTAACGCAGCGTGTTATATCTATATTATCTGTTTCGATTTCCTCATTGATATTCGCATCATATATTGAATTATCAATGTATTCTCTGGTTCCGCTGTAATATTTGTCGTTGAAGCTTACCATGCTTGGCGCTGAGGATATAACGAGGAAAAGGTGCATGGGATTATCTATATCTGATTCAATATATGCCTTTTTGACATCTTCGCAGGCATTGTTGATATGTGAATCGAGAATTGCCTTATAATAGTCAGGATTCTGAGATTCATCAAATGTATCAATAAGGTAATAATCC